>Ga0208717_1000239_pt1 | contig 20749 bp, 17 predicted proteins | sample NGESurF53shallow_FD_184489 | JGI IMG/M metagenome (GOLD analysis project Ga0208717, IMG submission 184489) | Arctic peat soil microbial communities from Barrow, Alaska - NGEE Surface sample F53-3 shallow (SPAdes) | ecosystem: Environmental > Terrestrial > Soil > Wetlands > Peat ... | reverse complement strand
GAGGCGCGGCCCGCTGCTTGGGCCGCTGGGGTTCGAACCGCTTTCGCGCGCGCCTCACACCACCCCCGCCACGGGCGCCGCGCCCGCGCTGCCGGGGAAGACCAGCGCATCCAGCTTGGCGCGCTCGACGCCCAGGTGATCGCGAAGCACGCCCTTGAAGAGGCCCCGCATGTCGAGGGTCGGGGCGGTGTCGCGGTTTTCGTAAAGGCGGTTCTGAGCCAGGGTCGGCCAGTCGCCGACGATGCCGCCCTTCTTCAGAGCGCCGCCGAGGATGAGGGCGGTGGAGGCGGTGCCATGGTCGGTGCCGTTCGTGCCGTTGACGCGGGCGGTGCGGCCGAACTCGGTGGCCATCACCACCACCGCGTCCTTCCAGGCGGGGCCCAGGCCGGTGGCGAGGCCATCCAGGAAAGCGTCCACATAGGCCAGACGCAGGGCCAGCTGTCCCTGCGCAGCGCCTTGATTGGCATGGGTGTCGAAGCCGTCCATGGACACCGCCGCCACCTGGGCGCCGCGCGGCTGAACCATGAACCCGGCTAGGGTCGCGCCGAGCTTGCGGGCCTGCGGTAGAGCCGGTCGGTCCGTCTTCTGCATCGCCGGAGCGGGCGCCATGCCGCCGGCCGGTCCGTCGTCGGTCACGGCGGCGTCCTCGCCGGCTACCTTGGCCATGGACTGGGTGGCCAAGCCGCTGGCCAGGGCGGGTCCCAGGAGGTGATCGTGGGCGTAGAGATCCTGCAGAATGCCCGGCAGGCGCGGATCGCGTCCGGCCCCGCCGCCCGGCGACCAGGACGCAGCCTCGATCGGCCCACGCAGGATCAGGGGGGCCGTTGGACCCACCGAGATGGCGCTGACCTTGCCGGTCGGTCCCATGGCTTGCAGGGCGCGGTTCAGCCATCCCGACGCCGTGCCGTAAACGACCGCCGCGCCGCTCTCCAGCACGTCCTGCGCCTCGAAGTGGGATCGTTCGCGGTCGGGCGTGGCGATGGCCGGGGCGATGCGCGCCTCGCCCTTCATGGCGAGGCGGTGGGTGGCCGCGAGCGAGGGGTGCAGGCCGAAGGTGTCGTCCAGTTTCAGCGCCCCGCCCGCCCCGCCGAACGGCGGCAGGGCGATCGGTCCGCGCAGGGCCGCGTAGGCCGGATCGCCCACCGGCGGCGAGAGCGATAGGCCATCGAGGCCGCCGCGCGCCACGATCACCACGAATTTCTTGTTGGCCAGCGGCCGCTCGCTGTCGGCGAAGGCGCGCGTCCCCAGGAATTCTACGGTGATCCCAAGCCCCAGCGCGCCCAGGAGGGCGTGGCGGCGGGTGGGACGCGGTAGGGTGTCGGCGCGGGTCATCGGCGTTGGAACTCCGGGCTCATCAGCAGGATGGAAAGGCCCTCGGGGCGCGTCTCGGCCCGGGCGATGGTCTTGGCGACCAGCGGGGTGAGCCGCGCGCCAAGCGCGCCGTCGGCCAGTCGCACCGGATCGCGATCGCCGGTGGCGGCGCCGGCGAAGGCTTCGCTCCAGTTCATGCGCTTGATCACCGCGTCGGGCGCGCACCACGCCTGCGCCGCCTCGGGCCAGCCCTTGGGGGAGGGGGCGCTGAACGCCTTCTGGCCCATGGCCGCCAGGACCGGGGCGACATCGGCGATACTGGTGGGCCCGGTGTCGGCGGCCCGCCAACTGGAGAGCAGGAACTCATAGGGGGTCTTGAACTTGAGCGCCGGCGCCTCCCACGCCTCGGGCGAGGCGATCAGGGTCCTGGCCACTTCGCCGAGCTGGCCGCCCGTATCCAGGTAGGACCGTTCCAGCCGGGCGACGAGGGCGGGCGGCGGGTCGTCGGCCACGAAGTGACGGGCGATCTTGAGGGCGAGGTGGCGGGCGGTGTGCGGGCTGGCGGCCAGATCCTTCAGCACCGCCAAGGCCTGGCCCTCGCCGGTGTCGGGATAGCGCCGGCCCATGATCGTCCGCGCTCCGGGCTCATGGGCGCGTTCGCGAAACATGAAGGCGCCGCGGCGGTCGGGAGGATCGGCTTCCCCGCCGACGCTCCAGCCGGTCATCGCCCGGGCGAACTCGGTGACGTCGGCCTGACTGTAGCCGGCCTCCACGCCGACGGTGTGAAGCTCCATGATCTCGCGGGCGAGGTTCTCGTTGAGACCCGGATGCTTGCCGGCGCGCGCCTGGACGTGCGCCGCTTCACTGCCTGGGCCAATGGAGCGCACCTCGTCCAGATAGAGCAGCATGCCCGGATGGCGGGACGAGGCGACGAGGAGGTCCTCGAAGCGGCCGAACACCCGCGGTCGCAGCGCCTCCTCTTCGAACGGGCCGACCAGTGCGGCTGTCGCCAGCTTGTTGGCCGACACGGTGAAGTGGTTGGCCCAGAACAGCGCCCAGCGCTCACGAAAGCTGGTGTCGGTGGCGGCGCCGAGCTGAAGCCTGGCCAGAAAGTCGCCGCCCGCCTCGTCGCGCAGGACGCGCGCCGCGATCTTGGAGAGATCGGATTTCGCCTGGCCGGCGCGCTTGTCAGCGCGCCGATCCTGCCTGTAGGTCATCAGTTCGTTCAGCCGCTCGGCCGAACCGGCGGTGGGGCCGGGGGGTTGCTCGGCCCCCGCGGCGCGGATTTGCGCGGTGAGCCAGCCCCGCGGGTCGGCCCGGGCTCGCGCGATCTCGCCGGGGCGCGCGCCCAGGCCAAACCGCGTGGTCGCGATGGCGGCGGCGAGATCCCGGTCGATGGCCACTTACGCGCCTCCTTGCCAAGGGCGGTGGAATTTGATCGTTGAACGCCCGGACGGCTCGCTGTCCGTCGCCAGTCGGCTTTCATGGCAGGGACCTCAGGACCTTTGTATGGCGCTCCGACGCGATGCTCCGGAAAATCCGCGCCGCTTCTACGCGGAGGCGGGGGTGGAGGCGGTGGAGGGGGGATTCGCGGTGCGCCTGGACGGGCGCCTTCCCCGCTCGCCGGGCGGCCGGCCCCTGGTCTTGCCAACTCGCGCCCTGGCCGGCCTGATCGCCGCCGAATGGGCCGCCCAGGGCGAGACGATCGCCTTTGCGGCCATGCGGGCCACCCGCCTGGCCTTCACCACCCTCGACGGCGTGATCGGCGCGAGAGACCAGACCGCCGCCGAGGTCGTCCGCCACGCCGGCGCCGACCTGCTCTGCTATCCCGCCCAGGCGCCGCGCGCGCTGGCGGCGCGGCAGGCGGCCGCCTGGTCGCCCCTGCTCATCTGGGCGCGGGACGATCTCGGCCTCGCCTTCGCCCAGTCCCAAGGAATCGTCCATCGGCCGCAGCCGCCGGAAACACTGGCGCGGCTGGCGAAGATGCTGGCTGACCTGGACGCCTTCACCCTGGCCGGCATGGCCTTCGCGACGGCCCTGTTCGGCTCGGCCGTCCTCGCCCTGGCGCTCTGGCGCGGCAGGCTGGACGGGGCCGCCGCGTTCGCCGCCTCGCGCGTGGACGAGACATTTCAGGAAGAACAATGGGGCGCCGACGCCGAAGCGACCGCCCGAATCCGCCTGCTCGCCGCCGATGCAACCATGGTTGGGCAATGGCTTGCCGCGTGCTAGGCGCCCGTTCCATACTTGTCTGGCGATTGTTGGGGTAATGGGCGGCGGATGTCGTCGATAAGGGGCCTTCATGCGGCGTATTCTCGAAGAACTCGAAAAACGCCGCGCCGAGGCCAGGGCCGGCGGCGGCGCACGACGCATCGAGGCCCAGCACGCCAAGGGCAAACTCACCGCCCGCGAGCGCCTCGACATCCTCCTCGACGAGCATTCCTTCGAGGAATTCGACATGTTCGTCGAGCACCGCAGCCACGACTTCGGCATGGAGAAACAGCGCTTCCCCGGCGATGGCGTGGTGACCGGCTGGGGCACGATCAACGGCCGCGTTGTCTATGTATTTTCCAAGGATTTCACGGTGTTCGGCGGTTCTCTTTCAAAAGCGCACGCCGAGAAGATCGTCAAGGTTCAGGCGATGGCGGCCCGCAACGGGGCGCCGATCGTGGGCCTGTTTGACGCCGGCGGCGCGCGCATCCAGGAGGGGGTGGATTCCCTGGCCGGCTACGCCGACATCTTTCTCCAGAACGTCCTTTCCAGCGGCGTCATTCCCCAGATCAGCGTGATCATGGGCCCGTGCGCCGGCGGCGATGTCTATTCCCCGGCCATGACCGACTTCATCTTCATGGTGAAGGACACCGCCTATATGTACGTCACCGGCCCCGACGTGGTGAAAACCGTTATAAACGAGGATGTTAGTCACGAAGACCTGGGCGGCTACCGGGTCCATGCCCTGAAGTCCGGGGTGGCCGACGGCGCCTTCGAGAACGACCTGGAGGCCCTCACCCAGGTCCGCCGCCTGATCGACTTCCTGCCCCTCTCCAACCGCGACCGGCCGCCGGCCCGCGAAAGCTTCGACGATCCCGACCGCGCGGAACCCTCTCTCGACACCCTGGTTCCGGCCAATCCCAACCAGCCCTACGACATGAAGGAACTGATCCTCAAGGTCGCCGATGAGGCGGATTTCTTTGAAATATCGCCTGATTTCGCCCGCAACATCGTTACCGGATTCGCCCGCCTGGACGGCGAGACGATCGGCATCGTCGCCAATCAGCCGCAGGTGCTGGCCGGCGTTCTGGACATCGACGCCTCGCGCAAGGGGGCCCGGTTCGTGCGCTTCTGCGACGCCTTCTCCATTCCCATCGTCACCTTCGTGGACGTGCCGGGCTTCATGCCTGGAACCAAGCAGGAGCAGGGCGGGCTCATCAAGCATGGCGCCAAGCTACTCTTCGCCTTCGCCGAGGCCACCGTGCCCAAAGTGACGGTGATCACCCGCAAGGCCTATGGCGGGGCCTTCGACGTAATGAGTTCCAAGAATATCCGCGGCGACTTCAACTACGCCTGGCCCACCGCTGAGATCGCCGTTATGGGACCCAAGCAGGCGGTGGAGATCATCTTCAGGGGCGACATCGGCGACGCCGAAAAGCTGAAGGTCCGCGAAGCCGAATACAAGGCCCACTTCGCCAACCCCTTCGTCGCCGCCTCGCGCGGCTACATCGACGATGTGATCATGCCGCACGGAACGCGGCGGCGCATCCTTAGGGCGCTCAAGAGCCTGAAGGGAAAATCAGTCACCAATCCGTGGAAAAAGCACGACAATATTCCACTTTAGCTCAGGCGGTCTCCCCGCCCCAGCGGGTCGGGTAGCGCTTGGCCGTTCGCCACGAAGTTCAGTGACACCGAATTGATGCAATAGCGGTTGCGGGTCGGTGGCGGGCCGTCGGGGAAGAGGTGACCCTGGTGGCTGCCGCAGCGCGCGCAGCGCGTCTCGATACGCACCATGCCGTGGCTGGTGTCGCGGATGGCGGCGACATGCGCTTCGTCGAAGGGGGCAAAGAAACTTGGCCAGCCGGTGCCGCTCTCGAACTTGGTCTTGGCCTGGAAGAGCGGCAGGCCGCACAGGCGGCAGGCGTAGACGCCGTCCGCCTTGTTGTCGAGCAACCCACCGCAGAAGGCCGCCTCGGTGCCGTGATGCAGAAGGACGTCGCGCTCCTCGCGGGTGAGGGACGACTCCGGCCGCGCGCGTTCGGCGTCGGTAGGCGCCGTGAGATCGAAGCCCGAAGGCGACGTTTGGGCCATCTGCGTCGTCTCTGTCATCGCGGATCCTCTGTGGGGCGGCGCGCCGTGACGGTTGTCAAGGCGCGGATGCACGTCTACTCGCTTGAACATAGTGTGGAAACGGGCGGCCCCAACCTCAAGATGTTCTCGAAAATCCTGATCGCCAACCGCGGCGAGATCGCGGTGCGGATCGTCAAGACCTGCCGCCGCATGGGGATCGCCACGGTGGTGGTCTATTCGGAGGCCGACGCCGGCTCGCTGGCGGTGGAGATGGCGGACGAGGCGGTCTTCATCGGCCCTTCGCCGGCGGCGCAGTCTTACCTGATAGGCGAAAAAATCATCGCCGCGGCGCGCCAGACTGGCGCGCAGGCGATCCATCCAGGCTTCGGGTTCCTATCGGAGAAAGCTGAATTCGCTAGACAATGTGCGGCGGCCGGCGTCGTCTTCATCGGCCCCAATCCCGGCGCCATCGACGCCATGGGCGACAAGATCGCCTCCAAGGCATTCGCCGCCGCCGCGCATGTATCGGTCGTTCCAGGCCATGTGGGAGAGATCGACGACGTCGCCCATGCCGTGAGGATCGCGGAGGAGATCGGCTATCCGGTCATGATCAAGGCCTCGGCCGGCGGCGGCGGCAAGGGCATCCGGGTGGCCTGGAGGCGCCGCGACGTCGAGGAGGGCTTTCCCGCCGTGCGCGGTGAGGCCAAGGGGGCGTTCGGCGATGATCGCATCTTCATCGAGAAGTTCATAGAAAACCCCCGCCATATCGAGATTCAGGTGCTCGGCGACCAGCACGGCCACGTCGTTCACCTCTTCGAACGCGAATGCTCCATCCAGCGGCGCAATCAGAAGGTCATCGAGGAGGCGCCCTCGCCGCTGCTCGATCCCGCCACCCGCGCCGCCATGGGCGCCCAGGCGGTGGCGCTGGCCAAGGCCGTCGACTACGATTCCGCCGGCACGGTGGAGTTCGTGGCCGGCCAGGATAAGTCGTTTTATTTCCTGGAAATGAACACGCGCCTTCAGGTTGAACACCCGGTCACGGAGCTGATCACCGGTGTCGATCTGGTCGAGCAGATGATCCGCGTGGCGGCTGGCGAGCCCCTGGCGTTCACCCAGGACGATTTGACCATCGACGGCTGGGCGATCGAGGCTCGCATCTACGCCGAGGATCCGTACCGCAAGTTCCTGCCCTCCATTGGCCGCCTCGTCCGCTACCAACCTCCGGCCGAGGGCGACCAGGGCGTCTATCGCGTCCGCAACGACACCGGGGTGCGCGAGGGCGACGAGATCTCGATGTTCTACGATCCGATGATCGCCAAGCTGTGCGCCTGGGCGCCCGAGCGCGGCGGGGCCATCGCCGGCATGGCGCGCGCCTTGGAGGACTTCCACATCGAGGGACCGGGGCACAACACCCCCTTCCTGTCGGCGGTGATGGACCAGGACCGGTTCGCCTCGGGCCAGCTTTCCACCAACTATATCCCCGATGAATTTCCCGAAGGGTTCCAGGGACTTGAAGCCACGCCCTGGCAGCGCGACCTGATCGCCGCCGTCGCCAGCGCCATGCACAGCAGGCTTGCTTCACGGGCGCGGCTGATCGGCAACGGCCTTACCTCGCCGCTGACCCGAACCGATTGGGTGGTGGTGATGGACGGGGCGCGGCGCAACGGCAGGCTATCGGGCGATGGCGCGGTGCTCGCCGTCGAATTTCTGGACGAGGGTCGGACGGTGGTGTTGGAGGGGATCGACTGGCGCCCCGGTGCGCCGATGTTCCGGGGGCGTCTGGATGGCCAGCCGTTCACCGCGACGGTGGCGACGGCGACCGAGGGCTTCGTGATCCGCCACCGCGCCGCCAGCGCCAGGGTGCTGGTCCTCACCCCCGCCTCGGCCGACCTGCACCAGCGCCTGCCCGCCAAGGCGCCGCCGGACACCTCGCGCCTCGTCGTCTCGCCGATGCCCGGGCTGGTGGTTTCCGTGGACGTGGCGCAAGGTGAGGAGGTGAAGGCGGGACAAGTGCTGTGCGTCATCGAAGCGATGAAGATGCAGAATATTCTGCGCGCCGAACGCGACGGTGTGATCAAGGTGATCGGCGCCAAGGCCGGCGACAGCGTGGCGGCCGACGATGTGCTGGCGGAGTTCGTCTAGGTTTCCATCTTTCACGGGGACGCTCCGCCCTTTAGGTTCACTTGATCGATTTGGCGGGCGCGAATCGAACGGAGCGGCGGATGAACGGTGGGCTCATCGATTGGCGGGCGTTGTTCCTGTCGCCCAGCGGCCGCGCGCCGCGCGCGCCATTCTGGATCGCGGCGATCGGTCTCTTCATCCTGTCGGCGATCTATGAAGCGGTGGCGGGCCCCACCCTGCGCCTGCTGACCTTCTGGTTCGTCTATCCGGCTCTGTTGGCCTCCGGCGCCTGCGTGATCTCCAAGCGGCTGCATGATCGGGGGCGGTCGGGCTGGTGGGCGGCGGTGGTCCTTCTGGCTCTGATGATGATTTGGCCGACCGCGCGTGGCGCCACGGCCGTGCTCGCCCTGCCTGTGATCGTCTGGGCGGTGGTCGAACTCGTGGTCTTGGCTGGCGAGCAGGGCGCCAACCGGTTTGGGCCAAGCCCGCTCGCCCAGGTGACGGCCTAGTCGCGGCTTTCGCCAGCGACGGCATTGGCCTATGCCGCCGCGAACCCTTGGAGACGCGCATGAAGATCGAGTTTGTTTCGTCCGATACCGAAATCGGCAAGACCTGCGCGGTAGCCGTCGCGGCGTTCGACGGCGGAGCGATGTCAGCGGCCGCCGAGGCGCTCGACAAGGCGACGCGCGGCGCGATCGTCCGCGCCATGGCGGGCGGCCGATTCACCGGCGCAATGGGCCAGACGCTCGATCTTGTGGCGCCCCATGGCCTGAACGCCGCCCGCGTGCTCATCGTCGGCTGCGGGGCGCGGGACAAGTTCGACCCCAGAGCCGCCGAGCTTGCCGCCGCCCACGCCTATCAGGCCGTCAAGACCAGCGGCGCCGACACCCTCGTGATCCAGATGCCGGGCGCGCCGACCGAAATGTCCAGCCACGCCGCGTTCGGCGTCCGCCTGGCCGCCTATCGGTTCGACAAATACCGCACCACCGAGAAGCCCGAGAAGAAGCCCTCCGTGAAGCGCGTTCAGATCGCCGTCGATGATCCCAAGGCGGCGAAGAAGGCCTTCAAGACCCTGGATGGCCTCGCCGACGCCATCGCCTTCACCCGCGACCTGGTCTCCGAGCCGGCCAACATCCTCTACCCGGAGGAGTTCGCCCGCCGGGTGCGCAAGCTCGCCGATCTCGGGCTCGAGGTGGAGATTCTCGGCGAAAAGGAGATGAAGAAGCTGGGCATGGGCGCGCTCCTCGGCGTCGGCCAGGGCAGCGTGCGCGAAAGCCAGCTCGCCGTCATCCAATGGAAGGGGGCCAGGGATTCCGCCGCCCAGCCGATCGCCTTTGTCGGCAAGGGGGTCTGCTTCGACACCGGCGGCATCAGCATCAAGGGCGCCGAGGGCATGGAGGAGATGATCACCGACATGGGTGGCGCCGCGGCGGTGACCGGCGCCATGTACGCCCTGGCCGCCCGCAAGGCCAAGGTCAACGCGGTGGGGATTCTCGGCATCGTCGAGAACATGCCCGATGGAAACGCCCAGCGCCCCGGCGACGTGGTGAGGACCATGTCCGGCCAGACCGTCGAGGTGATCAACACCGACGCGGAAGGCCGCCTCGTCCTGGCCGACGCGGTCTGGTACTGCCAGGATCGCTTCAAGCCGAAGTTCATCGTCGACTTGGCCACCCTGACCGGGGCCATCGTCATATCGCTCGGCAAGGATCTCGCCGGCCTGTTCAGCAACAACGACGAGCTGGCGGCCAATCTGCTCGCCGCCTCCAAGGCCTCCGACGATCCCTTGTGGCGCATGCCGCTTCCCGCCCAGTACGAGAAGAAGATCGAGAGCAACGTCGCCGACATGAAGAATGTCGGCCCGCGCTACGGCGGCTCAATCACCGCCGCCCTGTTCATCCAGCGGTTCGTCAACGGCATACCTTGGGCCCACCTGGACATCGCCTCGACCGCCTGGAAGCCCGCCTCCACCATCCCCACCATTCCGAACGGCGCGACGGGCTTCGGCGTCCGCCTGCTCGACCGCCTGGTGGCCGCCCACTACGAGGATTGAAAGGGCCGATGCCCTGCGAGGTGTGGTTCTATCATCTTGAGCGCGCGACCTTGGATCAGGTGCTGCCGGAACTCCTGGAGAAGACCCTGGCGCGCGGTTGGCGGGCCCTGGTGCGGTCGAGCGATCCGGCCCGCGTCGAGTATCTCGATTCCTGGCTGTGGGCCTATCGCGACGACAGCTTCCTGCCCCATGGGCCGGGGGGCGAAGCGGGCGCGGCGCGCCAGCCCATCCTGCTCACCACGACCGGCGACAACGCCAATGGCGCTCAGGCCCTCTTCATCGTCGATGACGCTGAACCCGGCGACCTTTCCCCCTACGAGCGCTGCGTTCTGATCTTCGACGGCCGCGACGAAGCGGCGGTGACGGCGGCGCGGCGACGATGGTCCGTCTTCAAGGCGGCGGGCCATCCGGTGACCTATTGGAAGCAGGGCGAGAGCCGGGGGTGGGAGAAGCAGGGTTGATATGTCTTGGAGCGCGGGCGTCCCGGCCGCGTCTTTTGGTTTGTCGCGGGCGGGACGCCCGCGCTCCGAAGGCCGCTCAAGCTTTGACGATCGCCGCCTCATGGGCCTCGGCGGCGTGCAGCCATTCCGCCTCCGCCCTGGCCACGCGTTCGCCGACCCGAGCCCGCCGGCGGCCGATATCCGCCGCCGCCGAGCCGTCCCCAGCATAGAGCGTCGTATCGGCCAGGGCGGCGTCGAGTTCGGCGGCCAGGCGCGTCTCGCGCGCCAGGGCGGCTTCGGTGGCCTCCAGCTTGCGTTTCAGCGGGCCGATGGCGGGGCGAGGCGCGCGCGGCGGCGGGACGGACGGCGCCTTGGCGGGCGCACGCGCGGCGGTTCGCGCGCGGTCGAGCACGAAGCGGGCGTAGTCGTCCATGTCGCCGTCGAAGGGCCTGACCGTGCCGCCGGCCACCAGCCAAAGGCGGTCGGCCACCAGTTCCATGAGCGAGCGGTCGTGGGTGATCAGGATCACCGCGCCGCGATAGTCGTTCAGCGCCTCGGTGAGGGCGCGGCGGCTGTCGATGTCCAGGTGATTGGTGGGTTCGTCCAGGATCAGCAGGTGGGGCTTTTCCATGGCCACCATGTTGAGCAGCAGCCGCGCCCGCTCGCCGCCCGACAGATTGGCGACCGTGGTCTCGACCTTTTCCACCGTCATGCCGAACTGCGCCAGGCGCGAGCGGCGCTGCGAATCGGTGAGGTCGGGCAGGGCGCGGCGGATGATGGCGAGCGGCGTGTCGTCTGGATCGAGGGCCTCGATCTGATGCTGGTGGAACCAGCCGACCTTCATGCGCCGGTCGCGGTGGGTGTGGCCGTCGCCGCTGGCCAGATTGCCGGCAATCATTCGCGCGAAGGTGGTCTTGCCCGAGCCGTTGACGCCCAGAAGACCGATGCGGTCGTCCAGGTCGAGGCGCAGGTTCAGGCCTCTGAGCACCGGCGGCCCCCCGTAGCCGACTTCCACGCCTTCCAACCGGACCAGGGGCGGGGCGAGGGGGCGGGATGGGGAGGGCAGGCGGAACGGCGCGACGTTGTCCTCCACAACCGACGCCGCCGCCTCCAGCTTGGCGATCATCTTCATCCGCGACTGGGCCTGACGCGCCTTGCTGGCGGTGGCGCGGAAGCGATCGACGAAGGCCTGCATGTGGGCCCGTTTGGCTTCGATCTTGGTCCGCGTCGCCGCCTGCAGGCGCAGCCGCTCGGCCCGCTGATGCTCGAAGTCGGAAAACCCGCCGGTGTAGAAGTCGAGCCGCCCTTCGGTGAGGTGCAATATGGCGTCCACCGAATGATCGAGAAGCTCGCGGTCGTGGCTGATGATCAGGGCGCTGTGGGGATACTTACGCAGCCGCGCCTCCAGCCACAGGGCGCCTTCCAGGTCCAGGAAGTTGGTGGGCTCGTCCAGCAGCAGCAGATCCGGCTGCGCGAACAGGGCCGCGGCCATGGCCACGCGCATCCGCCAGCCGCCGGAAAACTCGGCCATCGGACGATCGAGATCGGCGGTGGAAAAGCCCAGGCCGCTGAGGATCTCCGCCGCCCGCGCCGGCGCCCGATCGGCGTCGATGGCGCCCAGCCTGGCATAGATCTCACCCAGATGCTCCGGCGGCGCGGTCTCAAGTTCGGCGGTCAGACGGGCGCGCTCGGTGTCGGCGGCGAGGACCGTTTCGAGGAGGGGCACCGGGGTGGCCGGGTGTTCCTGATCCACCGAGCCGATGCGCGCCGCCTTCGGCACATCGATGTCGCCGCCGCCGGCCGAAAGCTGGCCGAGGATGAGCCGAAAAAGGGTGGTCTTGCCCGCCCCATTGCGCCCCACCAGGCCGACCTTGGCCCCCACGGGCAGGGTGACCGTGGCGTGGTCGAAAAAGCGCCGCCCCCAGGCGTCGTAAACCAGATCGTGAATGCGGAGCATGGATGGGGGACTTGTGAAGCGCCTTGCGCGACGCCTTGGCGGAGCGGGCGCGCGCCGCTATAGACCGGCCCCGCCCATTTTCCAACCGCCCGCGAGTGTTTTGAGCGCCCATGACCGAACGCACCTTCTCGATCCTCAAGCCCGACGCCACCACCCGCAACCTGACCGGAGCGATCAACGCGGTGATCGAGGAATCCGGCCTGCGTATCGTCGCCCAGCGCCGGATCCGCATGAGCCGCGCCCAGGCGAAAAAATTCTACGAAGTCCACGAGACGCGTCCGTTCTACGGCGAACTGGTGGAGTTCATGACTTCCGCGCCGGTCGTGGTGCAGGTTCTCGAAGGTCCGGATGCGGTGGCGAAATACCGCGAAGTCATGGGCGCCACCAACCCTGCTCAGGCCGCCGACGGCACCATCCGCAAGCTCTTCGCGATCTCAATGGGCGAGAACTCCGTCCACGGGTCCGACAGCAACGACAACGCTCGGATTGAGATTGGACAGTTTTTCGAGGAAGCCGAGATCGTGGGCTAGGTATTTTTTTGGAGCGCGGGCGTCCCGCCCGCTCTTTTTAATTCCGAAGTCGCGGGCGGGACGACCGCGCTCCATTCAAGGTTCACGCCCGCCCCAACTCCCCACACACGAACGCGGTCTCTCCCACGTCGAGCAAACCTTCCAGCACCGCCTCGACATTGCGCGGCGAAACGATCAGCACCATGCCGATCCCGCAGTTGAAGGTGCGGCGAAGCTCATGCTCGGTGACGCCGCCGATGTCCTGGAGCCACTCGAACACAGCCGGCATCCGCCAGGCCGTCCAGTCGAATCGGGCGGTGAGGCCCTCGGCGATGGCGCGCGGCGGGTTTTCGATCAGGCCGCCGCCGGTGATGTGCGCGGCGCCGTTCAGCAGACCGGCCTTGGCCAGGGGAAGAACGCTCGCGACATAGATTCGAGTAGGCGTCATCAGCGCCTCGGCGAGGGTGAGATCCGATGCGAACGGCGCGGGCGCGGTCCACGCCAATCCCGACCGCTCGACGACCTGCCTTATCAGGGAGTAGCCATTGGAGTGGGGTCCCGACGAGGCGAGGGCGATCATCACATCGCCCGCCCGCTGGTCAGCGAGGCGCGGCAGGACGCCGGCGCGATCCACCGCGCCGACGCAAAAGCCGCCCAGATCGTAGTCGCCGTGCGCGTACAGGCCCGGCATCTCGGCCGTCTCGCCGCCGACCAGGGCCGCGCCGGCCTGCCGGCAGCCCTCGGCGATCCCTCCCACCACCCGCGCCGCCGCCTCCACGTCCAGCTTGCCGGTGGCGAAATAATCTAGAAACAGCAGGGGCTCGGCCCCCTGGGCCAGAAGATCGTTGACGCACATGGCCACCAGGTCGATCCCCACCGTATGGTGTAGGCCGGTCTCGATGGCGACCTTCAGCTTGGTGCCCACCCCGTCGGTGGTCGAGACCAGCAGAGGATCGTGATAGCCGGCCGCCTTGAGATCGAATAGGGCGCCGAACCCTCCCAGAGCGGCGTCGGCGCCCGGGCGCCGGGTGGCGCGGGCCAGGGGTTTGATGCGCTCGACCAGGGCAGCGCCGGCGTCGATGTCGACGCCCGCCTGGGCATAGGTCAGACCGTTGGGGCGATCGCTCATGGGGTCCTTGAAGGAAATCATCCGTTCGGGGTGCGTGGGCGCATCTTCCTTGCCGATTCACCCGCCGGCGGGGTTATAGCTGGCCCATGACGCCGATTACCACCACCGCCGAACTGGCGGCGTTCTGCCAGCGGTTGCGCGGCCAGGCCTTCGTGGCGGTCGATACCGAATTCATGCGCGAGACCACCTTCTGGCCCAGGCTGTGCCTGATCCAGGCCGCAGCGCCGAAGGACGGGGAGATGATCGAAGCGGTGATCGATCCCCTCTCCGAGAGCCTCGATCTGACGCCGTTCCTCGATATCCTGCGCGACACCTCGATCGAAAAGGTGTTTCACGCCGCCCGCCAGGATGTGGAAATCTTCCACAATCTGAACGCCATCCCGCGACCCCTGTTCGACACCCAGATCGCCGGCATGGCGGCCGGCTTTGGCGAGCAGATCGCCTACGACGCCCTGGTCCGCCAGATGCTGAAGATCGATCTGGACAAATCGCACCGCTTCACCGACTGGGCGCGCCGGCCCTTGAGCGAGGCCCAACTCACCTACGCCCTGGCCGATGTGACCCATCTGGCCCGTCTCTACCCTATGCTTCACGCTCGCCTGGAGGAAGCCGGCCGCATCCCCTGGGTGACCGAAGAGATGGCGGCCATGACCGATCCGGCCCTCTATGACATGGACCCGGAGATCGCCTGGAAGCGGCTGAGGCCCCGCCGCCACACCGCCAAATACCTCGCCGTGTTCCGCGCCGTGGCCGCCTGGCGCGAACGCACCGCCCAGACGCGCGACCAGCCGCGCGGCCGCATCCTTAAGGACGACGCCATCGACGAACTGGCCGCCCAGGCCCCCACCACGCCGGCCGATCTTGAACGCCTGCGCTCGGTTCCCAAGGGGTTCGCCGGGTCGCGCTTCGGCCCGGACCTGTTAGATGCCATCCGCGCCGCGCTGAAGGACCCGCAAGCCTACGCCCCCGTGGTCCCCAAAGCCCACGCCGCCCACTCGCCCGCCGCCGGCGCGGTGGTCGAGCTCCTCAAGGTGCTGCTCAAAGCCCGCGCCGAGGACGCCGGCGTCGCGTCCAAACTCATCGCCACCGTCTCCGACCTGGAAAGGATTGCCACCGACGACGAAGCGGACACCCCCGCCCTGCACGGCTGGCGCCGCGAAGCCTTCGGCGAGGACGCCTTGAAGCTCAAACGTGGTGAACTGGCCCTGGTGCTGGACGGCGCGCGGGTGCGGGTGGTCGAGGTCAGGCGCGGGCCGAAGGCGGCGGGGTAGGGGGTGGAAGGAAACGTGTGCGCTGCGTCCATTTCAACAGCGGGGCGCAACGTCGCCCTATAGCTCCGTGCGATCCTGGAACGGGCCGAACACACGCAAGACTGATACCTCACCGGCTGTGCGATCGTCACCGGTGTCGGGGGCGACTACATACATGAGCCGATAGCCCTCTACCGGCCGTTCCCGAACCCCGGCGTGGTCGCCGCTTGGCCATCGGCTTGGGTGGTGTTGAAGGTCCTGAAGTGCGAAGACGATACGCCGCAACCGCCGAGCCGCGCGCGACCCGGCGCCCGGCTGTGTCAGCCAGCGACGCGCTGCCGCGAGGTCGGCCAGAGCGGCCTCGGATAGGGTGAGCTTGCGCGGCAATGCCGAGGGCGGGACGCGCTACTTGTGTGGAGATGCCGTCGTATCGACAGGATCGCCGACGGCCCATCGGTTGAGCCAAGCTTCGAGCTCAGGTCCAGAGAGCGAGCGGCCCGCGCGCAAATCCTCGCGCCCGACTTCGAGCAACTCGCGTTCTTCGGCGAGACGCGCAGCTCGTTGCGGGGCGGTCTCGCTCCGCTCCGCCGGCTGCGAAACTAGGGACTCACTCATCGTCGCCATGAGGGACATATAGCCTCACCCGCGAAAAAGTCACTGCCCAGGTTGACCAGCGGCGATCCGCACGCGCGAATGGCTTTTTTCAAGGAAACCGGAGTTTCTGAGTGTCTGACCTCGGCCTCACCCACGTTGCCTTCGCGGTGCGCGACATCGGCAAAAGCGTTGCATTTTACGAACGCTACGCCGCTATGCACGTCGTCCACCAACGCAGTGATCCGGCGAAGGAATCGGCTGTGGCGTGGGTGAGCGATCTTACTCGTCCGTTTGTGATCGTGCTTATTCAGGCGAAGGGGCTGAAGGACACCCCACTCGGTCCCTTCGGCCACCTAGGCGTCGCCTGCGCCAGCCGTTCGGAAGTTGACCGCTTGGCGCGAATGGCCGCCGCCGACGGTGTCCTCGCGTCACCCCCACAGGATGCCGGGCCACCCGTGGGTTATTGGGCTTACATCCGCGACCCTGACGGCAACATGCTAGAAGTCGCCCATGGGCAGGAAGTCGCGTTCGCGATCCAACAGGCAGTGCCCGCGGATGGTGCTGACGACGCACAGCGCGCCGCCCCCTAAACCCCCTCCACCACCGCCCGCAGCTTGAAATCCCGCTCCAGCAAACCCGCCAGGGTCGCCGCCCGTTTAGCCGTGTGTTCGCCGAGCAAGGCCGCCGTCCACGCCTCCTCCGCCGACACCACGACCGTATTGGGTTTGAAGTCCAGGCGCGCGTGGGCGAGGAGGGCGGGGTTGCGGCCGGAGAGATCGCAGCCGAGGCGCAGGGCGGCGCCCAGGGTCCTGGCGCGCTGCAGGCGTTCGACGGTGAGCAGGCGGTTGATCGTGCGGGGTTCGCGGACGGTTGTGGACGCCGTGTGGCGCGAGAAGATCGCGCTGGCCAGGAAGGCGCGCTCGGGATGGTTCATGCCGGGGATCGGGGCGCGCAGCACCTGGTCGAAGATCAGGTCGGCGCGGTGATCGGGGTGCAAATGCGCGCCGAGGTCCGCAAGGCGGCAGGCGGCGGCGATGAGCACCGGGTCGCGTTCACCGAACACCGGCGCGAGCTTGCCGAAGGCCCGCGCCATCCAGGCTTCGAGAGCCGCGCCCAGGGCTTCGGCCGTCGCCTGCCGGGCGCCCAGGGCGGCGCAGCCGTCCACCAGAGGATCGCGGGTGCGCAATGCCGGGCTCAAGGTCTCGAAAAGCAGCCCCTCGCGCAGGCCATAGGCCGACATCACCACGCGCTGTATATTCAGCCGCTCGATCAGCGTTTCCAGAACCACGGCGGCGTGAGGGAGGGCCTCGACCCGGCGGCGGGAAATGCCCTCGATCCGCTCAAGTGAGCCGCGCGACTGCTGGCCGATGAAACGGGCGGCGTCCAGCGCCTCGCGACGGCCGAGTTCATATTGATGCACGATACCAAGCGGATAATCTGACATTCTCATGTGAAGAAGGGCGAGGTTGCGCCACGCGCCGCCGACGGCGTTCAGGGTGTCGGCGCTGAAGGAAGGGGCGATGGGATCGACGTGCTTGATCACCGCCGCGCGCACCCGGCCCGCGTCGAAACGAACCCCTTCGCCGAGGGCGAACGGCCCCAGGGGCAGGGTGACGCCGCGCGCCGGCTCGCCGGCGGTCAGGCGGGTGAGTTCGAGGCTGGCGCCGCCCAGATCGCCGACGACGCCGCGCGAGGCCGGGGCGCCGGCCAGCACCCCCAGGGAAGCGTATCGCGCCTCCTCGCCACCGGTCAGAACCCGCAAGGTGAGGCCGGTCTCATCCTCAACCCGGCGACAGAAGGCCGGTCCGTCGGCCGCGTCGCGCACCGCGGCGGTGGCGGCGGCGAAGATCCGTCCCGGTCGGCCGGCGTCCAGCAGGGCGCGAAACCGGTTGAGGGAGATCAGCGCGGTCGAGATTCCATCCGGGGAAAGGCGTCCGGTCGTGGCCAGATCGCGCCCCAACCCGGCCAGCACCTTTTCGTTGTACACCGTCCACAGGGCGCGCCCTTCCAGCCGATAGAGGACCAGACGCACGGAATTGGAGCCGACGTCGATGACGGCGGCTCCGTTTTCCGTCGAACTATCGTCTGGCGCCGACATGCTCGAAGGCGCGCGGCCGGTCCTTCACCTTGTGACCCCGGCCCGAGAGGGACGGGTTGGTCATGAAATAGTCGTGGGCGGAAAACGCCCCCTTGCGGTTCCAGCCGACCGATCGGTGATAGGCGCCCGCCGAGTCCAGCCGCCAACTCTGCGCCTCGTCATTGAGGTTGGCGACCATGATCTGTTGCAGCACCTGCTGGTGGACGGTGGAATTTTCCACCGGCGTCATCACCTCCACTCGCCGGTCGAGGTTGCGCGGCATCCAGTCGGCCGAGCTGATGAACACCCGCGCTTCGGTTGACGGCATGGGCTTGCCGTTGGCGAAAGCGACGATGCGGGCGTGCTCGAGGAAGCGGCCGATGATGCTCTTGACCCGGATGTTGTCGGAGAGACCGGGGATTCCTGGCCGCAGGCAGCAGATGCCGCGGATGACGAGTTCGATGCTGACGCCGGCGCAACTGGCGCCATAGAGGGCGTCGATGATCTCCGGATCGACCAGGGCGTTCATCTTGGCCCAGATGGCGGCCGGCCTGCCCTGGCGGGCGTTGGACGCCTCGGCCTCGATAAGCCGCACCAGGTCGGCCTTCATGGTGATCGGCGAATAGGACAGTTTTTCCAGCCGCTCAGGTTGGGCGTAGCCGGTGATGTAGTTGAACAGGCGCCCCGAATCGCGCCCCAGGGTCGGGTCGGTGGTGAAGAGGGACAGGTCGGTGTAGATTTTCGCCGTCACCGGGTGATAGTTGCCGGTGCCGTAGTGGCAGTAGGCCCTCAAGGTCTCGCCCTCGCGGCGTATGACCAGCGAAAGCTTGGCGTGGGTCTTGTACTCCACGAAACCGAAGACGACATGCACCCCGGCCCGCTCCAGGTCGCGGGCCCACTTCATATTGGCCTCCTCGTCGAAGCGCGCCTTGATCTCCACCAAGGCGACGACATTCTTGCCGTTCTCGGCCGCTTCGATGAGCGCGGCGACGATGGGGCTGTCCTTGGATGTGCGATAGAGAGTCTGCTTGATCGCCAGCACATTGGGATCGCGCGCCGCCTGCAGCAGGAACTGCACCACCACGTCGAAGCTCTCGAAGGGATGGTGGACCAGAATATCCTTTTCGCGGATGGCCGCGAAACAGTCGCCGCCGTGATCGCGGATGCGCTCGGGGAAACGGGCCTGGAAGGCGGGAAATTTCAGCTCGGCATGGTCGGCGGGAATGAGCTGGCCGAGTTGGGCGAGCCCCAGCTTGCCGTCCATGCGCACCACGTCCTGCGGCTCGGCGCTCAGGCCCTCGACGATGAATTCGCGCAGGTCGTCGGGCATCGAGGCGTGGATCTTGACCCGCACCACCGATCCGAGGCGGCGGCGTTTGAGGATGGCCTCGAACTCGCGCACCAGATCCTCGGCCTCCTCCTCGATCTCCACGTCCGAGTCGCGGATCAGGCGAAAGAGTCCGCTCCCCTCCACCTTGCAACCGGGAAACAGCTTGTCGAGAAACAGGAGCAGGAAACTTTCGAGAGCGACGAACCGGCGTTCGGGGCGCCGCCGGCCGCTTCCGGCGGCGGGAAGCTCCCAGAAGCGCGGAACCTGGGTCGGCACCGGCACGAGGGCGTAGAGTTCCTTGTTGTCCGACCGGCGACGAAGCTTCAGGGCCAGGGAGAATCCGAGATTGGGTATGAACGGAAAGGGATGAGCCGGATCGATGGCCAGGGGCGTGAGCACCGGAAAGATGCTGGCCGCGAAGATGCCCTCGGCGGCGGCCCGGTCAACAGCGCCGACTTCCCGCGCATCGAGCAGGCGCAGGCCCTCGCCGGCCAGTTCGCGGCGGATTTCCCGCCACAACCGCTGCTGGTCGTTCATCAGGCGATTGGCGTCGGCATTGATCTTGCGCAACTGCTGGGTGGGCGTGAGCCCGTCCTGGCTAAGCACGCGGACCCCTTCGCGCACCTGCCCCTTCAGGCCGGCGACGCGGACCATGAAGAACTCGTCCAGATTGTTCGCCGAGATCGACAGGAAGCGCACCCGTTCGAGCAGGGGGTGGCGGGGATTGGCCGCCTCCTGAAGAACCAGGCGGTTGAACGCCAGCCACGAAAGCTCCCGATTGAAGAAACGCTCGGGCGACTGGAGGGTGATCGCCGCGGCGCGCGCCGCGGCGGGCGAGGGGGTGGTTGGAGCGGGAACCGCCGCCAGGGCGGCGCCGGCCGTCATCGCCGAAACCTATATTTACCCGAACAGATCAAGGGTCCCGTCTTCATGTTCCAGTATCTCGCGCGCCAGGGCGCGGGTGATATCACGTCTCTCGGCGTCCGCCCGTTCATCGATCCGACATACCACATCCTTGGCGGCGGGAATCGACCGTTCGATACGGCGAACAAGATAGGGAAGGACATCGTCCGCCGGCTTTATATTCCGTTCACGGAAGAATTTGCGAAGGACGCCCTCAAGCAGGGCGTCGTCCGGCGACCCGATCTGGGCGATCGGCAGGGCGTTGAGGCGCGAGCGGAGATCGGGCAGATCAGTGGCCCAGGACCGGGGCGCGAGGCGGCCGGTCAGCAGAAGGCTGGAGCCGGCGCCGGCCATGTTAATCAGATGGAACAGCGTCTCGTCGCCCGGCGTCTGGTCGGCGTCCTCCAGGAGAATCGGCCGATCGCCCAGGCCGCGCAAATCGCAGTCGCCACGCCTCACAATCGCCGCGCCGGCGCGTTCGGCCCAGGCCAGGGCCAAGTGGGTTTTGCCCGCGCCTTCTGGCCCGATCAAGGCCATCAAGCCGCCCGGCCACGAGCGCCAGTCGTCCAGCGTCGCCACGGCGTCCGCGTTGGACGTCGAGACCACATAGTCCTCGCGGGCGGGCGAGAAGGCCCGCGACAACTCCAGGCGCTGTTGGCTGGCGCGCCTCATCGGCTAAGCAGAAGTGGGCGCCACGGCCAACGAGATAACGCTCTTTCCCCCGCCCCCTCCACCGCTTCGCGGTCCCCCTCCCCCGCTTCGCGAGGGAGGAGAGCGACGGATCGGCCGATTCCTCT
>Ga0208717_1000238_pt1 | contig 20821 bp, 14 predicted proteins | sample NGESurF53shallow_FD_184489 | JGI IMG/M metagenome (GOLD analysis project Ga0208717, IMG submission 184489) | Arctic peat soil microbial communities from Barrow, Alaska - NGEE Surface sample F53-3 shallow (SPAdes) | ecosystem: Environmental > Terrestrial > Soil > Wetlands > Peat ... | reverse complement strand
TCCTTTAGCCAGTTACCAAAGCTCATAGAAAAAGATGGCCGCCATGCATTGCTGGTAGATAGAAAGCCGTTCTTAATTCTTGGCGGGCAGGCGCACAATTCCAGTGGCTGGCCGGGTATGTTACTGGGTGTATGGGCTTCCATTGAAGCTATGCACGCCAACACTTTGGAGGTAGCCATTTATTGGGAGCAGGTGGAACCCGAACAAGGTAAGTTTGACTTTTCCTTGATTGATACGCTGCTGGTTCAATCAAGGCAACATCATGTTCATCTTATATTACTCTGGTTTGCCACCTGGAAAAACGGCAGCAATCATTATATGCCTGCATGGATGAAACGCGATGCAGGCAGATATCCCAACATAACAGGTAAAGACGGAAAGCCTGTTGATTCGCCCTCACCCAATTTTCCGGCCACGCTGGATGCTGATAAAAAAGCTTTTGCAGCCGTGATGAAGCATTTAAAAAATGCAGATGAGCAGCATACCGTAATTATGATGCAGGTAGAAAATGAATCTGGTGCATGGGGAAGTGTGAGGGATTATTCGCCAACTGCCCAAAAATTATTTGAGGGCAACGTACCTGCTGAATTGCTGACGCCTTCTGTGCTTGCAGCGCTTAACATTCCAAAAGACGCCAAAGGCACGTGGCAAAAGGTTTTTGGAGATAGAGCTGATGAATATTTTCATGCATGGTCGGTTGCCCGTTTCATTGGGCAGGTTGCAGCCGCCGGAAAATTCGAGTACCCATTACCGATGTATACAAATGCGGCGTTGCGTGATCCACTTACAAATCCAATGGCAAATAGTTATGAGAGCGGTGGCCCTACAGACAATGTAATTCCTATTTGGAAAGTAGCCGCACCCGCTATTGATTTGGTAGCACCGGATATTTACATTTCAGGAAGTGAAAAAATATTGAAGGTAATTGACTTGTATTACCGCCCCGATAATGCGCTGTTTGTACCAGAAGCGGCCTTAACTCGTGATAAAGTAAAATATCTTTATGAGGTGATTGCCCGTGGAGGAATAGGCTTCTCACCGTTTGGCATAGACGATAATGGTGATAGCAGCCATGATGAACAGGTGAGCGAAAAGCTTGCCCCTTTTGCAAATGAATATGCAACTCTAGAACCGATGATGAGAGAAATAGCCCAATGGAGTTTTGAAGGAAAAATAAAATCAGTTGTGGAGCGGGAAGACTTTGCGCAACAGACAATTGACCTCGGAGCCTGGAAAGCAATAATAACATTTGGCGGCAATGGAAGAGGGAATGCTGCACCGGTAAATACAAAGCCAACCGGCAAAATGATGATGGTACAATTAGAGGAAAATAAATTTATTCTTATTGGAACAGGCTGCCACATTACTTTTCAACCTGTTGGCAAAAATGCGGGAAGAGCATGGCAGTATGAAAAAGTTGAAGAAGGGAAATATGAAAATGGAAAATTTAAGTTACTCCGCATTCAAAATGGAGATGAAACAGATTGGGGTGGACCGGGATTTGGCAAGGTGCCAACGGTTTTGCAGGTGACATTGATTGTAAGATAAGTTTGAATTATTTCCAGAAATAAATACATTTTTTAAACAATATAATTTATGAAAAAATTTTAAAATATTATTTCGCTTTGTTGCTTTTTATTGCTTGCATTACAGCTATCTGCTCAATCAAACTCCGGAACTTATAACGTTAAAGATTATGGTGCTCTTTCAAATTGTTTTAGTAAACTAAATTTATTTATTTGCAAATTAAAAGAAGATTCATTTGTGAAAGTTCTTTTTTTTAAATTCAATTCTTTTGCCGCTCACAGCGATATCCCACTATCGAAATATCAAAAACACCATTTGACCTTTACTTAAATTACGTATGGCTTCATCATTAAAATTTGATATAAGAGAATTTCGGAAGAATTAAAGATTGCTATATCAATTTATTTTAGCAATAATTTTAGATTACATTTGTTTAGTAATTCCCTCTCCTTCTATTTCATGCCTCAGGAAATTATATGATTGCTATTACATGGAAAGTAATTATTGGTGCAATATCATCCGCGGTGATAAGGAGGCTTTTCTCTTATTTTATCACAAGTACTATCGTGCGTTGTTTTGCTATGGATATAGTTTATCAGCAGACAGGGAATTAACTAAAGACTGCATTCAAGAGCTGTTTTTTGACATCTGGAATACGAGATCTACATTGAACAAAGATGTTGAAAATATTCAATCTTATCTTTTTACATGGCTTCGTAGAAAAATCAGCCGCAAGCAATCAAGGCTTTCAAAAGATAAGACTTACCAACGTTCTGTGGAAGGTACTCAAGGCAGCGAATTTTGTTACGAAGAATTATTGATTGCATTTCAACTAACAGAAGAAAAGAAAGAACAACTCACGAGAGCGCTCACCACATTAACAAAAAAACAATTAGAAATTATAAAATTAAAATTCTTTGATAACCTTAGCTATGCCGAAATTTCTACAAAAACGTCGCTAACTACCCGCAGTGTTTATAATATCATTCACCTGGCGATAACACGTTTACGGGAAGCTATGACCATTCTTTTATAAAATTTTATTATCCCCATTCAATCCGCCAATTATACTAATAAATGCATTGAGCTTTTTAGTTCTGAGTATCGATGTTATCCTTTTAAAAAAGATAGTTGAGAAAAAACAGGTAAAAATGTGCAATCTTATGCACTATACTATAGACTGTTGGAAATAAAGTTAATTAAGCACCGGAAAAGTTAATGCAGCAATACTATATGTTATATGGACGAATTGACACGTGAAAATTACGAGCTGGAAGATTTTGTCTCAGACGAAACTTTTATAAATTATCATTTTAAGTCAAATATTGTTGATCAATTATCATGGGAAAAATGGATATCAAATAATCCTGAAAAGAAGTCTTTAATTGAAAAAGCGAAAGAAGTAATTAATGAATTATCATTTACTATTTCCGATAAAGAGTACCGCGAAGAATTAAAAAAATTTGTTTCAGGAATCGACAGAAAAAAACCTCACGGTTCGATTGTTCAATTATCCGGTGGCAATAAATTTTTTAAATCTTATCAAAGAAGAAAAAGAACCATACAAATTCTTGTACCACTTTTATTAATAATTATTGCAGGAGGATATTGGTTATTTCAGTCTGCAAAAAATAGTTCCGAAAAATTAACGGAGACCATCAACAACAGCACTTTACCGCTAATACTAACGTTAAGTGACAGCACGGTTGTATCGCTCGATCCGGGCAGTTACCTGCAATACCCGCTATATTTTAAAGATAAAGAGCGGATCGTTTACCTGCACGGCAATGCGCAGTTTAGTGTAAAAAGAAATATTGAGCATCCATTTAAAGTACATGATGAAAATATCGTTGCCACTGTTTTGGGAACCGTGTTTAACATGAAGAGTTCCGGCGATTCTGCAGTTGTTGTAGAATTATTAAAGGGCAAATTGAATGTTGAGATAATGAATAATAAAATGGAAACGGAACAATCTGTTTTATTAGTGCCCAATGAACGGGCCGTATATGTAAGACACAATAAACACCTGTATAAAAATCTTATTGCAACAGAGCATCATCTTTCTTTCAGCAAAAATAATTTTGATGAAGTTGCCGCACAGTTTAAAAATGCCTTTGGAATAACGCTCATTAATGAAAGCACGGTGAAGGACTGGCGTATTACCGGAGAATTTAAAAATTCTACAGCAATAGATATCGTTGAAAATATTTGCCTCGTTAAAAAATTATCTTTTGTAGCCAAAGGCGATACGATTGTAATTAAGTAAAGAAGGGGCAACCCTTAAAATATTTCATATGAATACACCTTACCGGTTTCCTGTTTTTATTAAAACAGTATGTGCAATTTTTATTGTTGTATTCACAACTTTTTCTGCAAAGGCATACGACCCGCATGTTGATAATGATGTATACGTAATTGTAAATAATACGAACGCTACCATTGGAGAAATATTTAAGCTGGTAGAGAATCAGACCTCCTTCTCTTTTGTATATGATGAAAATGATATAAACATTTCAAAAAAAATAAAACTTGCAAAGGGACAGCAACTTTTAAAAGAAGTTCTTAATGATATTTCAAAACAAGCCGGTATTCACTTCACAGAAAAACAGAATATCATCCTCGTTAACCAGGAATCAGGAGATAATAAAAATATTGCATTTAAAATAACTGTAACTCCTGTTACAGGTGTGGTAACTGACATATCAGGCACGCCGCTGCAAGGCGTTACCATTTCAGTTAAAGGAAGCCGGGTCGCAGTACAGTCAGACGCACAAGGAAAATTTTCAATAGATGTTGCCGATAATGGCATATTGATTTTCAGCAACGTTAGTTATAAAACCCAGGAACTGCCAGTAAATGGCCAGCCATTCTTAAATATAAAACTTATAGCTGTAAATAAAGAATTAAATGAGGTGGTTGTAGTGGGATATCAAACGCAAAGACGCTCCAATATTTTGGGTGCCGTTACCGCTGTGAATGTTGACAATGTCTCTAAAATTCCTATAGGATTCGCCGACCAGGCATTGCAGGGCCAGGCATCGGGTGTGCGTGTAACTCAATCAACGGGTCAACCCGGAGATGGAGTTGCCATTCGTATCAGGGGTGTAGGATCAATTAATAATAACGACCCGCTCTATGTAATTGATGGAGTTCCTACACAAGATGGCATCAACTTTTTGCCTGCAGACGACATTGCTTCGATTACGGTTTTAAAGGATGCTGCTTCTGCAGCCATTTACGGAGCAAGGGCATCAAATGGCGTGGTAGTTATCACAACAAAAAATGGTAAGTCCGGAAAACCTTCTATAAGCTATTCAGTCTATGCAGGTGTTCAAACACATGGTTATTTAACCCCCATGGCTTCTGCCTCAGAATACAAAACTATTTTTAATGAGATGGTCGCAAATGACAATGAAGGTCTTGCCCCAAATAACCCGTTAATAAAACGGCCTATCCCTGACTCAATCGCTATGGCAAATACGGATTGGATCGGTTCAGTATTCCGCGTGGCACCCGAACAAGATCACGAACTTTCTGTAAGTGGGGGAAATGAAAAAACTCAATATTCAATTTCCGGCAACTATTTTAAACAGGATGGTATTGTTTTAAATTCCTGGTATGACAGATATACATTACGGACGAAATTAACTTCGGAACTCACAGAAAGATTAAAAATTGGAACTACGCTCAGTTTCTCTTTTTATGATAAAAATTCGGTGGGTAGTTCAGGTGACGGGCTTGCAGGAAATGGTGGCAGCGTAGTTCGCTACGCATTGTTTCGTGATCCTGCTATTCCTGTTTATGCTTCACCCGGCGTATATAGCGATTTACCACAATACCCGGGCTTTTTTGGAGATGGCTATAATCCTGTTGGCCTTGCCAATAACACTAATAATGTTGAAAAACAATTCAGAGGATTTGGAGATGTTTTCGCTGAATATAAAGTTGCTCCTAACTTATTTTTCAAAAGTGATTTTGGAGGCGATGTATTTGTGACACGCGACAAAACATTTTTTCTGAATTGGGGGACTGGCGGAAGGATCAATAATCCCAATACCTTATCTGAAAACCAAATAACCAGTGAAAATATGGTTTGGAATAATACATTTCATTACGCCAAAACATTTAATGGCTTACATAATTTGAGTTTTTTAATAGGTACAGAAGCTATAGCTAATACCACATTATACAATTCAGAATCGCAACAAAAATTCCCATCTCAGGTTCCATCCTTAGAATATTTAGGAAATGGAGATCCTAAAACCTCGGTAACAACTGAAGCAGAGGAACAATGGTCATTAATGTCCTTTTTGGCCAACGCTAATTATAGTTATAATAATGAATTTTTTGTTTCCGGAAGTGCCAGAAGAGACGGGTCGTCCAGGTTTGGCCCCGCAAACAGGTGGGGAAATTTCTTTTCGGGTGCAGTTGGTTGGAGTTTGATGAATGAAAAATGGTTCACGAATATGTTCCCGATTGTTTCAAGAATGAAATTAAGAGCGAGTTACGGACAATTAGGAAATCAAAATATTGGTGATTATCCATGGGCATCAGTTGTTAATAGTGCACTTAATGCAAGTAACGTAAGAAATTATGTACTCGGAGCACCACAAAGTGCCGTGCAGGGTATGACGGTTTCCAAGTTAGGTAATTCTGATGTCAAATGGGAAACGTCAACTCAAACCGATGTAGGGTTAGATATTGCGATTTTAGGGGATAAACTTTCTTTATCGGTTGATTATTTTAATAAAGTAAACAGCGATATCCTTGTTGCGGTTCCCTTGCCTGCAATTGGCGGAGATGCAACGCCACCCTACGTAAACGATGGCAGTGTTCAAAATAAAGGATTTGAATTTGACCTTCAATACCGCAACAATGAGCATAAATTAAAATATAGCTTTAGTGCCAACCTTGCCACCATTCAAAACAAAGTATTGTCGATACCGGTTCCAATTCAAGGTGGCAGAATTGATGATGGTGTTTATGCAACACTCACTACTACCGGGCATCCTCTTGGTTCTTTTTATGGATATAAAATGATTGGCATTTTTCAAAATGCCAACGACATTTTTACATCTGCTTACCAAGGTCCGGGTGTAAGGCCGGGCGATGTAAAATATCAAGATACCAATGGAGATGGAGTGATAGATCAAAACGACAGAACCTTCTTAGGAAGTGCTATTCCAAAATTTACTTATGGCCTTACAACAACATTGAATTATTTAAATTTTGATTTGTTCGTTCTTGTGCAGGGAAGCTATGGTAACAAAATCTACTCCCAGGTAAACCAGGATATTGAAGGTTTTTATCGCCCTTTTAATGTGACACAAAGAGTATATGATACAAGGTGGCATGGCGAAGGTACCAGTAACACAATGCCCCTGGTATCATTTCGGGACCAAACAAATAATATAAAAGAACCTTCAAGCCGTTTCCTCGAAGATGCGTCTTATTGTCGTTTAAAAAATGTGCAAATCGGTTATACCATTCCCAAAAAAATAGCAGGCAAACTCCACATTAAAGGATTGCGAATTTACGTGACCGGTACTAACCTGGTTACCATTACAAAATATACCGGACTGGATCCTGAAATGCATATAAGCAATAATGTAAATGTTGAGAAATACCCAAGCGATGTTGCAGCGGGAATTGATTGGGGTACTTACCCGGCGGCCAAAAGTTATATCGTCGGTGCAAATCTTAATTTTTAATAACTATTAAAATCATGAATAAAAGATCAATACTATACAGCTTCGTGATTGGTGCATACTGTTTTACAGGGCTCAATTGTTCGAAATTCCTGGATAAAAAGCTTAAAGGTGTATCACAAACCGATCAATTTTACACCACTTCTGATGCTGCTGTTCAGGCTGTGAATGAAGCCTATGTTGGATTAACATTTACAAGTGGTACCGCCAATCCGCTTTGGGTATTCGGCGACGTCGCATCTGATGATGCTTCAAGTGGAAATCCCGGGGCAAGCCCAGACGCCGCAACGATAGATAATTTTTCCTATTCATCAACGAATTCTCATCTATCCAACGAATGGGGTAATTTTTATGAAGGGATTACCAATTGCAATTTGGTTCTGGCACATGTTCCTGCGATTAGTATGGATACGGCGCTCCGTTCAAGGATTCTGGGGGAAGCCCGGTTTTTAAGAGGCTGGTATTATTTCATGCTGGTGAATATCTATGGTGAGGTGCCCATCGTTCTCACACCCTTAACGCCCGCCCAAATGCAGGTTCCGCAATCTCCAACTAAAGAGATTTATGAATCAGTTATTGAACCAGACCTCAAGGCAGCCATGAATGTTCTGCCGGCAAGTTACACCGGAGTTAATGTGGGAAGAGCAACAAGTGGCGCCGCTGCTGCTTTACTTTCAAAGGTTTACTTATACCAGGAAAAATGGGATTCATCTCTAACCTATTCTAACCTTGTTATAAATGGAGGACAATACAGCCTGATGAACGTTTATTCCCAGGATTTTGATGCGCTTCATAAAAATAATAAAGAGTCAATTTTTGAAGTTCAAATGATAGGTGGCCAGAATCCAAATGTCGGCAATTCATTAAACCAATGGTTTGCACCCCAGGTAGTAGGTGGCTATTATTGTGATGCACCCGACTCAAACTTTGTAGCCGAATTTGAACAAACATCATCGGGCTACTATGACCCCAGGTTAGACTACACAGTTGGAAGAGACAGCATGCCATGGAATGATGGTGAACTTTATCAAAAATCGTGGTCTCCGCAAACCGGTTACTTAACCAGGAAGTATCAACAACCGCTTTCACAAGCGCCAATTATAGGTCAGGGAAGTTGTGATTATTTAGCGATCAGGTATGCAGACGTATTATTATTTAATGCTGAAGCGCTAAATGAATCAGGACAAACAGGCCTTGCTACAATCCCCCTAAACGAAGTAAGAAAAAGAGCGAGGGAGAGTTATTTATACGATAGTACTTTAATTGGATATGGTAGTGTTCCCGCAGGGCTCCTGCCGGATGTTCCTGCTATATCCCAAAGCCAGGTAAGAACGGCCATCATACATGAAAGAAGAGTGGAACTTGGATTTGAATTTCATCGGTTTTTCGACCTTATGCGGTATGGGGCTAATCCAAACCTGGGGCCTTCTTACGTAGATCCTCTTATTAACAGGGATGGTGTTACAGGATTTTCTTATGCGACAAAAAATACATTCCCAATACCGCAAAGTGAACGGGATGCAAATAAGGCGCTCCATTAATATGTTTAGTTATTTATTATCATTTATAAAATTAAAAATCATGCGATCAAAAATTCAATTTAAGTATCTCACTCTTACAATGGCAATAGGATTGTCAACGGTAATTTTTATGTACTCTTGTAAGAAAACCGAAACAAAAACTCCCCCACCAGTTACCACCAGTTTATCGATGGCAATTGATTCCGCCAAATGGTATTTGGCTAATACTTCGGAAGGTACCCAACCGGGAGAGTACACCAAAGGCACCCAGGCAACTCTTCAAACTGCCCTTACTTCTGGTGAAGGAGTGTTGGCTAACACTTCATCAACACAAGCACAAATTACTGCTGCAGCGGCCAATTTGAATGCAGCAATTGCTGCGTATAAAAATGGTTTAATAACGCCAATTGCATCAGCTTCACTTGTTGCTTACTGGAAATTTAATGGCAATGCAAACGATTCCTCAGGTAATGGCCATACAGGTACATTGGAAGTTGGACCCGTAGGACTCGCAGCAGTTCCGGGGGGTATGCCAAGTCTCGTGGCTGATCGTTTTGGGAATGCCAATTCAGCTTATCGCTTCGGTGGCGGCGGCAATATAGACGTGCCTTACAGCCCGGCTCTTAATCCTAAAGCAATAACTGTTAGCTTATGGGAAAGACAGGATACGGCAGGGAGAACAGATCATAGAGCTGATTGCTATATGGTAGCGCTAAATCGTTGGAATGGATATAAATTCCAAATGCAACCCACAAGGCCATTCTTCACTGCAAATACTGATTCTGCGGATTATGATCATGACGCAGCCCTTGATATAAATATCGGTACTACTACAGGCGCAGGTCCGTGGCATCATTTGGTTGCAACCTATGATGGCGATAGTACTGAAGTATTTTATGTCGATGGCGTATCAGTTAAAACCTGGACAAATCTTAGGGGAGCTATGAAAGTCTTTACTCCAACCGTTGATTTATCAATCGGTACAGATTTGCCAAATTCGGCTTACACAGCTACAGATGATGGTACAGGAAGATATTTTGTTGCATGGGGCGGATATTGGACAGGAGATCTTGATGATATCATGATCTACAATGTTGCTTTAACCGGGCCACAGATCACTCAGATTTATAATCAGCAGGTCACGCCATAAGTCTCATTAATAAAATTAAGCCCCTGTATTGTTTTTGGAAACAGGCAGGGGTTTTTTATTTTTTTTAGACCTTGCTATTTAAGAATGCACAGCAATAAACTTTATTTATTTCCCTAATGAATAAATGGTTCATTATACTTTTTTCTTTGTTCATCATCTCTTGCTCGTCCCATTCAGATGGGAATAAGCCTATGTTATTCTGGTGCTCCAACAATAACCAGGAAATACAACTTTGTGACACACTAACGGCTACGTGGAACCGAAATAATCCTTCTGCACCAATTCACATACAGCCGGTGCCGGAAGGGCAATCCAGTGAAGAAGTAATACTTGCTGCAGTGGTTGGAAAAACAACGCCGGATATTTATGCTAATATGTGGCAGGGAAATGTGGAAATGTATGCGCATGCACATGTATTAATTCCGTTAGATACTTTAAAAGGCTTTTTGGATTTTATAAAAGAACGTTGTGATAGTAATGTAATAAAAGAGATCACTTCGTCAGACGGACATATTTACCAGGTGCCGTGGAAAGTAAATCCTATCATGACCATCTATAATAAAAATTTGTTTACTGCAAACGCAATTCTCACTCCTCCGAAAACATACAGTGCCTATCTTCAGGCAGCGCAAACTTTTAAAGATAATAACAAAAATAGCACCACGGCAATGCGGTTCGGTTATACGGAAGTAAAACCAATATGGTATCAGCGTCTCTTCAATTATTATCCTTTATATCTTGCTGCATCCGGTGGTGCCTCGCTTGTTATTAATAATAAGGCAGTTTTTAATAATAAATACTCGATTGAAGTTTTTCGATTCCTTCAAAGCTTATATACGAATGATTATTTTTCAAAGGAAAGTTCAGGATCATCCAGCGATCCATTTGTTGCCCAGGCCATTGCTACTAAATGGACAGGCCCGTGGGAAATTCCTTATTTAAATAATATTCCAAATAGAAATTTTGCCTTCGATTATTATCCACCAATAGTTCCGGATGAACATGTGGGGCCCGTATACACGTATGGGGATCCAAAAAATATTGTAGTATTTAATACCTGTAAAAATCCTCAGGCCGCCTGGAATTTTATTGAAACTCTTATTAATAAAGAAGGGGATTTACAATTACTGGAAATAACCGGGCAATTGCCCAGGAGAAAAAATCTTGACACCGATAAATTTTATGAGGACTATTTCAGGAGAAATCCTATGATGATAACATTTGCAAGAGAAATTCCTTATCTAAAAGGTATTGACAATTGCGAAGTGATTGTTGAAGTGCTGGATATTATTTCGCAGGAATATGAAGCATGCGTGGTATATGGAAGAAAGACTCCTGAAAAAGCAATTGCAGATGCCGAGTCGGCAGTGAACGTTCTGCTTAAAAATGAAAACTGAAAACAATTTATTTATAAAATTTTCTAATTGAATAAACAGGATTTAAATAATTCGCAAAGTTCTCCTGGTATGGTCGCTCCCTCTCCTTCGGAAGTCCCGATAGCTATCGGGAGGTGTGAGGCTCTGAATATCGGGGTTATTGGAGCCGGTGGCTTTGCATTATTTGCAGTTAGTTCATTTTTACAAATAAGTGGAGTAAAAATAATTGGGGTTACAGATATTAATAAAGAAGCTGCCTTAAAATTCTCCGTTACAACCAATGCAAAGGTTTATGATGATTTAAATTCTTTACTTGGAAATAACGAAGTAGATTTAGTTTATATAGCCACCCCACCCTACCTGCACTATCAACAATCAAAGCACGCACTACTTGGCGGCAAGCATGTTATTTGCGAAAAACCGGCGGCACTAAAAACAAGTGAGGCAGAAGAATTACATGAGTTGGCATCGACAAATAATTTACTATATGTGGTAAATCTAATGCAACGCTACAATCCTTTGTATGCTATGGTTGATGAAGTTATCAGGAAAAAAATATTTGGAAATTTTCTACATGGATTTTTCGAAAATTATGCGAGTGATGAAAACCTCCCTATTGATCATTGGTTTTGGGATGAAACAAAAAGCGGTGGAATATTTATTGAGCACGGCGTTCATTTCTTTGATATGTTTTCGGGATGGCTTGGGAAAGGCAAAGTTGTAAATGCATTACAAATAAAACGGAAAGGAACTAATAAAAAAATTATAGATCGTGTACACGCAACCGTTATGTACAAGGATGGGGCTGTAAATTTTTATCATGGATTTGATCAGCCTAAAATTTTAGACAGGCAGGAAATGAGACTTATGTTTGAACGTGGTGAAATCACTTTGTATGAATGGGTTCCCGTAAAAATGAAATTACATGGATTGATGACAGATGAACAATTAGAATTTTTAAAAGAATTGGTTGGAGAATGTTCTGTTACTCATGACACTAAAACGCAAACAGCAAATCAAAAAGTAACAGGAAGATTTACTGAAATAAAATTCGATAGGGAAATAACACTTGAATGCGGAAATATCAAAGACAAGCAAAAAAGATATGAGCATCTTTTAATAAGCATGCTTACTGATCAATGGAAATGGATAAAAGATCATAATCATAAAAGAATAATAGATGGAAGCAATGCAGTGGAATCATTACGAATGGCAGAACAGGCAACTATAATTGGGCAAAAATATTAAACAGCTTGAAAAAAAGAGATTCAAAAATGATTCAGAAGCCGCCCGGTAAGTTAGTTCCCCTCTCTAAAGGAGAGGGGGTTGGGGGTGAGGACCGCAAGCACTTTCATAAGAGAAAACTATTACCTTACCTACTTGTATCTCCCTACCTGCTTTTTGTAATTGTATTTGTTGTATTTCCGGTGCTGTTTTGCTTTTTTCTAACTTTTAATAAATGGAATATTATTGCCCCGATGCATTTCATCGGGCTGAATAATTATTCCCGTTTATTTCATGATCGCTTATTCTGGAAAGCCATTGTAAACACGCTGCAGTTTTTATTACTGCACATTCCCTTACAACTGGTGGTTTCTTTATTTCTTGCATACCTGCTAAATCAAAAAATAAAAGCCGCGGCATTTTTCCGGGCATCGTTTTTTATGCCTGTGATTGTATCAGGTGTAGTGGTTACAATTTTGTGGCAACAATTGTTGGGCTATGATTCAGGGTTAATCAACAGAATGCTAATGTCAACAGGAGGTAATAAAGTTGGGTGGTTAATAAATCCTGATATCGCTATTTATTCTATAGCTGCAATGGCTACCTGGAAAAATGTAGGACTGTATGTTATTCTTTTTTTAGTTGGCCTGCAAACTGTTCCTACACAATATTACGAAGCAGCAAAGATGGAAGGCGCTACACGCTGGCAACAGTTTTATCACATTACATTGCCCATGATCAATCCAACTATTTTTATGGTAGTGATTTTATCAACTATTGGCGGCTTTAATTTATTTATAGAACCTTATATCATGACAGGTGGTGGTCCGCTTAATTCCACTCTTTCCGCAGTACTCTATATTTATAAACAGGCATTTCAATATTACAACATGGGATATTCAGCAACACTTGGTTTCTTCTATGCTATAATGATCATGAGTGTTGTGGTTCTTCAGAAAAAATTTATTGAAAAAGAAATATAGCTATGAAGATAAAAATATCTATACGAAAAGTTTTATTATATACTGCGCTTTCGCTTGCTGCGCTCACTTTTATTTATCCATTTATATGGATGATAGGAGCTTCTTTTGCACCGGCGCACGAAGTGGGCACCATGACGCTGTGGCCGGCACATCCTACCTGGGGAAATTTTAAATCGATGATAGCGAAAATTCCTATCTGGCGTTCGCTCTTCAATAGCTTACTGGTAGCGGTTTTTACAACTTCATTAGTAATTATCACCGGTTCAATTGTGGGCTATGCTTTAGCTAAAATGCAGTTTAAGGGGAAGCAGTTAATTTTTTACATTATAGTTTTTACAATGTCTCTCCCCTTCCAGGTTACGCTGATTCCTAATTATATTACGATGATCAATTTAAGAATGGTTGATACTTATTTTGCTTTGATCATTCCATTTGCAGTAAGTGCATTTGCCATACTGATGTTCAGGCAGGCTTTCCAGGGATTACCACAGGCACTCATAGACGCAGCACGAATGGACGGTTGTAATGAAACCGGAATTATATTCCGGATACTTTGGCCAAACATAAAACCAACAATTGTTACAGTTGCTATTCTCTCTTTCATAGGCTCATGGAATGAAGTTTTATGGCCCCTGATTGTTGTAAGAAATGAAAAGTTAATGACGATGCCGCAACTGGTAACATTATTTGCAACGGGAGGAAGAGCTGATAGCCAGTTGGGTGTTAAGATAGCAGCAGCGGTAGTTCTGGCACTACCTGTTATGATTGCATTTCTATTTTTTCAGAAACATTTTATACAAAGCATGGCGTCGACTGGGTTGAAGGATTAGGGACGGGAATGTTATATACGATGTACGATGTTGGATGTACGATGTTTGGTAGAAATACTTATTAAATAAATGATATAAAATAATGAAATTGATAAAAAAAGAATTAAAGTTATATGCTAATTCCGCTGCTGTTATAACGCAATTTTTGCAATTGCCGGGTGAAGACAGAATCACCAATATTATTCAGCGGGTAAAGCAACTGGATGATGATGAAGTTGAATCATTGCTCAGGAAATTAATGAAAGAATTTGGATGGAGGCATCGTAATATTGAATCAATTTTTTCCGATCATTTCAGCAGGATACATAAGCAATTTGAAAAGGATTTATTATTCATTTCAGAAAATAAAAAATTATTACTAGGCGCTTATTTTACAAAAGAATATTCTATTCAAGCTTCTGCGTTATTCAATCCTTCTATTGTTCCTCACCCCGATCAAGGGAAACTGCAGAAGGGTGAACAACGATTTGTTATGAGCCTTCGGGCTACTGGTGAAGGTCATATATCATCAGTTGTTTTTCATACAGGAATTGTAAATACTAACGGGGAGATAAAACTTGATGAGCTTTCAAAATATTTTACACCACTTAAAAAAAATGAAGTATCAACATACACGAAAGACTTTATAAAAAAAAGGGCAGCTTTTTTTAATGGTTTCAGAATGGAATTATTTGATTCACTTCCGGTACAATTTACAGCAAAAGAAGCAACAGGTATCATTAGTCAATTTCCTGGTGAAAACTCAGTAAATCATTTCAAAGAAATTCTTGATACCAATTATGAACTGGAATCTTCATCGCATTTGCCCATAAACGAAAAAGTAATCTTTCCTAATGCAAAAGCGGAGAGCATGGGAATGGAAGATGTGCGTTTTGTAAAATTTAGTGATGGTGAAAATTCCTGTTATTATGGTACTTACACGGCTTACAATGGCCATCATATAAAAACTCAATTAATAGAAACGAAAGATTTTAATGTATTCAAAATAAGAACATTATATGGTGATGCCATCTCAGATAAAGGAATGGCATTGTTTCCCGAAAAAATTAATGGGAAATACGTGATAATCTCACGACAGGGCGGGGAGAAAATCAATATCATGTTTTCAGATGACTTGTATGTGTGGAATGAATTTCAAATGTTGATGGAGCCCTTATATACATGGGAATTGGTTCAACTGGGTAATTGCGGCTCCCCGATCAAAACAAGTAAAGGATGGTTATTGCTTACACATGGCGTGGGCGCCATGCGCACTTATGTTATCAGCGCCATTCTTCTCGATTTAATGGATCCTTCTGTTATTTTAGGAAGGCTGACCAAACCAATACTTGAAGCAGATGAGGAAGAAAGAGAAGGTTATGTTCCCAACGTCGTGTACACATGCGGGTTATTACTTCATGATGACGTATTAATTATACCTTATGCTGTTTCTGATTCTGCCACTGCTTTTGTAACAATTGAACTAAATGATATTCTAAATGACCTCATTTCAAAATAAATAACCATGAAAAACAGAATACGATTTTTACTCTGCTTCTCCGCGATTATTTGTATGGCCGTTACCTGCAAAAAACAGACTTCAGGCAACCCGGTAATTCCCCCCAAAGACACATCGTTAGTTAATTTGAGCCATCTGAATTACCTGTATGTACCCATAACATTTACAGACGGAACTAATGCGGCCGGTATATGGATATATGCTGATGCGCCTAATTACACCTTAACACCCGCATCGGGAGAAGGATATACCTGCGTGGATGATGTATCGCGGGCGGCCCTGGTGTATCTCCGAAGCACTAAATTTTCCACCGACACTTCCATCCAGTCTAAAGCATTTAAGCTAATAAATTTTATAGTGGAGATGCAATCTTCCACCGGATATTTTTATAATTTTCTTTCAACAGGAAATCAAATAAATACGAATGGAACTACAAGTATAAATAATCCGGAATGGTGGTCTTGGCGGGCATTACAGACACTTACAGAAGGTTCTCCTTTGGTTAAACCAAAGAATGCACAATTAGCAGCGAAAATGGATGATGCGGTGAACAAATTAGTTGCTGCATTAAAAACCGATTTGGTTAATCTTCCCCAAACTACAAAAGTCGTAAGTGGTATAACGGTCCCTCAATGGTTGCCTGCAGGAAGCGGCACCGATCAGTCTGCGCTGCTGATTCTCGGGCTTATCCCGTATTGTACAAGTACCAATGATGCAATAATGACAGCATATATAAAAAAACTTGCTGATGGAATTGCACTGATGCAGCAGGGAGATGCAACGCATATTCCGTATGGAGCTTTTCTTAGCTGGGAAAATACGTGGCATGCCTATGGTAACGATCAGGCGTATTCGCTTTTAAAAGCTGGTATCTTTTTAAACGATCCTTCATATACCTCGGCCGCACTTTCTGAGGTAGATAATTTTTATCCCTGGCTGTTACAAAATGGATTGAAAGCTTCGTTTGTTGTGGCAAATAATGGAAGCGGCATAGAGCTAAGTAATGAGTTAAACTATGACCAGATTGCGTATGGAATAAGACCCATGGTTTTTGCTTCAATTGAAGCGTACAATGTAACAGGGTTGGCCAAATATGCTGATATAGCCGGACACTTGGCTGCATGGTTTCTCGGAGCCAATGACCTTAATAAAAATATGTATGATGTTACTACAGGTCGTGGTTATGATGGTTTATCATCAACCGGTGTAAATGTTAACGCCGGGGCAGAATCAACTATTGAAGCATTGTTCACTATGGAAAGAGTGGAAAGTTATCCCGCAGTGAAAGCTGCATTGGATAAATACAAAAAGTAACAATATCTAAAAAAAGCAGTTTGCAAACAGGCTGATATATGAATAATAATTTTATAAAATCGGATCTTTTAATTTTTTCGCCGGGCGATGTTGATCTCTCCCGCTCTCCTTTGAGAAATGGATTGATTGAAGAGACTTATGTATTGGGTGCATTTAACCCCGGGCTTTGCCGTTTACCAAATGGCAATTTATTGCTAATGGTAAGAGTGGCAGAGGCATTAAAAAGCTCCGTACTCGATGGCAAAGCACACTGTATAAGATGGGACAAAGAAAATGTTTATATAGCAGATGCATGGCCGCTATCAGACGTTAGTATGGACGATCCAAGGAAGTTTAAAATCAAAGCTTATGGCTTCCCGGTTTATGCACTCACTTCTTTGTCATGGCTATTACCTGTAGAATTAAATAGCGATGGCTCTGCAATAAGTAATATTCATTATGATAAAATAATTTCTCCCCAATTTACCAGCCAGGAATATGGAATTGAAGATCCGAGAATTTCGTTTATCGATGGCCGTTATTACATGACGGTTTGTTGTGTAAGTTCTGAACGACATTCCACGATGTTATATGTTTCAGATGACGGATTAAATTATACATCGCTTGGAGTAGTACTCGACCACCAGAACAAGGACATGCTTCTATTTGAAGGAAATATTAATAATAAATATTACGCTCTAACAAGGCCTATGGGCGAATGTTATTTCGCAAGTCCCCCTTCATCTTTATATCATCCTGGCGCAGCTATTCATATCGCGACTTCTCCCGACCTTTTACATTGGAAACCTTGTGACAGTGCATTTTTTCGGGCACGGCGATCATCGACTTCTAATGTAAAAATCGGCGGCGGAACTCCTCCTATACTTACTGATGACGGATGGCTGATGCTCTATCATGGCGTGGAAAATAAAACCGATGTGGGAATCTACAAAACCTTTTGGGCGATTCTTGATAAAGATGACCCTTTAAAAATTTTACACCTTGAAGATACCGGTCCGTTACTCGAAGCAAACCCTGAACTTACAAAGAACATTAGTGATCAGGTATACCTCAATGATGTTGTTTTTACAACGGGAATCGCGACGCATAATGAAGATTATATAATTGCATCGGGTGAATTAGATCTTGCATGCCGCATTACAAGAATTTCGAAAAATTATTTTTCAACCGCATTTTCTAAATAGCAAACTATGGCAGAAGTTACTTTACAAAATATCTCCAAAGTATACGACGATGTGGACAAAGAACGTGGCAGAAAGAAAGCGGTCGACGATATTTCCTTCACTGTAAAAGACAAAGAATTCATGGTGATAGTAGGGCCATCCGGTTGTGGAAAATCAACATTATTGCGAATGATTGCCGGACTCGAAGAAATAAGTGAAGGCTCACTAACGATTGACGGTAGACGAATGAATGATTTAAGTCCACGTGACCGCGACATAGCTATGGTTTTTCAAAATTATGCTTTGTATCCTCACATGACGGTGTATGATAACATGGCTTTTGGATTGAAGCTCAAGAATTTCAGTAAGAAGGAAATTAAAGAGCGTGTTATGCAAACTGCAAAAATGCTGGAGATAGAAGATGAATTGTATCGAAAGCCAAAAACATTATCAGGTGGCCAGCGGCAAAGGGTCGCCATCGGACGGGCTATTATAAGAAGGCCTAAAGTTTTTCTTTTTGATGAACCACTTAGCAACCTCGATGCAAAGCTTAGAAGCCAGATGAGGATTGAGTTACAAAAGCTTCACAGGGAAATTAATGCAACAATGATATATGTTACGCATGACCAAACAGAGGCCATGACATTAGGAAACAGGATAGCCGTTTTGAATAAAGGAACATTGATGCAGTTAGATACACCAATGAATTTGTACAACAACCCCAACAATAGGTTTGTTGCCGGTTTTATCGGGTCACCAACTATGAATTTTATAAAAGGTATTCTTAGGAAAGAAGACAATAATTTTTTAATAGAAGTTTCAGACGATATTAAAATTCATCTTGGTAATCAGATACCAGGTTTGGTTCAAAACAAAATTGGCAATCAATTAGAAATCGGTATCCGTCCTGAAAACATTATTGTCTCTCAACAAGAAGTTGCGGGTAACTACAACGTCGGTTTAAAAGTTATGGCTTATGAAAATATGGGTAATGAGCAACTGGTTTATCTAACCATGAAAGACCAAACAATAATAGCAAGAAGACATGCACAAGATACTGTTGAAATTGATTCAACTCTTTTCGTAAATTTTCCTGCGGAAAAAATAATTTTTATTGATCCTTTGTCGGATGAAATTTTTTTTCACGGCGCCAGGTGATCAAATTTAGGGGCTAAAGGCAATTTGAGGAATGTCTATAAAATAAAGACAATCCTATTTTTTAAAACCATAATACAAACTGTAAATCAAAAGATGACGATAAATGCGAATCGAATTAACTATTTCGTCATATAATTCAGCGGTGCGTTGAATTTAAATATTTTAAATTCTTTATAATTCAATCTAATTTCAGCTTAAAGTAGTCCCGACAGGAATCGAACCTGTATCAAAAGTTTAGGAAACTTCTATTCTATCCATTGAACTACGGGACCAGTTTCAATTTAAAGGATGGCAAAATTAATGGTTTCATGCCGAAATTCCATTAACGCATCGCTGTTCAAACAGGGAAAGTTTTTAGTTGCCATACGTAGAATTATTTCCTCAGCAACCTTTTGATGTAACTTAGCAGAGCCTTGTAACTATTGACCTGCAAGGGTTTCAGAAAAAGGCACAATAGTTTCTATAGAATAAATTCATAAAATCTAAAGTTATGCGACCAATATGGACAGGCGCTATCGGCTTCGGCCTTGTAAATATCCCGGTGAAATTATACAGCGCAACAGAAACGAGTAATCTCGATTTGGATATGCTTGATAAAAAAGATCATGCGCATATTAAATACATGCGCATTAATGAAAAAACGGGTAAAGAGGTGGCCTGGTCCAATATTGTAAAAGGTTATAAATTAAATGATGAATATGTAGTACTCGATGATAAAGATTTTGAAGCGGCCAGTGCTAAAAAAACAAAGACCATTGAAATTTCTGATTTTGTGAAAGAAGAAGAAATCAGCAGCCTTTATTATGAAACACCTTATTACCTGGAGCCGGATAAATCAGGAACGAGACCTTATGAGTTGCTGCGGCAGGCTTTATTGAAAACAAAAAAAGTAGGTGTAGCCAGTTTTGTAATGAGAAGTAAAGAAAGCCTTGCTATACTAAGGCCTGATAAAGATGTAATAGTTTTAAATCGTATAAGGTTTGAAGAAGAAATAAGAGACACTACAGATTTAACGCTTCCTAAAAATACAGATGTAAAACCTGCAGAATTAAAAATGGCGATAACACTTATCGACCAGCTAACGGCAAAGTTTGATATTTCAAAATATAAAGACACATATAATGCCGAGTTGCTTAAATTAATAAAAGCTAAAGCAGGGGGCAAAAAAATTAAAGTTCCTCAAATGAAAGTGGTGCATAACAAAACAAAAGATTTGATGGAACAGTTAAAAGCAAGCCTTGACGTAAAACGTAAAAAAGCATCCTGATATGGCACTTACACTTTATAAGAAGAAACGGAATTTTAAAGAGACATCTGAGCCGGAAGGCAAAATAAAAAAGTCTGCCTCCAATCTTTCATTTGTTATTCAA
>Ga0208717_1000237_pt1 | contig 20898 bp, 17 predicted proteins | sample NGESurF53shallow_FD_184489 | JGI IMG/M metagenome (GOLD analysis project Ga0208717, IMG submission 184489) | Arctic peat soil microbial communities from Barrow, Alaska - NGEE Surface sample F53-3 shallow (SPAdes) | ecosystem: Environmental > Terrestrial > Soil > Wetlands > Peat ... | reverse complement strand
AAAGAACAATTATCTTTTTATAAGATAGTGGCTGCCATACTAATTTTTGCGGGTGTGTTTTTATCCAATAGAAAAATTGACGAGCCGGAAGGCCTTTCAACTAAAAGGAATTTAATTTAAAGTTTATAGATTTTTTGGGTAATCAAAAAATAAAAACTCTTTGGAAGTTTCCCTGAAACCCGCCCAGCTTTTCACTTTTATTTTAATCGCATACACGCCACAGGTTGGCATGTCGTAAACAGGAGAACATTCAAGCGAATTTATAAAATCAGTAATCCCGGGATTGTGAGCAAATAGCGCAACTGTATCATACTTATCTTTTAAACTTTCTATAGCATCATAAAATTTTTGCGATGTTGCTTCATACAAAGAAGGAATGAAAATCAACTTTTTTTCCTTTGCCTCCAATACATCTATAAAAATTTCTGCTGTTTTTTTTGCTCGCTTTGCAGGGCTTGAAATAAAAGCATCAATTACTATTTTCCTGTCTTTTATTCTTCCCGCCATTAATGGAGCATCATATTTACCTCTTTCATTTAAAGGCCGGTCAACATCTGTATGAATGGAATTATCCCAACTACTTTTAGCATGGCGTATAAGGATTAAGGTTTTCATTATTTAAAAAAATTGAATTATCTCTCTAAACTATGCAGAATTGAAATAATTAATAACCTCTTACATTCTTTCCTTCCATATAATTTAAAAAGGCATTGTTTACCACACGGTTTCCACCGGGTGTAGGATAATTACCTGTAAAATACCAGTCACCAAGGTTTGTAGGACAGCTTTCATGTAAATCTTCGATTGTCTGATATATTACATCGACAGGTACCGTAATTTCTTCAGGTGTAATTAGCTTCGCAATTTTTTTTGAAATCTCTTCAACGGAAAAAGGTTTATAAATATGTCTTACCATATTTTCACTGTTAAGACGGTTGTTTCTTTTTAGCTCGTAGCATTTTTTTACAAGTTCATCAAGCAGGCATTCCATTTTTCTTTCTTTCAACAATTCCATAGCAGCTTTGAATGCAACAAATTCGCCCAATTTACTCATATCAATTCCATAACAATCGGGGTATCTGATTTGCGGAGCAGAAGAAACTACAATGATTCTTTTGGGCTCAAGCCTTGAAAGCATACGTATAATGCTTTCACGCAATGTAGTGCCTCTTACAATTGAATCGTCAATGACTACGAGAGTATCTTCATGTTTTTTTACAGTTCCGTAAGTTATATCATATACATGTTGTACCATTTCATTACGGCTCGTATCTGCAGTAATAAAAGTACGAAGCTTCACATCTTTAATGGCTATTTTTTCAATTCTTACTTTACGGTTAATCATTGCCGTTAGTTTCTCTTCATCAAAATCTTTTGCCCAGCTCAATATTCTTTCAACCTTTGTTTTATTCAGATAATCTTCTGCTCCTTTGAGCAAACCGTAAAATGCAATCTCTGCTGTATTGGGTATAAAAGAAAAAATAGTGTTTTTAAGATCATAATTAACTGCTTTAAGAACTCCTTCGCTTAAGTGATAACCCAAAGCAATTCTTTCTCTATAGATTTTTTCATCGCTTCCGCGGGAAAAATAGATTCTTTCAAAACTGCATGCCTTTCTTTCTTTGGGCTCAAGTACTTGCTCAATCGAATAAGTGCCATTATGATTTGCAATTAAAGCACAACCAGGCATTAATTCCTGAACTTCATTCTCGCCCACATTAAAAGCCGTGCGAATAGCAGCACGCTCGCTTGTGGCAACAATAACTTCATCATTCGCATAATAGTAACAAGGCCGAATACCATGGGCATCTCTTACCACGAATCCAATACCACTTCCTGTAAGTCCTCCAAATGTGAAACCACCATCAAATAGAGAAACAGATTTCTTTAAAACCGATACTATGTCAATAATTTCCGGAGAAGCTTCATCTGCTTTTACCAGGAAATGGTGAATTACATCCATCATCGCACCTAGATCACTTTGCCTGTCAAGCTCATCGGGGTGACTGTTGATTAATGAAAATAATTCATCTTTATTTACAAGGTTGAAGTTTCCTGCAAGAGCAAGATTTCGGGCGGGAATGGTATTTCGTTTTATAAAGGGATGACAAAACTGAACATTGTTTTTTCCCTGAGTACCATAACGTAAATGACCAAGTAACAGCTCTCCTAAAAAATCTATATGGCCTTTCATAAGGCCCGGGTGCTGGTCTATTTCCGGATGGTATTTTTGAATATCATCGATTTGTTCTCCAATTTGTGCGAAAATATCAGCTATGGCCTGGTTGGCGGAGCTTCTTTTACGATGAAGAAATGGATATCCCGGTTCAGTATCCAATTTTACCACAGCTACGCCAGCACCATCCTGGCCGCGATTGTGCTGCTTTTCCATTAATAAATACAATTTATTAAGGCCGTAAAGAACAGTACCATATTTTTGACGGTAAAAGGAAAAGGGCTTTCTTAATCTCATAAATGCAAGGCCGCATTCATGTTTTATTTCATCGCTCATTTATTGGAATGAAGCGCAAAATTAAGGTATTATAAAACAGCGCCAAAGGGTGAAATGAATAGTTTTGTTATTTCTTCTGTTTAGAAAAAAGAAATATAGATTTTATATGAAAAGAGTTGCTGAATTAAATCTTTTATAAACTCTTATTTTTGAACAGTTGCCGAGTTAGTTTCCCATTTTTGCATTTCGGGGCAGGATTTATAATCGTCTGCAATTTTTACATAAAACGAAGGAATTTTTTTGGTAAACCAGTTTTCGAGTGCGGTATTTTTCTTTTCGCCCAAAGCATCCTGGGCAATCTTATCGTAATCATCTTTAAGATTTTCACGATGAGGTTCTGTTTTGGTTAATAGAATCACGATACGAACAGCTTTCTTCCCCCGGTCGTCAGCAAACTCGGTTGGTTGTGAGTATTGACCTACCTTAAGATCCTTCAACATCAAAACGAGATCTTTATCAAGGTCGTCGATTGAAATAAAAGTACTTCCATCTCTTGCCGGAATTCGGCCACCCGTGAATTTGCTGTTCTGATCTTCACTATATTTTGCAACTGCCTGGCCAAAATCAATTGTTCCAGCCACCAGTTTTGATCGAATAGAATCTAATTTTTCTTTGGACTCGTTCACTTCTATCGAGCTTATTTGGGGAATTTTTAAAATGTGCCGTATCACCGCATCGTCTCCATTTCTGCTAACCATTTGTATAATGTGGTAACCAAATTTTGTTTTAAATACACTGGAAATTTGCCCATCTTTTAAACTAAAGGCTTTTGAAAGAAACACCGGATCCCAGGTTTTTTCATTCCTGTTAATTTCATATCTGCCCCCATTGTCTTTACTACCAGGGTCATCGGTATATAAAGATGCCAGCGTTTCGAATTTTTTGCTTCCACTTTCCACTTCCTTTTTATACTCGTTCAACTGATCTACTGCATAAGTTTCCAGGTCGCGGCTTGGTTTAGGATATACCACAATTTCTCCCACTTCCAATTGAGAACCATAAAAATGTAAACTATCTTTTGGAATGGAATCGTAATAAGCTTCTACTTCCTGGGGTGTTATTCTTACATCGGCCACAATTTTATCACGCTCACCCTGTGCCAGTTTTTGCTCTTTAAATGTTTCTCTGAAATCTTCTTTAAGTTGAAAAAGAGATTTTCCTGCAATTTGTTCTACAATTTCTTTAGATCCATATTGACTAATAAAATATCTTATTTTGTTTTCGATATCTGCATCAATATCTTCATCAGAAACGGGTATAGAATCTATTTCTGCCTGTAATACCAGTGCTTTTAAACCAAGTGCCTGCTCCAGTAAAAGACACTTTGCGTTTGCCGGTATGTCAATATTTTGGCGTTGCATGTCGGTGATGCTGTTGTCAATTTCACTTTTAAGAATGATCTTATCGCCAACTGTAGCGATAATTTTATCTACCATCACCTTCTTTGTTTGAGCAGATAAAATAAATGCCCATGCTATAAAACAAATGGTAAATAAACTTTTCTTCATCATTAAAAGTTATAGAATTTAATTTTTATACCCGGCCGAAGGTTATCGGCAAATAAGTAGTATCAAAAATACGGTTGTAAACCGAACGTTTTTTTTTTGAAAAGTTAAATGTTGATGCAGTTTTGTTAAAGAAAGTATTTCTCAGGAATTTTAAAGAGTTCTTTTTACTTCTACCTCTTCAAAGGCTTCAATCATATCCTTGGGCCTTGTATCACTATAATTTTTAATGCTTACACCGCATTCCATATTGGTGGTAACTTCTTTTACATCGTCTTTAAACCGTTTCAAACTTCCCAACTCGCCTGTGAAAACAATGATACCATCGCGAACCAATCGTATGCGATTGTTGCGGGCAATTTTGCCTTCAATTACGGTACACCCGGCAACACTTACTTTGTCAAACTTATAAGTTTCTTTAACTTCCAAAATACCCAGAATTTTTTCCTGGATTTTTGGTTCAAGCATACCTTCCATAGCACTCTTCACTTCGTCTATAGCGTCATAAATAACGGAATAAGTTTTAATTTCCACTCCTTCGTGTTCTGCAAGTTTTGAAGCCTGTAAAGCAGGGCGTACATTAAATCCTATTATAACAGCATCCGATGCAGTAGCGAGTAATACGTCACTTTCAGTAATTTGCCCCACACCTTTATGTACCACGCTCACCACAATTTCTTCGGTGCTTAATTTTTGTAATGAATCGCTGAGCGCTTCTACCGATCCATCCACATCGGCACGAATAATTAAATTAAGCTCTTTGAAATTTCCCAAGGCTAATCTGCGCCCGATTTCATCAAGTGTAATATGTTTCTTTGCTCGGATACCTTGCTCACGAAGAATTTGTGCCCTTCTGTTTGCCGTCTCCTTTGCCTCGGATTCATCACTATAAAACTTAAAAGTTTCACCTGCCTGGGGTGCGCCATTTAATCCTAATATTAAAACCGGAGTTGAAGGAGGTGCTTTTTCTGTACGCTGGTTTCTCTCATTAAACATTGCTTTCACTCTTCCATAATTTTGTCCTGATACAATTAAATCACCCTGGCTCAATGTTCCGTTTTGTACTAAAATAGTAGCAACATAGCCACGGCCTTTATCGAGCGAAGCCTCAATAACGGTTCCGCTGGCGCCTCTGTCAGGATTGGCTTTTAGGTCAAGTAAATCAGATTCAAGCAGAATTTTATCGAGAAGTGCATCAACATGCAATCCTTGTTTTGCGCTTATTTCCTGGCTCTGGTATTTGCCTCCCCAATCTTCTACTAATATATTCATTGCAGAAAGCTGCTCTTTTATTTTTTCCGGGTTAGCTCCATCTTTATCAATTTTATTGAAAGCAAAAATCATGGGAACGTTTGCAGCTTGTGCATGCGAAATGGCTTCCTTGGTCTGAGGCATAACGGCATCATCTGCAGCAATAACTATTACAGCAATATCTGTAACCTTTGCACCACGGGCACGCATAGCCGTAAATGCTTCGTGACCGGGTGTATCTAAAAAAGTAATAGTTCTTTCATTCTTAAGGGTAACCTCGTAGGCGCCTATATGTTGTGTTATTCCGCCTGCTTCGCCGGCTATTACATTTGCCTGGCGTATATAATCAAGCAAGGATGTTTTACCATGGTCAACGTGACCCATAATAGTTACAATCGGCGAACGTGTAACCAGGTCTTCTTCTTTATCATCTTCTTCCTCGTCTTCAAATTCTGCTTCATCATCAATTCCTATAAATTCCACCTCATAGTTAAATTCACCGGCCACTAATTCAATTACATCTGCCTCGAGCCTTTGGTTAATAGAAACCATAATACCAAGGCTCATACATTTACTTATAACATCTGCAAAACTTACGTCCATAAGATTTGCAAACTCACTAACGGAAATAAATTCGGTAACCTGCAATTTATTATCTGCAACCTCTTCGCCTATGTTTTCTGCTGCCTCTTCTCTTTTTGCTTTACGATATTTTGCTTTTAAACTTTTGCCTCTTCCGCCGGCACCGGCTAACTTGGCTTGTGTTTCTTTTATTTTATCCTGAATTTCTTTTTGATCGATTTCTTTTTCCTCGCGTCGGGATGGTGGCGGAGCATTCCTGCTAAATCTTCCTGGAGGGCGCTGCGGTTGAGGGCGCTGAAAATTACCGTGGCCACCCTGGTTGTTGTTGGGTGGTTGCTGTTTTTTCTCAACTACAATACGTTTCCGCTTGCGCCTTTCATCAATAGGTTTCGGCCTTGTTTCATTGTTGGATGGCAGTTCAATTTTCCCCAGTATTTTAGGTCCCTCTATTTTTGAGGCTTTAATATTTGTAATAACTACCGGCTCATCCTTAACCGGAGTAATAGCCTCTTCTCGGGGCGGAGTAGGCAACAATTCAGATTCTCCCGTAGTTTTTTGAGTTTCTTTTATTTCTTTTGCAGGGGTTTCTTTCGTTCCCTTAGTTGTCTTTTTAGGTCTTGTTGAAGAATCTATGGTGCTAAGATCAATTTTATCGATAACCTTAGGCTGCTCCATTTCCGGCGCTTCAATTTTTATTATCTCGGGCTGTGGTTGTTCAATAACTTCTTCAACTTTTGCAACCTCTTTTTTTTCTGCAGAAATATTGGGTGCTTTGGTTTCTTCTGCTTTGGGTTGCTCCACCGGAGTTGTTGTATCCTTAGCTTTAACCGGTTCTTTTTTATTAAAAGAAAGATCTTGTTCATCTTTCCTTTTTTTGAAATCGGTAACGGCATTTTTTGGAAGATCAACTTGCTCTGCCTTTTGCTTTGCAACTTTGTCTGGTTGAAATTCTACCTGCAATACGCGGTACATTTCTTCCGAAATTTTGGAATTAGGCTTCAGGTCATCTCCTTCAAAACCTTTGGACACAAGAAAGTCAACCAAGGTATCTTTACCTATGTTAAATTCCTTGGCTGCTGCCATTACCCTCGGTGTATTTACTTCTGCCATTAAGCCTCTCCTTATCTTCTTTATTAAAGAAGATTGTTTTATGATTAAAATTATGTTTTAAATAATGAATTTTATTTTTTGTACTAAAATAAAAATCATTATTCTGCTTCGAACTCTTCCTTTAAAATCTTTTTAATTTCTACGATGGTTTCTTTTTCGAGGTCAGTTCTGCGCTCAAGTTCTTCATCAGATAACTGCAATACACTTTTTGCCGTATCGCAACCAATCTTTTTAAGTTCATCAATAATCCACGATTCAATTTCATCTGTAAATTCATCCAGGTCCACATCATATTCTTCTACTTCACCTTCATTATCTCTAAAAACATCCAGCTCAAGGCCGGTAAGTTCGCACGCGAGTTTGATGTTAACTCCTCTGCGGCCAATTGCTAACGATACCTGGTCTGGCTTTAAATAAACATTGGCGTGTTTTGCTTCCAGGTCCACATCCATGCTGGTAATTTTAGCAGGAGTAAGAGAGCGTTGTATTAAGAGCTGAATATTGTTGGTCCAGTTAATTACATCTATATTTTCATTTTTGAGTTCTCTAACGATGCCGTGTATACGACTTCCCTTCATTCCCACACATGCCCCAACTGGGTCAATGCGATCATCAAAACTTTCAACAGCCACTTTTGCTCTTTCTCCCGGGTCTCTTACAATTTTTCTTATCACAATAAGTCCATCAAAAATTTCAGGCACTTCTATTTCAAGTAATTTGGCAAGGAAAGAAGTATCAGTTCTTGAAACAATAATTACTGCCTGGCTGTTTTTAAGTTCTACTTTCTTTACCACTGCACGAATGGTTTCTCCCTTTTTGAAATAATCTGAAGGAATTTGCTCCGATTTGGGAAGTAACATTTCATTACCTTCTTCATCAAGCAATAAAATTTCTTTTTTCCACACCTGGTACACCTCACCATTTATTATCTCTCCAATTCTGTCTTCATATTTTTTTATAAGAATATTCTTTTTGAGATCATTGATGCGGCTTGCAAGTGTTTGCTTACCGGCAAGTATGGCTCTTCGGCCAAATTCTTTTTGAATGTCTACTTCTTCATAAAGTTCCTCGCCTACCTGGTAATCAGGTTCAATTTTAATAGCATCTTTATATTCAATCTCAGTAAGTGTGTTGTACAAATCATCATCATCAACAATAGTTCTTCTTCGAAAGATTTCAAGGTCGCCTTTCTGGTCATTTACGATAACATCAAAATTTTCATCCGATCCGTATTTTTTCCGGATCAATGTTTTAAAAACGTCTTCCATAACCTTCATAAGTGTAGGTCTGTCTATGTTTTCTGCGTCTTTGAATTCCTGAAAGGACTCAATCAAATTGATACTAGCCATCGATGTTTTTTTAAAAAGTTATCAGCACTTTTGTTTGCTTTATCTGATTAAATAATATTGTTGTTGTTTTAACTGTTGTTTTATTTCCTTTACCGGTTCTATCTTCTATAATTATTTCGTTATCCGTTACTTCTAAAAGCTTTCCTTCTGCTTTGGTACCGTCAATTAGTAAAATCTCTATTCTTCTTCCAATATTTTTTTTGTATTGACGATTTAATTTTAATGGCTCATCCACTCCGGGCGAAGAAACTTCAAGTGAAAAATTTCCGTCAGGAAATAAGCCCGATTCTTCAATATATTTATACAGAGCCCTGTTTACTTTAGTGCATTTTTCAATCGTAATACCATCATCCGCATCGAGAAATACCTTAATATCATTTAAAGGTGATATTTTTATCTCAACCGGAAAAATAGTTCCTGATTCTGAAGTGATTTCTGCAACAAAATCTTCAATGCTTTTTAACGGGGTTATTCCACTCATTCTATTATGTTCCCAAATTTTCGAAAAAGAAGAAGGGAACGTCTTCGTTCCCTTCAATGATTCTTTTGCCGGTGCAAATATACTATAAATAAGAATTATGTACCAAATTATGTTAAAGTAAAATTTTTAGAATCCTGTTAAAAAATTAAATATATATTTTTGTGGAATGAATATCTTTCGACTTGCAGCAGAACTATTCTTAATCTACGTTTTATATAAACTAATATTTGAGTTTATTATACCCGTATATCATTCAACCCAAAAAATAAGAAAACAATTTGGGGAAATGGAAACAAAGATGCAACAGGATATTAATGCTGCCAACGCAAGGCGTGCCGCCGTTCATAAAGAACCTAAAGTTAAAAGAGAGGGCGACTACATAGACTTTGAAGAAGTAAAATAAAATTATAAAGGCAGGTCTTCAATAAATCTTCCAGGCTCCAGTAAAATGGTTTGAATACCCAAAGCCTTTGCTGCCTGTATGTTTTGGGCGGAGTCATCAATAAAGATCGTAGAATCTGCCTTTAACCTGTTTTCCTGTAACACAAATTCGTAAATGTTTGCATTCGGCTTTCTCAACCCCATGTCACAGGAATAATACGCCTTATCAAAAAAATCATCAAAAGGCTTTGCTCTTTTTTGCTGATGGTAGATACTATGAAACGCTGTTTTATGAATATGATTGGTATTGCTGAGTAAAAACAATTTATATTTTGACTTAAGTGCGCCAATGAAATCCAGGCTATTTTCACGAAAGTCTAAAAGCATTGCGTTCCAGGCATGTTCGATCTGATCTTCTGAAAGCCCAATGCCGGTGCGGCTATTAAACGTCTTATAAAATTCAGGTTCACTAATTTTCCCGGTTTCCAGGTCATCAAAAAGCTCGTCAGCAGCGGCCTGGGAATACATTTCATTAAAATTGTGGACGCCATATTTTTCAAATGCCCGACGGGTTAAATTATAATCAATATTTAATATGACACCACCCAAATCGAAAATTATTGCTTCTGTCTTTTGCATACTCAAAGAAAATTATTTCTTTTCACTTGGCGAATTTTTCTATTTTTGCACTCCCGAAATTTTACCGGATACCGGTATTGGGCCTATAGCTCAGTTGGTTAGAGCACCTGACTCATAATCAGGGGGTCACAGGTTCAACCCCTGTTGGGCCCACAAGTTATAAAAAACAGGGACACGCTACTGTCCCTGTTTTTTATTTCAGCTTTTTAAAGCAGCAGGATTTAAATCCTTTTCTAAAATTCTCATGGAAATGAATAAGATTTATCGGTTAATTTTAATTCATAAAATGTCCGGTTTGGACACTTGCCACAAATGGGGCTTACTCTAACGCTACCTTGCCAATGCGGGGGCATCTGTATCGCTGACTGTTTTTAAGCATACCATGCTTACTACAATTTTCATTACAATACCTGCATTTAATTTTTTCACCAACATATCTGGTACATGAAGTATTCTTTGCCTGCATAAAAGTTAGTTGTAAGGTTGTAAAAAAATTGGGCAACCATTATAGTTGCCCAAAATACCTGCTTTTTATTTATTAAAAAACTGTAATTATATGATTTTCAATTTAGAATTTTCAAAACAACATTTCTGATACATTACCAATTATTTTTCCTAATTTTTATGAGGGTACACCTCTTTTTCAAAAATTTCATTTTCATTTTCAATAGAAATTTTCCTATCAGTCAAGTAATAGTCATTTAATTTAACCATGGCCTGAGCTTGTAGCCATTTTTTTATTCTTATATATTTTCTGTATTTATTTAGTTGTTCTTCAGTTAATGTTGATGTCATAGTGAAGGTAATGTCCTTGTGCAAAAGCGAAAACTCACAAGAGCACTCGGCCATTTTTATTGAGCTACCTTTTATAATATCTTCCTCAAGTTTATTTATTAACAAAACTCTTTGATGAGATTGAAGCTTAGCGACTGAGTCAACTTCATGTACAAAAATTTTTAATATAGATGTTGTATCTGAAGCTACATATCTTTCCCAATAGATATAATCATTTCGAAATATTTCTTTGCAATCTTCAATACTCATTTTTTTTAAAATAGCAGATCTAACAGAATCTTCAATACAAAATTCAATATATTTTTCAACACCACCATATTGGTTTATAATAAACTCGTTTATTCCTGAATAAATTTTCATTTCATGATTTATACATTTTATTTTCTTACCATCATAGATAGCATAGGGGTCTTGGGTGATTTTTTCCCGTGAAAGAACATTGATACAAAATAAGTCCTTAGAAAAATTGAATGCTTTTGAAATTTTATAATAAAATTCATTTTGTAAATCGGCTTGTATAAAGGAAATCGTTGGAGATAATACCGACTTATATAATTTTTCAGTTGGAAAGCAAAATAGACGGCCGTCAGAATATTCAAGATCATAACAAACTCTTCTAAAGGAGGAATCAGGAATTAAATTTTGAAAAGAGGTGATATTTTTTTCAGCTTTACTGTAAAGTCGATAGGTGTAGAATGGAATAATAATGATTTGTAAATTTTTTGGATCAAAACCATGAAAATTTTTATCCTGACTCATTTTTAAGAGTATAGAGTCCCTCAATTTTTTTCTGTATTTGCTATAATCGACCTGAAATGAAGATTGACCAAAACAAGTATAATGAGTATAATTAAAAATGAAAATGATGCTGATTATAAACGATATTCTCATGAAATGCAATTTAAGGAAATGGAAAGAAATAATTTACGCCAGAAACACCTACCTGATAGACTTTATTCCAATTATTATAATCCTTTTGACTTACAACTTGTGTGTTACCGCCATCAGGATTGAAATATGAGTAATAAACATTCCCGTTATCGTTGTAATAGCCAGTAACTACAACTGCATGAAAAATTGATGTGCCATCTGCATTAGTGGCCGCCTGATAGCCGGTGAATATGGCATTACCTTCATCAAGCATACAAGTTAGATCCGTAAAATCTCCATTATTAGTTTCTCCTTGATACGTCAGTTCTTCGGTATGAAACGGTACAGATAATATAAATAGCTGTTGCCCCAAAGTGCTTATTGTGCCTATATTATCAATATCGCTTACTGATTCGCCTAATACCTGAGATACTACCGATACGACATCTGATGTTTTCGTCGGAAAACCAAGTTGAGTAAGTAAATAAGCTATTGATGTTTCGTAACAAGTCTGATCACTACCTTGGCTTTCACCAGTTTTACTTATGCCAGCTTGAAAGGTACAAAAGTTTGAAAGATTTGGCTGTTTAGAATTACCGGATGAATTATTAGAATTTTCATCACTTCCCATTAAATCTTGTTTAAGACCATCTAGAAAGTCGTTTATTTGCGACCGAGTAAGGTCGACTCTACCACTTCCCCCAGGGCTTTGACTAAATTCACTTTCAAAATCAGCCTGCATTTCATCGGTGCCCCTTAAAAATTGTCCTTCTGCATTTACATGATCAAACAGCGCTCCCGTTGGATCATTAAACAATAAAGGATTATTTGCACTATAGTGATAAGTTGACAACTCTGCAGTTTGTTCGGCTAGTGCATCCACACCTCCAAACCGTCCTAATTGTGGATCATAAGTTCTTGTTTCTGTATAATATAAATTTACTCCATAATCTTCTTCCAGTTCTCCTCCACCATTAAATTTATTCTTACTATCCAATTTAATCATTGCCTTATCACTTATCCCAGCCATCTGCAATCCAAATGGGTAATAACTTTGCTCCTGAACAAGCGGCCCGGTGGTTTGCGTTACTATAAGATCGTCAAAATATACGTCCTGCGGGCTTTGGTTGCTCAGATAGACATATAGGTAACCATTCTTTGCCATGGTTTGCAGAGGAGCTACCAACGGTTGTTTACTACTGCCTGATTGTACCTGTAACGCACCCATATTACCTGCGACATATTTAAATTGATCATCCAGTAAAACCCAATTGAGATATGCTTTTGGCAAAGATGAATTATACGACCTGCTACCTAAAAAAGATAAGACATTAGGACTTACAGCATTACTTAAAGCCGTCGAGTTTCCGCTGCCTATCTTACCAGCACTTTGGTTGGTAATTCCGCTTACCAGCGTTGACAGAAGGTCTGTAAGCAAGGTGTTGTCACTTACTGGTGTTTGAGTAGTACCGGTATAATATGCATAAGTATTTATTTGCACCTTATCACCCGCCATTACTTTTAAGATAATGGAAGGACCGATTCGTCCGCCCGTATTGCCGGTAAGTTTGCTCACAAAATGATTATTAGGATCAGTATCAAATGCTGCTGGTTTAGTAGTAACCGTTCTTACAGGATCATAAACATTGCTAAACAACGCTTCAACTGTAGCGCTATCGGCTGTTTCCATAGTTGCGGCATACGTTGCCGTATCTTTTCCTTCGGTAAGCACGCTGCGTACATTTCCTAAATGGTCTCTCAAATAATAATCATATTCAAAAGCATAATACGTAGTGCCATTGGAATTGTTTCGCTTTTTTGCCCATCTTATTCTTCCTTCTTCCTCATTTACATATTGCAATGTATCGTTCAGGTAAACAAATCCATCTATATATAAATAATTTTTTACGGTCATAGGGCTGGTGCTATAGTCATTTACTTTCTTTAAAAGCTTTACACCTGCTGCATCGTAGGTATAATAGAGTGTTGCTTTATTGGCTATAACCATTGAATCTGGCTTATCCAGCAGATTATACACTGCTCCATTGCCATTGGCTGTTGTATGCATGTGGCGGTTATAATCCTTCGTAATATTGCCATTAACATCATACGTATAATCAGTTGTAAGCGCAGAGTCTTTAAAATCTCCGAGCGGGCTTGCATCTGTTATCCCGTCACCCACTTTCTGCAACTGATTGCTGTTGGCAGTATAGGTGTAAGCAAGCGAATCAATTGTCGTGGAACTTCCTATTAGCAAACCCCGTTGTGTCATGGATAAAATATTGCCACCACCATCATACGTAAGATTACTAACGGTGTAGTCTACACTGGAATTGGTCCAGGTAGTTGTATTCCTGATGTTTTGACTAAAATCTGCTTTAGTAAATTTTTTCACCAACATATTTGGTACATGAAGTAATCTTTGTTTGCATTAGAGTTAGTTTTAAAGCATAAAAAAAATTGGGCAACTGTTATAGTTGCCCAAAATACCTGTTTTTTATTTTTTATAAACTTATAATTATATGATTGTCAATTTAGAATTTGCAAAACAACACTTTTGATACATTACCACCTCATACCAACTGAATAGCATATTGAAAAAGTGTTGGCACTAAGTAGTATTTTTTGTTTTTAGTTAGTAGTATGAATTTTTCGCATTGGTTCGGTGTCAAGTGTATAGTGCCTATAGTAGGGCTGAAAAGTCGATTTAAATAAAAATCAGTCTGTCGTGACAAAGAAATCATTATTGGTTTATCGACAGTAATAACAGATTTATTAAAAGTAGTAAATGTATAATGCGATGACTCATCTACAATTTCAGTTATTAATCTTGCTTTGATTTTTAATGAACTATCAAATTTTATAATAAAAAAAAAGATCAACCCAAGAGATGCAATTAAAAACTTTGAAATTGGTATGTTGAAAAAAACAAAAGAATTATTAGAAAAATAATTGATTAAAAAGTAAAAAATTAAAAGGATAGAAATAGACAAAACTATCCAATCAATGGTAAAAAATAATTTTATTTTACTCATATACTTTTTTGCAACTTTATTATTAGTAGCCATAAATATTAATTGAAAGATTAAAATCCTAGTCCTATTTCTTCACCTATTCCTCGCCAAGTATTTGGAGATGCCAATCCATTTAAGGAAGCATCAGCCCCGTTTAACCATTCAATACTGGTTTGGTCGTGAAAAGGTAATGTTGCTACATCATTTAAAAATCCTAAATCATTTTGCGCTTGATGATTATTATTCCCTGAGTAATAATCAACAGCCGCACCTACCATCTGTCCACCATTTGTTGCAAAGTGTTCAGTTTGAGATCTGCTACCCGTTTCAATCATATTTGTAAGTTTATTTACATTTCCGACAACTCTCAGAAAACCATCTATTGCAACGCCAGTACCTATCCCAGTTTCACTTGTAAGAACTCCGACACCGGTTTCGATAAGAGCCCCAGCGATGTCTATTGATATTTTTGTATAATCCCACCATGTTAAATTATCGTTCCTTTCATTTCCATCCAAAGTATAATGAGTTTTATATGTTTTACCATAAAAATAAAACTGTTCATCATTTTGTATTGTGTAGATTCCATCGTTATTAGGGGTTTCAAAAGTTTCTGAATTTTTTACATTACTGTAGTTATAATATTCCTGTGTTTTCCCTTTAGTTGCTCCAGGTATTGAGCCTTCATTCTCGCTTGAATTTAAAACCCTCTGTTCGTCCAAGTATAAAGAAAGTTGCACTGGCGCAAGTATGCAGCTTAGCCTTTGCCTGGCGTACTTGTGCCACTGAATACTAACTATAACTCAATTCAACCAATCCTTTCATCCCGCAAAAATCCCGGGCACTGCTATACTTCCAATCTTCAGGCTTCGTTACAAAACCTGCTACCACGGGATTTTGATGCGTATAATCTAATGTCTTATCAAACATTGCCTGGTCTTTTATTTCTATTGGCTTATTATGCTGTTGCCAGAATTGCCAATCCTTATTATTGCCATTTTTCTTTCCCGCTCTTTCCATTATCCAAATCATCCACTCTTTACGGCTTTCCTGATTATTATTTTTAATTGCTGCTTTTAACTCCAGAGATGTATGCTTTTTCATATCACGTACTATATCTTCCAACTTGTCTTTATTGCTTCCAATTATCATATGTACATGGCTTGTCATTATACACCAACCGTAAATTTCAAGCCCTTTATTTTCCTTGCAATGTTTCCATGATTCAATAATAATCTTATTATATTCTTCTCTTATAAAAACATCTATCCAGTGTACTGTGGCAAAAGAAATGAAGTATAATTTGTCTTGATTATGAAATTTGTATTTACGACTCATACCCAAAAATACAAATCTATTTTATATAGCACAGGCATAGCCAACACACATCCCCTATCTACCAAGCCTGCGCTAAGGAAACTCTCTTTAACCCGAGACGAAGGGGCAAACTTGCACCACTTTGGGGAATAGGAACCGCAATTGCCTGGTTGCCTGTTGTACTTTGCTTGTTAGTGTATAGAAATTTTCCACTTTTAGCTCCAAAACTGTAAAAAAAATCATCTGGCTGACCATCCCTGTTGGCAAGCAGAACCATATTGCCAATGAAACATTGACTGGTATTATCCTGCTCAGTCGCCGGTGGTACTCCTTCGCTGTAGTAACCTATGCCGCCGTCATCATCAGGCAAACCTTTAACTGCTCTTGTTATAACCCCACCAGCCTGCAAAGACCATCCAAGTCCAACCCTTGAAGCAACGTCATTTACTCTTATCCCTGAGGCATGATAACTGATACTGATAGGCATTTTTAATGTGCCACTGGAAATTTCATATATGGGGATTGCAACATTTGGTGTACCTGTAGCCAAGGTAACAGGAAACTCTCCATATCTCCCCAGAGAAGCTGCTTCCGGGGAGGGTGGCGACATTTTGGGAAATGTAATGGGATTTGAGACTGATTGTGAGAAACTACAAAAGGTTGCAAAAGCTGCAAGAAATACCAATAAAAATTTCTTCATAAATTTATTTTTAGACTAAAAGCCATAACCCACCCTGAACTTTAAGGGCTGTGTTCTGATTGGTTGTTCATAACTCAAAAAATCCCATAACAACTGCACTTTTGTTTTCTTAAACATTTTACTCTTTATGGCAATTACTTTGCTTATACCTATCAAACCACTTTGCAGCCATTCGGACGTTGTTTGCTGGGAAGAAACAGTCGTTTGCTGGTAATTGTATTCAAAGCCTCCAGTTGCATAAAAGGTTTTTTTGAGATTGAATTCGACGTAAGACCGTAACCCTACCCCTTCTGCAGAAAGATAACCTGACACCGATGCACGCGGATAGGAGCTTTGCGGTATATTGTAAAATAACTGGTTCTCTGTAGTTCGGTAAGCAGCTTCCATAGTAGCCATGTATTTGGCCGTATCTTTCTCCTGCGTTAATACCATTCTTGTATTGCCCAAATGATCTTTTAGAAAGTAATCATATTCAAAACCATACGCTGTTGCACCATTTAAGTACCTGTGATTTGTCCATCTAACTCTTCCTTCTTCATGGCCGATAAATTGCAGGGTGTCATTCTGGTAAACAATTCCTCCTACATATAATGTTGTGGTTGTTTTTGCTCCTTCAACTGTTGTCTTCAATATTTTATTTCCTCCTGCATCATAAGTGTAAGTAATACTGCCTTTAGCCGTTACCGTTAGTGTTTACGGTAAATAATTGTAAACTATGGTAAAAGAAAGTTGGTTTATGCAGGCACAAGGATTGCCAACTCACTTAGCTGCCCTACACCCTTGCGCCAGGCAGCTTTTCTATATTGCTTGCACCAAAATGGGATAGAGTTTTTTCATTGCTTTTTTGTGGTCAATTCCGAGGCAGATTGAAGCAATCCGGGTCGGCGATAAATTGTATTTTTTAGCAATAGAGGTGAACGAAATCCCTTTTTTGTGAAGCTTATATATTTCATTGCTGCGCTCTTTTAATTCGGTAAATCCCCGATAGGGCTCAACGCCATATCCAATGACGATTGCTTTCAGTTCATTGATTTCAACAGTAAGTTTTTTCTGCTGTTCGCGAACTTGCAAAAGTCTGCCTTGTGCTTCTTCTAAGTTCATAGTAAAAGTGTTTCGGTAAAACTAATTTCTTAAGTGGCTACGGGTATACTTATAAAGACGTAATTCCATGAGCCAAAAGAAAAATTGTTTTCGAATTCCATTTACCCTACTGAAATGAATGACTGACGGAGTGGAGCGAAAGTGTAGTGAAATGAACCGTGGGATTGCGAAGCTGCATGTATGTTTTTGCGTGTAGCCTTGTAAGCTAAACACCATACAGCGAAAGCAATAGAAGAACCTGTGAATGAAACGAAATTGAGGGGAACGAAGGAAGTAATGAGCGAAGTGGGATGAAAGACACAAGTAGTTGCCATGAACGAAGGCTGCAGGAACTGCAAAGAGTGTGACAAACTACGTGTACCCATGAGGGTGAGCCGGAGCTTGCGGAAGATCATCGAATGGGCATTGCAAGTAAAAGCAATCCATAAAAGGACCTAAACAGAACTTTTGCTTTTTGTTGAAATGGTTTGGCGTATCTATTTGCTGACAAAGCCGGAGAGAGACTTTTTTACCGTCATTTAAAGATTTAATCACATACGAGTTGTCATTTTAATTCAATTTTGCCAGCACAGCATGCTATGTTGCTTTTTAGCCCTTATCCTAATTTGTAAATGTCCTATCTCTGGTACACGTTATAATATTTGTTTGCATTACAGTTAGTTTTTAAGGCATAAAAAAATGGGCAAATATTATAGTTGCCCAAAATACCTGTTTTTTATTTTTTAGAAAACTGTAATTATATGATTTTCAGTTTAGAATTTTCAAAACAACATTTCTGATACATTGCCAAGTCATTCTTTTGACCAAATTACAACAGTCTTACCCCAAAAAATAATTCTCTGCGCATTACTTAAGAAAGATATTTTGAATTTTTGAGTATTTGTAAAATCGCTTAAGTCTTTAATTAACTTGATAGTTAATTGTTGACGGTCTAATCCATCCCAATAAACTCTTGGAAGCTTAAAATACATATTCTGAGGTCTAAATTCTATCTTAATTTGAGTTTTATATGAGTCAGTGTAAGTATTTACACCAACTAAATAAATAAAATAATCATCAGGATGTTGGGAAAGCCCAAACCTAAATTCGCCTATGTTTTTAAGAGGATTGTCTTGGTCGATGATATTCTGGAGCCAGTCTTGCAAACTATAAAATTTAGAATCGAGATCAGGCGGTGGTGGCGGTACAAGAGCTTCAATTGTTGTTATAGTAAACTTTTTTGTGATATTTTGTTTTTGGGACATATTTTTACTGCTTTTACAAGACATTAAATTTAGGGCAAATAAAATTAAAGCTAAACTTATAAACTTTCTAAATTCTATGTAGAAAAATAATGAGAATTTTTCAATCTGATAATTCATTTCTTTCTTAAGGTTTAATTGAACAAATTATTAAGGATTTTTATACGTCCATGGAAAAACTTCTCTGGATCCTTGTACCGTCCAATGTTCAGAGGGACCCCAGGACTTATTTTTGTAATAATACTGCACATTAATATCAATTTTAAAATAGATTATTAGGCCTCCCATGCCTCCATCAACTCCGCCAAGTGGCTCCCAATCATTCACTTGTGTGCGATACAAAGGATTAAAACTTCGCGAGTAATTCTTTCCATTAAGGTCTGTTTGATACATTTCATCTATCTGAACTGGCATATACTCAACATTCTGAACCTGATTGTACTGATTCCATGTCACGTAAGAATTATCAGTGACAATAGGGTCTCGGAAAACCGGAGTATAGGAATCATCCTCATTATCATCTTCTGTTTCCAAATTAGGATCATGCCCTAAATGCATGTCATCATTTGAAGCCCAAATATCGTTACTAGAGTTAATAGGAGGGGCTAGCGAGAAATTAAATAATTTACCATCATCGTCTTGCTGACGAAAATAATCGCAGGTTTGATCAATTTCCGTCCTTGACAAAGTATACATGTTACCTCCATCTGAGTAAGTTCCACAACCTCCTGCTCCAAAGTTCGGCATATAAAAATCTTCCCTTGCATCATGCCAATTATCGTTAGATAATTCTAGCGCGTTTGGTATGCTCTCTTGTGCTAAAATCTCCGGTGGTAAATACTTTGCCCCAGTCGGGTCATTAAACAATAAAGGATTATTTGCACCGTAGTGATAAACTGATAATCCTGCAGTTTGTTCACTTAATGCATCCACTCCTCCAAATCTCCCTAATTGCGGATCATAATTCCTTGTTTCGGTATAATATAAATTTACTCCATAATCTTCTTCTAGTTCTCCTCCTCCGTTAAATTTATTTTTACTGTCCAGTTTAATCATGGCCTTATCACTTATGCCAGCCATCTGCAAACCAAAAGGATAATAGGCTTGTTCCTGCAACAATGGGCCAGTTGTATGTGTTACTATTAAATCATCAAAATAAACGTCCTGCGGGCTTTGGTTACTTAGATAAACATATAAGTATCCATTTTTTGCCATGGTTTGTAAAGATGGTACCAAGGGTTGTTTAGCGCTGCCTGATTGCACTTGCAGAGCACCCATACTTCCTGCTACATACTTAAACTGATCATCCAATAAAACCCAGTTGAGGTAAGCTTTTGGTAAGCTACTATTATAACTGCGGTTATTTAAAAATGACAATACATTAGGACTAACGGTATTGGTTAGCTGCGTTGCATTTCCACTTCCTATTTTACCGTTGCTTTGGTTGGTAATTCCACTTACCAATGTTGACAGTAAATCAGTTAATAAAGTATTATCGCTTACCGGCGTTTGTGCGGCTCCGTTATAATAGGAGTATGTATTAATTTGCACCTTATCACCTGCCATTACTTTTAATATAATGGAAGGGCCTATTCTTCCTCCCGAAGTACCTGTAAGCTTACTTACAAAATGGTTGTTAGGATCAGTATCAAACGAAGAGGGTTTAGTTGTCACTGTTCTTACCGGGTCATAAACATTACTAAACAACGCTTCAACTGTGGCACTGTCGGCAGTCTCCATTGTTGCTGCGTAGGTCGCCGTATCTTTTCCTTCTGTAAGCGCACTCCGCACATTGCCCAGGTGGTCTCTTAAATAATAATCGTATTCAAAGGCATAATAAATAGTCCCATTGCTGTTATTTCTTTTTTTTGCCCATCGTATTCTGCCTTCTTCCTCATTGACATATTGCAAAGTATCATTCAGATATACAAAGCCATCAATATAGAGGTAAGTTTTAGTTACTTTAGTTCCGCTGCTATAATCATTCACTAACTTACTCAATTTTGTCCCGGATGCATCGTAATAATAGTGCAGCGTGGCCTTATTCGCT
>Ga0208717_1000236_pt1 | contig 21024 bp, 15 predicted proteins | sample NGESurF53shallow_FD_184489 | JGI IMG/M metagenome (GOLD analysis project Ga0208717, IMG submission 184489) | Arctic peat soil microbial communities from Barrow, Alaska - NGEE Surface sample F53-3 shallow (SPAdes) | ecosystem: Environmental > Terrestrial > Soil > Wetlands > Peat ... | reverse complement strand
ATCATCGGTGGTGCTTTTATCTTTATGTTTTGTGCAGGAAAGCAATAAAAGAAAAACAAAGGAGAAAGCGGCAAATTTAGCATGGCTCGTATGAGTTGTCATAAATTCTTTCTTTTTAAAAAAAATAAGGATAGCAGTAATTTAGTCAATCAGTTATTTTGTTTTAGAAGAATCGCCATTAGTAACAGTAGAATTGCTTTTTGGAATTTGCTGTAAATTATGAGTTATAGTAAAATAAGTAATTACTGCACCGATCAATGCCCCGATTACAATTTTAGCCACATCCCAAAGTTTATCACCAATATTTTTTCTTTTTTGCTCTGCCTCGTATAAATTCATCTCCTGTTGCATGCTTTCAGCTATATCATCAAACCGTGCCATAGCTTTTACCTGTTCAGTGAGCGTATTTACATCTGTATTTAGTAAAGCTATATCGGTATTCCTGTTTGTTCGTATTTCTCTTAAAGCAGCCTGGATATCGCGTATCGCAGGCCTGATAGTGCTGCCATATTCAGGAAAAGCGTTTGCCAAAGTAGTACGTTTGTAAACCTTAATATTATCCGTTATTTTTTCAATGTAAGCCGATATAATAATGTTGTGCAAATCATAAAAAGCCCGGCACAAATGTTCTTTTGCCTCCAGGATGTTTGTAGAAACATCAGCCGGGAAAAGAGCGCCATTATATAAATGGAAAATCAAACTTTTTAATTCGTTGGCAGGATGAATAGGAGCTTTGTGAGCCGGCAGTATTTCTTCAATAAGAATTGAATACTTCTTAATATGCGTGAAAATATGAGAAGTGTCTCTTAAAAACTTGAAAATTTCCTGCTGTGCTATTTGTTCATCGGTGGTCATAAACCATTAAAGAAAAAGCCTGCTAACACAGGCCTTTTCTTGTTAAACTTTTTTAATTAAGGTAATTCCTCGTTAACCGCCTTTTGTATTAATGCATCAGCCTCCTGGTAGGTTAAAATTTTCCCCTCGGCCTTTTTTATATTGCCACGAACCCCCTTTGTAATAAATTCAGTTTTATTTTCAAGGCCTGGAATTCTTTCTAAATCACGAACCCTGTATTTTGATCTTAAAATATCATCAAGAGAAGCATAAGAACTTATAAACTTTGAATCCCTTAATCTTTCGTAAAGCTTTTCTTCAAAATTTTTAATCAATTCTTTTGCAGCGCTGCTGATTTCTTTTATTGAATTATTTACAGTTCTGTTGTCTTCCTGTTGCATATAAGCGCTTTAAAAAAGGGGAATAAAGGTATATTTTTTAAAACAATCAAAACCAATTAAAATTACTAATTTCAATTAATAAAATTTATACAAATTTATATAAATTTACACAAATTTAGAACAATGGGTATTTTTTTAAAGGAAATTCTTGAAAAGGAAGGAATAAGCCAGGCCGAACTAAGCAAGGCGTGTGATGTAAGTACTACTACTATAAATAAGATATGTACAAAAAATCTTAATGGGGGTAAAATCTCAAATACTACCAAAGGAAAAATCGTAAAAGGAATAAATAAATTAGGCGATACCAATTATAGTATAAAAGAAATAAAGTTTAATTAAATACTCTATCACGTTATTTAATGTAACCAAATAATTCTGAGAATCTTTCCATGCATACTTAAAGATACGGCTTGATAATGTAATAATTAACCCACACAAGCGCAGATATGCAGCAGGGCTTTTGTGCAGCAGGGCATTTGTGCAATTGAATACTTTATACAATAAAAGTGTCCGGTTTTATAATTTCTAAAAGTCCTTTACCTCAATAATAATCTATTGCACTGCTGTATTGCCATTCTTCAGCTTTAATAATAAATCCAGCTTCAGTTAGTAATTGCAAAACTTACACGATAAATCCGATAGCCCGGATTTATCGTGATCAGTAAATTTGTATTTCTTGCTCATTCATAATTGTAAGAAATGGCTTTAGAAAAAAGCAATCGATATCCAAACACAGATACCCCAGCGCTGCACTACCTTGGCTGCATATCTGCGCCAACAGGAGGATATTACTTTACAATAGCAGCATGAATGATCATTTAAATAAATTTGAAAACACGGAGCGCAAATCTTTCAAAACAAGAAAGGTAATTTTCGTGTACCTGTTGCTGATAGTATTACTTGTATTGGTTGTAATAAAAGCTTATATGTTATGGAAAAGAATAGTACATCATTAAAATGAAACAACGCTATGGAAGAATTTGAATTACCTGTAATCTGGAAAGGCGAAGAATGAATGTTCCCCGCCTCATTATAGGTAATTGGTTACACCCATCGCTTTGTTGTAGATATCAACGGCCAAAGCGTAATATTTGAGCCTGACGAAGAAAGAAATTACCGGGCGGCCATGAGCTATGAAGAGTCAAATAGCAATATAACTGTTGACCGCGATTTACTGGAAGCTATTATAGAGAGTATTAATACTAATTTTTAAATAATACCTACAGATCGATTATTTCGTTTAACCGTCGCAGTTATCAATATAAAAATATGACTCATCACGATCAAACAGTACATTCAGCCATTTTTGTAGCATCTATGACAATTCTGCTGATATTTATTTAGGATTGATATATTTTGTATGTTCATACAACAAAATATAATGGAGAAATATAGCTCATACGAAAAGGGTGATTCTTTTGAGGAAAGAGTTTTTAAAATAATAAACATTATTCTTGAAAATGATGACTTTTATGTTTCCGGAAAGAAAAGTAAAGTCTTTAGGAAAAAAGGATATTATGGAAGAGAACGTGAGTCAACAATTATTTTTGACATTACAATTGAAACTTTTATAGGTAATAGCGATGAGTACTCTTTGTTAACAGTAATTGAGTGCAAGAATTATAAAAATCCTGTTCCTGTTGGCGATATTGAGGAATTCAAATCAAACATAAATCAGGTAAGTGCTCATAATACAAAAGGAATTATTGTATCAAATAATACTTTTCAAGAAGGTGCTTATAAAAGCGCTCGTAATACAGGTTTGGGATTAGTAAGAATTATGGATAACGATGAGTATGAGTGGATAGTTAGAAGGAAAGAAAAGACAACTTCATATAGTCAGGAAGAGACAAAAGAAAAATTTATCAATCAGGAAAATTCAGCAGAGAACTTCATCGCCGAAATTAATAATAAATTGTTTTCAAACTTTGCAGATCTATTGATTGATTTGAAGGCAATCGACTATTACATACATAAAGAAAAATTTATCCGAATTCCATACGTTTCGGACGAAAAGATTGATACAATAGTTAGTAAGCTGCAAAGCAAAAATATTTACGATGGGGTAGTGCTGAATATAGAAAAACTTTGCTCTTTTCTTGAAAGTGTTTATACAATAACTTTTGATATAAAGGCAAATTTAGAGAATAACGTTCTTGGAAAGATTCAATTCGATCCTCTTAGAATAGAAGTTAATAAATCCTTAGAAAATGATATAGGTAGAAAGAGATTTACTATTGCGCATGAAGTGGGACATTTATTGCTCCATTACAAAATCTTGGTAGATAAAATTAATGAAAGGAAAGATATAGATTTATCGTTTTCATTTTTATATAACATCTCTGATAAGAATAACAAAAGATTAGAATTACAAGCTAATAATTTTGCAAGCCATCTTCTAATTCCTGAAAATACACTTATTACAGTAGTAGAGAAATACTTTAAAGATGAAAGAATACACAAGGGCTTTCTGTACTGGGATAATCAGCCCGTAAACCAACGATTAATCTTTACTATACTAAATCAAATCTCCTTAACATACCAGGTTTCTTTCGAGGTCTCTAGAATTAGAATGATTTCATTAGGGATACTTAAAGATGAAAGATTCAAGTCAGTAAGGGATGTTTTAAAAGAGCTATATAGTTGATAATATATCTGCAAAAAAAGTTGCAATTACAAAATCGGTGCTGATCTTGGAATTGTCTAAAATTCTACTTACTATTCAGAGTTTGAAATCAAACACAATCCAATAAACTCGCAATAAAGAGAGCAGCATAGCACAAGAATTTATACTGACGAACAAAATATTTTTAAATTAACATCATAATGCAGAGTATCCAATAAAGGTCTAAATGATTAAATTTATATTAAAATATTAGTTATGGAATTTATAATTGAATCTACCTTCCAAATTTTTCAAATGGTAAATAAAGCTCTTGATTTTGGCGATAGACAAGAGGTTTTAAAAAATATCCATCAATCATTCAATGATATAGGAAGCGCAAATGAATGGATTTATGATAATGGCGAAACTGATGTTGACTATACAATTTTAGAAGTCCAACGAAAAAAAAGGGTTGGGTAAAATTACTTTTTTAAAATAAGTCTCGTCCTTAGCTGCTGTAATCGTCGGGCATTCTTTAATTATAACTTATAACTTCAATTCTGGAAATGTAAGGTGAAGGACACCCGCCAGGAATGAGGAACATCTTCCCTGATGTAGGTTTAAATAAGTATTTCGTGGGACACTAACCATGGCTGGAGGCGTTTCAGTTCGAAACTAATTCAACTTATACTGACTTAAATTCTATAACTCATAAGGCACAAAATAATTGTTTACATTTTGTATATGCTTTACAGCTACAGAAGATTTATCGAGACTAAATTGGCTATAAAGAAATTTGCCATCAAGATATGGATCCTGAAAATATATTTTATTTAAGCTCGTGCGCATTTCCTTAAAAATCTCCTTATCAATATTGCGATTAAAAAAAGGAAAAGAATAACCTATCACAACTAGTATGTCCGTGCCACGTGCTAAAGCTCTTGCGTATTCCAATTTTTCATTTGCAAAATGGTAATCTCTTGTAGACTTAAACTCGCTTTCCCAAGCGTAAGAAATTAATAAGCTTTCAGTTTGAGTTGAAAATAAATCGACTACGTCTTTGATCCTAGAGGCAATGTCTCCTTGCGAATAGTTTTGTATTTTTTGAAAAAACCAAAGCGATTCTTTTGCATTTGCTAATTTGTCTAATTTCCTGTTGGAGTCAAGATCATAGGTATAACCGGCTATTCCATTTAAATGAACAAAATTCAAATTAACCTTGTCGACTGTAGTATCGTCAACGATCGGGAAATTTTTAAAATTTGGCACAAATACACTACTCTTTAATGTTCTTCGTGCATTATCAATTGCTGTGATGAATTGACTGTCATAATTCCAACTAATGATATTTACATCTTTGGGGAAATTCCCAGTGTTGTCGGAAAGAGTTGTAATAAATGAAATTACCCGGCTATCTAAACATTTTGTTTTGTTGGGTTCAACATGTTCTTTCCAAAAAAAATAACTGGTAATAATTCTTTTGAACTTTATGTAATCATCATCACGATTGGTGGCATATAAGAATTTTGCAAATGTATCTGGTGTTGTAAAAGCTGCCGCCTCATTACATAATTCTAAATAATGTTGATAATGGGACCACGTTGCCAATCTTGTTGTAAAATCAATCAATTCAGCCATTAAACCTTTTTGAACAAACCCTCCTTCAAAAGTGATGGAATTAATAGTTGGAAGAACATTTGCGCTGGCCCCGGCTCCTAAAATGTATAATACTTGTGGCATTGTTTTACAATTTATGAAATCTATATGATTCTGCTAACCTCGAACTTAACATGAATGTCGGGTAGGACACTCGCCAGGAATGAGGGCTCGACTTTAGGATTGATATCAAACGACGGATAGAAATCCTGAGGACTGTCATGTTCTAATTAATCCCGAGTTCACATGCTAGAGCATGGCTAACGCACAAGGCTATACGATAGAACTTCTGTCATGGAGGTTGCCTTATGCGAATGAAGGGAGTATTTAAGAGCATGCATTTTCATTAACGACCCAAGTTCACATTTCATACAATTACTTTTGCACACTGCACTGTTGAAAAAATAATATGAGTTCTTAACACGATGTTGATAACTCGCAAGTTATTTGATGAATACTAATATTAATTTCGTTAAAATGGAGCTAAAAGAAAACTTATCATATTTTAATGTTCCGGCCAATATTCGGCCGATAGTTAAGACAAGCAGGATTATTCTAAAAGAATATGACCCGACAAATTCTTCCTGGGATAAAGTTAAATATATTTTGGGGGTAGAAAATCGAGCATTGAGTGCTAAGGAAATAATTAGATGGATTTATCAATTAGAGCCAGATTTGAATCACAAACCTGAAGAAAGAAAAAAGACAATTGAAAATAATGTTTATGCAATATTATCAACTTATACAAAAGAAGGCAGAGTTATAAGATTTAAGGCAAAATCTAAAAAAGGATATAAATACGGTTTCAGCATATGGTTTAATAAAGAAGGGACTATAAAAAATGAATATTTAGTGTAAAAAAAAGCCATCTAAACATTAAGCACTTTTGCGGGGGCTATGTTAAGATGGTTTTTATACAACGGGTTACAACGGTTAAGTCTAAAATCTTGACAGCAAATCAGTTTGAACGCTGCCTTGTAACCCTTATTTTTTCTAAAACAAATATAGTGAAAAAAATAAAAGGGCAATAGATTGCCACAATATGGAAAATAAATCCCCAAATATTTCGGTTACTCAAATCGGTAGATACTTCTCAGCAACCAGGAGGACAAAAGAAAACATTCTTCGTGCAAGAAAAAATCCAAAAGCAAATAAGTTTTTATGCAATAGATACAATACTGTTAAAGCTGCTGCGGTCCGGTACTTGATCGATGAAAATCATGATGCTGCTATTTTTGTTAAAGCCAGGCAGAAAATATTAGAAAAACCTATTAATTCTGATTGGGACGTTAATGACAAAAAAAATAGTATCGAGGCTATAAATATATTGGAAAAGAATCTCGATAGATTCTTTAAACCATTTATAAAATTTCAGTCCCGTAGATGCAGTGTATCTGAAAAAGCAGTGAAACTCTTTCTGGTTGAAGTAGGTTTAAACCCGGAGATTATCTTATTTGATAAAACTTCTGAAAAAATTATTGGTGTCATTAAACTGGTTTTTACAAAAGAATACATATCTAAACAAACCGGTGAAATAATTACCACGATACTAAGAGATCATTTAATAAAAATTTACAAAGAGGATATAGTGTTTAATAATTGCATTGTTATAGATGTCTTTGGAAAGAAGGTTTATTGCGCACCTACGGGCGATATGCTTCGATATTATAAGAAAATTTTAAAAACAACATTTTTAGAAATTGTTGAGGTATGGGATAAGATATAATTATTCACCATGCTTCGATGCCTTCAGGCACTTCATAAATTATCTTAGATCCTAAAATGATTAAAGTCTATTTGGATTGGAATGTGATCTCACAAATGAAAAATCATAATTGTGGGCCTCTATTAAAAATACTTGCAAACAAACAAAAATTTCTCATTCCTTACTCTACGTCCCATATTGGAGACATCTTTTCAAGTTACTCGAACAGTCAGGAGCAGATAATTAAAATTGACGAGGATTTGGATTATATTTCTTGTCTTACTGATAACTTATGCATATTTAATTCAAAAAATGAAATTGTTATAGAGTATTACGACCCCAGAGAGCTTTTTCAGCAAAGAATTGATGATAAAGATTTACTGAATGAAAACTTCTTGGACACATTGCAAGGATACTATTCAGAAAATGAGTCAACAAGAGCGGTAGGCAACCACTTAATTGAAACATTGAAGAGACTTCCCTTGAATGACGTGTTTAAAACATCTTTTGAGAATGAGGAAAGTGCAAAGCATTTAGAAAGGCTTTTCCCCGGCCTCAAAGAAAATCAAACAATGGAAGGTTTTTTTAAAGGCTTTCTTCGAATGTTTAAAGATTTAAATGAAGGTGATAGATATAAGGAGTTAAGACAAATTGTTCAAACTGGAACTGGAATAAAAAGAGATAAAATATTCGATGCTCCGAATCCATATGATTTAATAGATAAATCTTCAATGACTTTTGAATCTCAAGTATCAAATCAAAAAAAATATTCCCCTGAATGGTTTGATGATATAACTAAAGAATATCTAAAACTTGATATGTTCGGATATCAGGAAGACCGTATAAAAATAAAAAACGGCAGAAAACAAACTTTTAAAAATACGACAGAAGATGCATTTCATACTGCTTTCGCAAGTACTTGTAATTTTTACATTACGAATGATATTAGGTCATATAATAAAGCAAGGCATGTTTACCATAAGCTCAATTTAAATACACTTGTATTAACAGTAGAAGAATTCATTGATTATTATAATAATTTTCTAACGATAGATGAAGCATATTTAAATTTAAATATTCCTCTTGAATTACTTAAAACTAATGATTACGTTGAAAGCAAAATCGAAGGAGGAATAATGAGACAATATGTTGTGCCTTTCTATTTCTTTAACTTTTTCAATCGGGTCATCTTTTTACAGTTACCAGAAAAAAATGAAACAATCTTCCTCCTAAGTAAGGTAAGCCCGACAAATAATAAGACAACATTTAGATTTGAAGTTATAAACCTCGTTTCTTTAATGAATAATTTATTAGGAAATGACAAACACAATATTGGAGAAGCTACGACAACCGAATTTGAAGAGGGAATTTGGAAAGGGAGAGAATGGGAACTGGATAATGTAACACTAAGGTTAGTTGAAATTAATGGGTATATTCAACTTTACTACGATTTCAAATAAATGCATTTTATTTTAGGCCAATGAAACCGAATTTAGCTCATACAAATTTAAAATTAATACCGTGGGAAAATTCGAATTAACTTCAAAACAACCAAAAGAAATCCTAGAGGTAATAGGAAGTCTCTTTGAATCCTCAAGAAAGCACAAGGATTTGCAAGGATTATACAAGTCTATTGAACTTGCCAATGCGGTTGATACTAATAGTTTTGATTTGCATTCTAAAGCAATTCTTTTTTATTTTATTTCCAATGCATGGTCCTATGTGCAAAATCTAAAGTTTCCACGAGAAGAATTTCCCCTTGAAACATCAGAACTAGATAACCAAATTTTGTACCTAAGAAAAGCATATGATTTAATTAAAAAATGCGATGACAACTTCGTTAAACGTCAAATACTCACTAACCTGGGGAATCTTTTTAGCCATATTGGTAGATTTTCTGAGGCGCAAGAATATTTTAATTTTTGTTTAGAGATCAATGATCATTTTGGAATGGCTATTGGTAATCGAGGAATTGGATTATTTTATTATGCACGAGTAATTTTTGATCCAGGCCAACAATTTATTTTTATGCAATGTGCCCGCAAAGATTTATTGAAGTCACTATCTGCAAAAGATGTTTATCCCGAAGCGAAAAAAGCTTTTTATTCAATTATAGAACAAATTGAAAAAGCCTACACTAAAGACCAACTGGATAAATTTGAAGACTACAATGATTTTAATAAAGACTTAAAAACTAAAGAGAAAGAATATAGAGAATGGTGTGCTTCGAATAGATTATTTATTAATCCTTTAAATGACGTGATGACAGAAAGTATCGTGGCTCACGATTATTTATTTGTACCACCTATGATTACCGGCTTTAATGAAAAACCTTTTTACCATTCCCTCTTTAACCAATTAAAGCAAGAGTTTGTAAGTTCGAGGTTTTTATTTTTTGAATCATTATTTAAAACAAAAGCTCACTTTTCAGATAAGCAAGTAGTCTTAATGAATACGCTTGATTACTCCGTCTATTCGTTTTCGTTAGAAAAGACAAAAATAAGTTATCGGGTCTGCTATTCGCTCTTTGATAAAATTGCCTACTTCATTAATTTATATTTAAAATTAGAACAAGATTTAAATAGAGTAAATTTTAGAAATGTATGGTATAATAAATCAAATAAAAAGAACGGACTAAATAACAAATTACTAATTACGAAAAACTGGGCAATGAGGGGCCTTTTTTGGTTAAGTAAAGACCTTGAGGAAAAGGGGTTTGATTCACCAATTGAACCGGAAGCTAAAGACATTGCAACAATTCGAAATTTTATTGAACATAAATCTTTTAAAATAGTGGAATCATTTAATTCTGAATGGACAGCAATAACCGAAACATATGAAATCAAAAGATCCTTGTTTAATGCAAAGACCTTAAAAATTCTAAAACTAAGCAGATCAGCATTAATGTATCTCTCCTTTTTAATTTATGATGAGGAGAACCAGCGAAGAAAAACAAAAGGAAATAAACTATCGCTACCTATGCATTTTATAAAACTTGATGATGAGTGGAAAATATAATAAGTTTTTACAATCCCTTTGTCGCCCGGTTGAGTCGAGATGCAGAAACAGCGGGTCGATACCACTAGAATTTATATTCGCGACCAAAACAATTTGAAATTAAAATATTCTATAATGATAAGTATTTGTGATTTAAGGGCAGGAAACACAATTTATATCCCACAAGGTGTTGGTACTGTAATTGAGGTTCTAAAAGATTCTGTGTGGGTATGTTTGGAAGGAGAAGATTTCTTTTTTCTTAAAGAGGATGAAAGTAGATTGAGCCCTTATAAAATTACAGATGAGATTTTACCAAAACTTGGATTTGAATATGATCGCAAGGCGAGAATCTATCTTAAAAAATTGAATGAAGATGAGTTTTTCTTTTTTGACACATATTATAATAGAGCCTACAGAGCAAATCAAAGTATAGAATCCGATCCGCCAGGAAAAGTCTGTAACGCTGTTCATGAATTGCAAAATGCATACTATGATTTAACAGGTGAAATGTTTTTGCCGGAAGAAGCTTTATAGATTATCGATTCTCGAAAAAGGTGTGGTAAAATACTAATGTTCTTTTACTTTTAAGGTAAATGTCGCTGAAATATTCCAAATTTATTTACGACAAAATATTACCGGATACTAACGGACGGCATACTCTAAAATAGAAAGAAGTTTTTTCGTCAACGTAATGGATGCAGGTTCAAAATCTAAATAAATTTCGATCGTCAACATAAAGTATCAATAGAATTCTTTTATTCTTTTTCTTATATTTATTATCCATAAAACCAAAACGAACATGGCAATCAGACCCCACGTAAAACTTAATACGAATGAACAAAAAGATAAACCTGTCAAACTAAAGTTTAATTACGGATTTGGAGAAGATGCCGGGGAGGATGATGAAAAGCAAAGAAACTATCATCCTATGGCACAGGCTTTCCGGGGTTACCTTGCACGGTTTAATAATGATTACGAAAACAGAATTACCCAAAGAAATCGAGCACTTGAAGTTCTGGGCCATATCGAATACATCAATATCTTATTCCATTCACAGTTCGATGTTTCAGAATTTTATGGCCAATGGTTTAATGATTTTGGTTTATTAGGCATTCATTTTTCTAAATTTAACAACGAAATACTTTTTTCAATTGCCGATAAAGACAAGTTTCAGGTATTTATTGATAATATTAATAATTTAATAAAAAAGGAACTAGGAGAAGAAACAGACGCAACTTACTCACCCAACATTATCTACATAAAAGAATTTAAATTATTAACTACTGCAGATATTATTAAATTTAGACAAAGTGGTGCCTTAATGAACTTTAGGTTGGTTGACGATTTCCCATTAGGAAAGGGAATATTCCAAGGAATATTTACTTCATTGGAAAAGTATTTTAAAGATAACGGCATACAATACGCTTCTGGAGAAGAATCCAAAAATATTGAGGTATTAAATGCAACAGATGCCCAAATTGTAGAAATAGTACAAAATTTTGATATTGTATTAAATGTAACGTCATCATTAGCTACGGTAATTGGTCCCTCTGAACTAAATTTACCGCAACGTTCTTATGGTTTTGAAATAAGTAATGCCGGTGAAGACTTACCAATCATTGGTATCGTTGATACCGGCATTAGTAATCAAACGCCATTGAGACCTTTACTGATAAATGATGGAGAATATGATATAACAGGTAGCAATGCTTTTGTTGACACTGTAAATCATGGTACCGCTGTTGCGGCCCTAGCGGCCTTAGGTAAAAAAGCTTATATAGCTGCCGGATACCGGGGGCAAATTATTGCGGATGCAAGATTACTCTCGATTAAAGTAATGGATGGAATGTCAAGTTTCTTATCACAAAAATCTGTTTTAGATTTATTAAAGAAAGCAAAACAAAATTATCCTTCGATAAAGATTTTTGTGCTCACAATCTGTTACGAGAGCTATAAACGAAATAACGAAGATTACTCATCATATGCTTTTGAACTGGATAAATTTGCGCATGAGAATGATTGCTTAATTTCTATCTGCACTGGTAATAATGATGATGCTGCAATAAGGAACACATTTTATGATTTGAATTATTTCCTTACTGAAGCCACCAATCTTTGTGTACCTGCGGAATCAATGAATAACATTACGGTGGGTGCTGCTGCACATTCTTTGCGTAGCGGAAATTTTGAAGGTATATCAATCTCAAAAGAATTTCCTACACTATATTCTCGTAAGGGCCACATAGATTTACCGGTTTTGTTTTCAAAAAATAAAATTAACAAGCTTTATTTCAAACCCGATGTAATTGAATGCGGTGGCGACTACGAGTACAGTAGAAGTAATAGTTTTATAGCAGCAGGAACAAGGGCTTCAATGGAAGTTCTTTCTGCTAACCAAGCAGAAAGTTTTTATAATCATATTGGCACAAGCTTCTCTGCTCCTTTAGTTGCAAATATTGCTGCACAAATACAAAAGCTTTATCCGGAAATTAAAGCGCAATCGATTAAGGCGCTAATAATAAACGGCGCTTCGCTAAATTTGATTCGTTTCCAAGCGCCATTTGCAGGGATACTAAATAAAACTGCAGGGCATGGTCTAACGAATGAAGTAAGAAGTGCTTTTTCAAATGAAAATGAAATCACCTTTTTATTGGAAGAAGAGATTCAGCCAGAACAAGTAAAAATATTTCCTCTGAATTTTCCTAGGTATCTGGTGGAAGATGATCTCGGGAAAAAGAGTGGCATATTGCGAGTTACTGCGACGCTTTGCTTTAGCTTTGTTCCTATAATAAACCATCAGTTAGCATACTGTCCCATTCACATGGCTTTCTGTTTTTTTAAAAATCAGACCGGGGATGAAATACAATCAACTGAAGAAGAAATAAAGTCCTTGCTTAAAGGGAATTTGCGATGGTCACAAAGTGGACGGCATAAAGCCAAACCCATCCCCTATACTAATACACAAAAAATCGGGTTTGTAATAAGTGTTCAGGATTTAATAAATGAAAAAGGCACTTTTAAACTGGCTATACATTGCAGGATAAACCCACAACTTTTACCAGGTACTGAAAAGCCGTATGAAAAGGATCATCCTTTCTCGTTAGCTATTACCATTGAGGAAAAACTTAAGGAAGAAAATCTTACGGGTAAACTTTATCAGGAAATGATTTTATGTAATTCAGTAGAAAACATTTTGGAAGTCGATCTTGAAACTGAGGGAACTGTGGAAGCAGAGGTATAGTAATTATGCTTTTTGCAATGATTTTTTTTCTTGTAATATCAAATCTTTCCAAGTATTCGTTTGTATCACGGCCTGCAATGGAATTACTTTTTCGGAGAGACTGAAAATGCTACGCTTAATAGCAGAAATAAGTGTTTTTTGAATACTATAAAAAGATAAGCCCACGGCGTCTCTAAGGATGGATGAAACATTTCTTGGTTTATCAAATTTGAATTGACCATTTTTAAGTGTCAAAGTGACCAATTCTTTTATTTGCTCTTTGTTGGGCAAATCAAATTCAATACTTAGATCAAACCTTCTTAATAAAGCATTATCAAGCATATCTTTTTGATTGGTAGCTGCTATTACAATACTACTTTGAGGTAAATAATCAAACAGCTGCAATATAGTGTTAACTACCCTTTTCATTTCCCCATGATCTTGTCCATAATCACGAACTTTTCCCAGTGAATCAAATTCATCAATGAAAATAATACAATCTTCGAAAGCAGCTTTTCTAAAAATCTTTGCAAGATTTTTACTGGTTTCCCCAAGTTTGGAAGAAACGACGGCACCAAGATTTACAACAACCATCATTTTGCGCAATTCTCCTGCTAATACATAAGATGCGAGAGTTTTCCCGCAACCGGATGGCCCATGAAGGAGTACCTTATTAGCAATCGGTAAATCAAATTTCTTAAGTAAATCGTGCGCCTCGTGTTCTTTAATAAAAAGCTCCAATTCATCTTTGGTCTTATTATTAACTACAAGATTTTTAAAAGTATAGTCTGATGTCAGCTTTTCTAAAATCAATTCATTTACTTCCTTATCTTCAACCCGGTTATAATACATTTCTGAACCAACCCTTGAAAGTGAATTATTTTTTTGCTGGTGTACTGCTTCTTTCAGAATAGATTGCAGTTGCAAAGCGAAGTTTATTTTTCTTGTTTTCTTTGAGTGTTCTATTAGCTCATTCAGTATATTCAATAGCTTTTCCTGGTCGTTTTCTAACCCATACTTCGCTATATCTTTTATGTATTCGAATTGGCTCATGACGGGAGAATTAAACACAAATCTATATAAATAATTATGCATTTCATATATCGCAAAATACAGGCCACACGTAAAAAAAGTAAAGCTGTTTACTTAATTTAACCTTTAGGTTAGGTTTAAAACCCGGCTCTTTAAATTTAACCTCCTTATTCCTCAATGCTCTTGCTTATTATTGCACCATTTTGAACTTGATATATTTAGCTAGTTTAAGCATAGCTAACGCACACGGCTACACTATCAGGCTTGCGCCACAAAACTTTCTTTATACTTGAACCAACATTGGGATATAATATAGCTTATCACTATAGGAACCCAATCTCTTAAATTAAATAGAAATAACAGAAACTCTATTTATCTTTTTACTAATCTAATAAAATGTTCAACCGAAATGCCTCTGGCAATAAACATCTCCTCTAAAATATACAAGCTTATTTAATCCGGGTTTATCGAAAGAATTGCATTAATCATTCCGCCTTCTCAATCAACTTTAAATACTTTTCCAGCAGCACATAATATTTTTCTTTCCATTCATTTCTTTGCTTTGTAGCTTCCTCAATTGATGCTGGTTCATTACCATAAACATGGCCATCTTCTTCAACAATAAATGGACTCATCCCGGGAATTTCCCCTGAAAAATCGTAACCTATGGCTTTACTATATTTGGCAAGAATTTTAAAAGAAAGGCTTTCCTTTTTCGTGTGAGTATAATAAGTTACTCTTTTATAGCCAGCTTTTTCAGCTACCGACTCAATTCCTAAGCCTGTTTTTTCAACAGCTTCTTTAAGAATTCTACCTCTGTGGACATTTTGTTCGATAGTTTCTAACTTTTTGCAAAGGAAGCAACAGATTTATATAATTTTATGTCTATATAGTGTTTATTTATCTAAATTATTTGTATATTTATATACATAATTGTTTATTATTAACCTTTTCTTTATATTGCAACCTAATACCGCTTTATCTTTTTCAGCATTATCTTAAATACTTAATTTATTAGATAAAGAGAGAATTAATGGCGGGTACTGATTATCGAGGATTACAATATTACAATTACAATGGTTTCTTTGGTAAGAAATCCTGGGGACTGCATTTTAGTATTTGGGCAAGATCGTTAAGATGTTTAATGTTATAGTGTGAGGTGTATCTCGTGCTTTCCACCTTACCAATAAAACCAACGGACATATTTAGCTCATAGGCAAGATCGGCCTGAGAAAAATTATTTTCAAGCCTTTTGTCTTTTACTTTTTGAATTACAAATAAATCAATCTTACTTTTAATCACTTACCTATAAGTAAGCGGTAAAATTGGTCTATTAGCAATTCTTACGCAATCACCTATGGGAAAGTATTTTATTAGAACACATCGAATGAAAAAAAAAGTAAAAATCAATCAACCATCCTTAACGGGCATCCCCAAACGCTCTTTAGATTATATATTACACTACCTGCTATTGCAGCTGATAAAAAAAAGTAAACAACCTAAAAACTTCTCTTCGTCTACCCCTGAGCGTCACCCTCATTTTTTATTTCAATATCATAAAAGCTTCCGGCTGGTAAGTCGCCTTAAAGGCTCGGCCCTTTGCCTGCTTAAAACCCAGTATGCCAAAAAACCAAAGAACCCCGTGTAAATTATCCTACATTTAATCATATCCGTTATGATTAAACCACGGCAGGCTCATTTACTTTTTTCTCTTGTGTGGGTAAGTGAGCAAAGGGCTGCTGTTGTAAAAAGCGGCAGCCCCTGTCAATATTTACTACGCATATTTCCATTACCAAATTTATGTAACATGAAGCTAATAATTGGCATACTGGCCATACTATTGCCCGTACTTTCCTCCGGTCAGCCGGGTATAAGACCGCTAAGCATTGGCGATACCTTACCGGGTATGGTTCCTGCCGCAGTTATCCATTACACTGCATCTTCTGTTTCGCCTGCCGCCTTTACCAACAGGCTCGTGCTGCTCGATTTTATGAATACCTATTGCAGCAGTTGCATCGCTGCCTTGCCCGCCTTCGATTCGCTGCAACATAAGTATGCGGGCAACCTGCAGATATTTATGGTAACCAACGAACGCAAAGCACGGGTGCAAAAATTGATAACCACCAACCCTATAGCCAAAACCGTTACGCTTCCCTTTATTATAGAAGATACATTGCTTGAAAAACTGTTTCCCCATGCCTTCGTATCCCACGAAGTATGGTTGTATAATGGTGTTGTAAAAGCCATTACCGCCGTAGATTATGTAACCGAAGCCAACATCCGTACTGTGCTGTCAGGGGCTACACCTCAATGGCCTGTAAAGAACGATGTGGAGGGTTACGATTATAATGCACCGCTGGCAACACTTGCCGGTAACGTTAAGAATTATATAACCGGCAGCAACGTCTTTGGTTCTGTATGCACCCCACGCCTGGGGGGCGTAGGCCTCCGCTATAGCGAAGATACCGACAGCACCACAGGCATACTCACCATCAGGGCCATCAACTACCCTATAGCCGGTTTGTACCTGCAAACCCTTACCGACTGGCGGAGCTTTACCCGCAGCCATGTATGGTTTACCCCTGAAAATGAAGCCTGTTTTGTTTACCCCGGCACAAATGTTTACCGCAATGTTTGGGAAGAAAAAAATACATTTTGCTACGAGGCCACCTTTCCGCCCAATACACCCAAAACCCTTATAAAGCAAAAAATACAAACCGACCTGGATGTATTCCTGCAGGTACAAAGCAGTTTTGAAACGCGGCCAACCGCCTGCTATGTATTAATGCGGGACAGCGCTTATGCGCCGCCGCCCTATGAAACGGAAGATTATACCACCCTGCTGTCTCATACCCCGCCCAATGAACTCATCTTTCTTTCTCCCGCAGACCTTATAGCAAAACTGAATGACACTTACTGGGGTATTCCCTTTTATAACGGAATTTCTCCCGGTGTACCCATGCCCGTTATACTTCCGCACGATATACTAACGGACATAAATACCCTAAAAAAAGCACTGCTGCAACAGCGCCTTTTTTTAAAAGAAGTAATCCGTAATACGAATATGCTCGTGCTCAAAAAAAAGCAACAAAATCTTTTCACCAAAACCCAAAACTGAATTATGAAGCTATTGTATTTATCCCTGCTGCTGCTTTTTATAAAGCCCGGCAATGCCTTTTCACAGGCGCTCAACTTAAAGGGCAAAGTAGTAACCGAAACCGGGCAGCCCATAAGCGGCGCTACCGTAACTGCCACATCGGGGGCCGTAAAAAAAGTAACCGAAACCTCCGGGGACGGCACTTTTCAATTACCAGCTATCAGCGCCAGTGCCCTCTTGCAGGTAACTCACGTAGGCTTTGAGCCCGTTAATGTAGCTGTTGCGAACCGCCCAATGGTTACCCTAACGCTGAAAGAAAAAAACGGAGCGATGGACGAAGTGATCATCCAGGCGTATGGCACTACTACCAAACGGTTAAGCACTGGCAACATAACGAAAGTATCGGCGCAGGAAATTGAAACCCAACCGGTATCTAATCCGCTGGCAGCGCTGGAAGGGCGGGTGCCCGGCGTAATCATCAGCCAATCGAGCGGTGTGCCGGGCTCATCATTCAATGTAGAGATCAGGGGCCGTACTTCACTTGACCAGTCCCTGTCCAAAAACGATCCTTTATTTGTAATTGATGGCGTTTTCTTCGAGCCGGGAAACCAGCCCGCTAACCAGCTTCGCTCCGCTGCCAATGATAATTTCGGCAATGGGGGACTTAGCCCGTTGGCCAGCATCAACCCCTCCGATATTGAAAGCATCGAAATTTTAAAAGATGCCGACGCAACCGCTATTTATGGAAGCCGCGGCGCCAACGGCGTGGTACTGATAACAACCAAAAAGGGAAAAGCAGGCGCTGCAAAGATTACCGCCAGTGTGTATGCGGGAGCCAGCAAACCCACGCGAACAGAAACATTATTAAATACACAACAATATGTACAGATGCGCCTGGAAGGTTTTAAAAATGATGGGGTTACACCCAGCCCTAATCCTCCCGACCGTGGTTATGCGCCCGATATTATGCTTTGGGATACTACCCGCTATACCGACCTTAAAAAATTACTCATCGGCAATACGGCCCATACTACCGATGCCCAGCTATCTTTATCAGGCGGCTCGCCGCTTACACAATTTCTCATCAGCGGTGGTTATCATAAAGAGACCAATGTATTTTCCAACAGCCTGGCTGATACAAGGGCCTCGGCACATTTCGGTATTAACCATTCTTCTGAAAACAGGAAATTGACTGTTGCGTTCTCCGGCGGCTACTCCAACGATAAGAACCAACTCGTGTCTACAGACCTTACCCAATACATTTACCTGCCGCCCAACCTTCGGCTGTACAATGATGATGGCAGCCTTAGCTGGAAAGAAAACGGAGTAAGCTACCACACAGTAAACAATATCATCAACCCGCTATCGGTGCTGCTTAAACGAAATACTTCCATTATCGAAAACCTGTATGGCAACCTGCTGGTCAGTTACCGGATTTTCTCTTCGATTACCTTTAAAACGAGCTTAAGCTATAATACTTTTAAGAATGACGAAGTGTACTTAATTCCTTCCACAGCAATTGATCCTTATACTTCGGCCTATAATTTTCCATCCGCTTCTTTTGCCAATTCTTCTACCAATAGCTGGATTATTGAGCCCCAGTTAAATTATATAAAGAACATACTGCATGGGAAGCTGGATGTATTAATAGGTGGCACCTTCCAGGAAAAGGCCTATAAAGGAATTGAAACCGACGCCTCACAATATTCTAATGACCTTTTATTGAATAACCCTGCTGCAGCCTCCATTGTTATTGCACAGAATTCCGAAGTATTATACCACTATGAAGCCGTGTTTGGCAGAATAAATTATAATTTAAAGGACAGGTACCTGCTTAATGCCACTTTCCGTAGGGATGGCAGCAGCAGGTTTGGGCCCGGTAGGCAGTTTGCCAACTTCGGCGCCATAGGAGCCGGTTGGATATTCTCCGGCGAAACCTTTTTTAAAGACAAGCTGCCTTTTATAAGCTTTGGAAAATTAAGGATGAGCTATGGCATTACCGGCAACGACCAGATAGGAGACTATTCCTTCCTGAACCTGTGGACCAGCGGCGACGATACCTACCAGGGTGCCCAAACATTACTCCCTTCCAAATTATATAATCCCGATTTGAAATGGGAAACTAACAAAAAACTGGAAGGTGCTGTTGAGCTGGGGTTTTTTAAAGACAAGCTTTTGTTGAGCGCTTCCTATTACCGAAACCGGAGCAGCAACCAGTTAATCAGTTACCCTTTGCCAACGCAAACCGGTTCTCAAAACATAGTGGCTAATTTACCGGCGTTAGTGCAAAATTCAGGCTGGGAACTGGTAGTTACCTCTAAAAATATAACGTCGTCAAAATTTAACTGGACCACCTCGTTAAATCTTACCCTGCCGCGTAATAAGCTCATCTCATTTCCCGGGCTTGCATCCACGGTCTACAGGGATATATATGTGGAAGGGCAGCCCCTGTCTCTGATAAAGAAATACAAATACCTGGGGGTTGACCCTGCAACCGGTATATACAAATTTGATGATGTTAATAAGGACGGCCAATTTACCCCGGCGGACTACCAGGTATTGGGCAACCTCGTTCCCCGCTTTTACGGAGGCTTAGTCAATTCAATAAGCTATCATAATTTTCAACTCGAATTTTTATTTGAATTCAAAAAGCAGACAGGTAAAAATTATCTTGCCCAGTTTTTTAATAACTACCCGGGCTTTATTTCTAACCAGCCCGATATTGTGCTAAACCGTTGGCAGCAGCCCGGGGACATGGCTGAAATACAGCAGTTTATTGCTTCATATACCAATTACCCTGCTCTCAGAGCTTCCAATGTATTACTGCCTAATTCCAATGGTCTTTACGGCGATGCTTCTTACATCCGGCTTAAAAATGTATCCGTTGCCTATAATGTTCCGGCAGGCATTTTGAAAAAGCTGAAAATCTCCGGAATTAGAGCCTATATAAATGCGCAGAATTTGCTGACGATCACAAAATACAAAGGGCTGGATCCTGAAACCCAGAATATGTATGTATTGCCGCCGCTTAAAACTATTGCGGCAGGTATTCAAATCACTTTTTAAAATAATAAATATGAACATGTTTAAAATAAATATAAGTGTTGCCTGGGTAGCCCGGTTACTAGCGATACTGGTAATGACTGGAGTAAGTATCTCCTGCAAAAAGTTTGTTCGGATCGCTCCGCCGAACACACAAATTGATGCCGTAAATGTATTTGCCGATGACAAAGCAGCTCTGTCAGCAGCTACGGCTGTATATGCAGAAATGAGCGTTTCGTATTTGGATATTACTTCCGGTGGCATGACGGTATTCCCTGCCTTGTCTGCGGACGAATTGATATATACTGCAACCAATGCTGACTTTGTATCCTTCCAAAACAATTCCGTACTTGCAAACGGACAGGCCATTTCAGCCCACATGTGGGTTCCGGCTTACAGGGATATCTACTATGCCAATGAGGTTCTGGAAGGCGT
>Ga0208717_1000235_pt1 | contig 21046 bp, 24 predicted proteins | sample NGESurF53shallow_FD_184489 | JGI IMG/M metagenome (GOLD analysis project Ga0208717, IMG submission 184489) | Arctic peat soil microbial communities from Barrow, Alaska - NGEE Surface sample F53-3 shallow (SPAdes) | ecosystem: Environmental > Terrestrial > Soil > Wetlands > Peat ... | reverse complement strand
CACCCCGGTGCGCGACCAGAACCGAGTCGAATGTCCACGGTGAGGTCATCGACGGGTTCGGTCGCCGACCAGCTTCCACGCGGCTGGCAGCAATGCTCCCGCCGCCAGCGCCTTCAGCAAGTCGCCCAAGATGAACGGCGCCACCCCTGTCGAAATCGCCTTCGTGTACGACCAGTGGTAGAAGTGCGCCAGCCACCACACGCCGGGGATGTAGATGAGCGCAGTGGCGAGCAGGAACGAGCCGACGAGCGTATCGACGCGTCGATCGATGCCGTGCCGCGCATGCCAGCCGACCAGCAGCGTCGCGAGCAGGAAACCGACGAAGTAGCCGCCAGACCCGCCGCTCAGCACCGACCACCCGTGGGTGCCGCCGGCAAAGACCGGCAGTCCAATCCAGCCGATCACGATGTACAGCAACTGCCCCGCAAGTCCGCGGAACGGACCGACTGCGGCGGCCGACAGCAGCACCCCGAACGTCTGGCCGGTGACGGGAACCGGATTGTTGGGCAGGTGGAACGACACCTGGGCCACCAACGACATGAACGCGGCGACGCCGACGACGAGCGCGACGTCACGGACCATGCTTCTCGGCAACCGGTCGGCGAGCACTGGGCGGCGAAGGGCGAAGCTGTTTGACGACCCGTAGGCGGACGCAGAAGCGGTCACGTGCGGTCCCTTTCAGCTGGAGTCAGTGGCGACCTCCAGAACCTACCGGTCCATCATCGTGGCCTGGACAGGGGAACTCGAACGAAGTTTCAGGCCAGGATTTGGCGGGATCGCTCGGTTGGGTGCGCGGCGGCGTGCTCGATGCGCCGAGCCACCACCTTGGTGAGGGTCTCCACGACCTGCGGGTCGTACTCATACGCCATGCCCAGGCGCAGTCGCTCCAACGCATCGGCGTTCGCATCGGCGGTCGCGTTGGCGCCGACCAGATCGTCGTAGGCACTGGCCGCCTTGATGATGCGACTCTCGATCGGCAAGGTGTGGTCGGGTGACTCGCGATGCCGCCGATACGGGTCGGCTTGCCGGGCGACGATGTCAGCTACCCGATCAAGGACGCCGGTGGTCTTAATGACGTCGGCACCCAGTTCTGCAACCCGGCGACGTTCGACCGGTGCAACGACGAGCGTCGATCCACCGGGAATCGGATCAATGAGCGAGAGCTGTCCGATGTCGTGCAGCAGGGCCGCATACTCCAGCTCAAGCAGGTCGTTCTCGGTGAGACCGAGCTCGCGGCCGATCGCGATCGAAAGCTGACTGACCCGCTGCGAGTGACCTTCCTCGACGTAGCCGCCGACTTCGGTGACCCTCGAGAGCGAGCGGATGGTCTGGCGGTAGGTCGAACGAATCGCCGCGTACCGCCGGAATGCGAACTGGGTCAGCAACAGTGGGATGCAGAAAACCGGCAAGGCATAAAGCTGCATGGACGGCGTGGCCAGCGCGGTCAGTACACCGGTCGCGCCGACAGCGACGGCGAGGGCTGCGGTTGCGCTGATCTCGTCGCGCAACGTCCAGCCGAAGGCTGCAGCTCGATCCTGCGATCGCACAAACGCGGCGATCACGAAGTCGAGAACGGTTGCCAGCGCAACGATGGCGACCATGAGAAATGCGACCCAACGCAGTTGCGACTTGAAGTCCGCGAAATGCACCATCGTCAGCCGGTACGGCGCGGCGAGCCGGAACGCGGCCGCGGTTATTGCAGCCACGACAACTCGTCGGGCAACAGCTGTCAACCGCGGACGGCGACCAGCACCGGCTCGAGCCAAAGTCCCGACGAGGCAGCCGGCTGCTGTCACCGCAATAACCTGAGCGGTTGACTGGGAAACCGGCTGGCCACCGACGTCGAACAACATCGCGTAACCGAGGGCGCCTGCCGACGCAATCGGTGCCGTCGGTCGGTCGCCAGGCAGCCGGACGTTCAGCAGCTCACCGATGGCGATGAGAACGACGAACGCGATGGCCACCCCTGGTCGAACGACGCCATGGATGCCCGTTGTCACGGCGGCGCTCGCTGCACCAATGCATACGAGCGCGACGAAGCTCCGACCGGCTAGTTCTGAGCCGCTGCCTTCGCGGTTCACCCGCGGTTCGGGCCTGGCCGTCCCGGCCTTCACGTCACGAGACCTGTTGCTCGTCGCGGATACCAAAGGCCTCGAACGCAAACCCGGCCGCAATGTCACTCGACGGATCGTCGTGGTCGCGGTACACCAGCAACGCGGGGTCGACCACATCGTCGGTTGCATCGACGCTGGCCTGCCAGCCGCTGATGCCGACGGCGACGACGAGTGCCTCGACCATTCCGGCGTCGAACTGGGTACCGGCCCAACGCCGAAGCTCGCGGATCGCCGCGTCGACCGAACGCGCACCACGGTATGAACGCGTCGAGGTCATGGAGTCGAACGCGTCGGCCACTGCGATCAGCCGCGCGAACTCGGGGATCTCGTCGCCGGCGAGTCCGTCGGGGTAGCCAAGACCATCGACCCGTTCGTGGTGATGCCGAATACCCAGCGTCGCCTCTTCGAGGAACGAAATCCCGTTCACCATCTCAAACCCGCGGGTCGGGTGCAGCTTGATCGACGCGAACTCGTCGTCGTCCAGCGGCCCGGTCTTTTGCAAAAGCTTGGTCGGGACGCCGAGCTTGCCCACGTCGTGGAGCATGCCCGCGTAGCGCAGCATTTCGAGCCGGTCCTCGCGCATCCCGAGTTGTTGAGCGATCAAGATGGACGCCGATGCGACCCGCTCGCTGTGACCGCGGGTGTAGTAGTCCTTGGTCTCAACAGCCTGGATGAGCGACCGGACCGTGGCGTCATAGGCCGCGTGTTGTTGGCTGTATTGCTCGAAGGCCCAACGCGCGATGACCAGTGGCGCGAGCACAAGCAAGGCGGCGACCGGCCCCACACCGCCGACCCACAGCACTGCCACGATGAGACCGATCGAGCCGTAGCCCAGGCTCGGGATCGCCATCTCGGCGATACCGTTCCACCACACCGCACGCATCGATGTGTCGGTTGTCAGGCGAACAACCACTGCCACGAACAGGTTGTTGAGGACGAAGTACGAGAGTCCGGCGACTGCGACCGCGGGCAGCACGGCCGGGAAACTCGCGTGCGCGAAGCCGTCCTGAGCCGCGCCGGGCATGAGGTGGTAGATACCGCCGGCGAGTGCGGCACTCAGCGCGGCCTGCGCGCCGTTGAACACGTGCTTGAACCATGCCGCGTGGCGGGCGTAGGCCAGTGCGCTCACCGCACAAACGAGAGCACCGCCCCAGGCCCCGAGCAGCAACAGCGAAGCGAGCGCCACTGGGGAACTTGCGGACACGCCGAGTACGCCTGTTCTGGTGATGATCTCGCGCGAGTCCGCGAACCAGTACAAGGCACCCAGGACGGCGACCGCAGCCCAGTTCACTGACCCGGAGACGCTGGCCGCGACGACCACGGCGAGTCCGGCGCACGCGACCGCGAGGACGTATGCCTGCGCACTGCGCGGCATGTCTCGCATAGTCAAGGTCTCCTGCCGGGGACTGGCGGTTCGAGGTGGGCTGAGGAACGAAGCCCGGCCGAGAAGCCGCCCGTGTAATTGGCGGTTCGAGGTGGGCTGAGGAACGAAGCCCGGCCGAGAAGCCGCCCGTGTAGTTGGCGGTTCGAGGTGGGCTGAGGAACGAAGCCCGGCCGAGAAGCCGCCCGTGAAACTGCGGGGGAAGAGCAGGAATGGTGAAGGGCGAAACGGGACTTGGGTCAGCCGTGCTTTACGTGCACTTGCTCTAACTCCACTTGGTGCTTGCGCCGAGGAAGAATTTTTCGACGACGGCAGTGATCTTTTGCATGGATCTCAGCTCCTACGAATCACGTCATAGGCGCCGCTAAGGCCTACGCGAGATACGCTCCGCTAAAGGAGTAGAAACTGGTTAAATACGCCCAAGTCCCGTTCGCTCTGCAGTTGTTTGCGACCCGGGAAATTGGGGGCTCCCCGGGGCGCAAACGGCGATCTTTACGCCTGAGTCGAACCGAAATTCGACCAGTGAAAAGAGCGTCCGCATAAGGAGTGAATCGGTGAAGATCGGGGCAAGTCAAGACCCGACAGACACTGCAGCCACACGGGTTTCGGGGCACTCCTTGCTGGCCAGTCACAAAGGACTAGTGGTTCTACGACAAGGATGACGGCGCGCTACGAGACGGATGACGGTGAAATATCAGCCCTCACCCTATTCATCCGGTTAGCGCCCCTCTGATGCGCCCATTCGGGTCCGCGAGTCCGATTAGTGTCGCCCGACGTCGAACAACCTTGCTGCGACGTGGCACCGCATGTTCATGTTCAGAAAAGCCGACAACGACGACAAGCGCCGAGACGTGGATGCCACCGGGACTCCCGCGAAGGCGTCGTCGCACCCTACACTCGGGTCCGGTGTGTGACGGATGTGACGATTGGGGTTAGTTGCCATGGGCGACCCGAGCGGTCCCGCAGCTGACGCGCAGGCGCAAGCGGCAGCTGCTGGTGCCGCGATGCCAGCCGCTGCTGCCAACCCCGTGGCCCTTGATCGTTACACCGCACTTGTCGCCGCACTGCTCGGCGTCCGACCCGATTATGCAAGCACCCGCTTCGACGCCGAGATAGCCGCGGCGCTTGCGGCCAACCGACTCGATGTCGCGACCGCGCGTATGTTGCGATGGTGGCATCGTGCGTCCGTCCGTGAGGTTGAGGCCTACGCAAATAGCGTCCTGCCGGTGGTGCTCGCAACTCGCTCCGAGGCCGACACGAGAGCCGCCATCGACAGCGACGAGTCCGCAGCTTCGTGGCAGCAGGCACACGTCGTCCTGCCTGAACCTGCCACGCTGCCTGCTGCACCGGTCGCCCTCCCCGAAGCTGTCGCCGCCCCGGACCCACCCGCGCCACCTCCTGCCGCGCCAGCCGAAACGCCAAGGCCGTCGCGGGTGATTACGATTCCCGATCCGGCGTCGCGACGGCGTTCGGCGAAAGAGATCCAGCAGGCTGTGCGTGACGCATTGCGCGCAACCGCGCAACCGTTGAACCCGGGACAGCAGGACCCCGGTCTGCCGCTCGACGTCCCCTCCCCTCAGAACGCGTCTTCACACGGAAGGGACCGCGGTGACCATGCCCACTCTGCGCCTATTGCCTGAACTCGAGGAGGCCCTCCGCCAAGTACCGGGTATCCGGGCCGCCAGTGTTGTGACCGGACCGGACGCCGTCCCGACAGAAATTCACATCGTGGCCAGCCGTAGCAAGGGTGCGAAGCAGGTTGTGCGCGACGTGCAGTCGCTCGCGATGGCGGGCTACGACATCGACATCGACCACCGCATTGTCAGCGTCGTGCAGTTCGACGACGACATCGACGGCGTGCAGGCCGACGACAACTTGCACACGATCATCCGGATGCCTGACACCGCGCCAGCGATCGACACGTTGCCTCGTCCTGTCATCGCAGCAATCACCATCAGGACCGCGGGCTCGGAGGCCGACGCGTCGGTCGTCGTCCGAACCGGCGATGCGACTTATGACGGCCGCTCGATCGGACCGTCAACTATGAGTCATCGGCACACGCTGATCGCACGAGCGACGCTCGACGCCGTCAGTGAGTTGCTCGGATTGCCTGCAGAGGTGGAATTCGTCACCGTCTCGGCGATGGGCAACCGGCGGATGGCCGCCTGCGTTGTTCAGGTCGCAGTCCCCGGCATCGGCGAACTCGTCTTGACCGGGTCGGCGTTAGTGCGAAGCGATGAAGCGGACGCCGTTGCGCGTGCCGTTCTCGATGCACTCAACCGAAGGTTGGCAGGCTGATCAGCACCGAAGGTTGGCAGGGTAGTTAGTCGCGGTAGAGCGTCTGCGTGACCTCGACCGCTGCGACGCCACTCTGCGAAATCTCGATCTGGACCTGTCGAATGCGCGCGAGAACCTTGCTGCGCAGTTCATCGGAGGCGAGGTCGCAACCGCACGTGCGGGCTACCAGAGCTTTGACGACTTGGTCGAGGTCGTACTGGCGCAAGCACGGCCCGCACTCCTCGAGATGGTGGCGGATCTTCGCGCACTCGGCCGGGTCGGCCTCGCCGTCGAGGTACATATAGACCTGATCGAGGACCTCCGTGCACGGGGTCTCGTGGTGCTTGCCGCAACTCATCGTTCCTCACCGCCCGGGGCAACACTGCCCGCGCCGACCGCGCCTACCGCCCCGACTTCCTGGATGGGGCCGCGCACGACGCCACGCTCGCGCGCGTAGTCCTCCAAGGATGCTCGCAACGCCCGCCGCCCGCGGTGCAGTCGCGACATCACCGTACCAATGGGGGTGCCCATGATGCCGGCGATCTCCTTGTAGGCGAAGCCCTCGACGTCCGCCAAGTACACCGCGACCCGGAACTCTTCGGGAAGAGCCTGCAGGGCCTCTTTCACGTCGGAGTCCGGCAAGTGATCGAGAGCCTCCGTCTCAGCGGATCTCAATCCGGACGACGTGTGCTCGGCCGACCGGGCAAGCTGCCAGTCCTCGAGCTCGTCGCCGCCGGTCTGCTTCGGCTCGCGCTGCTTCTTGCGGTAGCTGTTGATGAAGGTGTTCGTCAGGATCCGGTACAGCCACGCCTTGAGGTTCGTGCCCTCTTCGAATTGGTGGAACGCGGCAAAGGCCTTCGCGAAGGTTTCCTGGACGAGATCTTCGGCGTCGGATGGGTTGCGCGTCATACGCAACGCGGCCGAATAGAGCTGGTCGAGGAACGGCATCGCGCTTTGCTCGAAGCGCGCGCTGCGCTCGTCGGTCGATTCCTCGGTGGCCAAAGACCGCGCTCCCTGTGCTTTCCCGATCACCCGCTGGCGTGCCGACCCAGCGGGGTCGCTTATCGACACTACCGGTCGGCTCATACCGCCCGATGTGTCGGTCTGCCTCTCCTGCGGTACGGGCCATTGCGGCCATCGCAGCGGAGAGTTGTCACGCGTGGTGGGTTCGTGCGCGGTATGCACGTGCGCGCCACCTTTCAGCTCTCGAACCTAAGACGAATCCACGTCGACAAGAGACAACGTGAGCGACCGGGGCTCGATTCCCGCCCCGATTGTGGGCAGGCTCCGCTACTTACTCTTAAGGGTGGCCGACAGCCAGTCCACTGCGACGCCCACCGCCGCGCCAAGCGCCGGCCCTGCCAACCGATGATCAGCGCCAGCCACCTCATGCACGGCGATCCCGGCGGGGAACTGGTCTGGGCCGCCAAACGGATCTCGCGACCCTTGCAGGACCAGCAGCGCAACGTCGACCTCGAGCTCGGGAGCCCGCGACTTCTCCGGGTGTCCCGGTGGGTGCAGCGGAAAGGCAAGCGCGAGGATGCCAACGGCACCGGTCGCACCCGCCGTCCGGCACGCTACGCGGGCTCCGCTGCTGCGCCCGCCGACCACCACGCGAAGCCCTGGCCACTGCGCGCGAAGCAGCCCACCCAGATGCCCCGTCACCGCCGTCCACGCGACATCAAGCTGGGCAGCGGGCGCCGGCGCGCGACGGCCAGCCACCAGATAGGGCTGCCGTACCCGGGCCACCGCGATTCCGGCATCGAGCGCGGCGGCGGTCACTGCGCGTAGATCCGGCGACTCGATACTTCCGCCCGCGCCATGGCCGAGGACCAACAAGCCAGTTGGGACACCGACGGGCCGCGCTAGTTCGGCTTCTGCCGGCCCAACCGCGGTCGCAATGGCAATTAGCGAGTGCTCTCGGCCTTTCCCTGGCACGTCACGCACCGCGCAGCTTCAGGCTTGGCTTCGAGGCGCGCCACCGACAGCTCTGCTCCGCAGTCGATGCACCGCCCGTACTCACCGGCGTCGAGACGCCGCAGGGCCTCTTGGACATGTGCACGCTGTTCCTCGGCGGCCTCGACGACCGCGGCCGAACGCGCGTTGTCGGCCAGGTCACCGCCCGCATCGGCGTCGCCTGGTGTGCCGCCGTCGTCGGGGTCAGGCGGCTCCACCCGCAGCGTCGCGACCGACCGGTCGAGCTCGGCGACCATTTCCTCGAGCCGTGAGCGAGTCTGCGCCTGCGAGGGCACTGTGGAAGCCATCGACGTCCCCTCAGTGAGGATTTAGAAGTGCGTGATCTGCTGCCTCTACCCACCCGAACGCGCCTTCACCACATCGTGACCGACCGATATGGGCTCGATCAGCTGCGGACCGTCGTTTCGTACGTCGTTCACCTCTCTTGACACCGGGTACGCCTCGAGGCGGCCGGCCGCTGCCGGAATGAGCAGTCGGACGATCTCCGCAGTGTCGTCCTCGCGGGGATCAAGCCAACGAGCCCAGTTCTGCGGCTCGATCAACATCGGCATCCGGTCGTGAATACGTCCCACGTCATCAGTGGCCTCAGTGGTGATCACCGTCGCCGTCCACAGCCACGGATCGACGTGCGCTTCGGCAGCTGGATCACGCCAGAACTCATACAGCCCCGCCATCGGCAGCACGCCGCCGCCACGACCCCTGATGAAATACGGCTGCTTGGGCCGCTTGCCGCCCGGCTTGTCGGCCACGCTTTCCGTCGCGTCGTCGGTGTACCACTCGTAATAGCCGTCGGCAGGCAGCAGGCAACGACGCACCGCGAAGGCCTTTCGAAAGGCTGGCTTATCGGTCAGCGTCTCGACTCTCGCGTTGATGAGCTTGCTCGCGATCTTGCGGTCCTTCGCCCACGATGGCACCAAACCCCAGCGGACGACGCGCAGCTGGCGTTGAGGTGGAGCGGTCGGCTGTCGCTTATCGAGACGCTCGACAACGGCGTAGACCTCGTCGGTCGGGGCGACGTTGTAGTTGGGCGGCAGCCCACCTTCTGGGGTGCCATCGGCTGCGAACCGCTCCTCCAGGACGGCGCGATCGACGCCGAACTCCTCGATGAGATCGGCCGGATCCCGGGCTGTGGCGTAGCGTCCGCACATCCGGCCAGGATGCCACCCCAGGTACCTTCTCTGTGTGAGCGAGCCCAGTGTGAGCCAACCCGCAGCGCCGCAGCGCGCGGGTGCGTGGTGGCCTGCGCCAACCGCGTCGCAACCGGTCGACGCGACCGTGTCGCTACCTGGCTCGAAATCGCAGACCAATCGCGCGTTACCGATCGCCGCACTCGCTGACTCGCCATCGGTCGTCCGCCGTGCGTTGCGGTCACGTGACACCGACCTCATGGCGGGCGCACTGCGCGCCCTCGGTATTGCAGTCGAGGATTCCGGCCAGGACTGGACTGTCACGCCGACCGCACTGCGAGGGGCCGCCGACATCGAATGCGGACTGGCCGGAACTGTCGCCCGTTTCGCCCTGGCGCTCGCGTCGCTGGCCACTGGAACCGTCCAGTTCGACGGCGCCCCCCGCGCGCGCGAGCGGCCTCTGCGGCCACTCGTCGAAGGACTACGACAACTCGGCGTCACCGTCGATGACGACGGGCGGGGCACGCTTCCCCTCAGCATCATCGGCAAGGGATCGGTACGTGGCGGTGACGTCACCATTGATTCGTCGACCTCAAGCCAATTCATCTCGGCGCTGCTGCTCATCGCACCCAAGGCCGACGACGAGATCGTGCTCCGCCACCGAGGCGCGGCGCTGCCATCGGAGCCGCACATCGCGATGACAGTCTCGATGTTGCGTGAGCGGGGCATCACCATTGATGCGACCGTGTACGGCACCTGGCGAGTCGCACCGGGGACGATCGCCGGCGGCGTGATCGACATCGAACCTGATCTGTCAAACGCCGGACCGTTCCTCGCCGCGGCCATGGTGACAGCCGGCTCGATTCACATCGCCGGCTGGCCGCACCACACCAGCCAGCCAGGTGATGCATTTCGCGGCCTGCTCAGGGACATGGGCGCGACCGTGACCGTCGACGAAACCGGGCTAACCCTGCGAGGCGCTTCGACGATCCACGGTGTCGACGTCGACCTGCGCGAGAACTCAGAGCTCACACCGACAATCGCCGCGCTCGCGTGCTTTGCAGACGCGCCCTCGACGTTGCGCGGCATCGGCCACATTCGCGGGCACGAGACCGATCGGCTGGCAGCACTGGCGAAGGAGATCAATGGCCTGGGCGGCGATGTGACCGAGACCGACGACGGTCTCATCATCAAGCCAAAACCCTTACGTGGTGGGATTTTCGGCACCCACGATGACCACCGCCTGGCGACAACCGCGGCGGTCCTCGGTCTCGTCGTGCCAGGGGTTCTCGTCGAGAACATCGCGACGACGGCGAAGACGATGCCGACATTCGTCGACCTGTGGGAGTCCTTACTCGTATGAGCAGGCGGACCAGCGATCTCGACGAAGACGACGTCCGCGTCCGCCCTGGCCGTAGCTCGCGACCACGCAGCCGACTGCGGCCCGCGCACGACGAGGCCACGCCCGCGTACGTACTCGCCGTCGATCGAGGCCGATTCACCTGCGAGGTCGGCGACCACGAAGTCACGGCAGTACGGGCTCGCGAGCTCGGCCGCAAGTCGGTCGTCGTGGGCGACCACGTCGGACTGGTCGGCGACGCCTCGGGCGCCGCCGACACGCTCGCCCGGCTGATCCGCATCGACCCGCGGACGTCGGTGCTGCGCCGCAGTGCTGACGACGGCGATCCGATGGAACGCATCATCGTCGCCAACGCCGAACAGCTGGCAATCGTGTCGGCGGTCGCGAACCCGGATCCGCAGCCACGGCTCATCGACCGCTATCTGGTCGCAGCTTTCGACGGGGGCCTCGAGCCGCTGCTCGTGCTTACCAAGGCTGACCTCGCCGATCCGGCTCCGCTGATCGAGGCCTACGCGCTCCTCGAATTGCGCATCGTCGTCACGGGGAGCGGCCAACCGAGCGACGAACTGCGAGAAGTCCTGCGCGACCGCGTGACGGTGCTCGCGGGGAGTTCCGGCGTCGGCAAGTCGACGCTCATCAACGCCCTAGTACCCGGCGCCGACCGCGCGACAGGTGATGTCAACGCAGTAACAGGGCGCGGTCGACACGTCTCAACGTCGGCCGTTGTTCTTGACCTACCTGGTGGCGGCCGGGTGATCGACACCCCTGGCATTCGCTCGTTCGGACTCGCGCATGTCGACGTCGATCGAGTGGTCGCCGCGTTCCCCGATCTTGCGCCAGGGATTGCCGAGTGCCCGCGCGGTTGCCAGCACGTGGCGCCCGACGAGAACACCGCCCTCGTCGACCGGGACGGCGACGAAGTAGAGAGGTGTGCGCTCGACGACTGGGTTGCTGCCGGCCACGCGGAACCGGCCCGTCTCGACTCGCTGCGCCGGCTGCTCGCCGCCCGCGATAAGCCCGACCTGGACTGACCTATCCAGAAGGAACAGAGGTTCTAGACCTCGACGCCGCCGCCGGCCCGCCAGTACACGCCGTTCTCGCGTGCCAGGAAGTCCTCCTCAACCAGATGGCGGCGCAGGGCGGCGTAGTCGGGGTGATACGCGGTCAACTTTTCGTTGACCTCGACCTCCGGGTAACGAACGCCGGGCTCGAAGTCACGCGCCAGCACGTCGAGCACGACCAGCCGCTTCGTGCGTTGAACCGGGACGCGGACGAGGCGTCCGTCTCGGAAAAACGCGCGTACTACGGCAGCGTGCGTCGGTGATTCATCCGCGATCTCGCCGGACGCCGTGTGCTGCACGGGCGGCCACTGGTGCGCGATCACGACTTCGCGAAGAGCGTCGACGTGCAACGTCCAGGTCGGACCGTCAGCCGATGCGAGACCGGCCGACTCGAGCCTCGTCAGCACCCGCAGGACGTCACGCGTAGGCAACTCGGTGCGCTGCGAAATGTCGCCGATCGTTTGCGCGCCAAGAACGAGAGCCGCGACTACCGGAAGCCGATCACCAGCGACAAGCAACGCCAGCACGCTGGCCGCATCGGGTGTCGAATAGTCTGCTGTCACCACAGGATCCTCTTACTTCTCAGGCAATTCGAACAGCAACGCCATCGATAGAGCGGTCAGACTGAGCCCGTCGTGGACGTCGCCGCGGCGCACGAGGTCACGCACGGCCCGGAGCTGTACCCACTCGATGCGTTCCGACTCGCTGGGGTCTGTCGGCGCTCCGACCAGGGTCGCGTCATCGGCCATGAAGAGGTGGAACGTCAAGTCGCTCATACCGTTGTTGGGGTGGTAGGCGGCGAGCTCGCGTAGCGACCCGGGCCGCCAGCCGGTCTCCTCCAAGACCTCCCGAGCCGCCGCAACTTCTGGGGTCTCCCCAGCTTCAGCACGACCTGCCGGAATCTCCCAGCCCCACGTGTCTGTGACGAAGCGGTGCCGCCACAACAGCAGCACCCCACGGTCAGCATCGTGAACGACGACACCGCTCGCCGGCTGCGGCATCCGAAGCACGTGATGCTCGAACCGTCGGCCGTCTTCGCCCGGAATCTCGACATCGACCAGGGCGAGCCGCACCCAGTCGCTGTCGTACACCGTCCGCTCACCGTGGACCGTCCAGCGCATGCATCGACCGTATAGCGTGCCGACCATGCCGGACGCGCCCACATCCACCGTCGCCGAAGACCTCTCCCTCGCGCTGCACCTCGCGGATATCGCCGACGAGATCAGCACCGCCCGGTTCCGGGCGACCGACTTGCGGGTCGAGACCAAGCCGGACCTCACCCCCGTCAGTGATGCCGACCGCGCTGTCGAAACAGCCATCCGAACGAAGCTGGCTGAGCTTCGACCCAGTGACGCGATTGTCGGCGAGGAGTTCGGCGCCGATGCACCGACAACGGGACGGCGATGGGTGGTCGACCCGATCGATGCGACCAAGAATTTCGTCAGGGGTGTGCCGGTGTGGGCCACCCTGATCGCATTGATGGACGACGCGCAGGTCGTCGCCGGAGTAGCAAGTGCCCCGGCACTGAATCACAGGTGGTGGGCCGGGCGCGGCCTCGGTAGCTGGACGTCGCGAGCCGGATCAGGCGCGCACCGCAATCAGGTCTCTGCGGTTGCGTCGCTCGTGGACGCCTCGCTCTCCTACTCCGACCTCTCAGACTGGGGCCCGCGGTCGGTCGGGTTCAACAAGCTCGCGACGTCGGTGTGGCGTACTCGTGCGTACGGCGATTTCTGGTCTCACCTGCTCGTCGCCGAAGGTGCCGTCGACGTCTCAACGGAGCCCGAGGTATCGATCTGGGACGTCGCTGCACTAGTCGTGATCGTCGAAGAAGCAGGCGGTCGTGTCACTGGAACCGATGGGGCACCGAGCCCGTTCGCACCGAGCATCCTGTGCAGCAACGGGCGTCTACACGAAGCCACCCTTGCGATCCTTGCGCCTCGGGGCCCGTGAGCGCACCATTGACCAACTCGGCTGAGGTTGCACACGCGACTCCTTGCGACCGGCCTCCTGCGGGGTCCACGATGAGGTGACGCCCGGAGGCTGCGATGCACGTTCAGGACGGTATGAACCCCGACGTTTTGACGATCGGGCCCAGTCATACGCTGCGCCAGGCAAGTCACCTCATGGCGAAACGGCGGGTCGGTGCCGCCGTAGTGTCTGATGCAGGTGGGCTCGGCATTCTTACGGAGCGAGACGTCCTCGAAGCGGTCGGCGCTGGACAGGACCCGGATGTCGAACTCGTCGGGGATCACCTGACGAAGGATCTCGTGTTCGCTGCTCCCGACTGGAACATGGATCAGGCCGCGGCGGCCATGGTTCGGGGCGGCTTCCGGCACCTCGTCGTTCTCGAAGGAAACGAGGTCGTCGGCATCCTCGCGATGCGAGACATCGTCCGCAGTTGGCTGCCGGTCACCGTGTCAACTACGTCGGCGACCTGACCCGTCGGCCAAGAGCTAGTCCGGTTCCAACAGCGTCACGCGGATCGCGCGACTGGCTTGCAAACTGTTTCTCAATACACGTGCGCGCGGGTCGGGCACATCGAGAACACGCGCGGTCACCAGGCGGCGCAGCCGCGCTAGTCGCGGATCAGCAAGAACGGTGTGCAACGCCGTCCGATCGCCGCCGGTGACAACTGCGTCCAAGCGCGGCAGCAGCGGAAGTATCACCTCGACCGCAGTGTCGGCTGCCTTGTCTAATGCCACCTTGACCTGACCCTCACGCCGCCGTGCGAAGCGGTGCTGCGACCACCCGCCTGCTGCCGATCGCCCGTGAACCTGCCGCGATCCGACCTTCGATGCGATGAGCTCATCACGGTCAAAGATGCCGGCGGCATATCCCCCAAGCCGCACCAGCAGGATCGCGATCACTCGTGGCGCTTGCGCGTGATCGACGATCGCCGCGATCGGCCGCTCATCAGCCCATCCCACCGGCAACGGTGGGAAGGGCGCGGCCAGTGCGGCGGCGGCGCCGTCCGCCGCACTGAACTGCATGCCACCGTCAACAGCCGACCACTGCGCACCACCGTGCCGTTCGCCGAATCCGGTCACCCACCGTTCCAGCCGTTCGGGCCCGATGTCGAGAGTGCGTACGTGTGCCACGGGCCGAGTATGCCCCTGGCACACGCACGCATCGGCGTCAGAACGTGACGGGCTTCCAGGTGGCGCCCGCATCGTGGGTCATCAGCAACGTCGAGCTGCCCTGAGCCGGGTTCCCGTACACGGCAACTCCTTGAGTCGCCGTCGTGAACCCGACGTCGAAATACCCGACTCCACCGTCACCTTGGCTCAATGGCGTGCCCCACGTGTGGCCGCCGTCGGCCGAGCGGTAGACGTAGCTCGCGCCGGACGCAGCAGGCACCGCGACGACCGCGGTGCTGGCCGCCGCGATACCGCTGGCAAGACCACCGCGTGCCGGTGCGGTGCTGGTCGCGGTTGCTTCCGCGCCGCCGTCGGATGAGAACAGCACGACTTTGGTCTCGCTACCTGCGCCAGGGTCGCCTGCACACAACTCGAAGAGCTGGGTCGTCGACACCGGTGCGACGCCCGCCAACGCGAAGTCAGCACCCGCCGCCGCGCACGGGCTAGCGAGGCGGTGCCAGCTATTGCCGCCAACTACCATGTCGAACGTGCTCGACCCGCCACCGCTGACGACGACCCATATGGTGTTCCCGTGCGGGGCAAGTGAGCCTGGTCCATCAGCCAGTTTGGGCCCGGAAATCGCCGTCCACGCGTCGGAGGAGACCGGCGTCTGCAGCAGCCGATCACCCTGAACACAGGGTTCGGTGCCGCAGCTCGCCTCTAGCGCGTACGCAACTCCGCCGGAGGCCTCGACGTCGCTGACAGGGCCGGGCGCCGTCTCGTGAGTCCATGTCCGGCCGCCGTCGTGCGTCGACCACAACTGCGGTCCGAAAGCCCAACCGTCGCTCTTAGTGGCGAATCGCACCTTCGAGACCGCCGGGTTCGATCCGGTGATTGCGGCGGGCAAGGTGCCGACGAAGGACCACGTCACTCCGGCGTCACTCGTCGATGCGAGTGCCGCGCAGGTGCCAGTCGCACATGTCTGCGCACCGAGAACGAAGCCTTGGGTCGCCGATACAAAGGTGACCGACGCTGGCTTGAAACCGGTCAGGGAGACTGCGGCAGTGGACGGCGCGGCGGTCGGCGAAGTCACGGGACCGCTAGGCGGCGCGGCGGGCGATGAAACGGCTGGCGCACTCGATGCCGGCGCTGACGTCCCGGCGGGCGCCGCCGGCGACGAAGCGGCTGGGGCGCTCTGTGCCGGTGCGCTGCTGCCTGGGGAAGCTGAGTGCGTCTTGCTGGAACAACCAGCAGCCGCGATAAGAGCGAGGAGCGTGAGAGCGGCCGCCCTCGTCGTCCAAGAAGAAGTCATGCGCTCAAGGACGCAGCAGGAGCGCGTCCGGGTGCACGTCAGCCATCGGAGTTTTCGTCGTCGCCAAAGCAACTCGATCCAGTCTCACGCAGCCGCTCGGCGATGACTGCGCAGATCTGCGCCAACTGCTTCACCTGCTCTTGCGTCAGCGGGTCGAGCAGGTGGGTGCGCACACCCTCAACGTGGCCGGGAGCCGCTGCAGCGAGTGCGGCGAATCCGGCGTCGGTCAGCACGGCGACTTGCCCTCGGCGATCGGTCGGGCAGATCTCGCGGCGCACCCAGCCGTTGTCTTCAAGCCGGGCAACGGCGTGGGAGAGCCGACTACGCGACGACATCGAGCGGTCCGCCAGGGCGCTCATCCGCAATCGCCGGTCGGGGACCTCGGACAACCGGACGAGCACCTCGTAGTACGTGTGCGGAATGCCACTGTCTCGCTGGAGCTCCTGGTCAAGTCGATCCATCAGCATCTGGGTCGACTCGATGTAGGCGCGCCACATCGCTTGCTCTTCGTCACTCAGCCAGCGTGGCTCCTTCACAGCGCCCCGCTGCGCTGGCACCACGTGCGTCGACGACTTCGATTTGGCAGGCATGAAGGAATGGTACCTAAAAATCGGGAAGATAGTTGAATCCTCAATCGTTTAATGCTACGTTCGCTCTCAGAGGTTGAGAGCTCAATAATCGAAAGGTCAACGACGATGACTGCAAGCACCGCGATCGAAACTGTTCCTGGCTACCTGGCCGGCACCTGGGCCATCGACCCGGTCCACTCCGATGTCGGCTTCGTTGTCCGGCACATGGTCGTGGCGAAGGTCCGTGGCCGCTTCACGAAGTTCGAAGGCCAGATTGTGACTGGCGAGAACGCCGCCGACTCGTCGGTAACCGCGACGATCGAGCTCAACTCGATCGACACCGGCAACACCCAGCGCGACGACCACATCCGCAGCGCCGACTTCTTCGAGGTCGAGACCTACCCCACGATGACCTACCGCTCCACCGGCGTCCGCCAAGACGGCGACGATCTGGTCCTCGATGGGCAGCTCACGCTCAAGGGCGTGACCAGGGACGTCCCGCTGCGCCTTGAGTTGAACGGCTTCGGCCCTGACGCTTACGGCGGCACGCGCGCCGGCTTCACCGCAACCGCAGACATCAACCGTCGCGACTTCGGTGTCAACTTCAACGCCGCGCTCGAGACTGGTGGCGCCGTGGTCGCTGACAAGATCGCGATTCACCTCGAGATCGAGGCCGTGCTCCAGCCGTAACGCGCTCCCGCAACAACAGCTACTCAACCTGATGGCCGGCCCGAACTCTGGGCCGGCCATCACTGCGTTCCAGCCAGGGCGTGCCATCACTGCGTTCTGGCAGCGCGGTCCATCGCTGCGCCCCGGCAAGGGTGTTCGGGGCCACTATGTTGTCTGCCGTGACCCTGCTCGGCCTCGCCGGCATCATCGCCGTCAGTCTCATCGGTCCGCTGCTTGCGGTCCCGCGGCGCTACGGCGCCCCGATCGTGGTCGGCGAGCTGGCGATCGGTGTGGTCCTCGGCACGACCGGGCTGCGCGTCATCCATTCGAACGATTCGATCCTCAACTTCCTCGCGCTGGCCGGGTTCGGCTTGGTGATGCTTATCGCCGGCTCGCACGTGCCGATCGGCAATCAGGCTCTGCGGAAAGCGGCCGGCCGCGGTTTGCTGCTCGTGATCGCGACCGGCATCGTCGCCGTACCGGTCGCCGCCGCACTCTCCTCGCTCGGGCACACACATCACACCGCGCTGTATGCCGTACTGCTCTCGTCGAGCTCGGCCGCGGTCATCATGCCGATCGTCGATGGCGAAGGCCTGAAGGGCGACCGGGTCCTGACGCTGATGGCGCAGGTGGCCATCGCCGATACCGCGTCCATCATCGCGCTGCCATTGGCTGCGGACCCGTCGAAAGCGGGTCGCGCTGCGGTCGGCGCTGTCATCGTGCTGGCGGTCGCGGGTCTGATCTACCTCATCTTGCGTGAGCTTGCCGACCGCGACCTGCTCACCAAGCTGCAGAAGCTCAGCATTCAGCACAGCTTTGGCCTTGAGATGCGGGTCAGCCTCGCTGCCCTGTTCGCGCTCGCTGGGCTAGCGGTCAACGTGCACGTGTCGGTCATGCTTGCCGGATTCGCATTCGGCGTCGCGCTGTCCGCCATTGGCACGCCGCGCCGCCTCGCCGGTCAACTCTTCGCTGTCACAGAGGGCTTCCTCGGCCCTATCTTCTTCATCTGGCTTGGCGCGTCGATCGACCTTCGAGCCCTGGCGCACCACCCGCGGTTGGTGGTTCTCGCGCTAGGTCTCGCGGTGGCTACCACCGCCATTCACGCGCTCGCGCGGCTCGCGGGTCAGCCGTTGCCGCTTGCCGTGTTGGCCACTGCGCAACTCGGCGTCCCTGTCGCGGCGACAGCGCTCGGCGCGCAAAGCGGCTTGCTGCAACCTGGTGAAGGCGGCGCGATTCTCGGCGCCACAGTCTTGACGCTGGCGGTCGCTGCTGTGGGCGGCACATATGCGAAGCGTTCGGCGAGCGGTGCGACGCCTTCGAAGGCCAGGACGACCAGGGCGGACAGAGTCGGCGAGCCCATTGCCGCAGCGAGCGCGACCCCGAGCCCGTCGGCAATCGCGCCGACTCCGGTCACGACGGCGAGCGAGCCGGCTGCGCCACGAAAGAGATCGGCTGCACGAACCAAGCCAGCCCAGCTGAGCACCGTCAAGGCGGCCAATGTTGCGCAGCGAGCGGCGACCGACGGTCCGGAGCGCACGCCGCGAGCGACGGCATCGCCGCCGGCCCAGCCAGCGACACCCAACCCGGCAACCAAGCCGATCGTGCAATCGAATGTGCGGATCCAACCTGCGCCCCAGCGCTCCGAGCGGCCTCCGCCGACACGCCCGCGCACGGCGCGGCCACCCCGATCCAACGATGACAGCTAGCCGTCGACGACGAGCGCCCGCCAGTGACCGGCCGCTGGCGGCGGGCAAATCGTCACGCGGGGATTGCCAAGTTCGTCAGGATTTGCCGTAGCCCAAGGGCGTCGAGGAGCAGTTGGGCGTCTGCCGCGTCCGTAGCTGCACCGCACACGGCGAGCGCCGCCTGCCTGCACTGGTCGGCGGAGATTTGGATCATCGCGCCCACGTCATGGTGTGACTGTTCCATCAGCGTCCTCCTGCTCGGGGAACACTGATGTGCCCGCCTGACGCAGTCTTCTAACCCTCTTGGGTGTCAGAACCCGTGGGGTCGGCGTCGAGCGCCCCATGCTCCTTCTCGTGGTTGTCGAGCGCTTGGACGACGGACTCGACTGCGTCGTGGCTGCCGCCGTGCCGCAGTTCGGCGTAGTACGCAGCGCCGAGTTCGCGCAGGAGCCCCTCGGCCTTGCGCTTGGTCTGGATCGCGTCGATCTTGGCCTGGCCCTGCTGCATACCCTGCTTGCCCGCAGCAGCCGCCTTCTCTGCGGCCACCTTCGCTTTGTCCAACAGCGTCATGAGGCCATCCCTTCAATTGAGCGTCCTTCGGTTGAGGGGCCACGGTACCGCGGGCGCGTCGCAACGTAATTGCCGCGTTTCGCGCCTACCGTCGTACGCATGAGCGACCCGAAAGGCCGGCACGCACGGCCACGCAGAGGCAAGCTCACCGTGGCGACTCGCGAGACAGCACCCTCAGGCAACGTCGCAGTCATCTCGGCTGAGCTCAACACCGCCCGCTGCCGGTGGTGCAACGACGACCTCGAGCACTGCCACGACTCGTTAGTCCGCCACACCAGTGGCGAGAGGCACTGCATGGATCCGCTGTGCCTTGTCTCGCCCGAGGCCCATCACATGGTTATCGCGTGCGTCGATTTCGGCTGCGCGTGCGTTGCTAACGGTCCGGTCGTTGCTGCCAATACATGGGCCGAGCTGCGGCAAGCCCTGCTTGCTTGAGCTAACTCGGCATGAGGTCGCGGACCTCGGCGTAATGAGCGCGCACCCACGGTGCGGCCGGCGCATCAAAGGTCTGAGTATCGGCTGACTCCCACACCGGCGGCTCGGCGGCACCACTGACCATCCACGCCGCCTGTCGTGCGGCGCCGTCGGCGACATATTCACCGGCTGGCGGGACCGCGACCGGCCGACCGAACACCGCGGGGGCGATGCCACGGATCGCCGCTGAGCGAGCGCCACCGCCAATGAGCAGGATGCGTTCAACGGCAAAGCCGTGCTTGAGAAGCGCGTCGAGCCCGTCGGCGAGTCCGCACAACACACCTTCGACGCTGGCCCTTGCCAGATGAGCGGCGGACGAGTTACCGAGCCGCCAGCCATGAATTGTGCCGCTCGCGTTCGGCCTGTTCGGCGTGCGCTCGCCCTCGAGGTAAGGCACGACGACGAGACCATCTGCTCCTGACGGCGCCGACAACGCGAGCTCGGCCAGGGTTTGCGCATCTACACCCAGCATCGCTGCCGTGGCGTCAAGGACACGTGCCGCGTTCAGCGTGCAGACCAGCGGCAGGAAGTGCCCGCTGGCGTCGGCAAAACCGGCGACATCGCCTGCGGCATCTGACGTAGGTATCGAACTGACGCCAAACACCGTGCCCGATGTGCCGATAGACACGATGACGTCACCACGGCGCGCACCAAGGCCGAGCGCCGCTCCGGCGTTATCGCCCGCCCCTGCGCCGAGGCGCACCCCGGTTGACGTGACGCCAGCTGACTCTGCTGGACCAAGAACGCGCGGCAGTTGGGGTACGAACCCCAACGCTCCGTGCAACAAGTCGGTGCGGTACTCGCCGGCGGACGGCGACCAATATCCAGTGCCGCTCGCGTCGCTTCGATCAGTGGCAAGCGTCGCCAGATCGGGAGCGCCATTTGCGGCCAGACGCCAGGTCAACCAATCGTGCGGCAGGCACACAGCAGCGGTGCGCGCCGCGTTCTGCGGCTCGATCCTCGCAAGCCACCGCAGTTTCGTCACGGTGAACGACGCCACGGGCACCGAGCCGACCGCCTCGGCCCAGGCCTGTGCACCAGCCTGTGCATCGCCGGCGCCCAACTCGGAGATCAGCGCGGCGGCGTCCGGGGCCGACCTCGTGTCGTTCCACAGCAACGCAGGCCGCACGACCTCACCGGCCGTGTCGAGGCAGACCATGCCGTGTTGCTGCGCCGCGACCGAGAGCCCAGCGACGTCGTCGAGACCGCCAGCTTCGTGAAGCGCGGATCCAAGCGCCGTCCACCATGCCCCCGGATCGACCTCGGTGCCTTCTGGATGCACGGCCCGACCCTCGCGCACCAGAGCGCCACTGTCGGCGTCGCGGATGACGACCTTGCACGACTGCGTCGAAGAGTCGACGCCGGCGACCAGCGTCATATCGACCGCGTCAGG
>Ga0208717_1000234_pt1 | contig 21181 bp, 6 predicted proteins | sample NGESurF53shallow_FD_184489 | JGI IMG/M metagenome (GOLD analysis project Ga0208717, IMG submission 184489) | Arctic peat soil microbial communities from Barrow, Alaska - NGEE Surface sample F53-3 shallow (SPAdes) | ecosystem: Environmental > Terrestrial > Soil > Wetlands > Peat ... | reverse complement strand
CGGATGCTGAGCGGGGCACCTGCCCTGGTGCCGCAAAGGGGAGCGAGATGCCTGCGCCGGGTCGCCGCTGGTGGATGCCTGTCCGGTGGCTCAGCGCCTCGGTCGCAGCCAGCACACTGGCTGCCGCCAGCCTGGCCGCCGCCGGCCTGGCCGCGCCCGCCGCGGCGGGCGCCGATTGCGGTGCCTTTGGCTGATCGGCGATCTGCACGGCTTCAAGATTCCCCGGAGCGCCGCTTTGTCCGATAAAACTGAGGCGGACCTTCAGGTCGTCCTGCTCCAGCTCGAACTCTCCCACTTCCTGCTGCTTGAGAAATTCGATGAGGTCCTTGAGCGACTGCAATTGTCCAGCATTCATACGAGACTTGCTCCTTACCGGGTGTTGCGGTTCATCTTCTTTTGTCTTTGCAAGTATAGTGCTGCGAAGCCGCAAGGGGCGACGATGCCGAGGCCCGATCGCTACAGCTCGATCCAGGCCTTGGTCGACAGGGTGAGTATTTCCGGACCCTTGCGAGTTACAAGCACCATATCTTCAATCCGTATTCCGAAGCGGCCCGGCAAGTACACACCGGGCTCCACCGTCACCACCATCCCCGCTTCCAGCTTTTGCCGCTGGTGGGCGGCGATGCGCGGTCCCTCGTGAATCTCCAACCCCACGCCGTGCCCGGTGGAGTGGGTAAACCAATCCGCCAGATTCGCCTGCCGCAGAACGCCGCGCGCTGCCTCATCCACCTGTTCGCACGCCACACCCGGCAGGACACTTGCCGCCGCTGCAAGCTGCGCCGCCAACACGGCATCGTAGGCGTCGCGTTCCACAGTGGTTGCCGGCCCAAGATGGACCGTCCGCGTCATGTCCGAACAATAACCACTGAGCATAACACCGAAGTCCAGCACCACGAATCCCCGGCGCGGCAGGCGCTGTTCTGTGGCATGGCCGTGGGGAAGTGCGGAACGCGCGCCGCCGGCGACGATGGTTTCAAACGACATGGCCTCCGCCCCGGCCATGCGCGCGGCAAACTCCAAGTGCGCGGCGATCTCAAGCTCCGGCTTGCCGGGCTCGATGAAGGTCAACAGTTCCTCAAATAGGCGGCAGCCAAGCGCGGCGGCGGCGCGCAGGCGGGTGATTTCTCCGGCGTCCTTGACCTCCCGCAGGCCGGCGACGATCGGCGGCACGGCCTGGAAGAATCCGCGACGCTGCTTTGCCGGAATGGAGCGGCGCAGCAGGTCGAGCGTCGCCACCGTGGTGTGCTCGGCGTCAAAGGCGCAATGGCGGAAGCCATGCTCCAGCATCCAGGCGCAGGCCTCGCGCAGCACCGGACCCTGGGCAATTATCACTCCGGCATGTTTCGTCTGCTGGCGGGCTTGTTCGATGTAGCGGCCATCGGTAAACAGGATGGGACGGAGGGAAGCCTTGCGGCCAACGCTGGTGAGCAGAGGCACCACCAGCGCCGCGTTCGAGCCGGTAAATCCTGTCAGGTAGCGGACATCCTGCGGGTGGCTCACCAGCAGGACATCCGCATTGCCGGGATTGGATTGGAGAGCGGCGGCCAGCCGCTTCAGGCGAACCATACATTTCGGTTATAGCATCCGGGCGCGGCCGGGCTACTGGGCGCGACCCTGTCGCGAACCGTTCGCCTCGCTGGTAAGGCGGCGGATCAGGTCCACTTCATGCTGCCGATACGGCCTGCCGTCGGGATAGAAAACGTCGTGAAACCAGACTGTCGGTTTGATCAGCACATAAGGTCGCTGCCAGGAGTCCCAGGGAAAATTTGTCTGCGTCTTGCCGTTGACCAACCCCCAGTTGATGGCGGCGACGTGATATTTGAGCGCAATCGGCAGGTCGAGGTCGAACAGGCTGCCGGCGCTCCGCGCCATGTATTCGGTGCAGAGAATGGGGCGGTGGTAAACCTCAAGCTCGACGATGTGTTTTTGAAAATCCTCCGGCCAGCCGTAGTTGTGAAAAGACAGTACATCGGAGTCGCCGATCTGAATTTTCTGCATGGGCGTGAGCCTGGAGAAATTCTGCCAGTCGCCATAATAGACGCCACTGGTCAAGGGCTGCGTGGGATGCTGCGACCGCGCCCAGGCGAAGACCTGCGGCAGTAGCTTGGTCACGATGGCGATTTTGACCTGTGACTGTTGCGGCGTCTGATAGTCGGGGTCGGTACTGTCCGGCTCATTCCAGACATCCCAGGCCAGAACGCGCGGGTCATGGCCGAAGGCGCCGACGACGCCCTTCACGTAGGCTTCCAGCCGAGGGTACTGCGAGGGATCCTGCAGGGCTGGCATGCCGGGGCCCTGCACCCATCCGGAGTTGTGCACGCCGGGGATAGGCGGATGCTGCGGGCCCAGTTTCGGGTCGGGGTCCCAGCAGGAGTCGAACAGCACGAAGATTGGCCGGATGTGGTGCCGGGCGGCAATGGACAGAAAAACATTGATACGCCGCCTGAACCCTTGCGGGTCTTGCTTCCACAGAAGATCGTGTAGAAACACGCGCATGGTGTTCATGCCGATGGCCTGCGCCCATCCCAGTTCCTGGTCGATCTCTTTGGGGTCGAACGTCGCCGCCTGCCACATCTCCAATTGGTTGATGGCGTCGCGGGGTACATAGTTCGCTCCCACCAGCCAGGGCTGCTTCGCGTACCAGGCGTTCGCCTGAGCCTCAGTCCAGTGGTGGGAGGCGGCCGAACCGGCAGGCTGGGTCTGCGCAAGCGCGACCGGGGCCAAAGTCGCGAGCCCAAGAAGAAGCGCAAGGGGGAGGCGTAGACGGGATGGGCACATACGTACCGGAACTTTACGCTGGCCAAATCCTGGATGCAAGGCGGGATAGATATGCGGATTGGAACAGGGAGCAGGTTCGTTCGAAATGGTAGAAATATCTCTGTATCGCAAGCTCCTTAGATGGTAGGCTGAACCAAAAGTCGGACAGGCTGCGCAGTCAAAAGAGCACAGCCGGTTCAGCTTATTCGAGAAAATCGGCTCCGGTTGTTGTTTCAAGGACCGATTCTGTTTATGGCACCCGATTTATGCGGCACTTGTATCGCTTTGCAGTGTTGCCAGGTTTCTGTTATCCGGGCATCTCCCGGTCGAAACACAATACGCCCAGCAAACAACCCCCACCCCCCGAAGTGAGTAGAGTTCTTCCGGAGGCACCGCCGGACGGCGAAGCGAACGGTGCGGGAACGTTGGAGCTGGAAGGAATATCGCCCTTGGAACAGAGTCCTCTATTTACCGTCTCACGACCCCGGCCGGAGGCGTCCTCCAGGCTATTCTGTTTTCCCCACGCCGGGGGAGGCCCCACGGCGTTTTTCGATTGGTCCGGACCTCTGGGTGAGGAGATCGAATGCGTCTGCCCGCAGTATCGCGGGCGGGGCCGGCGCCTGCGGGAGAAGCCGTTCGAGTCGGTGGTAGAGATGGTAGGGGAAATCGCGGCGGGACTGGCCGCATGGCTGGACAGGCCGTTCGCGTTCTACGGCCACAGCCTCGGCGCGATCGTCGCCTTTGAACTGACGCGGGAATTGCGGCGCTCCCGATTGCCCGCGCCTCATCATTTGTTTGTGGGTGCGGCGCGGCCGCCTCACCTGGGTCCGTTGTTTGCGCCCATCCACGGCCTGGCGGACGCTGAGTTTGTCGCCAAGGTACGGTCGCGCTATGGCGGTATCCCAGATGCGGTCGCCAACGATCCAGAGGTGCTGCAGATGTTCCTGCCGGCCCTGCGGGCGGACATGACCGCCTTTGAAACGTATCGTTTTGCTCCGGGCGACCCGCTGGGGCTTCCGATAAGCGTTTTTGCCGGCGCAGAGGACCTGGTTGCAACCCCGCAAATGCTGGAGGAATGGGCCTTGCACACAACCAGCGGTTTTAATATGACCATTTTACCCGGGGGACACTTTTTCCCCGGCTTGAGCGGTAGAGATCTGATCCGTGCGCTGCGATGTGGCGCCGCGGCCCATGTAAATAGCCGAGAATCCAGCATCGCCAGTTGAAGGGACAGGAATGCAGATGTCTCCAAAAGAGAAATCCAGCGTCGCGGAACACGGATTGGCGAATGCCGCCTTGCCGCTGGCGCGGGAGCCCATCGCGATCATCGGCATTGGCTGCCGGTATCCCGGAATCTCCAATCCGGGGGAATTCTGGCAAACGCTGATCGCCGGCCGGGAAGCAGTCGGGCCCTACCCCGGCGGGCGCTTTGCGGAACTGGATCGTATGTTTGCGGAAGCGGGTCGACCGCGCGCCCGGGTGCGGACCGATCGCGGCGGCTTCCTGAAGGATGTCGCCGGCTTCGATGCGCAGTTTTTCGAGATTTCCCCACGGGAAGCGGTGTATATCGATCCCCAGCATCGGCTGCTGCTGGAGGTGGCCTGGGAGGCGCTAGAAGATGCCGGGCAGGTGCGGGAGAACTATGCGGGATCGAGGACGGGAGTGTACAGCGGTGTGTGGACCGGTGAATACGAGAGTCGCCTGTACGAGTCGGCAACCGCAAGCGATTTCTATTCCCTGACTGGCTGCCTGCGGGCCTCGGCTTCGGGCCGAGTCTCGTTCGCTCTGGGGCTTGAGGGCCCCAGCCTCACGGTGGACACTTCCTGCTCTTCGTCGCTGCTGGCGGTGCATCTGGCCTGCCGCGACCTGTGGGCTGGCGATATCGGAATGGCGCTTGCCGGAGGCGCCAACCTTACCCTCGGTCCGGAACTGTTCGAGCTCTTCACCAAGGCGAAGATGCTGTCGCCAGAGGGCCGATGCAAGTTCGGAGACGCTTCCGCGGACGGCTTCGTCCGCAGTGAAGGCGCGGCCATGGTGGTGCTGAAGCGGCTCTCCCAGGCAGTCGCAGACAAGGACCCGATCCACGCTGTCATTCGCGGCACCGCCGTCAACCACGATGGACACACCAGCGGGTTTTTGACCCCGAGCCGGGCCGGGCAGCAGGAGATGCTGCGCGGGGCCTGGAAGTCGGCCGGGGTGGACGCTCGCGACATTCGATACATCGAGATGCACGGCACCGGAACCAATGTCGGCGACCCCATCGAGATCGGCTCAGTGGGCGCGGTGCTCAAGGAAAACGGCGTGTCCCAGCCATGCTGGCTGGGGTCGGTGAAGACCAACCTGGGGCATACCGAGGCGGCCTCCGGAGTCGCCGGTCTCATCAAGGCGGTATTAGCGCTCCAACATCGCACCATTCCGCCCAGCCTTCATTGCAAGGTTCTCAATCCCCGGGTTGCATGGGAGAGCGAGCCGGTCCGGATCGCGACCGCGGCGGTCGATCTTTCGGGCCAGCGGGAGCCGTTGCTGGCCGGGGTCAACTCCTTCGGCTTGAGTGGCACCAACGCGCATGTTGTGCTTGAAGAGGTGATGCAGTCCCCGGCGAAATCCTCGCCCGAGAGCGGGCCGTACCTCCTGCCCGTTTCCGCGCGTACGCCGGAGGCCCTGACGGCGCTGCTGCGCGCGCATCTGGAAGCGCTACGGCGGGGCGGGGAGGGCTATCCGCTGGGCGATGTCTGTTATACGTCCGGAGTTCGGCGTACCCACCATGAGCATCGTGCCGCGATTGTCGCAGAGGACCGGGCCATGCTGGAAGCGAACCTGGCGGCCGCGGCCGCCGGGGAAGAAACCGAAGGCGTCACTATTGGCCGGGTGGGTTCGGGTGCGCATCCAATCGTCTTTGTCGCGCCAGGACAAGGCTCGCAATGGGCCGGCATGGCGCGGGAACTCTTCCATTCCAACGGGGTGTTCCGCCAGGCATTCGAGGAGTGCGAAACCGCCATCGCGACGGAAACCGGCTGGCGGCTTTCAGATCGGCTGCTGGGGGCCGACGTCGAGCGTCATCTTTCCCACATCGACTTCATTCAACCGGCGCTGTTCACGATGAGCGTGGCCCTGGCCGCGGTCTGGCGCAACCGGGGCGTCGAGCCGGATGCGGTCATCGGGCACAGCATGGGTGAAGTGGCGGCGGCCCATATTGCCGGAATCTTGAGCCTGGAAGACGCCGCCGCGGTCATCTGCCGCCGCAGCCGGCTGATGAAGACGCTTTCCAGCACCGGCGGCGCGGCCACCAGCACCGGTAGCATGGCTACCGTGGAGTTGCCGCTGGCCGCTGTGGAAGCGCTGCTCGGGGGCCGGGAAGGCATCTCCGTGGGGGCCAGTAATGGGCCCCACTCCACCGTGGTCTCTGGAGATTCGAGCGTGGTCGAAGCCCTGCTGGGCGAACTGGAAGCGCAGGAAATCTACTGCCGCCGCATCAAGGTAGATGTCGCCTCGCACAGCGCCCAGGTGGACCCGATTCTCGATCGACTCTTCGCCGAACTGACAGCTATCCGTCCCCGTCCGGCGAAGATTCCCATGCTATCCACGGTCACCGGCCGATTTGCGGCCAGCGGCGACAACGATGGCGTGGTGATGGACGCCCGCTACTGGGTGGAGAACCTGCGGCGCGCCGTTCTGTTCGCGCCCGCCATCGCAGCGCTGTCTTCGTCCGGTCACGATACGTTTGTGGAGTTGAGTCCGCATCCGATTCTGTTGCCTTCGATCGAAGCCTCAGCGCACGCGGTAAATCCGCGGGCCGTGGCCGTCGCCTCCCTGCGCCGGGAAAAGCCGGAGCGCGCCACCCTGCTGCAGGGATTGGGGCAGCTCTATGTCTCCGGCCGGCCGGTGGCGTGGGCTACGCTCCATCCAAAGGACGCGCGCTGCGTCCGGCTCCCACAGTATCCCTTCCAGCGCGAGCGCTATTGGCCGGAGCCGGGCGACCCGGCGCGGGTGCGGATGGCTCGGCAGTCCGGCAACCATTCCCTGCTCGGCCGCCGGGTTGAGTCTTCGCTGCAGCCGGATGTCCTGCTCTGGGAGTGCCTGCTGGATGCCGCAGCCTATTCTTTGGGCGATCACCGGGTGCTGGGCGCTGTGGCGCTGCCCGTTTCCGGGCACCTGGCGATGGCGTTTCTGGCCGCCGGCGCCGCGCGGCTGGGGGAGCGGTTTGCTCTGCGGAACGCCGCCTTCCTTAGCACGGTATATCTGCCGGAAAACGGTCGCAAGGTGCTGCAGCTCGCTCTGATCCCGGAGGGAAGCGGCGGGTTTCGATTCGAGCTGCGGGGGCGCGACGAGAATCGGGATGGCGACGCCGCTGGGCATGGCGGCGCCTGGATCCTGCATTCGACAGGAACCCTGGCCGTTGCCGGGCCGGAGCCGGCCAGTCTCCCATCCCTGGAGGTTGAGGAGTTGAAGCGGGGCGGCTCGATCCACCTCACCGGCAAAGAGCACTATGAGACCACCGCACGGGGCGGACTGGATTACGGGCCCGCGTTCCAGCGGATGGAAGAGGTCTGGGCAGGCGAGCGGGAGAGCCTGGGCCGGGTGCGATGCGAACTTGAGTACGGCGACGGGTCGTGGGTCGATCCCGTTGTGCTCGACGCCTGCCTGCAGGCGATGGCGCATGTGCGGCCGGAGCGGACCGCCTCCGCGGTCGACGATATGTATGTGCCGACGGGGATCGGCAGCGTGCAAGTCTATGGTGCGTTTCCGGAAGCGGGCAGCGTCTACGTCCACGCCGCACTGGTTGAGAGCGATGCGGAAAAGGGAACGTCGCGCGTGGACCTGCGCATTGCCGATCGCGACGGCGCGATTCTGGCGGAGATTGCGGGAATGGAGATGAAGCGGCTGGCGCGGGATAGCAGCGCGGACGCCGCGGGCTCGCTCTACACCCTCGAATGGAACTCGGAGAACCCTGACACCGACGCGCAGGAGAAAGCCGAGGAGGCGGTCGCACGCCTGGCCCGGGTGGCGGTGGAAAACTGGGTGGTGTTTGCCGACCGCACCGGCATCGCCGACGCAATGGAGCACATGCTGGTCTCCTCGGGCGGGCGCTGCACGCGGGTGCGTCCAGGGGCGGGATTCAGGAAGACCGGAGAGGCCGAATATGAGGTTGATCCGGGGGAGCGGATGGACCTCGACCGGCTGTTTGAAGCCGTCGCCATCAGCGAAACGGTGCCGACCGCCATCGTCTATCTCTGGGCCCTCGATCAGACGTCCGCCGGCGACTATGACGCGGAAATGCTAATGGGCGCGCAGGCCTTGGGCAGCCAATACATTCCGGGCGTTGTGCAGGCGATATCGGCCGCGAACTGGGACAATCCGCCGCGCCTGTGGCTGGTAACCGCTGGGGCCATGACGGTGGGCGGGGAACGGGTTCCGCCGCGCATTGAAAGCTCCCCCATGTGGGGACTGGGAAGCACCGTGGCGCGCGAGCACGCGGAGCTGCGCCCGGCGCTGGTCGATCTGAGCGCCAGGCCCGATCCCGTGGAAGCGCGCGCTCTGACTCTTGCCATCTGCACGGAGGGAAAGGAAGACCGCATCGCGCTGCGGGGGAGGGCAAAATACGTTGCCCGGCTGAAACCGCTTTCCGGGAGGAATGTGTGGGACCCATTGGCAACCGATCGCAAATTGTTTGCCGCCGGCGCGACGTATCTGATTACCGGGGGACTGGGCGGTATTGCCCTGACGGTGGCGGAGTGGATGGCGCGGAACGGTGCCGGCCATCTGGCGCTGCTGTCGCGGCGCGCGCCTTCGGCGGGAACCGACGAGGCCATCCGTGGAATCGAAGCGGCGGGCGCGGCCGTAACCCATCTCCGCGCGGATGTGACGCGGCAGGATGATCTGACGCGGGCGATCGAAGCGATCCATGCCAGTGGCTTTCCGCTCAAGGGAATTCTGCACCTAGCAGGGGTCGTTGATGTCGCACCGATTCTGGATCTGACGCCGGAACGGTTCCTGCCGATTATGATGCCGAAGATTGCCGGTGCGTGGAACCTGAGCGCAGCCACGCGCCAGGAAAATCTGGATTTTCTTGTCCTGTTCTCCTCGATCGCCGCAGTCTATCCGCAGCCGGGGACGGGCGCGTATGCGGCGGCAAATGCGTTTCTGGATGCCTTCGCGCATTTTCTGCGGACGCAGGAAACACCAGCAATCTCTATTGACTGGGGAGCCTGGAACGGGATTGGAATGTTGCGGACCGGCGTTGCAAAACGGGGTGTCGAGGATTACCTAAGAGAGGGGATTGGAACATCCTCTGCGCAAGCAGCGCTGGCGACGCTTCGGCGCACGCTCGAATCGAAGCCGGTGCAGTTTGTCGCGTTTCCAATCGATGTCGACCGACTGGTGGAATTCCATGGGCTGAACGCCATTCCGCCGTTGTTCGCCGACCTGGTGGAGAAAAGGCGGACCGGGAGCGGCGTGGAATCGAATGGCCCGGAGATACTTGCACGGCTGGCAGAAGCGGATGCAGGAGAACGCCGGGAAATGATGGAGGAGTACGTCCAGGAGCAGATGGCACGAGTACTCAAGCAAGCCGCTAATCGAATCGATCGCGAGCGGCCGCTGGGCACGATGGGCCTCGACTCTCTGATGGGGATGGAGCTGGTCCGGCGCCTGGGCGCTGCGCTCGAGGTCCCGATTCCGGCCACAGTTGTCTTTAATTACCCGACAATCCGGCTGCTTGGCGCGCATCTGCTTCGCCGGATGCACCTCGATCCGGCGGAAGACTCTGCCGGGGAGGCCAGTGCGACGGCAATGGCTGCTCCGCTGCGCGACCGGGGGGCAGAGGTTGGCGACCTCTCAGGGGACATTTCCGAGGACGAGGTATTGCAGGCATTGCTTGGCAAAGGGAGGAATTCCTGATGCGAGATCGGAACAATGCACGGGTTTCGGCGGCCCGGCTGGCGCTGGCCGTTCGCAAGCTGCGGGAGGAGAAGGAAAACCTCGCCCTGGCGGCCTCGGACCCGATCGCGATCGTCGGCATGGGCTGCCGCTTCCCCGGCGGAGCGGATACGCCGGAGCAATACTGGTCGGCGCTCCACGAGGGGCGCGACTGCACCCGGGAAGTCCCCGTCGGGCGGTGGGCGGACGCGGATGCGCTTCCCCCGCGGATGCGCCGGGGTGGGTTCCTGGAACAGATTGATGGCTTTGACGCCGGGTACTTCGGCATTTCCCCGCGTGAGGCCCAATCGATGGACCCGCAGCAGCGAGTGCTCCTGGAGGTGGTGTGGGAAGCGCTGTGGGATGCCGGGCTGGAACCGGCGGGGTTGGCCGGCACTGGCACGGGGGTGTTTCTGTCCATCTACAGCAGCGACTTTGCCCGGCTGCAGTCCCGTGAGCCGTCGCAGCAGACGGCGCAATGCTGGGTCGGCTCGTTGCACAGCATTGCGGCGGGACGGGTTTCCTTCCTGCTGAATCTCCATGGACCGAATCTGGCGATCGACAGCGCTTGTTCCTCCTCCCTGGTGGCGATCCACCTGGGCTGCCAGAGCCTTCGCGCAGGTGAGTCTGTCATGGCCATCGTGGCCGCGAGCGGTCTCAAACTGCTGTCTGATGACATGTTGATGTTCTCCAAATGGGGGATGTTGTCGAGTGACGGCCGCTGCAAGACATTCGACGCCGCCGCTGATGGATTCGCCGCTGCCGAGGGCGCGGGCGCGGTCATTTTGAAGCGACTGTCGGACGCGCTGCGCGACGGAGACCGAATTCGCGCGGTGATTCGCGGCACGGCGGTGAACCAGGATGGCCGCTCGACGGTGCTGACCGCTCCCAACGGGCTGGCGCAGGAGGCGGTGCTCCGCGCGGCGCTCAAGAACGCGCTGCTGGAGCCGGACGAGGTCGGTTTCGTCGAGACCCACGGCACCGGCACTTCTCTAGGCGATCCCATTGAAATGGAAGCCATCGTAAACGTCTACGGCGGCTCCGGGTCGGGAGCGCCGTCCTGTGTGCTGGGAGCGGTGAAAAGCAATATGGGCCATCTGGAGGCTTCCGCCGGGCTGGCTGGGTTGATCAAGACCGTCCTGTGCCTGGAACACGGCGAAATTCCGAAGAACCTCCACTTCCAAAAGCTCAATTCGGAGATTTCGATCGCCGGATCGCGGTTCCGAATCCCCACGGAGAACGTGCCCTGGCCCCGCGGCAGTCAGCCGCGGGCGGCTGGAGTCAGCTCTTTCGGTCTGGGCGGGACCAACAGCCACGTAATCGTCGAAGAAGCGCCGCTGGTGCCGGCGGTCGAAGGCGGACGGATCATTCCGCTGCCAGCGCGCCGCTGGCAGCGGCAGCGGTTTTCCATCGTGCCGCCGGTGGCGGTCCAGGCGAAACGACCGGCACCGGTTGCGATGGTGGAATTTGTCCATCCGCTGCTGCAGCGACGCATCGAGTCGCCGTTTGTGCAGGGTACGTTGTTTCAGTCTGACTTGAGCACAGTCATCTATCCCTACCTCGCCGACCATCGTCTGGGCGACCGCGCTCTGCTGCCCTTCGCCGCTTTTCTGGAGATGGCAGCGGCCGCGGTTCGGGAGTCGGGAACGGATGGGAGCGCGCTGCGCAACTTCATCCTGCACGAAGCGCGGTTTCTTCCTGACCCAGGCTGCAAACTGCAGGTGCTGGTTCGCGATGGCTCGATTGAAATCGCCAGTCAGGATGGCTCCGGCTGGAAGACGAACGCCAAAGGTTCTTTCGAAGCGTCCGCGGACGCCGCGGAGACCGTGGATCTGGCCAGCCTGCGGGCGCGCTGCGATCGTCCGGTTGCCCCAGCGGAAGTGGTCCGGCGCCTGGAGCAAACCGGCATGCAGTTTGGCGCGTCCTTCCGGACCATCGAGGAATGCTGGTCGGGAGCGGGCGAGGCGCTGGTCCACCTGCGCCTGCCGGAGAACCTGCGGCGGGAAGCGGGGAAATATGGGATGCACCCCGCGCTGCTGGACGGCTGCCTGCAGACCATTGTGGTGGCTCGGGGCGAAGCAACAACCGACCTGTATCTTCCGATCAGTGTGGATCGCTTTCAGCTGCGGCAGACCGGATCAGAGGAGCTTTGGGTCCACGCCAGGATGGTCTCCTCCGGTTCCGAAACGATTTCGGCGGACCTAACCGTTACCGACACCGCCGGTGCGTTGGTGGCTCGTTTGCGGGGCTTTACCGCGAAGCGCACGGACGCGTCGCGGTTGACCGCCTTGGCCGAGGCGCCTCAAGAGGACGCGGCTCTTACCTATGAGATTGGCTGGCGCGCAACTCCTCTCGTGGACGCGCCCGCCAAAAGCCGAATGGGTGAGCGCTGGTTGCTGGTGGAAACCGCGGCGGGGAATTGTGCGGCCGTGGCGAAGCTGCTTGCCGAGCGCGGCGCTGCTTGCGAGACGATGACCGCTGCCGAGTTCGACGCAGGGGCTATCGGGCGCGCCTCGTGGACGGGAATTGTGTTTGATGCCCGCGGGATGCGGGCGGCGCGCTCGGGGCCGTGGGACCATCCCGAGCAGACCGCGGTCGAGTTTGTGCTGGAACTGGTTCGTGGCCTGGAAAATTCTAGCGGCACCGCTCCCCGGCTGTGGGTGGTCTGTTCCTCCGCGCTGGCCGTGTTGCCGGCGGAAGATGTAGCCATCGAGCAGGCTCCTCTGGCGGGGCTGATGCGTACGTTGGCCCTGGAATATCCGGAAACGGCGGCAGCCCTGCTCGATGCCGGGCCGGGCGATCTGCCCTCCGAGACTGCGCGGGCGGAGATTGAAGCCATGCTGGCGGAGGAAATCGCCGGTGGAGGAACGGAGCGGCTGATCGCCTTCCGCCATGGCACCCGGTTCGTGGCGCGCCTGGCGCATCCCGATCCTGACGCGAAGGCCGTCCGCAGACTGCAGATTGCGTCTTCCGGCCGTTTGGAGGACCTGCGGCTGGAACCAGCCGGCCGGTCCGAACCGGAGCCGCATGAGGTGGAGATTCAGGTCCGGGTGGCGGGACTCAATTTCCGCGATGTGCTCACAGCCCTCGGCATGCTGCCGCCGCGCACCGCGGTTCCCGGCGGAGAGTGCAGTGGAACGATTGTCCGGGTGGGCGCGGCGGTCCAGGGCCTCAAGCCCGGGGACGATGTGATGGCCTTCGCGCTCGACAGCTTGCAATCCTACGTCACGGTCCCTGCCGACCTTGTTGCCAAAAAACCGGCGGCGATGACCTTCGCCGCGGCTGCGGGCGTGCCGGTTGTCTTCCTGACCGCCCTCTACGGCCTGGAGCGGCTGGCGAAGTTGTCGGCCGGACAGACGATCCTGATCCACGCCGGGGCCGGCGGTCTGGGGATGGCCGCGGTCGAGTTGGCGCAGCGCGCGGGCGCGACAGTGTTCGCCACCGCCGGCAGTCCGGAAAAGCGCGCCTATTTGAAGAACCTGGGCGTCGAGCATGTTTTTGATTCGCGCTCCCTGGAATTTCGCGACCAGGTGCTGGCGGCCACCAGCGGCGCGGGCGTAGATGTTGTGCTGAATTCGCTGGCCGGTGATTTTCTTCGCGCCAGCTTCGATGTGGTCGCCCGAAACGGCTGTTTTCTGGAGGTCGGGAAGCGCGGCATCTGGACCGATGCCGAGGTTGCGGCGCTCGGCAGGAACATCCGCTACTTCCCGTTCGATCTGGGCGAAGTGGCGCTGGCGAACACGGGGCTCATCGCCGACATGCTGCGCGCCATGATGGCGCGCTTCGCCAGCGGAGACTTACGGCCATTGCCAACTGCGGTCTACGGCCTGGAAAATGCGACCGACGCTTTCCGCACCATGGCCCAGGCGCGGCACATTGGCAAGATTGTGCTGGCGGTGAGCGATGGAGAGCCGCCGGCCGCGGTCGGCGATCTGGTGGCCGACGGAGCGGTATTGATCACCGGCGGACTGGGCGCATTGGGAATCGAAACCGCACGTTGGCTGACGGCGCAGGGCGCGCGCAAGATCGTTCTTGCCGGCCGCAGTGCGCGAGAAAATGAGGCGTATCCGATCGTTGCCGAACTGCGAGCGCAGGGCGTCGAGGTCGCGGTTGAACGCGTTGATATTTCCTCGCTCGACGAAACGCGACGGCTGCTCAAAAAGATTCGCACTGCAGGGCCTCTTAAGGCCGTGTTCCATGCCGCCGGCGTGGTGCGGGATTCGGTGCTGAAGAATGAATCGTGGAGTTCGTACCGCGATGCGACCGCGCCCAAGATCGCCGGGGCCTGGAACCTCCACCGGCTGACGGAGGAGGATCCCGTTGCACTGACGGTCTTCTACTCCTCGGTCGCATCTATTCTGGGTTCTTCGGGGCAGGGAAGCTATGCCGCCGGAAATGCCTTCCTCGATGGGTTGGCGCAGCATCGCGCCAGCCGCGGACTGCGCACGCTGAGCTTGAACTGGGGGGCGTGGGCGTCCGCCGGCATGGCGGCGCGCCTATCGCCGGAGCTGGCGACCCGTTTCGCTCGCCAGGGAATGAAACCGATGGAAGCGGGGAAGGCGCTGGCCGCACTGGAGGCGGCCATCGACCGGGGCAGCGCGCAAGCAGCCATCCTCGACGTGGACTGGCAGCGCTTCCTGAGCGCGCGGCCGGATGCGGCGCTGTTTGCCGAACTGGTCCCTGCCGGCGAGCGGCAGTCCACCGCCGCGCCTGCCGCCGCCGAAGCCGGCGTCGTCGATCGCATTCGTTCCGCGACCCCACTGGAACGGAAGGAGATCCTGTCCGAGTATGTGAAGGCATGCGCCCGCCGAGCGCTTGGTCTCGATCAAAGCGGGGCCATCGAGGGCGGCATTCCGCTGCAGGACATCGGGCTCGATTCCCTGATGGCGCTCGAAATGCGGAACGAGCTGGCGCAGTCGCTGGATGTGAGCCTGCCGGCTGGGCTGCTCTTTGACTATCCCTCGGTGGGGCAGCTGACCGAGCATTTACTGGGATTGCTGGTGAAGCCGGACGAGGAAGATCGCTCGATCGATGCGTTGAGCGAGGAAGAAGCGGAGCGGTTGCTGTTGGAGGAGTTGGACCCGGCGGAAAAGGAGAAGGCCAATGCCTGATCCCAATACGGAGCTATCCCCGGTCAAACGGGCGCTGGCGGAAATCCGGGCGCTGCGGGCGCGGGTCGAGGAGCTGGAGTCCGCCGGGCGCGGGGGGGGCGATGCACGCGAGCCGATCGCCATCGTCGGCGCCGGGCTTCGCTTTCCCGGGGGAGCGGTCGATGCCGACTCGTTTTGGAAGCTGCTGGCCGAGAGGAAAGACGCCATCGGCGAGATACCGCACGAGCGCTGGGACTGGCGCGCCTATTACAACGCCGATGCCGACGCGCCGGGATCGATGGTCACGCGCCACGGCGGTTTCCTCGAGGGCGTAGACCGCTTTGACGCCGCCTTTTTCGGCGTTTCTCCGCGCGAGGCTGTGTTCATGGACCCGCAGCATCGTGTGGCGCTCGAAGTTGCTTGGGAGGCGATTGAGAACGCCGGCCATTCCGCCGCCGGGCTGCAGGGCACCCGCACTGGAGTTTTTCTGGGCATCGGCAACAGCGATTATTGCCGGGCCGCAATGGCCGACCTTGACCGCATCGATGCCTATACCGCCTCCGGCACCTCGGGGGCGATGCTGGCCGGACGGCTGGCTTACGTTTTGGGACTGCATGGGCCTGCGCTCTCGATCGATACCTCCTGCTCGTCCTCGCTGGCGGCGATCCACCTGGCCTGCGCCAGCCTGCGCCTCGGCGAGTGCGAGACGGCACTGGCCGGCGGCGTCAATCTGATTTTGGCGCCGGGAACGAACGTCGCGCTGTCGAGAGCGCACATGATGGCCGCCGACGGCCGCTGCAAGACCTTCGACGCCGCGGCGGACGGCTATGTGCGCGGTGAAGGCTGCTGTGTCATCGTGCTGAAAAAACTGTCTCGGGCTATCGAGGACGGCGATCGCATTCTGGCACTGATTCGCGGCTCAGCGGTCAACCACGACGGGCGCAGCGGCGGCCTGACGGCGCCCAGCGGCCCGGCGCAGGCAGCGGTCATGAAGAGCGCGCTCCAGATGGCGGGGATTGAACCCGGTGAGGTCGGCTACGTCGAAACCCACGGCACCGGGACCTCGCTGGGTGATCCCATTGAGGTCGAGACGCTGGGGACGCTGATGGGGAAGGGACGCGCGCCGGATAATCCGCTTTTGATCGGGTCGGTGAAGACCAACATCGGCCATCTTGAAGCGGCCAGCGGAGTAGCCGGGCTGATGAAGGCGGTGCTGGCGCTCCAGCATGGCCGGATTCCGCCGAGTCTGCATTGCACCCGGCCCAATCCGCTGATCGGCTGGGACCGCTTGCCGGTCCGGGTGGCGACCGAAGCTACCGAATGGAGGCCGAGGAATGGACATCGCTACGCCGGGGTGAGTTCCTTCGGATTCAGCGGGACGAATGCCCATATCGTGCTCGAAGAAGCGCCGCCGCGGCCAGCCCCGCCCCGGCAGAACGAACGCCTGCGCCAGATTCTTGCCCTCTCCGCGCGAACACCGGCGGCGTTGAATATTCTGCGCGAGCAGTACATTCCGATTCTGCGCGCATCGCCGGCGGAGCAGTTGCCGGACGTATGCTTCACGACGAATGCCGGGCGCGTCTCTTTCCCGCATCGATTGGCCGTGATGGGCGAGACTGGCGAACAGATGGCGGTGGAGCTGAAGCGTCATGGCGCGGGACAGACCTCCCCGCGGCTGTTTGCCGGCAACACGGAAGACACGGAGGCGGGCCGGGTGGGGTTTCTGTTTACCGGGCAGGGGAGCCAGTATGCGGGGATGGGGCGGGAGCTGTATGAGAGCGCGCCGGTATTCCGGGAGGCGATGGAGAGCTGCGCGGAGGCCTGGAGGCGAGAGACGGGCGAAGACCTGATTGCGCTGCTGTATCCGGCGGAGGGAGCGGCCAATCCGCTGGAGCAGGCGAAATACGCGCAGCCGGCATTGCTCGCGTTGGAATATGCGCTGGCTACGCTGTGGCAAAGCTGGGGCATTGAACCGGCGGTGGTGCTGGGCCACAGCCTGGGCGAGTATGTGGCGGCGGTGATCGCGGGTGTGTTCAGCATGGAAGACGGGCTGCGGCTGGTGTGCGCGCGGGCGCGGCTGATGGACACGCTGACTCGGCCGGGGGCGATGCGGGCGATTTCTGCGACCCCGGAGCGGGTGCGGGCGGCGCTGGCGGGGTGGGAAGAAGAAGTGAGCATTGCGGCGATCAACGCGCCAGAGAGCGTGGTGATTTCGGGTTCTACAGAGGCAGTGGGGGAGGTGGCGGCCAAACTGGAATCGGAAGGCATCCGCACGCGGGCGCTGGCAGTAACCCATGGCTTCCATTCGCCGCTGCTGGAGCCGATTCTGGATGAGTTTGAAGCCTGTGCCGGGGAAGTGAAGTACTCTGCGCCGCGGATTCGCATTATTTCCAACCGCACCGGAGAGGCTGCCAAAGCCGGGGAGATGACCCGGCCGGGCTACTGGCGGGAGCACATGCGAAGCACGGTGCTGTTCGAGGCTGGGCTGCGGGCCGCGCTCGCCACCGGCTGCAGGACCTGGCTGGAACTCGGCCCCCAGCCCCACCTGAAAGCACTGGCGGTCCGCACGGATGCATCGCTCGAAACGCGAATTCTGCCGTCTCTTCGCCGTCGGCATTCCGAATGGGAGCAGATGCTGGCAGGCTTGGCCACGCTTTATGTGCAGGGCCAGAAGATCGACTGGGCCAGCCTCGACAAAGGTCGTCTCCGGCAGCGCGTGGCGCTGCCCACCTACCCGTTTGAACGCCAGCGGTATTGGCTGGATAGCGGCGATGCGGGCTCCGCACGGCAAATCTGGCAGCGCTCGACCGCCGCCGCGCTAGCGCAATCGAATTTTGCCCCCATCGCCATGAATGTGGATTCGTTCCCGCAGACCTGGCAAACGATCGAGCGCTGGACGATTGCCGAAATGCTCACCACATTGCGGGAGCTGGGCGGGTATGCGAAGGCCGGAGAATCGCACGACGCCGAATCGCTCACTGCTGCCTGCGGCATTGCCCCAGCGCACACGAAGCTCATGGGCCGCTGGCTGGAGCGGCTGTGTGCAGCCGGGGTGTTGCAGCGCGATGGCGCTCAATTTCGCAGCTCCAGGCCGCTGCCCGAGCGGAACGCGCGCGAGCACTGGCGGGAAGTCGAGACCGCCCTGAACGCCGATCCGCCGCTGCTCGAATATCTGCGCAACTGCGCAAAACATCTGCGGGGTGTCCTGACGGGCAGGACGAGCCCGCTCGAAACCCTGTTCCCCGGCGGCTCGCCGGAACTGGCACGGAACTTGTATGAAAATTCCGGCGGCGCGCGCTACGCCAACCGGATCGTGGCGGAGGCGCTTGCGGCGGCCTGCTCGACCGGTTCCGCGCATCGCCGCCTACGCATCCTGGAACTGGGCGCGGGCACCGGCTCAACAACCGCCGCCGTCCTGCCGGCGATTTCCGGCAACCCGGTTTCCTATCTTTTCACGGACGTGTCGGAGGTTTTTCTGGACCGGGCGAGCGCGCGGTTCTCGCAGGTTCCTTTTCTCCACTATGGGCTGCTGGATATGGAGAACGAAGAACAGCTCGGCGCCTACACCGCCTCGTTCGACATTGTGGTGGCAGCGAATGCCGTCCATGCTACACGCGACCTGGGCCGGACGCTGTCTGGAATCGCGCGGCTGTTGAATCCGGGCGGCACTCTGGTGCTGCTCGAATCCACCCGGGAGCTGGCCTGGCACGACATCTCCACCGGGTTGATCGAGGGTTGGCAGAAGGCGGAGGACGACATTCGCGGATCGAAAACGCTGCTGTCGGCCGAGGATTGGAGCGCAGCTCTGCGAGACGCTGGATTTGAGGAGGTGGTTGCCGCGCCAAAGGCGGGATCGCCTGCTGAGGAGATTGGACAGCACGTGATTCTGGCGCGGGGGCCGGCACAGGCGGGGGCGCAAGTATCGGATTTCATCTCCCCGGCAACGGAGCCGGCATGGATGCCTTCCGGACACGTCGCCGATGTCCCCGGAGCAGCGATTGCCGAACTGCTGCGCGAGGCGCCGGCCTCGGAGCGGCCCGCGATTCTGTTGGACGCGGTGCGCGAGGAGATTGCCCGTGTGCTGCGCCTGCCTGCCGGCAGCCTACCCGGAAAACGCGACCGGCTGATGGACGTGGGGGTGGATTCGCTGATGGCAGTCGAGCTGCGCAACTGGCTGGCGGTGCGGATGGGCCTTGACACCCTTCCGGCAACCTTGATTTTCGACTTCCCCACGCCGGAAGCGATCGCCTCGTATCTGCTCGAATTGATGCCCGGCGGAGCGATGACGCAGCCGGACGACTCAGCCTCACCGGTTGTCGCCGAGGAAGGCACACTGACCGCCGAGCAGGTGGCGGAGCTTGCGGAGGAGGACGTGGCCGCGCTACTCCGGAGCCGCCTGAGCCGATGAAATCCCATGGATAACGCACAGAACAACCCGGCGGAGCAATCCCTGCTGAAGCAGGCCTTTCTGGCTATGCAGGAGTTGCAGGCGAAGCTCGACCGAGCGGAGCGGCGCAACTCCGAGCCGATCGCAATCGTCGGCATGGGATGCCGGTTTCCCGGCGGCGCGGTCGACCCTGAGAGCTTCTGGACCTTGCTGAGGGAAGGCCGCAATGCGATTTCTCGCGTGCCGGCCGAACGCTGGGACGTCGATGCGTACTACGACCCCGATCCGGACGCGCCGGGGAAAATGGTGACGCGCTATGGCGGATTTCTCGACCGGGCGGCGGATGGGTTCGACGCAGGTTTTTTTGAGATTGCCCCCCGCGAGGCCGCCAGCATGGATCCGCAGCAACGGCTGGCGCTGGAGGTGGCCTGGGAGACGCTGGAGAACGCCGGAGTCTCACCCGCAGGACTGCAGGGCTCGAAGACGGGAGTGTTTCTCGGCATCGCCAGCAGCGACTATAACCTGCTGGGACAGGGGGCGGGGAATCCGGCGCTGATGGACGCGCACTACGCTTCCGGGGTGGCGCACTCGATCGCCGCCGGGCGCATCTCCTATCTGCTGGGTCTTGAGGGGCCGAGTATTTCTCTCGACACAGCCTGTTCCTCCTCGCTGGTGGCGACGCATCTGGCCTGTCAGAGTTTGCGCGCCGGAGATTGCAGCCTGGCGCTGGCCGGAGGTGTGAACCTGATGCTGGCGCCGCAGACGACGGCGATGTTGTCGCGCGTCCGCATGCTGGCGCCGGACGGCCGCTGCAAAGCGTTCGACGCCGCGGCGGATGGATTTGTGCGCGGAGAAGGCTGCGGCTTTGTGGCGCTCAAAACCCTATCGCAAGCGCAGGCGGATGGTGACCGCATCCTGGCGGTAATTCGGGGGACGGCGGTGAACCAGGACGGCGCCAGCAGCAGCCTGACGGCGCCGAACGGACCCTCGCAGATTTCGCTGATGCGGCAGGCACTGGCCGGCGCGGGCATTGTGCCGGGTGAGGTTTCCTACATCGAGGCCCACGGCACTGGAACCGCACTCGGCGACCCCATCGAACTGCAGGCGCTGGGCGCGGTCTACGGCTTGGAGCGGCCGCCGGACAAGCCGCTCATGGTCGCATCGCTCAAGACAAATGTCGGACATCTGGAAGCGGCGGCAGGCGTCGCCGGGCTGATTAAGGCTGTGCTCGCGCTCCAGCATTGCCAGATTCCGCCGCATTTGAATCTGACGCAGCCGACGCCGCATGTGCGCTGGGACCAGTTGCGACTCGCGGTCCCACTCCAATTAACGGACTGGACGCCGGATGCTGGACCGCGCATCGCCGCCGCGAGTTCCTTTGGGTTCAGCGGGACGAATGCTCACGTCGTGGTTGCGGAAGCTCCTGTACAGGCTACTCCGAGGCGGGAGACGGGCTGGCCGTTGCAGATTCTTACGGCCTCGGCGAAAAGCTCGACGGCCTTGCGCCGTCTCATCGGCGAATATCGGAACATGCTAGAAACCGATGCCGACCTGCGCGATGTCTGCTTTACCGCGAATACCGGCCGGTCTCACTTCTCTCATCGCGCCTGTTTCCTGGGTCCGGGCGCGGAGGACATACGGCGGCAGATGGGTGCGTTCGAGAACTCTGGTCTGCCACACGAGGCGGGCCGGGTGGGTTTTCTGTTTACCGGGCAGGGGAGCCAGTATGCGGGGATGGGGGGGGAGTTGTTTGAGAGCGCGCCGGTGTTCCGGGCGGCGATGGAGAGCTGCGCGGAGGCCTGGCGGCGGGAGACGGGGGAAGATCTGATTGCGCTCTTGTATCCGGCGGAGGGAGCGGCCAATCCGTTGGAGCAGGCGAAATACGCGCAGCCGGCGCTGTTCGCGTTGGAATACGGGCTGGCTACGCTGTGGCAAAGCTGGGGCATTGAACCGGCGGTGGTGCTGGGCCACAGCCTGGGCGAGTATGTGGCGGCGGTGATCGCGGGTGTGTTCAGCATGGAAGACGGACTGC
>Ga0208717_1000233_pt1 | contig 21451 bp, 17 predicted proteins | sample NGESurF53shallow_FD_184489 | JGI IMG/M metagenome (GOLD analysis project Ga0208717, IMG submission 184489) | Arctic peat soil microbial communities from Barrow, Alaska - NGEE Surface sample F53-3 shallow (SPAdes) | ecosystem: Environmental > Terrestrial > Soil > Wetlands > Peat ... | reverse complement strand
GGCCAATCGGCCATAACCGTGACGATATGCCCGCGAAACCGCAAATGGCACCCCCCCGCTGCATCCGTGCGCCGCCAGGCTATCCGTTCGGTGCCATTTCCGACACACAGCCCGGAACCGGGGCACAGACTCCCGGGACTCGGCATGATGGTCACCCGGGCCATAGGGACCCCTTGGAGGGCAATGATGGTTCCGCAGCCGGCATTAGCGCCGCTGCGCCGGTGGGATCCGGAAAGTATCGGGCCGTTCGCGCTCCTCGGCCGCCTCGGCGCCGGGGCCATGGGACAGGTGTACCTGGGGCGGTCCACCGCGGGCCGCCTGGTCGCGGTCAAGACCATCAAGATCGAGTTCGCCGAGGAAGCCGGCTTCCGGTCCCGTTTCGCCCACGAGGTGGCCGCCGCGCGGCGGGTCAGCGGGGTCTTCACCGCGGCGGTCGTGGCCGCGGACGCCGACGCGGACATGCCCTGGCTGGCTACCGCGTACATCGCGGCCCCGTCCCTGAACCGGCTGGTGCGCAGCGGCGGCCCGCTGCCCGTGCCCGCGGTGCGCTGGCTCGCCGCCGGGTGCGCCGAGGCCCTGGAGTCGATCCACAACGCCGGGCTGGTGCACCGGGATCTGAAGCCCTCGAACGTGCTCGTCTCCCCCGACGGCCCCCGCGTGATCGATTTCGGGGTGGCCCGGGCGGCCGAGCGGATCCAGCTCACGGTGACCCGGGGCGCGCTGGGCACGCCCGCGTACATGGCCCCGGAGCAGGCCCGCGACACCCGGCAGGCCTCGGGGGCGAGCGACGTGTTCTCGCTCGGCGCGACCTTGCTGTTCGCGGCGACTGGGCACCCGCCGTACCAGGGCGACACGGTGATGGACGTCCTGGTCCGGCTGGCCACCGAGCCGCCCGACCTCAGCGGCCTGCCGCCGGACCTCACCCGGGTGATCACCGCGTGCCTGGAGCGCAGCCCCCGGAACCGGCCGACTTCGACGGCACTCCTGGCTGAGCTGGCCCCGTTCGTCGGCGCGACGAGCAACCCGGGATCGGGGCACTCCTACCTGCCCGACGACGCGCTGGCCCTGATCGGCCAGTACCAGCGCAGTCCCAGGCCAGCGGAACCAGAGGCCGGTCACGACCAGGACCAGCCGCAGCTCACCGACGACGTGAGCGAGGACGCCACGTACGGCTCGTACACCGCGCTCCCGGCACCGCCCCGGTCCCGCTGGCGGCACGGGCGCGGCACCGGGCAGAAGGCCGACCGCGGGACGGGCCGCCGGGCCGCACCGGCCGGGGCGGCGCGTCCGGGCGGGCGGCGCCGCAGCCGGATCCTGGCCGGGGCGGGGCTGGCGGCCGGAGCCGCGGTGCTGATCGCGGTGGGCGGGGTACTGGGGGCCTCGCTGACCGACGGACTGGGGCAGGGAAAGACCGGGAAGACGCCCGCCACGGCCACCGCGACGTTCCCGACCCTGCTTCCCGCGCCCCCGAATCCGGGACCGCCCCCGACGACGCTGCCCAGCGGGACGAGCACGACGCCGAAGCTGACGCTGGGGCAGCTCTACGGCGACGGCTTCACGGTGTTCGTGGTGCACGGCAGCGGGTTCGTCCCGCTGACCCAGGTGCGGGTGGAGGTGATCGGGCACGGGGTGGCGCCGTTCCGGCCGACCGTGGATCACAAGGGGACCTTCAACTACGCGATCGACCAAGGCCACGTGTTCTTCACCGGGCCGATCCCTGTGGGCCGATACCACGTCCTGGTCACCGGGCCCCGCGGCCGGCAGGCCACCGCGACATTCCAGGTCGTGCCGCAGCAGCCAGCCCCCTCGGGGGGCCCGTCACCGTCGGCGTCGGGCCGCCCGCCCTCGTCGGCCAGCGCCCGGCTGACGGGACGCGGCTCCCCCGTTCAGGGGGCCTGAGTCCACCACAGGTCCTCCTGGCGGGAGCACCAGGCCGGGTCGTTCAGCCGGCCGAGGTCCGCCGCTGTGATGATGCCGTGCTCGATGAGCACCCGGACGACCACCTCATCGGAGAGCCTGGTGTCCGCGCGGACCAGGCCGCGGTCGGTGATCTTGCGGCGCAGCACCTTGATGTGCTCGGCCACCCGGGCGGAAAGCCGGTCCCGGAACGCGGGGTCGGTGTCGAACCGCTCCAGCTCGTGGTAGGCGCCGGTCACCTCCAGGGCCGCCTTGGCGATCTCGGGGGTGCGCGGCAGCGGGGTCGTCCCGGCCGCGTCGAGCAGCCAGGGGCGGCACCACATGAGTGCCACCAGGAAGATCTTCGTCATCGGGTCCAGGTACAGCGGGAGCAGGGTGGCGTCGCCGTCCTGCCACACCCGCGTGCCGTCCGCCGCGGAGTCCCACCCGCCGGACTGCCCGGCGACCATCACGCAGAGCGGCTGGCCCTCGTCGAGCATCGCGCGGGAGCCGACCAGGGTCATCCCGGCCCGGAGGAACCAGCCGCCGGACGGCTCGCCGTTGTCCTCCATCCGGGGCAGCCTGATCCGGTACCCGTCCCCCTCGGTGTAGAGCGCATGGGTCCGGCTGATGTTGGCGATCCAGACGCCGTCCCCTACTGCGCTGATCACCCCGGCCCGGCGGGACAGCCCCCGGCCGGCCGCGATGGTCAGGTCGGAATCCGGCCCCCGGCCGAAGACCAGGCGGCCGCCTTCGGGGATGCCAACGACCAGCCCGGCCGGCGTGCTCACGCGCGCCGCCGGGGATGTGGCCTGCCCGACCGCCATCGCCATTGCCTGCCCGGTTGCCTCAGATCACCTGGAGCGAGCCCCGGGGCCGCGCATGGGCGACCCCTCTCGTTCCGGGCATTCTAGGGCCTGCGGCGGCGCAACCCGGATCCCCTAGTCCGGGGATACCGGTACGTGCCGGGCAAGGGTTAGCTATGACCCAGCCCGGGGCGAGCATGGACATGGCTCGCCGGAGGGCCTGCCCTTGCGGCAGGCGGGTCCGTGCCGTGGGAGGTCACGGCATGGGTTGGGGTGCACGAAGGATTCGCTTGGCTGCGTCATCCTGGGACTCTCCGGGGGGACTCCGGCCAGCCACAATCTCGTGCCCGCCCCGGGCAAGGGGGCATGTGGGGGGAAGGGCAAGGGGGCATGGGGGGAAGGCAAGTCCGGCTGGGCCGGGCCCGCGCACCGGTGCGGCCCGGCCGGACACCTCGCCCGGAAGGCTGACCCCGGGCCACCCCGCAGGATGATGCCCACGCGGGGGGCGTGCCCGTACTCTTGACCCGTGGCCGTCTTCTACCTCTGGCTGCGCCGCCATCCCCGGCTCGTGGACGGCGTGCTCGCCGCCGCCCTCGGTATCCCGGCCCTGGCGTCGGCCGTTGCCGCCGGGCAAGACAGCCTCATCCTCATCACGCTGGCCCTGGTCATCCCGCTGATCTTCCGCCGGGATCACCCGGTGGCGGCCTTCGCGGTCGCGGTGATCGTCGGCGGCCTCCAGGTGCTGCGCGACATCCGCGTCAACATGATCGACGTGGTGATCGTGATCCTGCTCTACACCCTGGCCGCGTACTGCCCGCGCCGGGTGTCCGTCACCGGGCTGGCTGTCTCCCTGATCGGGTCGGCCGTCGCGGTGGCCCGGTGGGCGCCGCCGTACCTCGTCCTGGCCCACTGGATCGTGCTCGGCTCGGTCGCGTTCGCCGGCTCGTCGCTGATCGCCTGGGTGCTCGGGGATTCCGTGCGCTACCGGCGTGGCTACTACGCCTCGCTCGAAGACCGCGCGGCCCGGCTGGAACGGGAACGCGACGCGCAGGCCCAGATCGCCGCGGCCGCCGAGCGGGCCAGGATCGCCCGCGAGCTGCACGACGTCATCGCGCACAACGTCAGCGTCATGGTGGTGCAGGCCGACGGGGCGTCCTACGCGCTGGACAGCTCACCGGAACGGGCCCGGCAGGCGCTCGGCGCGATCGCGAGCACCGGGCGGCAGGCGCTGGCCGAGATGCGCAGGATGCTCGGCGTGCTGCGCAGTGACGACGGTGAAACCGGCGTGGTGCCGCTGCCCGGCATCGGCCAGCTCGGCGAGCTGCTCGAGCAGACCCGGGCCAGCGGGCTGGCCGTCTCCTTCACCGTGCAGGGCGTCCCCGCACCGCTGCCCGGCGGGCTGGCCCTGGCGGCCTACCGGATCATCCAGGAATCCCTGACCAACACCCGTAAGCACGGGGGGCCCCGGGCGAGCGCCCAGGTCCTGCTGCGCTACTGCGAAGACGAGCTGATGCTGGAGATCACCGACGACGGCTACGGCGTGGCCCACGAGGACGGCGGTCACGGGCTGACCGGGATGCGTGAGCGGGTAGCGCTCTACAACGGCACGCTGCACACCGGCCCGCTGCCCGGCGGTGGCTATCAGGTCACCGCCCGGCTTCCCGTCGTCCGGGGCGCGCTCCCGGCCAGGCACCCGGAACCGGCCGGCGCTGCCCCGGAGACCGCCGCGTGACCATCAAGATCATGCTGGTCGATGACCAGGAGCTGGTCCGGACCGGGTTCCGCATGGTGCTGGATGCCCAGGACGACATGTGCGTGGTGGGCGAGGCCGGGGACGGCCTGGCCGCGACCCAGATGCTCCGGTCTCACCCCACTGACGTAGTGGTGATGGACGTGCGGATGCCGCGGCTGAACGGCATCGAGGCGACCCGGCAGATCTGCGCGGCCGGCGACCGGCCGCGGGTGCTCATGCTCACCACGTTCGACCTGGACGAGTACGCGTACGCCGCGCTGAAGGCCGGGGCCAGCGGCTTCCTGCTCAAGGACGTCCCGCCGGAGGAACTGCTGTTCGCGATCCGGGCGGTGCATTCCGGGGACGCGGTCGTCGCGCCCTCGACTACCCGCCGGCTGATCGACCGGTTCGCGCCGCTGTTCCCGGCGCAGAACTTCCCCGCGCCGCCCGGGCTGGACATGCTGACCAGCCGGGAGCGCGAGGTGCTGGCCCACGTGGCGCAGGGGCTGTCGAACGCCGAGATCGCGCAGCGGCTGTTCGTGTCCGAGGCCACGGTGAAGACGCATGTGGGCCGGGTCCTGGCCAAGCTCGGGCTGCGCGACCGGGTCCAGGCCGTGGTGTTCGCCTACGAGACCGGCCTGGTCCGGGCGGGCGGGACGGGCTGACCGCCGAACTGGCTGCTCAGCCCGCCGCCTCGAACGCGCGGCCGACCGTGGTGGCCGACGGCCCGGTGCGGAACAGCCCCATGCTGCCGTCGGTCGGCGTGGCCTCCAGCCCGAACCACGCGTACCGCTGGACGTAGCTCAGCCGCTGCAGCATGGCGGTCGCGGCGGTGAGGAACGCGGCCTGCTCCCGCCGGGTCGGGGTTTGCGGGGAGCCGCCGAAATTGGCCAGGGCGAACTCGGTCAGCCAGATTGGCTTGTGGTAGCGGGCGTGCACGGCCTGCAGGTAGCTCTCCAGCTGGCTGACCGCGGGACCGGTGGCGAAATCGGCTCCGTACCAGTGCAGCGTGATGAAGTTGACCCGGTAGCCGCGGGCCGCCGCGCCCGACATGAACTGGTCCAGCCAGCCGCCGGGGGTCGCCCCGCCGTCGGCGACCGCCGGGCTGCCGAGCTTCAGCCCGGTAGCCATCAGCTGCGGCCACAGGCTGAGGGCCTGGGCCGGCGTCATGTTCGCCTGTCCGCTCATGTCCGGCTCGTTGAAGCCGAGCAGGTCGGGCCCCTCGCCGCGCACCTGGCTGAGAGCGGCGGCGTTCACGTTCGCCGCACCCCAGATCAAAGGCACGAAACGAACACCTGGCGGGCTGATGATGCCTCCCGCAGGCGTGGCGGACCAGGTGTAATACCAGGACGCCCCGGACTGGGCCAGCGCCTGCCCGGCTCCGCTGAACGCCCAGGCGGCGACGCCTTTCTTCGCATTGCTGGCCGGAGCAGCAGGAGCAGGCGGCGCGGGCTTGCGGGGCGGGTGGGTCTGGCGGACCGGCTTCGGGGACGGCCGGGCCAGGGCCTGGGTGACCGGGGTGGGCAGCGCCGCCGGGGCGGCCTGCACATGGTGGGTGGCCGCGGCCGGGCGCGCCCCGTGCAGGTGGACCACGGCGACTCCGCCGGCGGCCACGCAGCTGGCGGCGACCGTGGCGGCCGCCAGCTTGGCCGGCACCGACCCGCCGGCCTTGGCCAGGATCCGGCTGTGGCAGGAGTGCCGCGCGGCCCGGCGGAGCCCCCGGGCGCGGAACGCGCGGGTCCCGAGCGCACGGGTCCCGAACCCGCCGGCCATCGTGGCCGGCAGCGGGACCAGGGTCAGCCCGGCCAGCAGCCGCTCGGCCGGGATCAGCCCGTCCTCCTGGGGCCCGCAACGCCGGCACGCCCGGATATGCCGCGCGATCCGCTTGCGCCACAGCGGGCTGGGCACCCCGTCCCAGCCCGCCATGGTGAATTCCAGGCCTGGGCAGGGTGGTTCCGCGCGCAGCACCCGCACCACCACGCGGCAGGTGATGAGCTGCTCCTTCATCCGGCCGATGCGTACCGCGACGTGGGTCGCGGGCAGCCCGAGCGCGGCGACGAGCTCGCCGCGGTCCAGTTCCCCGGCGGCCTCCAGCCACCACAGCGCGAGCAGCTCGCGGTCCCCGGGGTCGAGCCAGCGGGTCGCTTGCGCGGTCTCCTCGCGCTGGCTGGACAGCCCGAGCCGGAGGATGGTCAGGTCCACGAAGTCGGCCTCGGGATCGGCCACCTCGTCGGTCAGGTCGGCGGCCGGAACGGCCTGCCGGGCCCGGTAGTGATCGCGCATCTGCCGGATGGCCACCGCGACCAGCCAGGACCGGAACGCGGCGGGATCGCGCAGGTCGCCCAGGCCCCGTACGGCCCGGAGCATGGTTTCCTGCACCACGTCATCGACGTCGGCATGGCCGCTGAGGCCCCGGCCGACGATGTTATAGATCAGCGGCAGGTAGCTGGACAGCAGGCTGTCCAGCGCCTCCGCGTCCCCGGCCTGGGCGGCGATCACCGTCTGCACCCCGGGGCCGCCGCTGCGCGGCTCGTGCATGGCACCTCCCGCTTGTGGTGTGGGCACCTCGTCGGTGTGGGGCGATCGGACTCCGCCCTGAAGGGGAGACGGCGCGAACCCGGGCCAGATAACAGAAAAGCCCCAACCGCATGATCCCGCGCCGCGGGGGCCACGGCGGGTGTTTCGCGGGCGGCCGTGTGCCGGCCGGGCGTGTTTCGCGGACGGCCGTATGCCGGGCCGGGCGTGTCGCGGGCGGCCGTGTGCCGGGCCGGGCGGGCGGCACCGGCCCCCGCGGCGCCGGCCCGGGCGGATCCCGCGGGGGCCGGAGGTTTTCGTTATCTGCGCTGGGCGGGAGCGTCTCCAGGGCAAGGCGCGCAGCCGACGCGCGCCCCAGCACATCCTGCGCAAGGAGGACGGCCCCCATGGTTACTGGCCGGAGGAAGAGGCGCTCGCTGCGGATGGCCGCGCTGGTCGCAGCCGCGGGGCCGGTCGTGGCGCTGGTCACGGCCTGCTCGGCCACGGGAGGAACCGCCGCCGGGACCGCCGCGTCCGGGCCCGCCGCGAACCTGCACGCTGCGCCCGGGCCCGCTGCGGGCGGGCCTATTGCGTCCCGGACGGCGGCGCGTGCGGGGAGCGCCCCGGCCGCGGACGTGCGGGCCGCCGTGGTGAGCCCGGTCACGGCTACGCCCCCCGCGATTCCCTCCTCAGGTCCCGCTGGCGCCGCGACCTCCCCGGCGGCGGTCCCTGTCTCCCCGGCCGCCGCCTCCTCCCCCGGCGCGCCCGCCCGCGCCGCCGCGGCGGCCGGGGCCCACCCGGTGACGTTCGTCAACCGGGTCACCCAGACCATCTGGGTAGCCGCCGCCCAGAACCCGGCGCACCCGCTGGCCCGGACCGGCTGGACGCTCAGGCCCGGGCACAGCCTGACCATCACCGTGCCGGAGCACTGGAACGGGCGGTTCTGGGGCCGGACCGGCTGCGTCTTCCGCGCTGGCCGCGGCCACTGCCAGTCCGGCGATTGCGGGGGCCGGTTCCAGTGCACAGGCAACGGCGCCATCCCGGCCACGCTGGCCGAATACGACCTGAACGCCTGGGACGGGCTGGACTTCTACGACGTCAGCATGGTGGACGGCTCGAACCTGCCGATGTTCATCAACGTCACGCACGGCACCGCGGCTCACCGGGTCAGCCGGCGGGGTTGCGTGCCAGCCGGCTGCACCACGCCGGTGAACTGCCCGAGCGTGCTGCGGGTGAAGGCGGCTGGCACGGTGGTCGGCTGCGAGTCGGCGTGCGCGCGGTTCGGCACCGACCAGTACTGCTGCCGTGGTGCGTGGGCGGCCCGGTCGGCGTGCAACCCGGCCCAGTGGCCGGTGGACTACGCCGCCGTGTTCAAGAAGGCCGAGCCATACGCCTACTCCTACGCGGATGACGACGCAACCAGCACGTTCGTCTGCAAGGGCCGGTGTGATTACCGGATCACGTTCGGCCTCACCCCGGGGGGCTGAGCGCTCCCTGAGGTCAGGACTTCCCGGCCGTCGCGTGCCGCAGCGACCAGCCGAGCGCGATGATCACGCCGGCCGGCAGCAGCCACCAGGCGTTCACGCCGGCCGCGTGCACCAGCAGGGCAGTCAGGGCCAGCGCCGTGGCGACGACCGCGGCGCCGCGCCAGTCATCGCCGATGACGAAGTCGTACCAGAACGCGCCGAACGAGCGGAGCCAGCGGCTCATCGGGGCATCTCCTCACTGGTGAGCGGGCCGGCCGGCCCGGTGGTGGCGGTCTGGGTGGCGGCGGCTGGGGCCGGCCCGGCGGTGCTGCTCCCCGTGGCCGGCTGCGGCGCGACCCGGGCGGGCGCGGCGGCCCGGGTCCGGCGCAGCAGCGCGGTGTAGCCGAGGCAGACGAGCGCGATGACCGGGATGAGGCCCAGCAGGGACGCATCGTTGCCGGGCCAGTGCACCCCGGCGCCTTCCGCCCCCCAGAAGGTGCCGAACGAGGTCAGCATGACGCCGACCGCGAACTTCATCGTGTTCTCCGGCACCCGGGCCAGCGGCGCCCGGGCCGCCACGCCTACTCCCGCGATCACCAGCACGGCGGCGGCCGCGGCCAGCGCGGCCAGGCCCAGGTTCCCCTGGTTGTCGCCGAACGTGATCGCGATGAACACGACCTCCAGGCCTTCGAGCAGCACCCCCTTGAACGCGAGGGTGAACGCGTACCAGTCACGAACGCCGTACCGGCCGCCGGCGTCCGCGGCCCGGGCCGCGGCGACCTGCCGTTCGTAGATGCCCGCCTCGTCGTGCAGGCCCTTGTACCCGGAGGCACGCAGGATGGCCTTGGTCAGCCACATCAGCCCGAACACGGCCAGCAGGGCGCCCACCACCAGGCGGAGCGCGCCCAGCGGGAAGAGGGTCAGGGCGGGCCCGACCGCGGCGACCACCACCGCCAGCACGACCAGGGCCGCGGCCATGCCCTGGAAGGTGGAGCGCCAGTCCCGGGCCAGCCCGGCGGCGAGAACGATGGTGAGCGCCTCCACCGCCTCCACGGCACAGGCCACGAAGACGGTGAGGAACAGGGCAGCGGCATTCACGGAACCTCCAGTGGCGCCGCCAGGGACGGCGCGCTGTTATCAGGCACGGGATTATCACGCACCAGGTGACCGGTGATCTCTGAAAGAATGAGCGCATGGCTGACGCCGACCGCGCGCCGGATGAGGGCTGGCTGGTCCTCATCTACCGGGTGCCGTCCGAGCCCAGCCGCCTCCGGTCGGCGGTATGGCGGCGGCTCAAGAGCCTGGGCGCTATCTACCTGCAGAACTCCGCCGCCGCGCTGCCGGCCAGCGTGGGCAACGAGCGGGCGCTGCGCAAGCTGCGCAGCCAGATCCTCGACATGGAGGGCACGGCGGCGCTGCTGTCCTGCCGCGTGCTGGCGGGCGAGCAGGAGGTGCGGGCGGCGTTCCAGGCGGCGCGGAACGACGAGTACGAGGAGATCGTCGACCGCTGCGAGGACTTCCTGGGCCAGGTGAAGAAGGAGCACGCGGCCCACCACTTCACGTACGCCGAACTCGAGGAGAACGAGGTCGACCTGGTGAAGCTGCGGACCTGGTTCGCCCGGGTCCGGGCGCGGGACGCGTTCGGCGCGAGCGGCCGGCCCGAGGCGGAGAAGGCCCTCGAGGCCTGCCAGCAGTCGCTTGACGACTACGCGGCGCGGGTGTACGCGGAAGAAGAAGACGGCCACTGACCGCCCAGGGCGGTACCTGCTGGCCACCTCCCACCTCCTGTCGCGGCCCGCGTGACTCTTGCCGGCCTTCCTGCATACACGCAGACCCCACCCCTGAGTCAACCCAAACCAGCCTAACGTTTGTCAGATCTTAAAAGTGACAGCTGTTAGATCCGTCCTGTACTGCACGCTTAACTTGCAGGCCACTATCTGTACATTGTGCGTACGAACAGCTAGTGCATTCTGCCGCTCATGAACCGCACCTCACGGCGTCACAAGCTCCTCCTGATCTCAGGAATCATCACGGCCGGGGCGGTCGCCCTGGCCGGCTGCGCCTCGACGAAGGCGTCGAGCTCCGCGAGCTCGAAGCCCAGCAAGGTCACCCTGGTCGTGTACTCGGCGCAGGGCTACGACCACGCCATGACCGCCGCCTTCACCAAGGCCACCGGCATCCCGGTCAAGCTGGACGACAACTCGACCGGGCCGCTCCTGACCCAGATCGAGGCGTCCAAGAACAACCCGAACTGGGGATTGCTCTGGGTGGACGGCGCCACCGCCTTCGCCGGCCTTGACCAGCAAGGCCTGCTGCAGAAGGGCTTCGAGCCCAACGTGAAGTGGGACTCGCTCGGCCAGGCGTCGGTGCCCTCCGACAAGAGCTATACGCCGACGGGCGTGACGCTCATGGCGGCGATGGTCTACGACAAGACGAAGGTGAGCAGCCCGCCGTCGACGTGGCAGCAGCTGCTGTCCCCGGCGTACAAGGGCGAGGTCGGCATGAACGACCCGTCCCAGTCCGGGCCGACCTACCCGTTCATCGCCGGGATGATGAACTACCTCGGCGGGGTGAACGCGGGCGAGAGCTACTTCAGCAAGCTCAAGGCCAACGGGCTCATCATCCACCCGACGAACGGTCCCACCCTGCAGGCGCTCACCAGCGGCCAGATCAAGCTGGCCCTGGTGCAGAGCTCGGCAGGAATCGGCGCCGTGCTCGGCGACAAGAAGCTGACCGTTAAGTACCTGGACCCGGTGACCGTGCTGCCCAGCGCGATCGGGATCGACGCCAAGGCACCCGCGGCCGAGCGCGCCGAGGCGGAAAAGTTCGTCAGCTTCGTGCTCTCGCCGGCCGGCCAGAAGGTCATGCAGTCTGGCGACCCGACCGGCGACTCCCTGTACTACCCCGTGCTCCAGGGAGTCAGCCCGCTGCCCGCACTGCCCTCACTGGCCGGCGTGAAGACCCAGACCATCGACCCGTACACCTGGGGAACCAGGGAGGCCACCATCAACACCTGGTTCGACGGCACCATCGTCCGCTGATGACGCCGTTCCAGGTCACCGGGGGCGGGCGCCAGTGACCGCCGCCAGGAACGTGCTCGTGCCCGGCTCCGGCCCGGCTCCGGCCGGGCCGGAGCCGGGCCAGCGCCGGCGCAGGCTGGCCGCACCGCCCAGGCTCACCGCCCTGTTCGGGCGGCTGGGCCTGCCGCTGTTCTGGGCCGCGCTGATCTTCTTTATCCTGGTCCCCTGCGTCAGCTCGCTAGCGCTGGCCCTGTCGCCCCGGCTGTTCAGCCAGGGCACCCAGTGGTTCACGTTGAGCTACCTGGACCAGGCCTTCACCGGCGCGACCGCGATCGCCATCACCAACTCGCTGTGGGTGAGCGCCGCCGCGGCCGCGCTCGGCCTGGCCATCGGCTTCCCGATCGCGTGGCTGGCGGGCCGGACCACCCTGCCCGGGCGCCGGTTCGTGGCCGGGGGCATGTGGCTCGTGCTGCTGCTGCCCTCGTGGCTGCCCGCGCTGGGCTGGGAGCGGCTGGTCCAGCCGGACGGCGTGATGTACCGGGTCGGGCTGGACTGGCCCTGGGTCACCCACGCCATCATGGGCCCGTTCGGCGTGGTCCTCCTGCTGGGCCTGCGCTGCGTGCCGTTCACCTTCCTCGCCATCACCGCGTCGCTGGCCGGGCTGGGCCAGGAATTCGAGGACGCGGCCCGGGTGCACGGGGCAGGCCGGGCCGCGACACTGCGGCTGATCTGGCCGATGCTGGCCCCGGCCATCTGGTCCGCGCTGGCCATCGGGTTCGCGGAGTCGATCAGCGACTACGGGGTGGCGGCGACGCTCGCCTACAACTCGAACTTCAGCCTGGCCACTTACCAGCTCTTCGCGGCGATAGGCAACTTCCCGCCCAGCTTCCCGCTGGCCTCGGCCATGGGCATGCTGCTGGTCGCGGCCATCGCCATCCCGCTCGCGCTGCAGGCGCGCGCGCTGCGCGGCCGGTCCTACCAGATGCTGTCCGGGCGGACCCGCCAGGTCATCCGGCGCCAGCTGAGCCGGCCGGGCGCTCTCGCCGCGGCCGGCGGGGTGGGACTGTTCTACCTGGTCGCCCTGGGTATACCGGGCTTCGGGGCGGTCAGCGCCTCGCTGCTCGGGGACTACGGCGGGTCCTTCACGCTGACCCTGGCCAACTACCGCGCGCTGCTGCACGAGACCGGGCAGATCGGCCCGCTGGAACGTTCGCTGATCTACGCCGCGGTCACCTCGTTCATCACGGTGACCGGAGGCTTCATCGCCGCGTGGCTGCTCGCCCAGCGGCGTGCGAAGTCGTCGAAGGCCCTGGATTTCCTGCTGCTGGCGGCGATCGCGCTGCCCAGCGTGGTCTTCGCGGCGGGCTACATCTTCGCCTACAACCTGCCGCTGGCGTCCCGGCTCGGCATCAACCTCTACCAGACGACCACGCTGCTGATCATCGCCTACGCCGCGTCCAGCCTGCCGACGAACGCCCGGGTGCTGGTGGGCGCGGTCTCCCAGCTGCAGCCCTCGCTCAAGGACGCGGCCCGCACGCACGGGGCCGGGGCCGCGGCCGCCTGGGCCCGCGCCGTGCTGCCCGTGGTGTCCCGGCCGATCACCATGGCCTGGCTGCTCACGTTCTGCGGGGTGTTCCTGGAGCTGCCGATCTCCCAGCTCCTCTACGCGCCGGGTTCCCCGCCGGCCTCGATCGCCATCGAAGACAACCTGAGCAACTATCACTTCGGCGTCGGCATGGCGCAGGCAGTCCTCGCCGTCAGCATCGCCCTGGCCGCGGTACTGATCGTGCTGGGCGGCTACCGGCTGATCGCGCCGGCCGGGTGGCGCCGGATCGGAGGAGCCTCCCGTGGCTGAGCAGATTTCACTGGACGCCGTCAGCAAGACCTACCCGGGCGGCAACCAGGCCCTGCGGGACGTCTCCCTGGACGTCGAGCCCGGCACCTTCCTGGTGCTGCTCGGCCCGTCCGGGTCGGGCAAGACCACGCTGCTGCGCTGCCTGGCCGGCATCGAGCGGGTCACCGCGGGCCGGATCACGATCGGCGGGCGGGCCGTCGCGGACAACCGCGCCCATGTCCCCCCTGACCAGCGGAACCTGTCCATGGTGTTCCAGGATTACGCGCTGTGGCCGCATCTGAAGGCCCACGACAACGTCGCGTTCGCGCTGCGCCGCCGCAAGCTGCCGCGGGCCCAGACGCAGGACCGGGCGGCTGCCATGCTGGACCGGGTGGGCCTGGGCGCCCTGGGCCAGCGTTACCCCAACGAGCTGTCCGGCGGTGAGCAGCAGCGGGTCGCGCTGGCCCGCGCCCTCGTCGCCGACACCGGCCTGATTCTGTGCGACGAGCCACTCTCCAACCTCGACGCGGACCTGCGGGAACGAATGCGGCTGGAAATCTCCGCGCTGGTCCGCGAGGCCGGGGCCACCACCGTCTACATCACCCACGATCAGGCCGAGGCGTTCGCCCTGGCCGACCGGGTCGGCGTGCTAGAACGGGGCCGGCTGGTCCAGCTGGGCACCCCGGAGGAGATCTACACCCAGCCCGCGACGCCGTTCGTGGCCCGCTTCACCGGCCTGTCCGGCGAGCTGCCGGTCCAGGTCCGCGGGCGGGCCGGCGACGGGACCGTCGAGGTGGAACTGGCCGGGCCGGCCCAGGCGCGGCCCTTCCAGGCCCGGGGGCCGAGCCTGCCCATCGGCGAGGCGGCGGCGCTGCTGATGATCCGGCCGACCGGGGTCCAGCTGTGCGCCAGCCACACGGGCGAGCACCACGTCACGGGCACCGTCGCCGACGTCGCGTTCCGCGGCCGCGGCTACGAGCACGCCATCGACATTCCCGGGCATGGCCGCCTGACCAGCGTTTTTTCCGACAACCGGGCAGGCCGTGGCGAGCTCGTCGGCCTTCGCCTCGACCCGCGCGGCTGCCACCTGTTCAGCGCCGGGCCCGAGGCCCCGGGCCAGCCCGCCTCAGCTAGCCTCGAGCCTGCGCCGGCTGAGCCCTAGCCTGGTCTCCACCGCGATCTTCGTCACAGCTATTGCCCCTGGCGGCCATCACCATGCTCGACGCGTGATCGTCGCGCCCGGGCAGGGGCTAGCATCAGAGCCGTGACCACGACGCTCACCATTACTACCCGCGCGCCCAGCTCGATCGACGCGGACGCCGTCGTCATCGGGGTGATCAAGGGCCAGGACGGACCCGTCCTGGCGCCGGGCGCCACCGACCTCGACCAGGCGATGGGCGGGGGGCTGGCCGCGACCCTGGCCACTCTCGGCGTCACCGGCCAGGCGGAGGAAGTCACCCGGCTGCCGGGCGGCGGCCCGGTTACCGCACCGCTGATCGCCGCCGTGGGCCTCGGCCCGGACGGCCCCGGCCCCCTCGACCCGGAGACCCTGCGCCGCGCGGCGGGCGCGGCCGTCAGGACGCTGACCGCAGCCGGCCGGGCCGCCGCCAACGGCGACCGTACCGGCCTGCGGATTGCGCTCGCCCTGCCCGCCGGCGACCCGGAGGCGGCCGAGGCCATCGCGGTCGGCGCGCTGCTGGGCGGCTACGCGTTCACCCGGTACCGGCAGGACAGCCGACGGCCCGCCTCGATTACGGTGCTGACCCAGGCGGACGACCCGGACAGTATCCGCCGCCGCGCCCAGGCCCTGGCCGATGCGGTGTCGCTCGCCCGCGACCTGGTCAACACGGCTCCCTCGGACCTGTTCCCGGCGACGCTGGCGGACGAGGCAGAGCGGGTGGCCGCCGCGGCTGGCCTGCAGGCCGAGGTGCTCGACGAGAAGGCGCTCGAGCAGCAAGGCTACGGGGGCATCGTGGGCGTCGGGCAGGGGTCAGTGCACCCGCCCCGGCTGGTGCGCCTGGAGTACGCGCCGCCGCAGGCGGAAAAGACGGTGGTGTTCGTCGGCAAGGGCATCACGTTCGACTCCGGCGGTCTCTCGCTCAAGCCGCCGAAGTCCATGGAGACCATGAAGTCGGACATGGGCGGCGCGGCCGCGATCATCGGCGCCATGCAGGCCATCGCCGTGCTGGCCCCGGCCGTCCGCGTAGTCGGCTACCTGCCAATGGCCGAGAACATGCCGAGCGGGACCGCGCAGCGCCCCTCGGACGTGCTCACCATGTACGGCGGCAAGACCGTCGAGGTCCTCAACACCGACGCCGAAGGCCGGCTGGTGCTGGCCGACGCGCTGGTCCGCTCGGCTGAGGACGCTCCGGACGTGCTGGTGGATGTGGCCACGCTGACCGGGGCCCAGGTCGTTGCGCTCGGCATGCGGATCTCCGCGGTGATGGCCAACGACGACGCGCTGCGGGACGGGGTGGTGGCCGCCGCGGGCCGCGCCGGGGAGGCCATGTGGCCGATGCCGCTGCCCTCCGAGCTGCGCAAGGGCCTGGATTCGGCCGTGGCCGACCTGGCCAACGTGGCCGCGGACCGCAGCGGCGGGATGCTCGTCGCGGGCCTGTTCCTGCGCGAGTTCGTGCCCGCCGGGGTGCGCTGGGCGCACGTGGACATTGCTGGCCCATCCTTCAATGATGGACAACCACACGGGTATACCCCCAAGGGCGGGACGGGCGCGGCCACCAGGGCTCTCGTGCAGATAGCGCTAGACGCCGCGGAGGGAAGGCTCTAACCGGGCCTAGGTGTTACAGGCGGTCGGTACAACTGATCGGAGCAAGGAGCACATCTGTGGCGGACAGCAATAGTTCCTACGACATCGTCATCCTCGGTGGTGGCAGCGGCGGCTACGCTTGCGCGCTGCGCGCCGCCGAACTCGGCAAGCGCGTGGCGCTCATCGAGAAGGACAAGGTCGGGGGGACCTGCCTGCATCGTGGCTGCATTCCCACCAAGGCGCTGCTGCACGCCGCGGAAGTCGCCGACCAGGCCCGGGAGGGCGAGGCGTTCGGGGTCCGGTCCACCTTCGAGGGGATCGACATGCCCGGCGTCCACGCCTACAAGGACAAGGTCGTGGACCGGCTCTGGAAGGGACTGCAGAGCACGCTGGCCAGCCGGAAGATCGAGATGGTCTACGGCGACGGCACGCTGGTCTCGCCGACCCAGGTCCGGGTGGGCGACACGGTCTACGAGGGCGCGCACATCGTGCTGGCCACCGGGTCCGAGGCCAAGAGCCTGCCCGGGCTGGAGATCGACGGCGAGCGGGTCATCAACAGCGATCACGCGCTCCGGCTGGACCGGGTGCCGCGCTCGGCCATGATCCTCGGCGGCGGGGTCATCGGGGTCGAGTTCGCGAGCGTGTGGCGCTCGTTCGGGGCCGAGGTCACCATCGTCGAGATGCTGCCGCACCTGCTTCCGCTGGAAGACGAGGCCAGCTCCAAGCTGCTGGAGCGGGCGTTCCGGCGCCGCGGCATCGGCTACGAGCTCGGCACCCGCTTCGAGGGGGTCAAGGACAACGAGACTGGCCTGACCGTCAGCCTGGCCGGGGGCAAGACCCTGGACACCGACCTGCTCCTGGTCGCGGTGGGCCGCGGGCCCGTGTCGGCCGGCCTCGGTTATGAGGCGGCGGGCGTGGCGGTGGAGCGCGGCTACGTGCAGGTGGATGAGTACTGCCGCACCAACGTGCCGACGATCTCCGCAGTCGGGGACCTGATCCCCGGCCCGCAGCTGGCCCACGTCGGCTTCGCTGAGGGCATCCTGGTCGCGGAGCGGCTGGCCGGCCTGAAGGTGACGCCGATCGACTACGACGGCGTGCCGCGGGTCACCTACAGCGACCCGGAGGTCGCTTCGGTGGGCATCACGTCGGCGATGGCCGCAGAGCGCGGCCTCGAGGTCACCGAGCTCAGCTACCCGCTCGGCGGCAACGGCAAGAGCGTGATCCTGCAGACCCAGGGCGCGGCGAAGCTGATCGCGGCGGCCACCGGCGGCCCGGACGGCACGCCCGGGCCGGTGCTGGGCATCCACCTGGTCGGCGCCCGGGTCGGCGAGCTGATCGCCGAGGGCCAGCTGATCTACAACTGGGAGGCGCTGCCGTACGACGTGGCGCAGCTCATCCACCCGCACCCCACCCAGTCAGAGCTGATCGGCGAGGCGCACCTCGCACTCGCCGGCAAGCCCCTGCACATGCACGCGTAGCCCGCGCCGGGCCGCGCACCCTCCAGCACAGCCGCAACTGTGAGTGTCGACAGCGAAGGAGTCACGGGAAGCCATGTCGGTCTCCGTATCCATGCCCCAGCTCGGTGAGAGCGTTACCGAGGGCACCGTCACGCGCTGGCTGAAGAAGGAGGGCGAGCGCGTGGAGGCGGACGAGCCGCTGCTCGAGGTCTCCACAGACAAGGTCGACACCGAGATACCGTCTCCGGTGGGCGGGATCCTGCGCGGGATCACCGTCGCCGAGGATGAGACGGTCGCGGTCGGCGCCGAACTCGCGGTCATCGACGAGACCGGCGCCGAGGCCGGGGCCGCCGCCGAGGGCGGCGGGGCGGACGGCCAGGCCGAACCGGCCCCGGCCGCCGAGAGCCCGGCGGATGGCTACCAGGCCAGCGGCAAGCAGGCCGAGGCCCAGCCCGCGGCCGAGAGCCCCGCCGAGGAGGGGCACCCCTACCCCGCGTCGGGCGGGTACCAGGCTGGCGAGGAGCCTGCTCCCGGGTACCAGCAGCAGGCCGCCTACGAGGCGCCTGCACCACCCAGCTATGCGCAGCCACCGCAGGCCACCGAGCAGCCGCCCGCCGGGCCGCCGCCGGACCAGGGCCGGCCGGACGGCCCGCCGCAGCAGCCAGCCCCGGCAGGCGGGGCGCCGCTGAGCGACATCTGGCACCGGGCCCAGCCGGCCGCGGCAGCGCCCGCGCCGCCGACCCCGCCGCAGCAGGCCCCGCCGCAGCAGGCCCCGCCGCAGCAAGCTCAGGCGCCGCAGGCTCCGGCGCCGCAGGCTCCGGCGCCCCAGGCTCCGGCACCCCAGGCTCCCCCGCCGCCGGCCCCGCCGCAGCCGGGCGCACCCGCAGGCGGCGGCCCGGCCCGGGCGGCCTCCCCGCTCGGCACGGGGGACGGCCCGTACGTGACCCCGCTGGTCCGCAAGCTGGCTGCCGAGCACGGCGTCGACCTGGCCACCGTCGCCGGGACCGGGGTCGGCGGCCGGATCCGCAAGCAGGACGTGGTCGACGCGGCCCGGGTCCGGCGTGAGGCGATCGCGGCGGCGCAGCAGTCCGCCGCGGCGGACGGGCAGGCGGCGGCCGGGCAGGCTCAGCCGGGGCCGGCCCCGGCCGGACCAGCCCAGGGCAGCCCGTCCCGGCCGGCCATCGAGCCGTCCCACCTGCGCGGCACGACCGAGCGGATGTCGCGGGCCCGGCAGCTGATAGCCCGCCGGATGGTCGAGTCGCTGCAGACGTCCGCCCAGCTGACCACCGTGGTTGAGGTCGATGTGACCGCGATCGCCAGGCTCCGGGACCGCGCCAAGGCCGACTTCGAGGCCCGGGAGGGAGTCAAGCTGACCTTCCTCCCGTTCTTCGCGCTGGCCGCGGTCGAGGCGCTGAAGGTGCACCCTCGGCTCAACGCCAGCATCGAGCCGGACGGGAACCAGGTCACCTACCACGACGCCGAGCATCTCGGCATCGCGGTAGACACCGAGCGGGGCCTGATGGTTCCCGTTATCCGTAACGCCGGCGACCTCAACGTGGGCGGCCTGGCCCGCAAGATCGCGGACCTGGCGTCCCGGACCCGCGGCGGGCAGGTGAGCCCGGACGACCTGGCGGGCGGGACGTTCACGCTGACCAACACGGGCAGCCGCGGCGCGCTGTTCGACACGCCCATCATCAACCAGCCCCAGGTCGGCATCCTCGGCATGGGCACGGTCGTCCGCCGCCCGGTGGTGGTCCAGGACGCGGCGCTCGGCGAGGTGATCGCCGTCCGGTCCATGGTGTACCTGGCGCTCAGCTACGACCACCGGCTGGTGGACGGGGCCGACGCGGCGCGGTTCCTGGGCACCGTGAAAGCCCGCCTGGAGGAAGGGGCCTTCGAGGCGGAACTGGGACTCTAGGCACGAGCTAAGGGCGTCCGCCGGCCCCCCGGCTAACGAAGACTCAAGCGACGGGCCCAGGGGGCCACACGTGCGAGCAGACGGGGGCAGGTATGAAAGTCGCGGTGACCGGGGCGTCGGGGCTGATCGGCAGCGCCCTGACCGCCTCGCTGCGGGCCAGCGGGGACCAGGTGGTCACACTGGTGCGGCGGACGCCCGCCTCGGCCACTGAGGTCGCCTGGGATCCGCTGACGCCTAGGGGCAGCCTGGCGCCGGGCGCCCTGGACGGCACCGACGCGGTCGTGCACCTGGCCGGCGCCGGGGTCGCCGATCACCGGTGGACCGACTCCTACAAGGAGGAGATCCGGTCCAGCCGGGTCCAGGGCACCCAAGGCCTCAGCGAGTACCTGGCGGCCATGGACCAGCCCCCCGCGGTCCTGCTCTCCGGCTCGGCCATCGGCTGGTACGGGGACACTGGCGGCCGGGAAGTAGACGAGTCGGCCCCGGCGGGTGCAAGCTTCCTGGCCGGCGTGGTCCGGGACTGGGAGGCGGCCGCCGGCCCGGCCCGGCAGGCCGGGATCCGGGTCGCCACCCTGCGCACCGGCATCGTGATTTCCCGCCACGGCGGGGTGCTGGCCCGGCTGCTGCTCCCGTTCCGGCTGGGCCTGGGCGCCCGGCTCGGCCCGGGCACCCAGTACATGAGCTGGATAGCCCTGGCCGACTGGATCGGGGCCGCCCGCTTCCTGCTGGGCCGCCAGGACATCTCCGGGCCGGTGAACCTGACCTCGCCGAACCCGGACACCAACGCCGCCTTCACCGCCGCGCTGGCGGACGCGCTGCACCGCCCCGCGTTGCTGAGCATCCCGTCCCCGGTGCTGTCGGTGGCCCTCGGCGGGGTGACCAGTGACCTGATGACCAGCGCCCGGGTCCTGCCCCGGGTGCTGAGCGAGGCCGGATACGAGTTCACCCATCCCGGCCTGGCCGGCGCCCTCGCCGCTGAGCTGCAGCCGGCTGGCTCCGTCGCGTAGCACGTGTCCCGCAATGCCGCGCGGGCCGATCCGGGTGCGCTAGTCGGCGGCGCTCCGGGCCGGCATGGCTGGCCCCGAGGCCAGGCTGGCCTGGCCGCCGGGCTGGCCCGGCGGCATCGGGGGGCACGGCTCCGCCGGGATGAGGGTGCGGAAGCCGCGGGATTCCAGTCCGTACAGCGGGATCTTCCACAGCGGCGGTACGCGCCCGGTCCGGGCGGCCGCCCTGACGTTCAGCCGCATCAGGCGGCGGGCGCCGATCAGGGCCAGCGCGGCCAGCGGCAGCTCGACGCACACCGCCATCAGCAGGCTGACCAGGAAATCGTTGGTGCGCAGGTCCAGGGTCACGTCAAACCATGCGTCGCAGCACAGCAGGGTGGCCAGCACCACCAGGCAGGCGATTACCAGCTGGCGGTGCCGCCAGCCGGCCCACGCGGTGATCGCGAACGTGACGAGCAGCACGACGTCGAAGCCGACCCAGGCCCCCCGCCAGCCTCCCGAGCGGTAGTACCGGGGCAGCGTGACGGCGAGCACGCCGATCCAGGCGGCGAGCACGAGACAGCAGCCGATGATGGCGACAAGCCCGAAGGCCCGGCTGCGCGGGTTCCCGGGCAGCTCTGACTCCGTGAGCAGACCGGGCTGCCCCGGCGCCCCGGGAGTAGCGGCCGGATCCTCACCAGATGAACCCTCCAGGGCCACGAGGGCGCACGCGAGCTCGGCGCGCTCATCGGGACTCATCCGGCAAAGCTCGTCCACATTTATCACGCGAAGTACCTCCCTACGCGGTAACTACCCAGCGGACCGCCTTGCTTCCCATCCGGCCCCTGTGGTTTTGCTGGGAGATCACCGAGAACCGGCTGGCCGGGCGGCTCCGGGCCCGCGGCTATCGTGGTCAGCGTGAGAGATGAGCTGGTTTACCTGCATCTCGGCCTCGGCCAGCAACCCATCCCCTACCTGCGCGGCTGGGAGATCCAGCGCCAGCTGCACGAGCAGCGGCGCAACGATCAGATCCCGGACACATGCGTGCTGCTGCAGCATGA
>Ga0208717_1000232_pt1 | contig 21560 bp, 18 predicted proteins | sample NGESurF53shallow_FD_184489 | JGI IMG/M metagenome (GOLD analysis project Ga0208717, IMG submission 184489) | Arctic peat soil microbial communities from Barrow, Alaska - NGEE Surface sample F53-3 shallow (SPAdes) | ecosystem: Environmental > Terrestrial > Soil > Wetlands > Peat ... | reverse complement strand
TTCAGCGCGGTGAACCCGCCCTCGGCCAGCAGTTCCAGCGCCTCGTCGGCGACCGCGGCGGGCGGGATGAGGCCCAGCCCGTTGCTGTTGTAGGCGGGAACCGGCTCCAGGGTCCCGCCCAGGAGCCGGGCCAGCGGCAGTCCGGCCGCCTGGGCCAGCGCGTCCCACAGCGCCATGTCCAGGCCGGCCACCGCAGCCAGGGCCAGGCCCTGGTAGCCGGCCAGCGCGAACCAGCCCCGGGCCTGGGTGAACGCCTGCCCGGGCGCGGCCGGCCGGCCCCGCAGTCCCTCACCCAGCTCGGTCAGGATGGTGCGCAGACCGGCCGCCGCGCTGGCCAGGTACGGCGCCAGGTAGGAGCGGCCGGTGATGCCCTGCTCGGTGGTGACGTCGATGAGCAGCAATGGCCACCGGGCGAAATGCCCCACCTTGGTGGCCAGGGGCCTGCGGAACGGGACCACGACGGCCCGGACGACCACTGCGCGCACGACCAGCCCCGCGTCCTCACCCATCTGGCCCCCTCGCCAGCCACGGCCCGCGCCCGGGCCTCGTCGTTTCATCCTGCCAACGAATGACCGGCCTGCCCAGCATCGGCTAGCCCAGCACCCAGCCAGCCAGCCAGCCAGCAGAGCCTCGCCAGCACGGCACCTCTGCTGTCAGCAGAGGATCTCTGCCCGCAGCAGATTGCGCTGGCCGGGCCGGGCCGGGCGGCCCAGGGTGGGTGGTGAGCCCGGGATCCGCGGGCCAGACCGAGAGCAGGGAGATCATGAAGCTTGCTGTTGCTGAAGCGCCCGCGACCACGGTGTCCGTGGATGAGCAGCTGGTCAGCCGGCTGCTGTTCCAGCGCATCATCGTCCTCGGCGCCGAGGTCGACGACCCGGTGGCCAACCGGCTGTGCGCGCAGCTGCTGCTGCTGTCCGCGGAGGACCCGCGCAGCGACATCAGCCTGTACATCAACTCGCCGGGCGGCTCCGTCAGCGCGGGCCTGGCCATCTACGACACGATGCGGCTGATCCCCAACGACGTCAGCACACTGGCCATGGGGCTGGCCGGGAGTATGGCCCAGTTCCTGCTGTGTGCCGGGACCGCGGGCAAGCGGTTCAGCCTGCCGCACGCCCAGGTGCTGATGCACCAGGGCTCCGCCGGTTTCGGCGGCACCGCGGCGGACATCGAGATCTACGCCGAGCAGCTCGGGCGCACCGGCGCCACGATGATCAGGCTGATCTCGGAGCACACCGGGCAGCCGCTGGAACGGGTGGAGCGCGACAGCCTGCGCGACCGCTGGTTCAGCGCCGAGGAAGCACGGGACTACGGGATCGTCGACCACATCGTGGAGCGCCTCGACGACGTCCGCCCGGCCGTCGCCGGCCGGAAGGCAGGTCTGTGATCATGGGCCAGTACACGATCCCCACGGTGGTGGAGCGGACCCCGGCCGGTGAGCGGGCGTTCGACATCTACTCCCGGCTGCTGTCCGAGCGCATCGTCTTCCTCGGCACCGAGATCGACGACGGGGTAGCCAACGTGATCATGGCCCAGCTGCTTCACCTCGAGGCGGCCAGCCCGGACCTGGAGATCAGCCTCTACATCAACTCCCCTGGCGGCTCCTACAGCGCCCTGACCGCGATCTACGACACCATGCAGTACATCCGCCCGGACGTCGCGACCATCTGCATGGGCCAGGCGTCCTCGGCGGCGGCCGTGCTCCTCGCCGCGGGCGCACCAGGGCGGCGGGCCGTGCTGCGGCACGCCAAGGTGCTGCTGCACCAGCCGTCGAGCCAGGCCCAGGGAGCCCTCCCCGACCTCGCCGTCCAGGCCAAGGAAGTGGCCAGGACCCGGCGTGACGTCGAGGAGATCCTCAGCCGGCACACCGGCCACCCGGTGCAGAAGATCCGGGGCGACACCGACCGGAACAGGACCTTCAGCGCCCGCGAGGCGGTCGAGTACGGCCTGGCCGATGAGGTCATCACCAGCCGCGAGGCCGACCAGGCGGCCTAGCCGGCCCGGGCGGCGCTCAGCCGGCCCGTGGTCCCGTGGTCACCGTGATCAGGCGGCCAGCAGGCACTGGGCGTCGCCCGGGGAGCGCAGCGGCGGCTGGGAACGCCCGCCGTCCGTCGTGCCCAGCCGGATGACGGCCCCGCGGCGGGCCTGCTGGCCGGCGAGATCATGCGCGACCCCGGCCAGCAGGTCGGACAGGTCGATCCACAGCGCATCGCAGATCGAGGCCAGGACCTCCGAGGAGGCTTCCTTGCGGCCGCGCTCCACCTCGGACAGGTAGGGCACCGAAACCCGGGCCGCCCGGGACACGTCGGACAGGGTCCGGCCCTGTTCCCGCCGGGTCCGGCGCAGCCGCTCGCCGATGATCGTCCGCAGCAGGGGCCGGGCACCCCCCTCGCGTTCTCCGCGGCTGGAGATAACCGGACCACCCATCGCCGTCGCCTCCGTGGCTGCGTTCCTGACCCGCCGCCGGGCCCGAGTCCGCTCACCGTACCTGGCCTGGCGCCGGCCCCAGAAGGGCCTTTCGCAGCCGGCGTAACCAACCGGCCCTGGCCAGGGAGCTGGTCCAGGGTCACCGATGACCCACCCGTCCGGAACTGGCCGACAGCGGCGCACCAGGCCACCCGGTCCGCGGCATCCGTGACTAGATGCGCGGCTACTTGCAGAATTGCTCGATGCGACTATGACTGCCTGGCCGATTTACCTCGCGGACGATCCGGAATTGAGCTGACCCGTTCCAAGAGGCGGCGTCAGTATCACGGGGACGGGACGGCACCACCTGGAAGTAAGCCCGTTCGGATACCAGGCCGCCGAAGACGTCATCAGCCTGCTCGCCCGGCATCGACGGCGATAAAACGGCCGATGTACCTTTGCGTACACGGGGAAGATCAGGTCAGCGTATTATTCGCCTGCGTTGACAAACGAACGCGCTGAACGGACCTGACCGGAAGTATGCGCTTTCTTTAAAGGTTCTTGGGCAACCTTTGACCCGTTTCGTGCATCTCCCTAGATGTGCGATTTCCCGGGCGGCTGCCCCAGCCAGCGAATGTGACCCAGGCGTGCGCCGGGTCCAGCGGAAAGGACGGGCCAGCGCGTTGAGAGCTGGGGATGTTGCGTCCGCTTACCAGGAAGACTCCGCGGCCAGGGCGTGGCCGTTGCGGCCCGGGTCGGCCGCCCGCTCGGTAAGCGTGCACGTGGCGGTCCTGGCCGCGTACCTGGCCGCCGGGATCGCCGTGAACTGGACCCGCGCCGCCTACCTCACCGGCCATGTCCTGCCGACCGGGCGCGATGCCGGTTTGTTCGTGTGGGACTACTGGTGGGTGGCCCGGTCGGTCATCCACCTCAGCAATCCGTGGTCCAGCCACTACCTGGCCGCCCCGGTGGGGGTCCCGCTGGGATTTCACGTGCTGATGCCGCTGCCCGGTGTCCTCATGACACCGGTCACGCTCACCCTTGGCCCCACCTTCACCTACAACCTGCTGTCAGCGGCCGCGCCCGGCCTGATGTGCTACACGATGTACCGGGCGGCCCGCCTCTGGGTCCCCTCACAGACCGGCGCGATCGCGGCAGGCGCGTTCTACGGCTTGTCCACGATGATGACGTGGAACTCCTGGTTTGAGATCCAGCTCGCACTGGGAGCGATCTTCCTGCCCCTGGCCCTGGAGGCCGCGGTGCGGCTGGGACGGCGGCCGAACTGGCGGCAGGCGGTGATCCTGGGCGTAGTCCTCGGGACCCTGCTGCTGACCGACCTGGAATCGTCGATCATGACGGGGATCGTGGTGGTCGCGGCCCTGCTGCCCTGGCTCGTCCGCAGCGCGGCCCGCGGCGGGGAACGGGCCTGGGTCAAGCTGCGCCTGGCCGGCGTGGCCGCCGCGGTCACCGCTGTCGTCGCCAGCCCGCAGCTCATCTCCATGGCCCAGCAGGCGATCGCCGGCGACGCCTCAGTGCCGCAGGGTGCTCTCGCCGCGGACTACGCCAACTCCGGGGCGGCCGTCCAGCAGATATTCGCGCCTTCACCACGGGTCGGGGTTTTCGGGCTGAAGAGCCTGGCCGCGTACTACTACAGTTCCGGCCCGCATAGCGCCACGTTCGTGGCCTACGGGGTGGTGCTGACCGCCATGGCCCTGTTCGGCCTGGCCGTCAGCTGGCGCCGGCGCAGCGCCCGGCTGCTCGCCCTGTTCTGGCTCGGCGCCACCTGGCTGGCCCTGGGCACCGGGATCTTCATCGGCGATCACCGGTATGTGCCCTTCCCCCGGGTATCGCAGGGCGAGCACCTGTCGATGATCATGCCGTACACGTGGCTGGTGCGGATCGGGCTATTCTCCTCTTTCCGCGAGGCTGACCGGTTCACCGAACTCGGGCTGGTGGCCGCCGCACTGCTCGCTGCCGCCGCCGTGAACTGGCTGCGTTACCACGCCAGGCCAGCCCTGGTGGTCGTGCTGGCGCTCGGCATCCTGGAAGCCGGCAGTGTCGGCGCCGGCGCCACCCCGGCCGTCACCGCGACCATCCCCGCGGCCCTGCCCGCGCTGGACCGCCCGATCGCCGCCGACCATTCGGGTTCGATCGTCGTGGATGTCCCGCTAGGCGTGCGGGGCGCCGTACCGCTGCCCGACGAGGGAGCGGCGTTCAACCCTGAGGCCGAGGTGCAGGCCACCGCCGACGGCCATCCTCGTGCCGTGGCCTACATATCCCGGCTGCCCGAGTCCATCCTGGTCAGGGTCAAACAGCACCCGTTCTATGGTGATCTGTTCGACGCCCAGCTCAATCCCCGCCTCGTCTACCGCAAACTCCTGGCCAGCAGGACCCACCCAGCGTGGATCGATGCGGCACGACTGGACGCACGCCGCATCAATGCCGGCTGGGCGATCGTCTGGACCCAGACCCCGGTGATCCTGGACTACCTGCGGGCGGTCGGTTTCCGGTTCGACTACCGGGCGGACGGCGCCCTCGTCTACCGCCTCGATCCACGCACCTAGGCCGTCAGCCTGTCGTGTCCGTCTTCGCTGAGCCATTCAGCGGCACGGGCTGGGCCACGCCCACTGGCTCGGTCAGCGGGGCAGGCGCGGGCAGCGCGGGGGTAGCCGTGTCCTCGGCCTCGTCGGACGCCGGCTTGAGGCTGCCGGCCGGGGCCGCGCGGTCAAAGAAGCGCAGCAGTTCGACCGGGAACGGCATGACGAGGGTGCTGTTCTTCTCGGCGGCGACTTCGACGACGGTCTGCAGCAGCCGCAGTTGCAGGGCGGCCGGGTCGGCGGCCATGACGGTGGCCGCCTGAGCCAGCTTCTTGGACGCCTGGTACTCGCCGTCGGCGGCGATGATCCGGGCGCGGCGCTCACGCTCGGCCTCAGCCTGCCGCGACATCGAGCGCTTCATCGATTCGGGCAGCGAGATGTCCTTAACCTCGACCCGTTCCACGCGAACGCCCCAGGGGCCCTCGGTGGGGGCGTCGATGACGTCCTTGAGCTCGGCGTTGACCTGCTCCCGTTCGGACAGCAACTGGTCCATGTTGCTGCGCCCGGTGACCGACCGCAGCGAGGTCTGGGCGACCTGCGAGACAGCGAAGTGGTAGTTCTGCACGTTGATGATCGCCTTGAGCGGGTCCACGACCCGGTAGTAGACGACTGCGTCTACCTTCAGCGTGACGTTGTCGCGGGTAATGGTCTCCTGCGCGGGCACGCTGGCCACGGCGATCTGCATGTTGACCTTGGTGAGCTTGCTGGTGAACGGGTTGATCCAGGTGAGGCCAGGCTGGCGCACGCCGGGCAGGGCCCGCCCGAAACGGAATACGACACCTTGCTCGTACTGACGGACGATCTTGAAGCCGAACATATCGGCCATCCCATCCCTGGCACAGATGTGCCGGGTTACCGGCCCGTGGACGGCGCCGGCGTGACTGCCAGCGTTCGGAATGCCCGCGGCCTGGTTTCATCATCACATATCCCGGGCCACGGGCGCTCACTCTGACGTCGCCGACTGGGGAGGAGTATGCCGAGACATCGTTTGCTAAGGTCCGGCCCGTGACTGATCCGGTGGTGATGACGGACCTGGGTCTGGTGCGGGGAGTCGCTAGCGAGGGCGTCTATTCGTTCCGCGGAATCCCGTATGCCAGCGCCCCGGAAGGCCCGCTGCGGTTCCGGCTTCCGGTGCCGCCCGCCCGCTGGGATGGCGTGCGGGATGCTGCTGCTTTTGGCTGTGCGCCGCCACAGCCCGCGCCAGCCCCCGGGGTGCCGCCGTTCTGGCGGCCGGGCGATGGCTTGGACTGCCTGACGCTGAACGTCTGGAGTCCAGATCCGGGCACTGCCCGGCTGCCGGTGATGGTGTGGATCTATGGGGGCCTGTGGAAATTTGGCTCGTCCAGCATGCCGCAGTATGACGCGGGCAGGCTGGCCCGCTCGGGCGTCGTGGTCGTGACCGTCAACTACCGCGTGGGTTTCGAGGGTTTCGGGCATCTGCCGGGTGTCCCGGAGAACCGGGGTCTGCACGACCAGATGGCGGCGTTGCAGTGGGTGCAGCGCAACATCGCGTCGTTTGGCGGCGACGCCGCCGCGGTCACCGTGTTCGGCCAGTCCGCAGGGGCGGCGTCGATCGCGCTGCTCACCGCCGCACCGGCCACCCAAGGGCTGTTCCGGCGGGCGATCGCGCAAAGCGTGCCGGACAGCTGCCGCACCACTACCGAGGCCGCGCGGATCACCAGTGTCCTGGCGCACGCGGCGGGGGTGGCAGCCACCTGGGAGGGGTTCGCCGGGTTGCTGCCGGAGACGGTCCTGGCCGTCCAGGACGCGCCGCTGACCGGCGCCTACCCAGGTTTCAGCGCGTTCGGCCCGGTGATCGACGGCGATCTGGTCACCGGGCCGCCCTGGTCGGCCCTCCGGGCTGGCGCACGCCGGGATGTCGACCTGATCTGTGGCTTCACCCATGACGAGTACCGGGGCATGGCCCCGGTACCCGGCGAGATCGACCTGGAGGGGGTGGCCACGGCGCTCGGGCTTGACGCCGGCGCCGCAGCCGCATACCGCGCTGCCCGCCCGGGCCGCGCCGATGCCGACGCGTTCGCGGAGATGATGTCGGACGCACTGGTGCGGATGCCTGCCACCTGGGTGGCCGAGGCGCACGCCCAGGCCGGCGGCCGGACGTGGCTATACGACCTGACCTGGCCGGCCCCGGCTGTCGGCGCCGGTCACGGTGTGGACGTCCCGCTGGTCTTCGGTAATCCCGGCACCCGGTACGCGGCCCGGCTGCTGGGCACCCCGCCGCCCGAGGGCTTCGCCAACCTGTCCCGGGAAATCCGGTCGGCGTGGACCTCCTTCGCCGCCAGCGGTGATCCTGGCTGGCCCCGCTTCGACGCCGAACAACGGCGCACCCGGCTCTGGGATACGCCGCCAGCCGACGCTGCCTATCCGCTGGCCGGCTTGTACCGTCTCTGGCCCCAGGACGCGCCGCACTGAACCCGCTGCGCTCGACCCACGGCTCTGCGCCGGGGCCTGAGGCCGGGATCGGCCCAGCCGCAACCGCTGGTCAGGCGACGCGGCGCCAGCCGAGGTCCGAGGCCTTCCAGCGGGCGATGGCCTTGTGCTCGCTGACGAGCTTGACCTCCCGCAGGTGCAGGCCTGGATCGTGCATAGCCTGCTCAGCCTCGGCCATCCCGTCACCGGGAGACGGCTGGGGGATCTCGTGCTTCGCTCCGGACTGCTCGACAAGGACCAGGTTGGCCGGGCGGGCGTCCCCGGGGGTTTCGGTATAGGAACTCACACCTTGTATGACGCCGGGAGGCTCCGCGCTGTTCCCCGGTCCGCTATGGCGTGCCGCACACCGGGGCTCCCGCGGGGCCCCGCGCCCTCGCCGATGACCTGCTCAACCCCGCCGCCGTGATGCGTGCCCCCGCGAGGCTGGCCCCGCATCGCGCTGAAGGACCACATACCCAGCCCGAACATGACCAGCACGACGGCGGCCGTCGCCACGGCGGCCAGCGAGGCCCGGGCCGGTACCCGGACCACCAGCCAGGCGCCGAGCAGGGCGATGGCCCCGGTCGCCGGGACATAGAACCGGGCCACCTGCAAGGTGCTGGCGCCTGGCTGGGCCGTCCAGGTGTAGGCGGCGTACAGTCCCCAGACGCCGCACCATGACGCGGCCAGGGCCAGGCCCACGGCGAGATCGCGGCGGGCGAAGGCAGCGCGTTCGCCGCCGGCCCGGCTCCAGCTCAGCTGCCGCGCGATGATCCACGCCAGCGCGGCCGCCCCCAGCACCAGCATCGGCATGGCCGAGATCAGGTGAGCCGGCATGAGCCGGAGGTTGGGCGGGATCGCGCCGAGGCTGAAGGTAATCTCCCCCGGCCGGTACCCGGACTTCAGCGGCCCGCCGTACACAACGTCATCGAACGTGGCGATCCCGGCTCCGGCTACCACCACCGAGCCCAGCCACCACCCCGGCGCGGATGCAGGGATCATCCGCAGCCGCCAGGCCACCAGGACGGCCACGACGGCACAGAAGAGCACGACCGCATCGGTGTAGCGGACGAACACGGCGGCTTCGAGGGCCGCGAAGCCGGCCAGCCCGGCCGCGGTGCGCCACCGGGTGGCAGCATCGGCGGCCAGCACGGCCCACACCAGGGCGCCGGTGCCCGCAGCGATCAGCGACGCGTCGGTGAACGTCGGCATGTAGTCACGCCAGGCAAAAAGCAGCGCCGCGCCCGACGAGCAGAACAAGCCGACCGCGGCGGCGCCGCCGAACCGGCCCAGCCAGCGGCGGGCGCCGAAGAAGAGACCCAGGCAGCCCAGCCCCGCGTAGAACAAGGGCGCCAGCCGGATGATCCCGAGGGCCTGGAACGGCGCGGCGAGGAACGGGTAGCCGGGATCCTTCTCGCTGATCCACCGCCCGCCAGTCAGCTGGACCCACTGGGGAATGGGAGGTGGCGCCAGGCCCGGGCGGCCCCAGTGCCCTACCGCCAGCTGCGTCCCCAGGGCGTGTGCCTGCGCGGTCGTCAGCGTCAGGAAGTGGCCCTGGGTCATGGCGACGATTGAGGCCCGGTATGCCCAGTCGTCAGGTTCCACGAGAAACGGCGCGGCGGTCAGGACCGCGATGCACAACAGCACGAAGGCGCCCACGGCGAAAGCGATCTCGGCCCGGTCCCAGCCTGGCCGGGCCGGGGCCCATCCCGTATCGCTGGCCGGCGCCAGGACGCGCCCGGGAACCATGCGTCAGCCGGCCCGGTACGCCGGGCGTGCGATTCTGATCATGCAGGCCATCCTGCCTGCTGCCCGGGACGCAGGGTCATGGGGAGGCACCTACCTGCGCGGTAGGCCTGGGCCCACGCGCGCGGCCGGGCCGGGAGTCCTACCCCGTCTGGTGCTCCAGGGCCCGGCGGGTCAGGATGCGGGCCAGGTGCTGGCGGTAGGCGCGGTCGGCGTGGATGTCCTCAGCGGGGTCGGTGCCCTCGGCCGCCAGCGCGGCCGCGTCGGCGACGCTGGCTCCCCCGGCGAGAGCCTGCTCCGCTGCCACCGCCCGGACCGGCACCGGGCCCATGTTGGCCAGGGCGATCCGGCCGCCAGCCACCGCAACCCCGACGATCGCCCAGTCGTTGGCCCGCCGGACGAACTTCTGGTATCCCCAATCCGGGCCTGGCCGGCGCGGCACCCGGACCGCGGTGAGCAACTCGTCGGGTTCCAGGCTGGTCTCGAAGAAGCCAGCGAAGAAATCGTCCGCACTGACCGTGCGGGGGCCGCCCGGGCCGGAGATCTCCAGGGAGCCGCCCAGCGCGACCAGCGCCATGGGCAGGTCCGCTGCCGGATCGGCGTGCGCGACCGAGCCGCCGATGGTGCCCCGGTGTCGGATCTGCGGGTCGCCCACCTGCGCCGCAGCGTAAGCCAGCAGCGGGGCCTGCGACCGCACCAGGTCGGACGCGGCGACATCGGCATGGCAGGTAGTGGCGCCGATCAGCAGGTCGTCGCCGTCGGCCCGGATACCGGCCAGCTCCCCGACCCGGCCGATGTCGATCACGACCGACGGGAAGGCCAGCCGCAGCTTCATCATCGGCAGCAGCGAATGCCCTCCGGCCAGCAGCTTCGCGTCCTCCCCGTGGCGGGCCAGCAACTCCAGGGCGTGCCCGGCCGATTCGGCCGCCTCGTACTCGAACGGCGCGGGGATCATGCGCTCATATCCTCGGCGGCCGACAGCACGGCCCGGACGATGTTGTGATATCCCGTGCACCGGCAGAAGTTGCCTTCCAGGCCCTCCCGCACCTCGGCCTCGGTCGGGTGCGGGTTCTCCGCCAGCAGGCCCGCGGCGGCCATCACCATGCCCGGAGTGCAGAAACCGCACTGCAGCCCGTGCTCCTGGCGGAACGCCTGCTGCACCGGATGCATCTCGCCGCCGGTGGCCAGGCCCTCCGCCGTGGTGATCTCCTGCCCGGCCGCCTGCACGGCGAGCATCGTGCAGGACTTCACCGAGCGGCCGTTGACCAGCACTGTGCAGGCGCCGCAGGACGTCGTGTCACACCCGACGTTCGCGGCGCGGAGCCCGCAGCGCTGGCGCAGGTAGTGGACCAGCAACAGGCGTGGCTCCACCTCGTCGGAGCGCGGCGCCCCGTTGACCGTGAGCTCGATCTGCATCTACGCGTCCTTCCCGGCAGATACGTCCTGGAGGGCCCGCCAGACCCGTTGCGGGGTGGCGGGCAGGTCAATGTGCCGCACTCCGAGGTGCGCGAGCGCGTCGATGACCGCGTTCTGCACGGCGGGCGTGGCGCCGATCGTCCCCGCCTCCCCGATGCCCTTGACCCCCAGGGGGTTGTAGCTGGTCGGCGTGGCCATGTCGGCGAGCTCGAAACTGGGCACCTCGGTGGCAGACAGGAATGGGTAGTCGGCGAAGGTCGCGGTCAGCGGATTGCCGTCCGCGTCGTAGAGGACCTCCTCCAGGAACGCTTGCGCGGCGCCCTGGGCGATCCCGCCATGCCGCTGGCCCTCGGCCAGCAGCGGGTTGATCACCGTGCCCGCATCGTCCACCGTGACCACCCGGCGCAGCACCACCTTGCCGGTCTCGGTGTCCACCTCCACCACGGCCACATGCGCGCCGAAGGGGAAGGTCGCGCCCGGCGCGATGAACACGGTGCGCACCACCAGCCGCTCCTCCACGGCCAGCTTGGCCAGCGGTACCGCCGCGTCCGGGTCGCCCGCCACCTCGAACGCGCTGCGCTCCGGCTCGAAGACCAGGTCGGCCGGGTTGGCCTCGAGTGCTGCGGCGGCCCTTTCCCGGGCCACCTCGAGAAGTTCGAGCGACGCCTGCCGGACCGCGACCCCGCCCTGCTGCAGGCTGCGCGAGCCGCCGGTGCCGCCTCCCTCCGGGATGAGGTCGGTATCCCCCCACTTCACCGTGATCCTGTCCACCGGGATACCCAGCTCCTCGCTGGCGAGCATCGCCCAGACGGTGGCGTGGCCCTGCCCGTGCGGCGAGGTCCCGGTGAGGATCGTCGCGCTCCCGTCGGGAAACACCTCGACGGTGGCGTTCTCGCGGGGGGCACCCGACTCCGCCCCCGCGCCAGTGATCTCCACGTAGCTGGCCAGGCCGATGCCGAGCTGCGTCACGTCACCGGCGGCGCGGCGCCTGGCCTGCTCCGCGCGGAGCGCGGCGTAACCGGCCGCGTCCAGCGCCGCGTCCAGCGCGGTCACGTAGTCGCCGCTGTCGTAGACGGCCCCGAACGCGGTCCGGTGCGGCTGCGTGAACTTGGGCAGCAGGTTCACCCGGCGCACCTCAGCCGGGTCGCGGCCGATCTCGGCGGCGAACATGTCGATGGCCCGCTCGACCGCCGCCGTGGCCTCCGGCCGCCCCGCGCCCCGGTAGGCGCCGACCGGGGTGGTGTTGGTTACCACCGACCGCGCCACGGCCTCAGCCCGGCTGATCGCGTACGGCCCGGGGGCCATCAGGATGGTGAGGGCGGGCAGGAACGCGCCGAACCGGGGGTAGGCCCCGGAATCCTGCAGGATCTCCAGCCGGTACGCGGTCACCGTCCCGTCGCGGCTGCCGCCGATCGTGATCGTCTGGCGCTGAGCCCGGCCGTGCGTCATCGCGATCATGTTCTCGTTCCGGGTCTCGGCCCAGCGCGCGGGCCGGCCCAGCTGCCGGGCCACCCAGCAGACCACCGCGTGTTCCGGGTCCGCACCGAACTTGGCGCCGAATGCCCCGCCCACGTCCGGGGTGATGATCCGCAGGCTGGACGGGTCGATGGCCAGCATCGCGGCCAGGGCGCCCCGGGTGCCCTGCGCGCCCTGGTTCGGGATCCAGGCGGTGAGCCGGCCATCGTCGCCCCAGACGGCCGCGGCCGCCCGGGTCTCCATCGGGGCGGGCGCCACCCGCTGGTTGACGATGGTGCGGCTGACCACCACCTCACAGCCGTCGAACAGGTCCGCCTGGAGCGCGGACGCGTCCCCGAAGGTGGCCGTCACGTTCGTCCCGGCCTCAGGGAAGAGCAGGCTAGGCGGGTCGTCAGCGGCCGCGGCCAGGTCCACGACGGCCGGGAGCGGGTCGTAATCGGCGCTGACCAGTTCGGCCGCGTCCTCGCCCTGGTAGGTGTCCTCGGTAATAACCACGGCCACCGGCTCGCCGACGTAGCGCACCACGTCCCGGGCCAGCAGGGGCTGGGCCATCCGCCCGTCGACCAGGTCCGGCATGGGCGGGGCGAGCGGCGGCAGGTCGGCCAGCGCAGCCCCGGTGAACGCGGCGATCACGCCGGGCGACTCCAGGGCCGCACTCACATCGACCGCCCTGATCCGGGCGTGCGCGATCGGCGACCGGACGAAAAACACGTGGCAGGTGCCGGCCAGCCGCTCGTCCACCACGTCGTCGGTGTAGACGGCGCCGGTGGTCAGAAAGCCGGGGTCCTCCGTCCGCACGACCCGGGTACCCAGAATGCTCACGCCCGACCAGCTCCCTTCCGACGCTTCGCGTCCACAGCGATGATCGTGCCCGGCCGGGCCGGAACGGTCAAACGGACGTGTTGACGCAGCGGCCCTGCCCGGACGGGAAGCTCCCTGGTAACCGCAGGCACCACCAGCCTGACCCGGCGGGATCTGGCCGGCGGCTGCACGCGCGCTGGACACTGCTGAGGGCCAGTCCAGGGGCCCAGTCCGGGGGGCCAGCATAGAAAGGTGGTGCCGCCGTGGTCCGCACGCCATCCCGGCCAGGTCAGGCGCAGGCTTCTCCCCCGCGGGTGTCAGGCGGGTTACCGGTCCTGGGTCACATCGCGGAGTTCATGCGCGTCCCGCTGGCCGTCATCGAGCGTGGTTACTCCGAGCACGGGCCGGTGTTCACATTCAGCCTGGCCGGACGGCAGGTCGTCACCATGCTGGGGCCGGAGTATCACCGGTTCTTCTTCGCCGAGACCGACGGGCCGCTGTCGATCAGGAAGGCCTACCCGTACTTCGTCCGCATGTTTGACCAGGAGTTTTACTTCTTCGGCGGGCCCGACGAGTACCAGCGGCAGCGGGCACTGGTCCTCCCCCGCTTCCAGGGCCGGCAGCTGGACAGCTACGTCGCGGTGATGGCGGCCGAGACCCGTCAGCTGATGGACCGCCTGGGCGACAGCGGCGAGTTCGACCTGGTCCAGGAGCTCGGGCCACTGGTCATGCACATCGCCGCACACTCGTTCCTGGGGCCTGACATCAGCCAGCGGATTACCGGGTTCTTCGCCGAGTTCCGCCGCTTCTCGGCCGGCATGGACCCCGTCCTCCCCGGCTGGCTGCCGCTCCCGCATCTGCTGCGCAGCCGGCGGGCTCGCGACAGGCTGCGGATCCGGCTGCAGGAACTGATCGACGAGCGCCGCCAGCGACCAGCGACCCCGCCGGACTTCCTGCAGACCATCTGCGACGCGACCTACAGCGACGGCAGCCCGGTACCCGACCTGGTCCGCATCAACCTGATCCTGATGATCATCTGGGCGGGCCACGAGACGACCACAGGGCACGTGAGCTGGGCACTCATCGACCTGCTACGCCATCCCCGGGAGCTGGACCGGGTGCGGGCGGAGCAGCGCGAAGTGCTCGGCGGCGCCCCGCCCGCGAGTGTCAGGGAGATCGGCCAGCTGCGCCTGATGGACCGGGCCGTCCATGAAAGCGAGCGCCTGCACCCGGTAGCGTTCATCCTGGCCCGGACCGCCGACCAGCCGTTCGAGGTGGACGGGTACCAGGTCAGCGAGGGGTCGATGATCCTGCTGTCCCCCGCGGTCGCGCACCGGCTGCCCGGCCGGTACCCGCAGCCAGGCGAATACCGGCCGGACCGTTTCCTGGAGGATCCGCGCGGCATGCGGGACCTGATCGGCTTCGGCGGGGGCATCCACCGGCGCCTCGGCGTGCATTTCGCCTATCTGGAGATGAAGGTCATCCTCACGCTGCTGCTCCAGCGCTACGAGCTCGAGCTGATCGACCCGGACCCGCAGCCCATCCCGGGCCAGAAAACGAAATGGCCGCAGAGCCCCTGCCGGGTGCGCTACCAGGCTCAGCGGGCAGCGTCCCGGGCTGCGTCCTCCAGCCTGTTCCGGTAGCCCTCCCACCACGACCGGTCGCCCGGTGTCATGTTGTCGTTCTCGCGCTGGCGCCCGACCGCCCCGTCGATCAGTTCCCGGACAATGTCGGCGTGCCCGGCGTGCCGGTGCGTCTCGGCGATCATGTGAGCCATGATCCGGTGCAGCGTCACCTCGTTGCGCTCGGGGGGCCACCAGGGCACGTGGCCGATCGCGTCGAGCGGCAGCGTGTCGATCGTGGTGTCCGAGTGCAGCCACGCCCGGTGGTACAGCGCGATGATCTGATCACGCGACTCGGCAGGGGTCGCCCACATGTCCGCGTTAGGTTCAGCGCCTTCTCCCAGCCAGGGCAAAGGCTCGCCGGACGGCCAGCCGAAGGTTTCGCCGAAATACCCCAGCTCGACGCTGGCCACGTGCTTGACCAGGCCCAGGAGGTTGGTGCCGGTGGGGGTGAGCGGGTGCCGGATGTCGTACTCCGGGAGCCCGTCGAGCTTCCACAGCAGGGCCTCGCGGCCGGCCTGCAGGTAACCGAGGAGGTCTGCTTTCGGGTCTGATCCGGTCATCCCGGCAGTCTGCCATCTAGCCCAGGCCCCTTGTCTAGACCAATTCCGGCCGGTCTGCCGCCGGGCTAGCGGGCCACTAGGACCCCGACACCGCCCGCCCGGCTCTCACTGAACCAGCCTGCGCGGGGCGGCACCAGGACATCCGACGCTGGAGGGCCTAGCAGGGCACCGCCGGCCCGGGCCCGGCCGGTGCTAAGCCCGGCCGGCGTGCTCCCGGAGGAGGGCCGAGACCAGGTATCCGGCCTGCGGCGAGCCGAGCCCGGTCGCCATGTCGTAGCCGCGGCCCGCCGGATAGCAGGGCTGCCTGCGGCGGGCACCGGACCGGCAGGTGCGGTGGGCGTGGCGGCCGTACCGGGCGAGGTAGTCGTTGTCGCCCGTCACGACGTCGCTGAAGGCCCGCGGGTCAGCACGCGCGATGCGGTACAGACTCGGGGACAGCAGCCCGAGACGGCGGCCGGCGGCCTGCTGGTCGGCGAGGGCGGTCAGCGCGGCCCACAGCGGGGTGGCCAGGCTGGTGCCCCCGACGGTGAGCCAGCCTTTGCCCTTGAACGCCCCGGCCGTGCCGTAGATGACGTACCCGCGGGTCCCCCGGGTGCCGATCGCGGCCAGCGCCGAGACGTCGGGGACCTCTCGGCAGCCGGTGCCCTGCGGGGCACCGCAGCGGGCTCCGCTGGCGTGGCCGCGGACGGCACCGGCCTGCCAGGACGGCATCCACCACATGCGGGAGACACCGCCTCCGCCGACCAGGTTGCCCGGGTACTTGCCCGGCCGGCCGTGCTTCCCGTTGAACGGGGCTGGGAGCCCCAGGCCCGCCGGAGTCTGGTTCCAGGCCGACTGCACCGGCGGCGAGCCGTACCGGGTGATGGTGGTGCCGCCCACCGCCGTGACGAAAGGCTGGCTGGCGGGGTTGCCGACCTGCAGGCTGTAGGCCACGCGGGCGGACACCTCTTTCACGTCGGGCAGGCAGCCCTCGGAGCCCGAGTCCCCGGCGGCCGCCATCACCGACTGGCCCTGGAGAGCCATTTCCTGGAAGATCTGCGCCTCGATGCGGATGACATCCGCCCCGGCCAGCGGCTCGCAGCCGCCCCAGGAACTGCTCACCACCTGAGCTCGGTCCTGCTGGGCGATGGCGCCGTAGGTATCCACGATGGACTGGTCGCCGCCCGACAGCGGGGCCTGGTAGACGAGGACCCTGGCCCGCGGCGCCATGGCCGCGAGGACCTCGATGTCCGCAGTGGCCTCCAGCGTGCCGTCTCCCGAGGCGGCGACGCTGGTGCCGCCGTCGACCCGCACCCGGCGGACGGAGGGGTGCACCCGGTAGCAGCGGCTGTAAGCCCGGATGTCCCGGTTGGCGTAGTCGGCCAGCTCGAACAGGGCCACGGTGACGTGCTGGCCGAAGTCGTGCTGGCGGTAGAGCGGGTTGAACCGGTAGGCGTGGGCCAGCCAGGCGGCGGTGTACACGTTCGGGGTGCGGCGGGCTGCGGGGCAGGCCCGGGGTCCCGGAACCCGTCTGGTCACCAGGTCAGAGCCAGGCAGGTGCACGGTGCTGAGGCCGATGACCGCGGATACCCAGCGGCGCAGGCCAGCAGGCACCTTCGGGGCCCGCCGGTTGAGCAGCGCCGTCCGGCCGTCGGCGAGACGCACCCGGTCGATCGTCGTCCGGAACGCAGTCTCGATCCGCGCGGCCGGCCCCGCGGCGGGGAGCAGCAGGCCGTCACCCAGGGTCGGACTGGTTGCGAGGTGATGCCGGCGCAGCCAGGCGCGGACCGCGGCCGTGGCGCCCCGTGGCGGGCCGAAGCGGGCCTGGACCCGGCGCGGTCTGAGGAAGTGGCGGAACCGGGCCGAGGCCGGGACGGAGACCTCCCTGGCCAGCCGGGCGAGGCTGCCCGGGTGGCCGGAGCGCAGCGCCACGGTGATGTGCAGGGTGGCCGAGCCCGCCTCCCGGCCGGTGATCCGGGCGCCCGGCGGGATTCCTGCACCCGTGCTGGCCGGACCCGTGCTGGCCGGACCCGCGGCGGACAGCCCGGTGACGGCGGGAGCCGGCGCGGCCCGGCTGCCCGCCGAGGCGGGGCTTGCGCCCGACAGGCCGGCCGCGCCGATCAGCGCAGCGGCCGCCAGGGCCGCCGTGCAGGCCGGCCACGTCCGCCGCTTCAGCATCCCGTGTCCCCCGGTGGCAGCCCGTCCAAGATCAAGGGGATGCTAGGAGAGCCCAGCCCAGCGGCTGGCGACCCGACAATCCGCGCGCGTCCGGCCCGAACGGGGGCATGCTGCACATAGAAAAAAGCTGGAGGTGTCAGATCATGACCGGCGACACGATGCGCGATCTGCTTAAGCCCCTCATCGGTAAGCCAGGGTCCATGTCCATGCTCGTCAGCAGGATCGGGCAAGTCGGCTTCCCTACGGCCGAGGACAAGCGGCTGACCGGCGTGCAGGTCCGCCCGGACGGGCTGGTCCGTCTTGACCGCGAGACCGGCTGGACGGTGATCGACCCCAGCGAGGTCGTGGCCGTGGTGTGGCACGGCGATCAGGGCAACGACACCCCGGGTCAGTTCCTGTAGCCATCCAGGAGCCCGCGACACGCCCGCTGAGCTGCGATTCCCGGGCCAGGCCGGGGGGACAGGACCACACTGGGGACGCTGAGCACCGCAGGCGCCCCGAGCCGTCCTGGTTCACCGGCGCCGGGAATCCGAGGTGGTACGCCCCAGTGACGATCGCCCAGCTCGTGGACTGCACGCATCTGCACAGCGCTTTCGGCCCGGGATGCCCGTACTGCTGGCGGCCCGCTCCGGCCGTCCGGAAGGATCAGGGACGGCGCAGGACCCACGCCCCCGCGGCGGACGAGCCGGACCGGCCCCGCGACGGCCGCAGGCTCGGCTGATCCTCTGGTCCCCGACTGCGAGGGACCTGACGACGGCGGGCCCGGGGAGAAGGCTAACTCCTGGCCGCCCTCCTCAGCCGGCCACTGCAGATCACGGCGGGCGGCCCGGCGGCTCCTCAGGCCTTCGGCGGTGGCGGCGTAGAAGATGGGCATGACCACGACGAAGCCCAGAGCCGTCAGCGGGGCCACCAGCCCGACCAGTACCGGGACGAAGGCGGCGAAGATTCCGGCTACAGCACAGAGCCGCTCGGACCGGAAGAAGCCGGCGGTGACGCCGGGGCATAGCAACTGCGGATGCCGCTGCAGGTAGATGAAGATAATCAGCCAGCTCAGGGCCATAGCCGCGCTGAGCACGGCGTAAAGCAGGAGGGCGCTGACCTTATCGCCGCGAGTGCCTTCCGGCCCCATCGCGAAGGCGAGCTCGGCCGTCGGGAACGGCAGCACCGAGGCCGTCAGCAGCAGCCCCAGGTTGCAGCACAGCAGGCCGCCGTCGACGCGGGCGATCCGGGTGAACAGGGAGTGGTGTTTGACCCACAGCCAGCATCCGCAGCAGGGGCCTGTTCACCAGGGAAGCGTAACGTCCCGCGCCTGGCCAGGCCCGCCCTGCGGGTGCCCGGGCCGGCCGCTGGCCGCACGCGCAGGCCGCGGAGCTGGTCCGGCCGCCGGGCCTCAGCTCCCGGTGATCGCCTGCGGCGGCGGTGAGCCGGGGCCGATCTCGGCCTTGAGCGCGGCCAGTTCCTTGTCCACCCCAGCGGCGGTCCCGGCCTCGTCGAGTTCCTTCTGGATGTCGTCGGTGTCTCCCCCGACGTCTTCGAGCACCCCGGACGCCAGCAGCTCGTCGACCGCGCCCGCGCGGGCCTGCATCTGGGCGATCTTGTCCTGGGTGCGCTGGAGCTCCGCACCCGAGTCACCGAAGGTCTTGGAGATCCCCGCCGCGCTCTCGCCGACCGAGGTCTCCGCCTGGGCCGCGGTGTACTGCGCCTTCAGTACTTCCTTCTGGGTCCGGAAGTTGTTCACCCTCGTCTGCAGCGCCGCGAGGGTCTGCTCGAGCTTCTGCTCCTCCTGGGTGAGCTGCTCGTGCTGCGGCTCCATGGCATTGATCTGCTCCTGGGCCGCCGCCTTCCGGGACAGGGCTTCCCGGGCCAGGTCCTCGCGGCCCTGCCCGAGCGCCGCCTTGGCCTGGTCCTGGAGGTGGTTCACCGAGTGCTGCAGCTGCTGCTCCTGCAGCTCGATCTGCTTGCGGGACGCAGCGATGGTCACCAGTCCCCGGCGGACCTGGGTGATCTGGTCAAGCATCTGCTCGTACGACAAGTCCAGCATTTCGTCAGGCTTCTCGGCAGAGTCGAGCGCCTTATTAGCTTTCGCCTGGACTATGTCGTGAGCCCGCTGGAAAAGGGTCATGCCCATGAGGCTACCCACCCGCCGGCCTGTTCACCGGCCTGCACCGGGCTTCTGGCCGTCACCCCTCCAGGTCGCCGCCGAACGGCCAGGGCTCAGCGGTTCCGGGGGTCAGGCCGCAAGGCCGGCGTACCGGCCGTTGTCGGCCAGCAGGCTGGAGTGCGTGCCGGACTCGGCCACGTGGCCATGGTCCAGGACCACGATCTGGTCGGCGTTGCGCACCGTCGAGAGCCGGTGGGCGATGGTGATGGTGGTGCGGCCCACGGCCAGATTGTCGAACGCGTGCTGGACAGCCCGCTCAGTCTCGGTGTCCAGGGCGCTGGTCGCCTCGTCCAGCACCAGCACGCGCGGGTCGCGCAGCAGCGTCCGGGCGATGGCCAGGCGCTGCTTTTCCCCGCCGGAGAAACGGTGCCCGCGCGAGCCGACCATTGTGTCGTAACCGTCGGGCAGCCCGGCGATCAGGTCATGGATCTGGGCGGCCCGGGCGGCCTCCTCGATCTCGGCGTCGGTCGCGTCGGGTTTGGCGTAGCGCAGGTTCTCCCGCACCGTGGTGTGCAGCAGGTAGGTCTCCTGGCTGACCACGCCCACGACGGCGGCGAGGTCAGTGAGCTTCATGTCGCGGATGTCGATGCCGTCGATGCTCACCGTGCCGGCGGCCGGGTCGTACAGCCGCGCGACCAGCGCGGCCAGGGTGGTCTTGCCCGATCCGGTCTCGCCAACCAGGGCCAGCGTGGCGCCGGCCGGGACGTCGAGGTCGACGCCGGTCAGGGCGGGCCGGTCAGCCCCGGGATAGGTGAAACTGACGTCCGCGAGCCGGACGTGCCCGTCGATCACGGCCGGGACAATCTCGACCGGGTCGGCGGGGTCGTCCACCTCGACGGGCAGGTCGAGGTACTCGAAGATCCGCGCGAACAGCGCCAGTGAGCTAACCACCGAGACGCCGGTGTTGAGCAGGCCGGTCAGCGGCCGGAAGAGGCTGTTCTGCAGGGTGGTGAAGGCGACCAGGGTGCCGATGGTCATCGCGCCCGCGGTGACCGTCGGCACGCCGGCGGCGAGGTAGATGACCGCCGGGATGGCCGCGAAGATGATGCTCATGGAGGCCATCCGCCACCGCCCGGCCAGCTGGGAGCGCAGCTCAAGGTCGATCAGGCGGGCTGAGGAAGCCGTGAACCGCTCGACCAGGGACGGCCCGGCGCCCATCGTCTTGGCCAGCTGGACGCCGTTGATCGACAGCCCTTCCTCGATGGTGACGTTGAGGTTGGCCAGTTCACGCTGCTGCTCAGTGGTGATCGCGCGGCGCAGGCGCGCGACCTTGCGGCTCAGGTAGATGGCTGGCGGCATGACGACCAGCGAGATGAGGGACAGCTTCCAGGACAGCGCGACCATGGCCACCGCGGTGGCGACCGCGGTGGTGAGGTTGGAGGCGATCGAGGTCGCGGTCGAGGTGACCACGGACTCCATGCCGCCGATGTCGTTGGTGATCCGGGACTGGACCTCGCCGGTGCGGGTCCGGGTGAAGAAGGCGATCGACTGCCGCTGCAGGTGGCCGAAGACGCTGGTGCGCAGGCCGTGCATGACCTGCTGTCCGACCTTGGTGCTGATCCAGGTCTGGATCACGCCGAAGGCGGAGGTGATGGCGGCGATACCGATCATGCCGGCGACCAGCAGGATCAGCAGCCGCAGGTTCCGGTCCGGGAGGGCGGTGTCCAGCACCGCGCGGAGCAGGAACGGTGAGGCCACTCCAACAATGGAGGAGGCGACGATGATGGCGGTGACGATCGCCATCTGCCATTTGTAGGGGCTGAACAGCCGCCCGATGCGGCGCAGTGACACCTCGCGGGCCTGCGCCTTCTCTGCGGCCGTGACTGTTCTCGCTCCGCGGGACCGGCCCGGGCCGCCGCTGGGTGGGTTGGTGGTGGGTGGGTTCTTTGAGTTCGTGTCTGGTGACGCCAAGTGCTTGCTCGATTCTGCCGGGGGTGCCCCGCCGACCGGCGGAGCTCGGGATTAAGTATATGCTGAGGTTACCTCAATATGAGGCTACAACGGTAGCTACTGGTAAGATATTCCTGTGATCAAGGGCAGCGGGCGGACTGGCCGTCCTGGCACCGGCCCTGGCCAGACCGGCGCGGACGAGACTGGCGCGGACGAGACCCTGGCGGACGCCTTCCGGTCCGTCGCGCGCCGGCTGCGCGAGACATCCATGGAGACCCTGGCCCCCTGGGACATCAGC
>Ga0208717_1000231_pt1 | contig 21618 bp, 19 predicted proteins | sample NGESurF53shallow_FD_184489 | JGI IMG/M metagenome (GOLD analysis project Ga0208717, IMG submission 184489) | Arctic peat soil microbial communities from Barrow, Alaska - NGEE Surface sample F53-3 shallow (SPAdes) | ecosystem: Environmental > Terrestrial > Soil > Wetlands > Peat ... | reverse complement strand
CCGAAAACGTCTGGGAGTATCTGCGCGGCGCCTTCCTCTCCAACCACATCTTCAAAGACTACGACGCCATCCTCGACGCCGTCTGCGACGCCTGGAACCGGCTCATCGCCGAGCCCTCACGCATCGCATCCCTCGGAGCGCGCCCATGGGCCGTCACAGGTCACGCTTAAGGCCGATTGGTATTAGACGGCGAAAGTTCGAACACGGTGCCGCAGCAGCGCCCAAACATGCCGCCCAAAGGGGTCGTTCCGAAGAGATTGCCAGCGCGATCGAAAGTCACACCGGCTTCGGGTCGAACACCATCGCTGTAGCCGGTGAAGACGTGGAGCAGGGTTTCCATCCAGGGGCCAGAGCCGGAAGCTGGAGGCGTGAGCTTGAACACGACCCCATAGCCGTTTGCATACAGTCCGCCTTCACTCGTCGTTCCAATTAGATTGCCGGAACCGTCCAGGGTAAGCGGCGCCAGGGGAAAGGCCCCGTCCTGAACCCCAGACGTCGGCTGGAAGCGATAGAGGGTGGTGAACGCCCAATTTTTCGATCCCGGCGCGGGCGGGGCAAGCTTGAACACCGTGCCGTAGCCAGTGCCACTGCAGTTTGGCAGACAACCGCCTGCCAAGGTCGTGCCGTAGATGTTGCCGGTGGAATCCATGACTAACCCGGCTTCGGGACTCGCGCCATCGGCTCCGCCCGTGAACCTGTAGAGCACGCGCTCAGTCCACGATCCTGACTGCCCGGCGGGCGGCGAGAGTTCAAAGATCACCCCGTTCTGAGAAATACCGCCGGCGTTGGTGACTCCGAACAGGTTTCCGGCGGAGTCGGCGACAAGATTGCCGACCGGGAAAGCCCCGTCGCTTCCGCTTCGGAAACTATAGATCGCCACCGGCGCATCGGCGTGTGCGGCCGAGCTTCCGGCGACCACGCCCAGCACCGCCAGCGCGCCGATGAAAAGTCCCCGAATGCCGAACTTCATGACGACGGCCTCCCTATCTCAATCCGCCATACGCCTTTCGCCTCATCCGGGCCAGCCGTCAGGCGCCCGCCGTCGCCCTCGCTTTTCCCCCCAAAATCCCCCATCCCCGCCTCGCCCCCGCCGCGACTCAGCTTATGCGGTTAACGCGGGATTAAGGATGGCGGATGCTGAATCGCCGCCACGCATCGAAGCGGTCCGCGAGCGGTTCGGGGGCTGAGAGTTCAAGCAAGGCGCGGCGGAGGCTCCGGGGTCAAAATGACGTTCAAGGTGTTTGCTCCACAGACCAAGGAATTGAAGCCTCGGATCGTGGTGTTCGGGGTCGGCGGGGCCGGCGGCAACGCGGTCAACAACATGATCGAGGCGGGTCTCGAGGGTGTCGAGTTCGTGGTCGCCAACACCGATTCCCAACAGCTTGCCTTTTCCAAGACCGACCGGCGCATCCAGCTCGGCGTCAATGTCACCCAGGGCCTGGGGGCAGGCGCCCATCCGGAAGTCGGCATGTCGGCGGCTGAGGAATCCGCGCCGGAGATCGGCGAGAACCTGGACGGCGCCCACATGGTGTTCATCACCGCCGGCATGGGCGGGGGGACCGGCACCGGGGCGGGGCCCATCATCGCCAAGTGCGCCCGCGAGCGCGGCATCCTGACCGTCGGGGTGGTCACCAAGCCCTTCCACTTCGAGGGCCGCCACCGCATGCGCCTGGCCGAGGCCGGCATCGCCGAACTGCAGCGCTATGTGGACACCCTGATCGTCATCCCCAACCAGAACCTGTTCCGCGTCGCCAACGAGCGGACCACCTTCGCCGAGGCCTTCGGCATGGCCGACCAGGTGCTGCATTCGGGGGTGCGCTCGATCACCGACCTGATGGTCCTGCCGGGCCTGATCAACCTCGATTTCGCCGACGTGCGCACGGTGATGACCGAGATGGGCAAGGCGATGATGGGCACCGGCGAGGCGTCCGGCGAGGGGCGCGCCCTGATGGCGGCGGAAAACGCCATCCAGAATCCGCTGCTCGACGAAGTGACGCTCAAGGGGGCCAAGGCGGTGCTGGTGAACATCACCGGCGGCCTGGACATGACTCTCCTGGAGGTCGACGAGGCGGCCAACGCCATTTCCGGTCAGGTCGATCCGGAGGCCAACATCATCTTCGGGGCGGCGTTCGATCCCACGCTCCAAGGAGTGGTCCGGGTTTCCGTGGTGGCCACCGGCATGGACGGCGCCTCCATCGCGGCGATCGAACCCTATCAGAGCCGTCGCGCCCGGGAGACCGCCCAGTACGCCGCCGAGCCGTCTTGGCAGGAGCCCGCGCCCGAGATCGAACCGGCCCCCGCCTACGCCGCCATGGAGGCGCCCGAACCCGCGTTCGCGGCCGAACCTCCGGCGCTCAACGGGGCCGGTCCGATTGTGGTGCCCGCCCTGGCGGCCAGCCAGGCCGACTTCGCCTTCGAAACGCCGGCGCCGGCGGCCGCGCCGGCCAATGGGCAGCCGATCGTCCGCATCGTCGATCCGTCGGTGGCCGAGGACGAGGACGAGCCCCTGTTCACCGCCAATCACTATGACGAGCGGCGCCCGAAGGGCGGCTGGCTCAGCCTGTTCGGCCGTCCGCGTCCCGACAGCGGCGGACGCCCCCTGGCGGCCTCGCCGCGCTCCGCCGGCGGCGCTCAGGCGGCGCTCGAACCGATGGAGGATCACGAGGCGGAAGAACGCGAGGATCTGGAGATTCCCTCCTTCCTGCGCCGTCTGGCGAACTAGCGGCGCGAAAGCCCAGGGCCCAGGAAGATGGAACGCATGCGCGATCAATCGGATAGCGGGGACACATTCCGAAACAGGACTTGTTTTGCGGCTCGGCGCCGCGTCGCCTAGACGGTTCAGAACTGGGGACGACGCGCGGGCTGGCTTTTCGCGGTCTGACGGAGATTTCCGGTTGTCGCCTTATCTGCAGCACACGATCGCCAGCCCGGTCTGTTTCGCCGGCGTGGGCATTCATACCGGCGCGCGCGCCCAGGTTCGGGTTCGTCCGGCCCCGGCCGGAGCGGGGATCGGCTTTTTCCGCACCGACGTGACCGACCGCGACCCGCTCGTCCCGGCCCGCGGCGAGGCGGTCTGCCGGACGCGCCTGGGGACGGTGATCGGCAACGCCGCCGGCGTGACCGTTTCGACGATCGAGCATCTGATGGCGGTCTTTTCGGCCCTGAGCATCGACAATGCCATGGTCGAGATCGACGGACCCGAAGCGCCGATCATGGACGGATCGTCGCGGCCGTTCGTGGCCATCCTCGACAGCGGGGGGCGCCGGCGTCAGGAGGCGCGGCGGCGCTATATCGAAATCCTCTCGCCCATCGAGGTGACGGACGGCGACAAATACGCCCGCCTGATACCCGCCGAACAGTTCGAGATCGCCGTCGAGATCGCCTTCGATTCGCCGGCGATCGGCCGCCAACGGGTCGAACTCGTCATCGATGAAGCGACCTTCCGCCGCGAGCTGGCCGATTGCCGCACCTTCGGCTTCCTCCATGAGGTGGATGCGCTGCGCGCCGCCGGCCTGGCGCGTGGGGGCGATCTGGACAATGTGGTGGTCATCGAGGGCGACACGGTGCTCAATCCGGGCGGACTGCGGCGGCCCGACGAGTTCGTCCGGCACAAGGCGCTGGACGCCATCGGCGATCTCTATCTCCTGGGCGCGCCGATCGTCGGGCGCTATGAGGCCCGATTCGCCGGCCACGGCCTGAACAACGCCCTGGTCCGCGCCGTGGGCGCCGCCCCGGGGGCCTGGCGATACGCCTTGGCGCGGCAGAACCTCGCCGAGACCGGCTGAGCGTCCGGCCATGACCGGTTGGCCGCCGGGCCACCCTGGTGTAGAACCCGTCCGGCTGGCGCGGGGCGCTCGCTGCGCGCTGTTGAGGTGACCTTCCTTGTTGTCCAGATCCTGGGGCCGATCCGCCGTCGTCCTGGTCCTGATCGCGGCTATGGCCGCCTCCGGCTGTTCGCTGCTCAAAAAGAAAAAGCCCACCCTCGCCTATGAGGAGCGGCCCGTGGAACTGCTGTTTTCCGTCGGCGCCGACGACCTCGATCGCCATCAGTGGAACGACGCGGTCAACTATTTCCGCGAGGTGGAGCGGCAACACCCCTATTCGGAGTGGTCGCGGCGGGCGATTCTGATGACCGCCTACGCCCACTACGAGGCCAACAACTACCCCGAGGCGATCGCCGACGCCGACCGGTTCATCGCCCTTTATCCCGGCAATCCGTCGGCCGCCTACGCCTACTATCTGAAGGCCGTCTGCTATTTCGAACAGATCGTCGATGTGAACCGCGACCAAGCCTCCACCGAAAACGCCCAGGTCGCCATGCGCGAGGTGGTCAAGCGCTATCCGAACACGGAATACGCCTCCGACGCGCGCCTGAAGCTCGACATGGTCTCCGACCAGTTGGCCGGCAAGGAAATGACCGTCGGCCGCTATTATCTGAAGAATGGCGATCCCATCGCCGCCATCGGGCGGTTCCGCACCGTGGTCGATCGCTACCAGACCACCTCGCACACAGCCGAGGCCCTCTACCGCCTGGTCGCCGCCTATCTCAGCCTCGGCCTGACCAAGGAGGCGATTCGGGACGGCGCCGTGCTCGGCTTCAACTATCCAGGGGATATCTGGTACCGCGACGCCTATCGGCTTCTCACCTCGCGAGGCCTGCGGCCGGCCGTGACCCCCGCCGGCCAGTCGGTAGTGCCCAGCTTCCTGCCGTTCGGCCGGCACAAGGAGACCACGGTCGCCCCGCCGGCGGTGGATGTGGCCAGCGGCGAAGCCCCGACAGTGCCCGCCCAGGCAGCCAAGACGCCCAAGGCCAAGAAGGGCGATCTCGTCCACAACGTTCTGGGGCTTTGAGCGGCCGGAATTTTCGGTCATCCTGAGGGCCATGCTGATCGGCCTGGCCATCCGCGATGTCGTCCTTGTCGAGACCCTCGATGTCTCGTTCGGACCGGGCCTCACCGCCCTGACCGGCGAGACGGGGGCCGGCAAGTCGATCATCCTGGACGCCCTGGGCCTGGCCATCGGGGCGCGGGGCGACGCCGCCCTGGTGCGGCGCGGCGCGGCGCAGGCTCTGGCCAGCGCCAGTTTCGCGCCGGCGAGCGATCACCCGGTATGGTCCTATCTCGACGAAAAGGGACTCGCCTACGCCCGCGACGAGGATCTGGTGCTTCGCCGGACCTTGGGTCCCGACGGCCGGTCGCGCGCCTTCGTCAACGATCAGGCGACCGGGGTGGGTGTCCTGCGCGATCTCGGCGACCTGCTGATCGAGGTGCATGGCCAGCACGAGACCTCGGGCCTGCTCGACTGGCGCACCCATCGCGCCCTGCTGGACGCCTTCGCCGGCTGCGAGCGCGAGGCCCACGCCTGTCGGGAGACCTGGGGCGACTGGGCGGCCGCGCGGGAGAGGGCCGACGCCCTGCTGGCCGACCATGCGCGGTCGGCGGCCGAACTGAACGATCTGGCAGCCCTTCTGACGCGGCTCGACGCCCTGGCTCCTCGCGAGGCCGAGGAGACGGCCCTGGCGGAGGAAAGGGCGCTGCTCGGCGCGGCGGAAAAAACCCTGGCCGATATCGCCGCCGCCCACGATCATCTGGGCGAGGAGACCGTCGGCCGCCTCGGCCAGGCGTTCCGCGCTCTGGAGCGGGCGCGCGAGCGCGTGCTGGCGAGCGGCGTCGGCGAAGACCATCCCGACGTTCGGCGCATCGTCGCCGCCGCGGCGGCGATCGACCGCGCCCTGATCGAGTCAACCGAAGCGCTCGCCGCCATCGACGCCGCCGCCCAGGCCTTCGAGGTCGATCCGGAGCGCCTGGAAGCGGCGGAGGAGCGCCTGTTCGCCCTGCGCGCCATGGCGCGCCAGTTGGCCGTCCCGGTGGACCGGCTGGCTGATGAGCGCGCCGCCATCGCCGGAAGATTGATGGCCACCCAGAACCTTGAGCAAGGCCTCGCCGAGGCGCGGGCGGGGGCGGGACGGGCGCGGAAAGCATATTTCGCCGCCGTCGAGGCGCTGGGCGTCGCGCGGCGGGAGGGCGCCGAGCGCCTCACCGCCGCCGTCCAGGGCGAACTGGCCCCCCTGAAGCTGGAGAAGACCCGCTTTCGGGTCGCCGTCGAAGCCCTGCCGGAAGACCGCGCCGGGCCGTCCGGCGCCGACAAGGTGGAATTCGAGATCGCCACCTTGCCGGGCGCGCCCTTCTCCGGTCTCGCCGCCATCGCCTCGGGCGGTGAACTGGCCCGCTTCGCCTTGGCGCTCAAGGCGTCCCTCGCCGGCCGCGACAGCGGCCCTCAACCCCTGGTGATCTTCGATGAGGTGGATCAGGGGGTCGGCGGCGCGGTGGCCGACGCGGTGGGCCAGCGCCTTGCGCGCCTTGCCGTTCGTGGCCAGGTGGTGGTCGTCACCCACAGTCCCCAGGTCGCCGCCCGGGCCGACGCGCATTGGCGCGTGAGGCGCGTCGGTGAGGCAGAGAGGACCCGCGCCGCCGTCGATGTCCTGGTCCCCGCCGCTCGCGAGGAAGAGATCGCCCGCATGCTCTCGGGCGCCACGATCACGGAGGCGGCGCGCGCCGCGGCCCGAGCGCTGATGGATGCCTGAAGGGCGGGAGCGCGTGAAAGCGGTTGCGAATCTTACCGAAGCCGAGGCCGCCGATGAACTCGCCAGGCTGGCCGGGGAAATTTCGGGCCACGACATCCGGTATTTCCAGGACGAAGCCCCCATCGTTTCCGATGGCGACTACGACGCGCTGAAGCGGCGGAACGGCGCCATCGAAGCGCGCTTTCCTCATCTTGTCGGCGAAAATTCGCCCTCGAAGCGGGTCGGCGCGGCGAGGGCGGCGAGCTTTTCGCCGGTGGCGCATGGCTCGCCCATGCTGTCGCTGGACAACGCCTTCTCCGACGCCGACGCGGTGGAGTTCGACGCCCGCGTCCGGCGCTTCCTGCGGCTGGACGAGACGCCGATCGCCTATACCGCCGAACCCAAGATCGACGGCCTGTCGGCGTCCTTGCGCTACGAGAAGGGCGTGCTGATCCAGGGCGCCACCCGCGGCGACGGCCGGGTGGGCGAGGACGTCACCGACAATCTGCGAACGATCGGCGAGATACCCTATCGTCTGGGGGGACGCGGCTGGCCCGATCTCATCGAGGTCCGGGGCGAAGTCTACCTCGGCCACGACGACTTCGCGGCGTTGAACGCCGCGGCCGCGGCGGCCGGCCAGCGCACCTACGCCAATCCGCGCAACGCCGCTTCCGGGTCCCTCCGCCAGATCGATCCGGCGATCACAGCCGCGCGACCGTTGCGTTTTTTCGCCTACGCCTGGGGAGCGATCAGCGGGCCTTTCGCCACCAGCCAGTGGGAGGCGCTGACGGCCCTGGCCTCCTGGGGGTTTCGGGTCACGGCCCAGGCGCGGCGCATGGAGGGGGCGGCTGGACTGCTCGAGGCCTACAAGGCGCTGGAGGCGCTACGCCCCAGACTGAGCTTCGATATCGACGGGGTGGTCTACAAGGTCGACCGGCTGGACTGGCAGGCGAGGCTGGGCTTCGTTTCGCGCTCGCCGCGCTGGGCCGTGGCGCGTAAATTCCCCGCCGAGCGGGCCCGCACCGTTCTCGAGGCCATCGACCTGCAGGTCGGGCGCACCGGCGCGGTGACGCCGGTCGCCAGGCTCGCGCCGGTCACCGTGGGCGGCGTTGTGGTGGAGCGGGCCACCCTGCACAACGCCGACGAGATCGCCCGCAAGGATGTTCGGGTGGGCGACACCGTCATCGTCCAGCGGGCCGGAGACGTGATTCCTCAGGTCGTCGGTCCGGTGCTGGACGAGCGGCCGGCCGGCGCGGCGCCCTTCGCCTTCCCCACCCATTGCCCGTGCGACCTGCACACTCTGCTGGCGCGCGAGACCACCGCCTCGGGCGCCGAGACCGTGGTGCGCCGATGCACCGGCGAACTCGCCTGTCCCTTTCAGCGGATCGAACATCTCAAGCACTTCGTCTCGCGGCGCGCCTTCGATATCGAGGGTCTGGGCGAAAAGCAGCTTCGCGCCTTCCTCGCCGAAGGGTTGATCGGCGAGCCGGCCGACATCTTTCGCCTGGCCCGCGACGAGGCGGCCCTGGCCCGCTTGCGCGAACGCGGCGGCCACGGCGAGACTTCGGTGCGCAATCTCGCCGGCGCCATCGAGGCGCGCCGGACCATCCCGCTGGAGCGTTTCATCTACGGCCTCGGCATCCGCCACATCGGCGAATCCACCGCCGTCGTTCTGGCGCGCGGCTACGGCGACGCGGCCAGCTTCCTGGCGGCGATGGACAGGGTCGCCGCCGGCGAGGCCGATCACATCGCCGAACTCGACGCCTTGGATCAGGTCGGCGGGGCGGTGATCCAGGCCGCCGGCGACTATTTCCGCGAACCGCACAACCGCCGCATCGTCCAGGCTCTGGTCGATCAGCTGGACATCGAGGCGACCGCCCGTCCCAGGGCGGACACGGCGGTGGCCGGCCAGACCGTGGTCTTCACCGGCGCGCTGGAGCGCATGACCCGTGACGAGGCCAAGGCCCAGGCCGAGAGCCTTGGGGCGAAAGTCTCGTCATCGGTGTCGAAGAAGACCGACATCGTGGTCGCGGGCTCTGGGGCCGGCTCGAAGCTGAAGACGGCGGCGGAACTGGGTGTGGAGGTGTTGAGCGAGGACGAGTGGCTGGCCTTGATCGGGCGGGACTGAGCCGCGCTGAACGTCCTATCCGCGCGCCCATCGATATAGAACATCCGGCTCCTGCTCTTCGTTTCCGCCGCCGTCGGTGAGCTCGACGATCACGAAGCCACGCCCTTCGTAGAAACGACGAGCGCCGGTGTTGCGTTGGAAGGTCCAGATCGAGAGGCGCGGAAACGCCGCCTGGGCGACCCACAGGAGTTTGGTTCCGACGCCCCGGCCCTGAGCCGTCGGCAGGACGTAGAGCTGATCGACCCAGCCGTCGCGAAAGGCGACAATGCCGGCCAAACCCTGGGCGCCGGACGCGCCCCACACCTCGCAGAGGTTGAATACATGGGTGCGAAAGAAGTCGCGGTCCTCCCGCGACGTATGCCGGCCTGAAAGCCAGGGCAGCCGCTCGTCGAAGGCGGCGCGATGAACGCGCGCGGCGGCGTCCATGTCTTCGAGCGCCAGTCGAGCGACGGCTATGTCGCCCATCAGATCGGCGCGCACGCCTCTTTCAGCCACGCCGCCACCTCGGCGGGAACCAGAGGCCCCACCGCTTCCAGCACCCGCGCGTGATAGGCGTCGAGCTGGGCGCGCTCCTCGCCGGTGAGCAGCTCCCGCGCCACCAGACGCCGGTCGATGGGCGCCAGGGTGAGGGTCTCGAAGCCCAGCATCGGCCGCTCGCCGCCGGGGATCGACGTGGCCTCGGTGACCGCCTGCAGATTCTCGATGCGGATGCCGTAGGCGCCGGCCTTGTAGTAGCCCGGCTCGTTGGAGACGATCATGCCCGGCGCAAGGGCGACGGCGTTGGGCTGTTTGGCGATGCGCTGGGGTCCCTCGTGGACGCCCAGATACGACCCCACGCCGTGGCCGGTGCCGTGATCGTAGTCGAGGCCGGCGGCCCACAGGGCGACGCGCGCCAGGGCGTCCAGCGCCGAGCCGGTGGTCCCGGCGGGAAACCGGACGCGGGCCAGCGCGAGGTGGCCTTTGAGCACCAGGGTGAAGCATCGCACCATCTCGGGCGTCGGCTCGCCGATGGCCAGCGTGCGGGTGACGTCGGTGGTGCCGTCCAGATATTGCGCGCCGGAGTCCACCAGGAGCAGCGATCCGCGCTCGGTGCGCCGATTGAGCCGCCGGCTCGGGTGATAGTGACAGATCGCGCCGTTGGCGGTGGCGCCGGCGATGGTGTCGAAGGAAAGATCCTTCATCGCGCCGCCGGCTTCGCGGAACGCCTCCAGCTTGCCGACCACCTCGATTTCGTCGGGCAGGCTCTCCTGCGCCTCGGTGGCGACCCAGTGGAGGAAGCGGGTGAGGGCGGCGCCATCGCGGAGGTGGGCGCGGCGGGCGCCTTCGATCTCGACCGGATTCTTGCAGGCGCGGGGCAGGGCGCAGGGGTCGGGCGCCGACACGATCGTCGCGCCGGCGACTTTCAGCGTCTCGACATACCAGGTCGCGGACTGGGCCGGATCGACGAGGACGGGGCGCCCTTTCAACTCCGCCAGCGCGTCCTCCAGATCGGCGGGGGTTTCCAGGCGGACCTGATTGCCCAGCCACGCGGGCAGGTCGGCGGTGACCTTGGCCGGTTCTAGAAAGAGCCGCGCCGTCCCGTCGGCGGCGAGGATCGCCTGGGCGAGCGGCAGGGGCGAGCGGATCACGTCGCCGCCGCGAATATTGAACAGCCAGGCGATCGAGGCCGGCGAGGTCAGCACCGCCGCATCGGCGCCCTGTTCGGCCAGCGCCGCGCCGATCCGGGCGCGCTTGGCCGCCGACTCTTCGCCGGCGTATTGCAAGGGGTGGGGAACCACCGGCGCCGCCGGCTGCGCCGGTCGGGCGTCGCCCCAGGCCTTGTCCAGAGGATTGACGTCCACCGCCCTGAGCGCCGCGCCGGCCTTGGCCGCGGCCCCGCTCAGGCGTTCCAGGGCCTCGGGGCTGTGCAGGCGGGCGTCGTAGCCGATCACCCAGCCGGGCCTGACCGTCTCGCGCAGATAGGCCGGCACGCCACCCTCCAGCAGATCGCGGATTTCGAACAGTTCGCCGTCCACCTGGTCGCGCACCTGCAGGGCGTAACGCCCATCGACGAAGATCGCGGCCGCGTTGCGAAGCACAACCGCCGCCCCCGCCGAGCCGGTGAACCCGCTCGCCCAGGCCAGCCGATCGTTGGCGGGCGGCAGATACTCGTTCTGGTGCTCGTCTTCGTGAGGGATCAGGAACCCGTCCATCCCCTGCTCGGCCATGGCGGCGCGGATCAGGGGAAGGTGATCGGCCCCGAACGCGGGGCTGGTGGTCTCTTCAAAGGTCTGTCGCATGTGCCGGATTTAGAACGTTCGAAACGAAGGCGCAAAGGGCTTGAGCCGCCGTCTAAATTCACTACTGTAGTGACTATGACCCAGGCCACCCTCACCGTCCCCGCCGCCGAGGCCAATCGGCAGTTCTCCCGCCTCCTGCGCGCGGCGAGGGAGGGAACCCGCATCACCATCACCTCCCACGGCGAACCGGTGGCGGAATTGGGTCCGGTGAAGGTCGATGAAAAAGCGCGCGAAAAAGAACGGATTCGCGCGGCCCAGGACGCGCTGGAAGCTCATTGGGCCACCCTGACGCCCATCGTCGTGGGACCGTGGACGCGGGCCGAACTCTATGAGCGCGACCAGCGGACTTAGCCGTGGCCGGCGTCGCCCTCGACACCAATATTCTGGTCTATGCAGAGGGGGTGGAGCGGGCGGCGGACGATGCCGCCAAGATTCTCCAGAGTCGGCGGCTCATGCGGCGTTTCGCGGACGCCAGAGCGCGGACGGTCGTCGCCGCGCAGACTCTCGCCGAGCTCCACAACGTGTTGGTGCGCCGCCGGCGGCTTTCGCCTTCGGACGCGTCGATGGCGGTGCGAGGCTGGATCGAGCGGGCGGATGTCGTCGCGACCAGTGTCGCCACCCTCGACGCCGCGCTTGATCTAACTTCGGCCCACGGCCTGCCGATCTTCGACGCCGTTATCCTCGCCGCCGCCGCGGAGGGGCGCTGCGACCTCCTGCTGTCCGAGGACTTTCAGGATGGCTTCGCCTGGCGCGGCGTGGTGGTGACCAATCCGTTCGGCCCGGCGCCGGATCGGCGGCTGGCGCGGATTCTGGCGGGAGGCGGCTGACCTCACCTGAGCCGCAGCACCAGGGTCGCCCAGGCGTCGCGGCGCAGCCGGCGTTCCAGGCGAAAGCCGCGGGCAAGATAGGCGGCCAACACCGCGCGGGCCTGGACGCGCAGGAGGCCGGAAAGGATGGCGGTTCCTCCGGGCCTCAGGGCGCGGCGGATGTCCTGGGCCAGCGCGATCAGCGGCCGGGCCAGGATGTTGGCGAACACCAGGTCGTAGGGCGCGCTCTGGGCCACCAGCCGGTGGGCGAGGCCGTCGGCGCGCGCGAAGCGGCTGGCCGTCCGATTCACCCTGGCGTTCTGATTGGCGATGCGCACCGAGACCGGATCGATGTCCGTGCCCACGCTCACCGCCGCGCCGGCGCGGGCGGCGGCGATGGCCAGAACGCCGGTTCCCGCGCCCACATCCAGCACCCGCGCGAAGGGCCGGCGTTTGAGCAGGGCGTCGTAGGCGATCAGGCAGCCCACGGTGGTGCCGTGATGGCCGGTGCCGAACGCGGCGCCCGCCTCGATGCGCAGGTCCACCGCATTGATCGGGATGCGTCCCCGGTCATGCATGCCGAACACGAAGAACCGTCCCGCCCGCACCGGCGGCAGGCCCGAGAGGGCCATGGCCAGCCAATCGGCGTCGGCGAGTTTCTGGGTCGTTATTTTCAGTCGGGGGTGGCGGGCGAGTACGGCGACGAGGCGTTTGGCTTCGCCGTCGGAGGCGGGAAAGGCGTCGATGCGCCAATCCCCCCTGGCCTCGTCTTCCTCGATGATCGACCAGGTCGTGGCCTCCAGGAGAGGATCGGCGTCAATGGCGCTCTCCGCGGCCCGCGCGTCCTCGCGCGGGCCCCTGGCGACGATCTGCACGGCGCCCCGCGTCATGCGAGCGGTCGCCGCGCTCCGCCGCGCCTCAGGGCTTGGGCCGTTCGGCCAGGGGCCGCGCCGTCTCGGCCCGGGCGGCGGCCTGGTCGGCCGGCGAGGCGCCTTTGAGGATATCGCCGCCCACCGTGGGGTAGTCGCTGTCCGGCGGCGCGAAAGCCAGAAGCTCCGCCGACGGCGGTTTGGGCCAGGGCATGGTCAGGGCGGCGTTTTCCACGTGGGTTCGGGTGACGCAGCCAGCCAGCGTCACGGCCAGGGCCGCCGCGCCCAGGACTTGCCACCGCCTCATGCCGACCTCCTCGTCCTTGAGGAACGGCATAAGGCATTCCGCGCCGCGCGGCTACAGCACGCTCAGCATGTCGGCCACCAGGGGATGGCGCACGATGTCGCGGTCGTCCAGGCGGACCACGGCGATGTTGGGCAGAACCTCCAGTTTGTCCGCCGCCCTGGCCAGACCCGACAGTTCGGGCAAGAGGTCCGATTGGCCGGGATCGCCGGTGACCACCATGGTCGAGTTCCAGCCCAGACGGGTGAGCAACATCTTGAGCTGGACATAGGTGCAGTTCTGCGCCTCGTCGATCACCACGAAGGCGTTGTTGAGCGTGCGGCCGCGCATGAAACCAACCGGGGCGATTTCGATGGCCCCTTCGGTGATCAGTGAGCGCACCCGCTTCATCGAAAGGCGGTCGGAGAGGGCGTCGTAGAGCGGCCTCAGATAGGGGGCGAGCTTGTCTTCCAGTTCACCCGGCAGATAGCCTAGGGATTCGCCGGCCTCCACCGCCGGCCTGGACAGGACGATGCGCCCGACCTTGCCGGCGTCCAGCGCCTCCACCGCCTTGGCGATGGCGAGGTAGGTCTTGCCGCTGCCGGCCGGGCCTAGGGCGAGGATCAGATTGCGCGCGTCGATAGCCTCGATCAACCGCTCCTGGCCGATCGACCTGGCCTTGATGGTCTTCAGATAGCCCTGCTCGCGATCGTCGTTCTGCGGCATCGGCGTCCAGCCGCGCGCCGTGGGCAGGCGCCGCACCTTGGCGTCCCAAGGGCCCTCGGGATCGAACTGCCGCTCGTCGAACGCGCCTTCCCGCACAAATCGCTTCAGGGCTCGCTTGGTCATCGAAAGCCTCCGTTGTTGACAAAGAAAAAGGGCGCCGCCGAAATGGCGCGCCCTCAGAAATCATGCAGTTTTGGAAAGCGGCCGACCGCCTGGACACGCGACGCGACACCCGCCTCTCCGTTCTCGAGGAGACCGCGGGCGAGGCGCCCGCGGAGCGATGCGACCGACGGGAACTTCCCCCCGAATCGCCCGACGACACTGATCCTAGCTTAGTTTATGAGGGGTTAATCAACCGGCTAGTTGCAAGAATAAGGGGTATGCGGATGAGCGTCTATAGATTAGACGGCCGGGCGCCGGTGACGCCAACTGACGGCGAATACTGGATAGCGCCCACCGCGGTCGTGGTCGGCAATGTAGTCCTTAAGAATAACGCCAGTATCTGGTTCGGCGCGGTGCTGCGCGGCGACAACGACCCTATCACCGTGGGCGAGAATTCCAATGTCCAGGACAATTCCGTCCTTCACACCGACCTGGGCGAGCCTCTGACCCTTGGCGACAACGTCACGGTTGGGCACATGGTGATGATGCACGGCTGCACCGTCGGCGACAATTCGCTCATCGGCATCGGCTCGATCGTCCTTAACGGCGCGAAGATCGGGCGAAACTGCCTGATCGGCGCCGGCGCGCTGATCACCGAAGGCAAGGACATTCCCGACTTCTCCGTGGTCATGGGCGCGCCCGGCCGGGTGGTCAGAACCCTCTCGCCCGACGAGGCGATCGGTCTCGCCGCCGGGGCGCTGCACTATGTGGAAAACTGGAAGCGCTTCAGGGCGGGATTGACCGCGGTTTAGGGATGGCGGCCGCGGTGACATCTGGAGCGCGGGCGTCCCGCCCGCGACGATGCGTTTGGCGGACGAGACGTCCGCCCTCCAAGCCGCTGGCATTGCCGAGAATGGCGAACCTCGCCAGAACGTGGCCATGAGCGCATCCGCCTCCGAACCCAGTACGCGCCGCGCCGCGGGGATTGTCGGATTGGCCGTGGTCGGCTCGCGCCTTTTCGGCCTGGCGCGGGAGATCGTCTTCGCCGCCATGTTCGGGGCGGGCAAGCTGCTCGACGTCTACATCGCCGCCTTTCGCATTCCCAATCTGCTGCGCGATCTGTTCGCCGAGGGCGCCCTCTCGATCTCCTTCACCACCCTGTTCACCCGCGCCTGGGACAAGGAGGGGGAGGCGAGCGCCTGGGAACTGGCCAGCCTGATTCTCTCGGCCATGATCTTCCTGATGGGCGCCCTCTGTATCGTGGCCGTGGCGTGCGCGCCCCTGTTGGTGGAGGCGACCAACTTCGGTTTCCACAATGTGCCGGGCAAGTTCGAACTGGCCGTCCAGCTCACCCGGATTCTCTTTCCCTTCATTCTGTTCGTCTCCCTGGCGGCGGCGGTGATGGGGATGCTCAACGCCCGCTTCGTATTCGCCGTGCCGGCCTCGGCCTCCACGGTGTTCAACATCGTCTCGATCGTCGCCGGGGTGGGCCTCGCCTTCGCCTTCGACGCCGGCGCCAGGGCCGATTGGCGCCACCCGGTGTTCGATCAGCGCGCCCTCTACGGAGTATGCCTGGGGGTCATGCTGGGCGGATTGGCGCAACTGGCCGTTCAGCTTCCCTCGCTCTATCGGCTGGGGTTCCGCTTCCGCTGGCGCCTCAACCTGCGCGATCCCCGCCTGGGCGAGCTTTGGGCCCTGATGTGGCCGAGCGTGATCGCCGGGGCGGCGGTGCAGGTCAACGTGCTGGTCAATGGCCTCTTCGCCTCGCAGATCAACGGCGGGCAGTCCTGGCTCGCCTGCGCGTTTCGCCTGATGCAGTTCCCCATCGGCCTGTTCGGCGTATCTCTGGCCACCGCGACCCTGCCGGCTGTGACCCGGGCCTTCGTACGCGGCGACATGAAGGGGTTCGGCGCCACGGCGCGCGATTCCCTGCGCCTGGCCTGGTTCCTGGCCCTGCCGGCGGCGGCCGGCCTGGCCGTTCTCGCCCACCCGATCATCGGCCTGATCTATCAGCATGGCCGGTTCAGCGCCCGCGACACCGACCAGACCGCCCTGGCCCTTCAGGCCTATGCGCTGGGTCTGGCGGGCTATGCGGCGATCAAGGTGTTGGTGCCCTGCTTCTATGCGCTCGGCCAGCCGCGCACCCCGCTGCGGATCAGCCTGATCGGCATCGCGGTCAACCTGGTCCTCAATCTGGTCGGCTTCGAGATTCTCCACCTGGGCCACGCCGGCCTCGCCCTGACCACCTCGGCGGTCGCCCTGATCAACGTCGGCCAACTGGCGTTCGCCCTGCGCAAGCGGGTCGAGATCGGCGGGGGGCGGGAATGGACGGCCTTTCTCCTCAAGTGCGTCCTGGCGGCCGGGCTTTGCGGCCTCGCCGCCTGGGGCGCCAATCATCTGGCGGAAAGTCTGACGGCCTCTCGGCTGCTCCGCGCCGTCGGCCTGGCCGCCGCGGTGGGCCTGGGCGTCGTCACTTACTTTGTCACCGCGCGGTTGCTAGGCTTGCACGAGAGCGGCGAGGCGTGGCGGACGATCGCCCGCCGCCTGCCGGGATTCAGGCGCGCGGCCTGACGGCATTTTCAAGGGAGGCGCGGCGCGCATGGCGCTCGATCGCTACGACTACATCATCATCGGGGCCGGCTCGGCCGGCTGCGTTCTGGCGAGCCGCCTCACCGCCGACCCGGCGGTCAAGGTGCTGCTGCTGGAAGCGGGCAAGAAGGACAATTCCCTCCTGGTCAGGATGCCGGCCGGGGTGGGCGCGCTGATCGCCGCCAAGGGCGACTACAACTGGGGTTTCTGGACCGAGCCGGAACCCCATCTGGACGGCCGTCGCCTGTGGTGGCCAAGGGGTCGTGGCTGGGGCGGGTCGTCCTCGATCAACGGCATGATCTATATCCGCGGCCACCCCCGCGACTACGACCTGTGGCGCCAGATGGGCCTGGCCGGCTGGGGCTACGCCGACGTTCTGCCCTATTTCAAGCGCGCCGAGGCGCTCGAGGGCGGGGGCGACGCCTATCATGGCGCCGAGGGGCCGCTGCACATCTCAAGGGCGGCTTCCAGGAGCCCGGTCTATTCGGCCTTCATCGCCGCCGGCGGCGAGGCCGGCCATCCGCTCACCGCTGACTTCAACGGGTATCGCCAAGAGGGTTTTGGCCCCTATCAACTGAACATCAGGAACGGTCGCCGCTGGAGCGCGGCGGCCGCCTATCTACACCCTGTTCTGGGCCGGCCCAATCTTGTCGCCGAGGTCGGCGCGCGCACCACCCGCATTCTCATTGAAGGAGGTCGGGCGGTCGGGGTCGAATTCGTCCAGAATAGCCAAACGCGCCGGGCCCACGCCGACGCCGAGGTGCTGCTCTGCGCCGGGGCGGTGCAGTCGCCGCACATCCTGCAGCTTTCCGGTATCGGCGATCCGGCCGATCTGACGGCGGCGGGCATCACGCCCATCCACGAGCTGCCCGGCGTCGGCGCCAATCTGCAGGACCACCTCGATGTCATCCTCTCCTGGGAGACGCCGGGGGTGAAGACCGCCTACGGCTATAACAAGGGCCTGAACCGCCTCGCGACCGGGCTTTCCTACATGCTGGCGGGCCGCGGTCCCGGGCGGCAGAACTTCCTGGAGGCGGGCGCCTTCCTCAAATCGCGGCCCGATCTCGACCGGCCCGACCTGCAACTCCACTGCGTGCTGGCGATCATGAAGGATCACGGCAAGCAGGCGGCCGAAAAGGACGGCTTTTCCGTCCATGTCTGCCAGCTTCGTCCCGAGAGCCGGGGGCGCGTGGCCCCGCGCTCGGCCGATCCCTTCGACGATCCGATGATCTTCGCCAATTATCTGGCCAGCGAGGAGGATCGCCGCGCCCTGCGCGCCGGCGTCGCCATCGTGCGCGAGGTGGCTGGCCAGAAGGCCCTGACCGCCATCCGCGGCGGCGAGATCGAGCCGGGGGAGGGGGTCTCCAGCGACGCCGATATCGACGCCTGGATCCGCCGCGCCGCCGAGACCATCTATCACCCGGTGGGGACCTGCCGCATGGGCGTCCCCGGCGACGAAGGCGCGGTGGTGGTGGACGCGTCGCTGAAGGTCATGGGCCTCGCCGGCCTGCGCGTCGTCGACGCCTCGGTCATGCCGACCCTCGTCGGCGGCAACACCAACGCCCCGACCATCATGATCGCCGAAAAGGCGACCGACATGATCCTGGGCAAGACGCCGCTGGCGCCGATCGATGCTCCGGTCTTCGGGGAAGAGCACGTCAAGGCCACGGCTTGAGGAGAGACGAGCCAATGGAAATGCGAAAACTCGGACGTTCGGAGATCGCCATCGCGCCCCTTGTCCTGGGCGGCAATGTGTTCGGCTGGACGGCCGACCAGGCGACTTCCTTTTCTATCCTCGACGCCTTCGTGGACGCGGGCTTCAACGCCATCGACACGGCCGACGTCTACTCGCGCTGGTCGCCGGCCGGCGCCGGCGCCTCGGAGCGGGTGATCGGGGCCTGGCTCAAGGCGTCGGGCAAGCGGGGCCAGGTGGTCATCGCCACCAAGTTCGGCATGGAGATGGCGCCGGATCGCAAGGGCCTGTCGGCCAGATACATGGTCGCGGCCGTCGAGGAGTCTTTGGCCCGGCTCCAGACTGGCTACATCGATCTCTACCAAGCCCACTGCGACGACGTAGCCACGCCGCAGGAGGAGACGGGCGAGGCGTTCGCTTCCCTGGTGCGCGCCGGCAAGGTGCGGGTGATCGGCGCCTCCAACTTCGACGCCGCGCGCCTGACCTCGGCCAACGCCCTGGCGGAAAAGAACGGCTGGCCGCGCTACGAGACCCTGCAACCGCTCTACAATCTCTACGACCGCGCGGCGTTCGAGGGCGAACTGGCGGCGGCCTGCGCGGTGGGCGAGATTAGCGTCATTCCCTACTACGGCTTGGCGAGCGGATTTCTCACCGGCAAATACCGATCCGAGGCCGATCTGGCCAAAAGCCCGCGCGGGCGAGGGGCCAAGAAATACCTCACCGATCGCGGTCTTCGTATCCTCGCCGCTCTCGACACCGCCGGCGCGCGGCTCGGCGCGACGCCAGCCCAGGTATCGCTCGCCTGGCTGATGGCCAAGGTCACCGCCCCCATCGCCAGCGCCACCAGCGTCGCCCAGCTCCACGAACTCATGGCCGCCGCCGCGCTGAAGCTCGACGACAAGGCCATGGCCGCCCTGGACGCGGCGAGCGCGCCATTGGGATGAGCGCCCCGATCGACGACGGAGCGCGGCCAGCCCGCGAACCGGCCTTCAACGCGCCGTGGCCGGTCCTGGCCTTGGTCGCCATCCTCATCGCCACCCACGCCGCGCGGCTCGCCGCCGGGGTCGGCGTGGAGCGCTTTGCCCTGACGGCCGCGGATTTACCGGCCGGACGCTGGGCCGGCCTGATCAGCTATCTCTTCGTGCACGCCAGCTGGGCGCATGTCCTTATCAACGCCGCCTTCACCCTGGCGTTCGGGGCGCCCGTGGCGCGCTATCTTGGCGGTCGCGCACGAGGCGCGGTGGCCTTCTTCGCCTTCTTCGTGCTTTGCGGCGTGATCGCCGCCCTGGCCTATGCCGGCCTTCTGGGAGTCATCGGCGGTGCGGATCGGCCATGGGCGCTGCTCGGCGCTTCCGGCGCGGCGTCGGGACTTTTTGGGGCGGCGGCGCGGCTGATCGAGGGACGGGGGCGACTGGGGCCGATCGGCGGGCGGACGGTGGTGGGAATGACGCTCGCCTGGATCGCGGTCAACGCCGTTCTGGGTCTTTCGGGCCTGACCCCCGGCGCGGCGGGGCTGCCGGTGGCCTGGGAGGCGCACATCTTCGGCTACTTCGCTGGCCTCATCCTGATCGGGCCGATGGCCCGGATGGCGGGGGCTCACGCGCCGATCACGCAATAGCGCCTTGATTCGCCGCCGGTTTGGGCGGACGCTTGATTTTCCTCGACGAAATGGGAGGAAGGACCATGCTCGTATCCCAGGTGCTCAAGGACAAGGGAGACCTCGTGTTCACCGCCTCGCCGCGCGAAACGGTGAGCGCCATCGCCGCCATGCTCAGCGAGCGGCGGGTCGGGGCCATCGTGGTGGTGGAGGGCGACCGCGAGGTGGTCGGCATCGTCTCGGAGCGGGACATCGTGCGCATTGTCGCGACGAACGGCGGCGAGGGCCTGGCCACGCCCGTCTCGGCCTGCATGACCCGCGATGTGATCTTCGCCGAGCCCTCGGAGACGGTGGACTCCCTGTTGGAGCGCATGACCGACCGGCGCATCCGCCACCTGCCGGTGTGCCACGATCACCGGCTGGTGGGCATCATCTCGATCGGCGATCTGGTGAAGACCAAGATCGCCGAGACCGTGGCCGAGGCGGAGGGACTGCGCGCCTATATCTCGGCGGCGTGAGGCGCGCGCGCCCGCTATTCACACGGTCCGCGGACGGTCCGTCGCGAATAGGTCTTGATTTTTCCGAGCGCCCGACATAGTTTCCGCCCCTTCAATCGAATCGCCAAGGACTGATGGGGCATGCCCCGGCGGCCCCGGTCGATTTTTGCGCTCAAAATTCAGGCGTTTCCTGGTTTGGCCCGCATGTCGATTGACAGTCCGACGGGTCGCGGATAGAGACGCCCCTCCTCGCCGCCGCCGAGCGTTATCGGCGGGTTCGGCTGTCAGCTGGATAGGTCTTTGACATCGTTGATTTGGAAAGAGAAACGCAGGCGGCGGTGTCCTGGCGGCGGTCATAACCGTGACCGTCTATCGACGCTGACCAGAATGCGGTCTCTTGAAGACATACCATGGCCATCCGGCCGGGGCGAAAGCCTTGGGCGTATGGTTTTGGGAACTCGTCAATAGACTACGCAGACTACGCTCAGTCACTCCCAAGTGACTGAAAACGGAAGTCAGAACGTCAACTCAACCTGAGAGTTTGATCCTGGCTCAGAGCGAACGCTGGCGGCAGGCCTAATACATGCAAGTCGAACGGACCCTTCGGGGTTAGTGGCGGACGGGTGAGTAACACGTGGGAACGTGCCCTTTGGTTCGGAACAACTCAGGGAAACTTGAGCTAATACCGGATAAGCCCTTCGGGGGAAAGATTTATCGCCATTGGAGCGGCCCGCGTCTGATTAGCTAGTTGGTGGGGTAAAGGCCCACCAAGGCTACGATCAGTAGCTGGTCTGAGAGGATGATCAGCCACACTGGGACTGAGACACGGCCCAGACTCCTACGGGAGGCAGCAGTAGGGAATCTTGCGCAATGGGCGAAAGCCTGACGCAGCCATGCCGCGTGAATGATGAAGGTCTTAGGATTGTAAAATTCTTTCAGCGGGGACGATAATGACGGTACCCGCAGAAGAAGCCCCGGCTAACTTCGTGCCAGCAGCCGCGGTAATACGAAGGGGGCTAGCGTTGCTCGGAATTACTGGGCGTAAAGGGCGCGTAGGCGGATGTTTAAGTCAGAGGTGAAAGCCCAGGGCTCAACCTTGGAACTGCCTTTGATACTGGACATCTTGAGTACGGGAGAGGTGAGTGGAACTCCGAGTGTAGAGGTGAAATTCGTAGATATTCGGAAGAACACCAGTGGCGAAGGCGACTCACTGGCCCGTTACTGACGCTGAGGCGCGAAAGCGTGGGGAGCAAACAGGATTAGATACCCTGGTAGTCCACGCTGTAAACGATGAGTGCTAGTTGTCGGCATGCATGCATGTCGGTGACGCAGCTAACGCATTAAGCACTCCGCCTGGGGAGTACGGTCGCAAGATTAAAACTCAAAGGAATTGACGGGGGCCCGCACAAGCGGTGGAGCATGTGGTTTAATTCGAAGCGACGCGCAGAACCTTACCACCTTTTGACATGCCCAGACCGCCGGAGAGA
>Ga0208717_1000230_pt1 | contig 21652 bp, 21 predicted proteins | sample NGESurF53shallow_FD_184489 | JGI IMG/M metagenome (GOLD analysis project Ga0208717, IMG submission 184489) | Arctic peat soil microbial communities from Barrow, Alaska - NGEE Surface sample F53-3 shallow (SPAdes) | ecosystem: Environmental > Terrestrial > Soil > Wetlands > Peat ... | reverse complement strand
CGTCCAAGGACCGGACTGAGGAGATCGCCCGCGGGCTGGCCGCCGCCGACAGCCGGATCATCGTCGTGCCGAACCCGTCGGGTCAGATCGCCTCGGCCATGAACGCGGCCGTCAAGACCGCGCGGTACCCGATCATCACCCGCATCGACGGGCACGCGCTGCTGCCCGACGGCTATCTCCGGACCGCGGTGCAGACGCTGATCGAGACCGGCGCGGCCGACGTCGGCGGCGTGATGGCGGCCGAGGGGGTCACCCCGTTCCAGCAGGCGGTCGCCTGGGCGATGACCTCGCCGGCCGGCATGGGCGCCGCCGCCAACCACACCGGCGGCGTGGCGGGCCCGGTTGACACCGTCTACCTGGGCGTCTACCGCCGGCAGGCGATCGAGCAGGTCGGCGGGTACGACGAGACCATGCTGATCGCCGAGGACTGGGAGCTGAACCACCGGATCAAGGCGGCGGGCCACCTGATCTGGTTCACCCCCGAGCTGCGCGTCACCTACCGGCCGCGGGCCAGCCTGGCGGCGCTGGCGAAACAGCACTTCCGCTACGGGCGCTGGCGGCGGGTGGTCGCCCGCCGCTACCCGGAGACGGTGAACCTCCGCTACCTGGCGGCGCCGGCCGCGACCGCGGTCAACGCGGCCGGCCTTGCCGTCGGGCTGGCCGGGGTCATCGCGGCGGCGGCCGGGTCGGGCGGTTTCGCGCCCTACCTCGGCTTCGGCCTCGTCGTCCCGCTCACCTACGCGGCCGGGGTCACCGGGGTGGCGGTGGCGTTCGCGGGCGACCAGCCCGCCGGGGTGCGGGCCCGGGTGCCGCTGGTGCTCGCGGCCATGCACATGTCCTGGGGGGCCGGGTACCTCACCAGCCCGCGGCGGCTGGCCAGGCGGCACTAGATCGCGCAGGCGCGGCGGTCGGCAATACAATGCGGCAATGGGTTTTGATCTCGGCGCCGAACTCTCGGCCGTGCGCGGCCAGGGCTACGACCTGCACAGCAAGTACCTGAACCCGCAGCTGCCACGCACGCTGCGGACCATCGGCTTCGACAAGGACTACGTGCGGGGCGAGGGCGCCTACCTGTACGACGCCGAGGGGAACGCCTACGCGGACTTCCTGGCCGGGTTCGGGGTGTTCGCGGCCGGGCGGTCCCACCCGGTGATCAAGAAGGCGCTGCACGACGCGCTCGACATGGACTTCGCCGCCTGGACCCAGTTCGACTGCCAGCCGATCGCCGGCCTGCTGGCGCAGCGGCTGATCGCCAAGACGCCCGGCCTCGACCGGGTGTTCTTCTGCAGCAGCGGCACCGAGGCGGTTGAGTCGGCCCTGAAGTTCGCCCGCCACGCCACCGGCAAGGGCCGCGTCATCTACGCCCATCACGGGTTCCACGGGCTGACCGCGGGCTCGCTGTCGGTCAACGGGGCCGAGGAGTTCCGGCGCGGCTTCGGGCCGCTGCTGCCGGGGACCGAGATCCCGCTCGGCGACCTCGCCGCGCTCGACGCCGAGCTGCGCAAGGGCGACGTGGCGGCGATGATCATCGAGCCGGTCCAGGGCCACGGGGTGATGATGCCGCCGGCCGGGTTCCTGCCGGAGGCCAAGGCGCTCCTGCAGAAGCATGGCGCGCTGCTGATCTGCGACGAGGTGCAGGCGGGGCTGGGCCGCAGCGGCAAGTTCTACTCCTACCAGCACGACGACGTCCAGCCGGACATCGTCACCGTGGCCAAGGCGCTCTCCGGCGGCTACGTGCCGATCGGCGCGATGATCACCACGGACAAGATCTACTCCTCGGTCTACTCCTCGATGGACAAGCTCATGGTTCACTCGACCACCTACAAGGGCGGTCCGCTGGCGATGGCGGCCGGGCTCGCGTCGCTGGCCGTCATCGAGGACGAGGGCCTGGTCGGGAACGCCGCCCGGCGGGGCGATGAGCTGATGCGCGGCCTCGAGGGGCTGCGGGCCAAGTACGACCTGATCGCCGACGTGCGCGGTCGCGGGCTGATCATCGGCATCGAGTTCGGCCGGCCGTCGGGCATCAAGGCCAGGGCCGGCTGGGCGATGCTGCAGAAGGCGCGGGTCGGCCTGTTCGCGCAGATGGTCGTCGTCGCGCTGTTCCAGCGGCACCGGATTCTGACCCAGGTGTCCGGCGACCACATGGAAGTGATCAAGCTGATCCCGCCCCTCATGATCGGGGACGCCGAGGTCAAGCTGTTCATCGACGGCCTGGCCGACGTTCTCGAGGACGCCTCCAAGGGGTCCGGCCTGATGTGGGACTTCGGGCGGACGCTGATCAAGTCGGCCGTCAGGTCCTGAGCAGCGCCTCCGCTATGGGCAGGTCGGACGGGTAGGTGACCTTGATGTTGCGCTCGCTGCCCCGGACGATGTGGACGGGAACGTCCGGGAGGTAGCGGAGGACCACGCCGCAGTCGTCGGTCGGGGTGAAGGCCGGGTCGGCCGCGGCCAGGGCGTGCGCCCTGGCGATGGTCTCCAGGCGGAAGCCCTGCGGGGTCTGCGCCCGGTAGAGGGTCTCCCGCGGCGGGACGCTGGCGATCACGCCGTCGGCCACGACCAGGATCGTGTCCGAGGTCGGGACGGCGGTGCCGATCGCGTCGTGCTTCTCCAGCGCCGCCGCGCAGTCCGCGATGATCTGCTGGGTGACCAGCGGCCGGGCCGCATCGTGGAAGAGGACGCCGGTCTCCGCCTCCCGGTAGCGCCCGGCCAGGTACGCCAGCGCGTTGCGGACCGAGTCGGACCGGGTCACGCCGCCCTCGATGATCACGCTGACCTGGTCGCCGACGAGCTTCCTGGCCTCGGCGTGGTAGTCGGCAGGCATGACGAGCAGGGTCTCGTCGATGCCGGGCGCCTCGGCGAACGCGCTGACGCAGTGCTCGACCAGCGTCCTTCCGGCCAGGGTGAGCAACTGCTTGGGCCGCGCGGCGCCGAACCGGGTGCCCACGCCGCCGCCTAGTACCACCGCCACCATCCGTGTCACCGTCACATCGGGGACTTTACCTCCGCGTGTCCCGATGCGGATATCCACGACAGCGAGTGGACGCGCAGGTACGCTGGGGAAACCTCGTGCCTGGCGGGCAGGGAGAAGATCCGCATGACCGCAGAGGAGCTAGCTGCCAGCCGGCGCTACGTCGGCCCGGTGGTGCGCCTGGCGATCGCGTGCCGGATTCCACCGGTGGCGATGGCCAGGATCTCCGTGGGGTTCGCGGTGATCGCGGCGGGCTGGCTCTCGCTCGGCTCGGCCCGGGCCGACGCGGTCGCGCTGGCGGCCGCGGTCGCGATCTTCGTCGCGGTCTACGTCGGCCAGGTGCTGGCCGAGGAGTCGCCCGCGTCCGCCGTCGACTGGGGGCTGACCGCGTGCGGCCTGCTGGCCGAGCTCTTCGTCTACGCCGGGATCGCCGCCGGGGTCACCCTGAAGACGGTCGGCGCCGCCCCGTCCGGGCCGGCCGGGGCGGCGCTGCGGGGGACGTTCGTGGCCGGGCTGGGCGGGGTGGGCGCCGCCGGGGTCTGGCGGCTCGCGGTCATCGCGGTGATCGTGGCCGCCCTGGTGCCGATGGCGGACATCTGCCTGCACGGCCCGTCCGACGCGGGGCGGCAGCCGAGGATCTTCGGCCCGTCGGCTGACGTGCGGCTGCCCGCGACCGTGGCCGTGGTGCTGCTCGGCGGCGTTCGGGCCGGGTTCCTGGCCGTGGTCGTGCTCGGCGTGGCCGCCCTCGGCGCGATGATGATCGAGTCGCTGCGGCCGGGCTGGCGCCCGGTCGAGGTTCGCGGCTACCGCGGCGACGGCCGGATCTCGGTCTGGATCGGCGGGTGGGTGCGCGGCCGGATCCCGCCCCTGGCCCCGCTGCTGGTAGGGCTGCTGGTGACCGGGGTGCTGGCCGCGCTCGGACTGCGGAACCTGCCCGGCATCCTGCTCCTCACCCCGGTCGAGGCCATGCTGCTGGCCTCGTTCGGCTCCTGGCACGCGCACAGCGGGCGCGGCGACTGGCTGGTCCCCCCGCTGATCCAGGCGGCCGAGTACGTGTTCCTGGCCGAGGCCGGGTTCGCCCTCAGGCTGTGGCCGCCGTGGACGTTCGCGCTGGTCGCCGCGGCCGGGTTCCGCCACCTGGATCTGGCCTACCGGGTCCGCTGCGGCCTGGCGTCCGGCATTGACCGGCGCGGCCTCGGCTGGGAGGGGCGGATGATCGTGGTGGGCATCGCCGCCGCCGCCGGGGGGCTGATCGTCGTCTACCCGGCCCTCACCGTCTACCTGTGGTGGCTGAACGCGCGGGACTGGGTCGTCGGCTGGTCGGCCAACGGCCTGTCAGCTGGACATGCCGCCGTCGACCGGTAGCGTCGCGCCGGTCATGAACGAGCTGTCGTCGCTGGCGAGGAAGACCATGGCGCGCGCGATCTCGTCCGGGGCGGCGTGCCTGCCGAGCGGGATCATCTGGTCGAAGATGGTGCGGGCGGTGGCGCGGTCCGCACCGGTGGCGGCCTCTTCGACGCGGTGCTGGAACTCGTTGTCGACCGGCCCCGGATGGATGGTGTTGACCCGGATGGCGCGCGGCGCGAGCTCCGCCGCGAGCGTCCGCATCAGCCCGACCTGGGCGTGCTTGGCGGTCGAGTACCCGGCGATGTGCGGCGCGGCGGTCAGGCCGACCACGCTCGAGGTGATGATGATGGAGCCGCCGGCGGTCAGGTGCGGGACCGCGTGCTTGCAGAGCAGGAAGGCCCCGCGCACGTGGACCGCGAGGGTCTGGTCGAAGGCGTCCTCCGGGTAGTCGGCGATCGGCTCGGTCGGGCCGGCGATGCCCGCGTTGGCGACGACCACGTCCAGCCGCCCGAATTGCCCCGCGGCCGCCTCTACCGCCGCCTTAACCTGAGCCGAGTCGGTGACATCGGTCACCTTCCAGGCGGCCCGCTCGCCCAGTTCGGCCGCGCCCGCCCTCAGGTCCGGCTCGCGGACGCCGGCCAGCAGAACCCGCGCGCCCTCGGCGATGAAGGCCCGCGCGGTCGCCATTCCAATTGACCCCTCACCACCGGTGATAATGGCGGCCTTACCCTCAAGTCGACCCATGGTCACGCATGCTACTCGCGTACTATCTGATGGATATGGGTGGCGGTCGGCTTGGTGCCGCGTGGGAGTCACCGGCCGCCATGCGTCGCCGCTGGCTGGTCGGCATCTTTGCCGTATCCGTGATCTGGGCGGTTCTGGTCGCGACCTTCAGCTCCGACTCCGTGCACCGGCTCTGGGGCGTGATGGCGGCCTGCGGGTACGGGCTGGCGCTGCTCGCCGTCCTCGCGGTCAGGAACGCACGCGTTTCCGACGTGGCGCTCGGGTTCTCGTTCGTCGGGGCGCTGCTTGCGCCGCTCACCTGGATGGCGGCCAAGGGGCTGGAACAGCCCGAGGTGTGGGTGGTCGCCCGGTCCGGGTCGATGCTGATCCACCAGGGCACGCCGTACGCGAGCACGGCCGCGCTGGCGGCCACCACTAACCCCAACGCCTACAACCCCTATCTGCCGGTGATGGCGCTGTTCGGGCTGCCCCGCGCGATCTTCGACGGCGGGCTGCTGACCGACCCGAGGATCTGGTTCGGCGTCGTCTTCTTCGTCGTGTTCTGGCTGGCGCTCCGGCAGGGCGGCGCCACGGATCCGGGCCGCTGGGCGGTCCTGGTCGCGGGCAGCCCGGTGATCGCGTTCGAGCTCGCCGTCGGCGGCACCGACGTGCCGATGGTCGGGTTCCTGTGCCTCGGGTTCGCCCTGCTCTACCGCCGTCCGACCTCGGTCAACCTCGCGGTCCTGGCGGGCCTGGCGCTCGGCGTCGCCTCGGCGATGAAGGCGACCGCGTGGCCCGCCCTGGTGGTGGCAGTCGTGCTGATCGCGGTCCGCGACGGCAGGAAGTCGGCCTGGGCGTTCATCGTGGCCGCGCTCGGCGTCGTCGCGGTCTGCGTCGGCCCGTTCGCCGTCCACCCGAAGTCCCTGGTGGACAACACGATCCGGTTCCCGCTGGGGCTCGCCAGCGTCCAGTCCGCGGCCTCGAGCCCGCTGCTCGGGCACGTGATCGCGGCGACCTGGCACTCGGCCGGGCACACGATCGTGGTCGCGCTGCTGGTGCTGGCCGCCGCGGCGGTCGCGCTGTCGCTGGTGTTCCGGCCGCCGCGGACGGTTTCGCGCGCGGTCGTGCTGCTGGCCGGGGCGATGACGCTGATGTTCGTGCTGGCGCCGTCGACCAGGTTCGGCTACTTCATCTACCCGGCCGCGCTGGCGATCTGGCTGTTCGCGGTGCGGGTCGGAGGCCAGGCGGCCGGCGGGCCGGCTACGCCAGATCCCGGTGGGACTGCTGCCAGCTTGAGTACCAGTCGGCCCACCATTCCCGTTGAGCGGCCAGCGGCATGATGTACCGGACGGTCTGCGCGTAGTACGAGCGCTGCTTGGGCAGCCCGAGCTTGCGCAGCGTCTGGACGTTGGATGCCCGGTCGGCCAGCTTCACCACGATCGCGTCGTCGGGCGCGTCCCGCAGACGCTCCAGGTACGCCTCCTTGACCGCCTTGGGGTCGGCGCCGTCCTCCGGCTCCGGCTTGGTCACCCAGCCGACCAGCACCGCCACCCGGCCGCCGAACGCGCGGCGGACGTCGTCGATCGTGCACGGGGTGTCTTCCACGACGTCGTGGAGCACGGCCGCCTGCAGGATCTCGGGGTCGGTGACGCCCGCCCCGCGCACCAGGACCTCAAGCGCCTCGAGCAGATGCTCGGCGTACGGCGCCCCGGTGGGGCGCGTCTGGGCGCCGTGATAGCGGACGGCGAACTCCACCGCCATCGCCACCGCGTCGGCGTCGGGCGCGGGCAGCAGGCGGCGCAGCTCCGGTTCCGTCCGCTGCCAAGTGTGCCAATTCGTGAACAGCTCCATAAGGTTCAGTGTGCGCCGATGGGCGGCTTGCATAGTCCTGAATGGTTCGCACAGGTTCTTCTTCTACAGTGGGGTCTGTGCGTCTACGACTGCCCGCCGTGCGAGTCCGGGAGGACACGACGTCCCCAGCGGACAAGCCTGAGGCTGACGCCCCGGGCGGGGCCGGCCCGGTCACTGGGGAAGCTGACGCGGCCAGGCCTGGCGAAGGGTCCGTTCGGGATGAGATAGAGCAGAAGCCGCCGCCGCTGCTTTCATTCCCGCCCGCGGTTGCCAACGGCCTCCTCGCTCTGCACCGGTCTTACCGGCGCGTGGTGGAGGAAGGCGAGCGGCTGGCCGAGCGGTACTGGTGGCTGCCCGGGCGAGTGTTCGGGGTCCTCACGATGGCGCCGGCCTTGCTGGCGGTCGCGCTGCTCGTGCCCGGGACCGGGATGCTGCTGGCCGGACGCCTGCTGCCGCTGCCGGTGCTGATCATCTTCGTGCCGCTCACGGTGGCGCTGTGCTACTTCGGGATGCGCGGACTGCCGGTGCAGTGGCCGCAGTTCGGGAGGCAGGACCTGGCGGCTGATGCTGCGCCCGCCGACGGCCCTGACGCCGACGGCCGGCGGGTCGGCGTGCCGGTCGGCGCGCTGCTGGCCACGATCGCGATCGCGGCCGGGTTCGGGCTGTGGCAGGCGGCGTTCAGGTCCCAGCAGCTCTTCGGCGCCGGCGACCCGAGCGTCTACCTGCAGTACGCGTACTGGATTGCCGAGCACGGGACCGCGCGGATCCCGACGTCGGCGGCGTCGTTCGGGAGCTCCGGCGGGCTGGTTTTCGCGAGTCCGGGGTTCTACGTGTCCGGCGGGGTCCTCACGCCGTCGTTCCTGCCGGGGCTGCCGCTGGTGCTCGCGGCCGGGACGTGGCTGCACGGGCTCGGCGGCGCGCTGCTGATGCCGGCGGTGCTAGGCGGCTGCGCGGTGCTGTCGTTCGGCGGGGTCGTGGGCCGGCTGGTCGGGGGGCGATGGGCGCCGGTCGGGGCGCTGGTGCTCGCGGTCTCGCTGCCCGAGATCTACGTGTCGCGGACGCCGTTCAGCGAGCCCCTGGTCCAGGTGCTGCTGTTCGGCGGGCTGTGCATGTTCATCGACTCATTCGGCGTCCTCGGCGGGGGGATGGCGCTGGCCGGGCTGGGCGGGCTGGCGCTCGGGCTGACGGTGCTGACCTGGATCGGGTCGCTGAGCATCCTGCTGCCGGCCTTCCCGGTGCTCGCGTGGCTGTTCGTGGCACGGCGACGCCAGGCGGCGCCGTTCGGGATCGGGCTGTTCCTCGGCATAGCCATCGGATTGGCGGCGGCGCTGACATTGGGGCGCTCCTACCTGTCGACGGTCTCGAGCGAACTGCATGTGTTCGGTCTCGCCGCCGCCGCGTTCGGCCTGGCGACGGCGCTGATCGCTCCCCTCGCCGTCCCGGAGGTGCGCGCCCGGGTGCGGCGCGTGTTCACCCGGCGGCTGCGCGCGGTCGGTCTGGCGGGAGAGGAGATCTCCCTGCCGTCGCTGGCGATGATCGTCCAGGGGATGGCGGTGGCGCTGCCGGTGATCGCGCTCATCGTGCTGGCCTTCCGGCCGTTCGTCCAGACCGTCGTCGGCCAGACCAATCCGGTCCTGGTCCGGGAGGTCGTCGCGCTGCAGCGACTGGCCGGGCTCCCGGTGGACGGCAGGCGGCAGTACTACGAGCAGAGCTTCACCTGGGTCCTGTGGTACCTCGGGCTGCCTGCCGTGCTGCTGGCCTGCGCCGCTACGGCGGTGCTGGGGCGCCGACTGGTGCGGGCGGTGACCTACGGGCGGTCGTCGATTGTGGCGGCGCGGCTGTTGGGGCTGCCGTTCCTGATCGTCGTCTGGTCGGTGGGCACCGTGCTCTGGGATCCGGCGGTGGCGCCGTGGCAGCCGTGGGCCTCGCATCGGCTGGTGCCGGTGGTGCTGCCGGGCCTCGTGCTGCTCGCGGTCTGGCTTTGCTCGCGAGTGACCGTGCGGGCGGCGGTGCTCGGCTCATCGCGGCTGACGGTCACCCTGGTCGCGATCTGCTGCGTGCTGGCGCTGGCGATCCCGCCGGCGGTGACCTCGCTCAACCCCGGGATGGTGCCGCGCACGTCGGTTGGCGGCTACTCGTCCGGAGTGTCGAAGTTCGTGAGCCGGGTCCGGCTGCGCGGCGTCGGCGCGGCGTCGGCCTACCGCGGGTCGGCCGCGGCCGCCGTCTCGCTGTGCGCTTCGATCGGGCCGACCGCGAGCGTGGTGTTCGTCAACGCCTCGACCGCGGCCGCCTTCGCGCCGACCGTCCGGGTGCTCTGCGGGGTGCCGACGGCGACGATGGAGGCGGGCTCGTCCCCCACCGGGGTCGAGCGGGTGGCGACCTCGATCGAGCACGCGGGCCGCCGCCCGGTGCTGCTCGGCTCGTCCCGCGCGGCGGTGTCGCTGTTCGGGGCGGTGCCGCGCCGTGTCGTCTCGCTGCGAACGACCGGCGACGCCGAGGTGCTGACCGGGCCGCCGGCCGGGAACTGGCCCGTCTCCTACACGGTGTGGATGGCCTCGCCGCTCGGGTAGCCACCCCACCCTCGCCTGCCGCGCGAGGCGGGGTCCGGCGGCCGATTTGCTTCTGCACGCTGGAGTTCATAGAGTAAAGACATCACCGCGGGGTGGAGCAGTTCGGTAGCTCGCTGGGCTCATAACCCAGAGGTCGTAGGTTCAAATCCTACCCCCGCTACCAAGGTCAGAGGCCGGGTCCGAAAATGGATCCGGCCTCTTCCTTGTAGGTTGTGCACGGAATTTGTGTGCAGCGCCTAGCGACGCCAGTGAGCCTTTTTGACGTCGTGTAGATTTTTAGTCATACTTTTGACTATGACTGTTCTTCCGCTGGGCGACGTCAAGTCGCACCTGTCTGAGCTCGTTGGCCGGGTGCACGACCAGCACGAGCGGGTGACCGTGACCGTTCACGGTAGGCCGTCGGCCATCCTTATCGCTCCAGAGGATCTGGAGGCGCTCGAGGAGACCCTGGCCATCATGCGGGACGCCGCGACGATGAACCGGCTTGCCGAGTCCGATGCCGAGTTGGCCCGCGGCGAGTACGTCTCCGCTGAAGAACTCGCTGAGACCATGAGGCGGCGCCAGGCGTTATGGGCGACCAGCCCGCAGAGGATCTCTACGAGCTGCGAACGACCTCCACGGTTCGCCGTGCCCTGGGCGAGGTTCTGCCGGAGGCCGTTGCCGCGGCAGCCTACGAGTTCATCACCGGTCCTCTCCTGCGAGAGCCTTACCGAGTTGGCAAGAGGCTCCTCCCGCCTATGGACGACCGGTTCAGCGCGCGGCGCGGCACCTACCGCATCATCTACCGGATCGATGACAAGAACCGGGTAGTGACGGTGGTGGACGTCGATCACCGCCGCGACGTCTACCGATCGTAGAACCGTAGTTGGCGCGTTGCCGAATACGCCTAAGTCTTTAGATCAAGGCAGTTGCCATCGCGGACAGGCCCCTCCTGTCCAGACGCTACCCGACGGTGCCGTCGGTCGACGCCTTACGCGCCAGTATGAACGCCACGCGGAACTGGCGGCGATCATCCGGTTCGGGGTTCTCCATCAGTCGGGCCGACTCGGTAATTCCTGCCGAACGTAGCAGTGATACGACGTGCTCCGGCCACCAGCGATAGGCCGCGGCCACCCGGTGGTCGTAGTACTCGTACGGCGGCTCAGGGGCGTCTTTAGCTGAGAAACTGATCAGCAGCCAGCCACCGGGAGCAAGCACTCGTGCGATCTCGGCCAGCGCCGTCGGCAACAGTCTGGGTGGCAGGTGGATGACTGAGGAGCGGGAAAGTACTCCACGGCAGGATCCGTCGGCTAGGCCAAGGCGGGTTATCGAACTGAGCGCGAAGCGGACCTCGGGATAGCGCGTCCGGCCGATCGCCAGCATCTGGGCGGACTGGTCAACACCAAACACCGACAGCCCGAGGCTGTGCAGGTGCGCGGCGATATGGCCAGGCCCGCAGCCGAGGTCAGCGACCATTCCCGCAGGCCCGCGCCGGATCACCTCAGCGAAGGCGGCGAGCAGAGCGCGCTCTGTCGGCCTGTCATCCAGTGTGTCTTTGAACTGGTCAGCGTAGACGGGGGCGATCGCGTCGTAGGCCGCGCGGGCGGTATGTAGATCGGGCTCACGCATGCCCGCGACAGTACTCTGCCACCCCGACATACCAAACCGCTTCCACGCGTCTCGGATTAAGGCTGAGAAGTCCCAGATCAGAAGCTGTGTTTGCTAACGGAAATGCTAACGAGACTCGTCGGAACGGGGGCGACAGGGTGAGACGTCGGCAACGAGGACCCTGACCGACGTGCAGGTCAGCGAGACGCAATGAGACTTGGGAGAAGTCGGAGACGCACGTCGTATGGCTCATAACCCAGAGGTCGCAGGTTCAAATCCTGCCCCCGCTACCAGGGTCAGAGGCCGGGTCCGAAAATGGATCCGGTCTCTTGCTTTTTGTCTGCGCCCAGCGACGTCTCGGCAATCCGACGGTTGCCGACTTGTTATCGTGCCATAGAGGAAACTAATCTTTCCTTTATGGAAAATAACCCGTCGTGGTTGCTGCCACTGCTGCCATCGCGGGCCAACGGGACCCTGCTGGCTCTCCTGTACCTGCATCCCGAGAGGGACTACAGCCTTGCGGAGGCGGGGCGGCTGATCGCCGCGAGCCCCAAGGTCATGCACACCGAGGCAGACCGGCTGGTTACCGCCGGGCTGGTACGCGAGACCAGACGCGGGCGAGCGCGGCTGCTGAGGGCGGAGACCGCTGGCCCGGTGAGCCGCCCACTCACCGATCTCCTAGCGATAACCTACGGCCCGCTGCCGGTTCTCACCCACCTGCTGTCAGAGGTCGGGGGAGTAGACCAGGCCTACATCTACGGGTCCTGGGCGGCCCGGTACCTAGGGACGCCAGGCTCCATCCCGCAAGACGTAGACGTACTCACTGTCGGTACCGCGAGCGATGATGACCTGTACGAGGCGGCCCGCCGGGCGGAACAGCGCCTCGGGGGGGAAGTGAACGTCAGCGGCATCAGCTCCCTGTACTGGGACGCCCCGGATCCAGCTGACTCGTTCATGCGCCATATCCGGGAGCGCCCTTTGGTCAAGCTGGAGCTGACGTCATGAGGTGGAATCAGGGCCGCGCGGAGATCGACAAGCTGATCGCCGACGGAGAACTGCAGCGACGTGCTGCCGAACCGTGAACACGCGGACCAGTTCTTCGCGCAAGCCAGAGCCTCTACGATGCCGCCCGCATGGCGCTCACCGCAGTCTTGGAGAACGAGGGCTTGCGTCCCACCAGTCGCGGCGGGCATATCGCGCCGTACGCTGCCGTCTCCGCTCAGCTTGACCCGCCGATGGGCCAGGTGCTGAGGCCGTTCGACCGCATGCGGCGGACGCGGAATCGGTCCGAGTATCCATCGTTTTCGACTCCCGGGTCACGCCGGACAACGTGCGCGCCGACATCTCAGTTGCGGCGTCGACTCCGGGGCCGCTATCCCTCCGTCCGAGCGGAATCGCTGATGTCCTGAACTGCCCAGTCGTGCGGTCCCGCGTTGCCGAATGAGCCTTAAGACTTCCAGTCAAAGCGAAGGACCCCCGGGGTCCTTCTCTCGCCGCCCTCGTCTACGGCCGGGGTTCGGCGTACCAGCGCCACTCGTCGCCCAGCCGAGGCCGGTCAGGAAGGTCACCGCGGCCGGTGGCCCACAGCAGTGCCGCCCATGGGCGGGCATCGGCGGGCGCGCCGGGGAAGAGTCGGCTGAGCACCCGCGCGCACAGATCCGCGGGCGGTTCCCAGAGCACGCCGAGTCCCTGAGCGGCATCGTGCCCGTGGACCAGGGTTTCCGCCACGCCCATCGCGGCGAAGCCTTCCGGGTCCGAGGTACCGTGCGGATGCCAGGCGCGAGTGCCCGGGGATGCGGTCGTAACCATGGCCACCAGCAGGGCACCGCACGCCTCAACGGCCTGCAGCAGGCCCGCAGCCCCTTTCTCATGGTCCACGTGGATGGCGCTTTCCGCGCCGCCCGGCCGGGTGCTCGTCATCGCGATCGGCACGTAGCCGCCCTCCGGCGTAGCAGGAGTGAGCTGAGTGGCGTAGGCGAACAGGCCATCGGCGATGTGCTCGACGGTCTCCCAGCAGTCCCAGTCCAGCGAGCCGGCCGGATTGGCCCATGCTTCCGCCGGCGCGGAGCCGAACGCCGTTACCGCAAGCCGCACCGCGAGCGTGACGTCAGCTACGGTGACCGGAGCACGGCCCGGCCAGTCTTCATGTGGCCGCATACACGAAATTTACTACAGCGATTGACGCGTGAACGCGAAACCCGGACCGCGCTTCTGGGTACCCGCGGCGCTTGATTATGTCGGCCGTCCGACGCGGCGGGCGTCGGGAAAGGCCAAGACCAGCAGGCCATCGGCCGGATTGGTGCACGGATTTGTGCACGAGACGCGGCGGGATGGATTGGGACGAGGGCGACGTCCAAGCCCGACATGGACCCAGAGCCACGCGTGCCTCGCACAGCCCGTTTTATGAGGCGCGTTGGTTACACTGCGGGAAGCAGCACGGATTCTGGGTATCTCGGGTGGCCGTTGGCGGCAAATTTGCCGAGGCTGCTGGAAAGGATCAAGACAGTGAAAAAGTACATGCTCTTCGATCACGATGGTGTTCTGGTGGATACCGAATTCTGGTATTACAAAGCTGGAGAACGTGCCCTGGCGGACATTGGCTTGACTTTGGACAAGGATCAATACCCCCGGGACATGAACCAGGGATTGGGCACTTGGGCCCGAGCCAGGGCGGCAGGTATTGATGAACAGACCATCAGCAGGCAGCGTAAGGTTCGTAATGATTATTATCAGGAATATCTTAGGACAGAAGCCATTGAGATTGAAGGCGTCGTTGAAGCTCTTGCTGAACTGTCAAAATACGTCCGCATGGCCATCGTGACGACTGCAAAACGTGTGGATTTTGAAATTATCCATGAAAAGCGCCACGTTAGACAATTCATGGATTTCGCCCTTGTTCGCGAAGACTACAAGCTCGCCAAGCCGCACCCGGAACCATACCTGACGGGCTTGAAGCGCCTCGGGGCGACCAAAGCAGAGACGCTGGTTGTGGAGGATTCATCCAGAGGGCTGAACTCGGCCGTGGCGGCCGGTATTGACTGTGTCATTGTCTATAACGACTTTACAAAAGCACATGACTTTTCACAGGCTAGCTATCGAATCGAAACTCTGATTGAATTGAAGGACATTATCCTCAATGTAACCTGAAGGAGCAGTCAGCCCGCCGCTGCCTAACCCGGAATCCCTCACGCTCGTAGAACCGGCGTGCCCTGGCGTTGTCGTCCGACACCCACAGCACGACCCGCACCGCATTCCCTGAACGACTCCAGGCAGTGATCGCGGCTACCAGCATCCCGGCAACACCACGGCCCCGCCACTGAGGGGCGACCCATATCGCGCCAAGACCGCGGTCTTCGGCCGAGTCCCGGTACAGGCCCGCCACGGCGCCTGCCACCCCGTCCCCTGACATGGCGACGAAGACCGCCGAATTGCGCACCAGTTCGCGCCAGCCGCCCTCCGCAATGGCCTGTTCGTCTACCACGGCTGAACCGAACGCTCCCGGGGAGTCTGTCAGGGTCGCTAGGCGCACCTCGCGCCATCGGCGCCTGTCGTCTTCGCCGAGCTGGGTGAGCGTCGGCGCAGCGGGAAACGGGTCTCCTGATTCCCGTGTCATGCACGCCATCATGCCCGACCGCCTACGGAGGGCGTATCAAAAAACGCCGCTCAGCGCCGTTTGCGCTCCCGGTGGATCTGGTCGATCGCCAGGACCAGGCATAGCAGGAACAGATCGTCCTCCCCGTCTGCCGTGTCGACCTCGAAGGTGGAGGGCAGGATGCCCTGCTTCGACAGCGCGGCGACGACTCGCTCTCCCTGGCTGATGGTGTACTGCCAGCCCAGGAAGCTGCCCTGCGCGACAAACTGCCCGGACGCCGAGTCGATTGTGCAGTTGTTCCAGCCGAGGAACTGATGCCGCACCTCAGCGGCCTGCCGCCCGTCGATGATCACCTGATGCCGGGTAGTGAACGGCGTCCTGGTGATCTGCGCCGTGCGCTGGCCGGTCGGCTCGGTAATGGTCAGGGATTGCGTGATTCCCAGGTTGCCGCGGACCTGGTAGCGCAGATCGCCAGACTCCCCGGTGATGTCGAAGTCCTGGAGTGCGGACCACTGCCGGGAGATCAGATATCGCATAGCGCGCATCTAATCACAATTCACGATCTTCCGGGCTTGCGGCGGTTCGTGGACCTACCCCGGGCCCAACGATGGCCTGAGTCTCAGCCAACATCGGATCCGTGGACGTGCCATTCGGGTGTCAGACGCTATCTCTCACGGCCCTCTCACAGATTGGTGAGCCGGGGTCGAATTTCAACCGGCGATCTTGCTCAGCTGCGCTTGGGCCTGCTGGTCGATGCGAGAGGGCAGCGGTGCGTAGCCGAGCTGGGGAAGTAGTTCCTGCCCCGCTCCGAGCAGGTAGCCGATGTACGCCCGGAGCATGCTGGCGTCGTTCGCATTCGGCTGCTTGGCGTACACCAGGTCCCACGACTGGTAGGTGATCGGGTAGGAGCCTCTTCCGCCCGCCCAGATCGCGCTGAACGTTTCGTTAGGCTTGAGAATGACCTGGCTGGCGGCCAAGGCGGCGGATTCCGGCGTAGGCGCTACGTAGTTGCCGTCCTTGTTCTTGACCGTGGCGAAGGTCAGCCCGGCGCCCTTGGCAGTCGCGTAGTCCACGTATCCGATCGCTCCGGGGGTGGATTTGACGATCTGCGCTACCCCGCCGTTGCCTTTGGCGCTCAGACTGCCAGCTGGCCAGTCGATGGTTGAGCTGGTACCGAGCGGCCACCCAGCACCTGCGGCCTCCACGAGGAACTCGGTGAAATTGGCTGTAGTGCCGGATGAATCGGAGCGGACAGCCAACGTGATCGGCGTGGTGGGGAGCGTGACATCAGGATTGTCGGCCTCGATCGCAGGATCGTCCCAGGTCTTGATCTGACCGTCGAAGATGCCCGCGATCACCGGTGCCGATAGACGTAGCTCGGGCACGTCGGAGAGGTGGTAGGACAGCGTGACCGGGCCAGTCACGACCGGGAAGTAGAGCACCTCCTTGTCCTTGAAGCTGGCTTCCTCGGCGGACGGGATGGGCGAGTCCGAGCCGGCGAAGTTGACCATGCTCGCGGCCAGGTCGGCACGGCCCCCGCCCGAGCCGATGCCGTCGTAATTGACCGTGATGCCGGGCTGAACCGACCTGAAGCCGGAGATAGCCACTTCCTGGAAGGTGAGCTGGAACGTCGATCCGCCCGCGTTGATGGTGCCGCCGAGGACGGCACCATCGGAAGACGCCGCGCCGCCGCCCGCCGAGGGACCGTCGGCCGGGGCGGACGAGGAGCATCCGGCGACGACCAGAATCGTCGCGGCTAGGGCGACCCACGCCGCGGCCGCGAGCTGTCGGTGCCGAAGTGGCATGTCGGCTACTCCCTCCCGATTCGGAGGCAGCAGGGCTGACCGGTCACCGCCCGCTGGGCACGATGGCGGCCTGGTCCGAGTCCCGGGTGGCCGGAGTGATCATCCGTCCGGCCCGCTCGACCAGCAGGGTCATCTCGTAGGCGATCAGACCCATCTTGCCGTCGGGTCCGGCCAGCACGGCCAGGCTCGCGCCGTGACTGATGGTCATGACTACGAGTACCCCGGCGTCCATCTCCACCACCGTCTGGGTCACGCGGCCGGCCTCGAATATGCCCGCGGCTCCATGCACGAGGCTCGAGAGCCCGGAAGTCACCGCCGCCAGCCGTTCGGCCCGATTTTCCGGGAATCCGGCGCTGACCGCCACCACCAGCCCGTCAGAGGAGACGATCACTGCGTGGGCCACGTCAGGAACCCGCCCGACGAAGTCCGTGACCAGCCAGTTAAGGTCCTGCGGGGGATGCCCCTGGGTACTCACGGGCTTTCCTCTCGTGTCTGCACAGTCGTCTTCACTTTTCATCGGCTCCAGAGATCCGCGGTGCATCCGAGCGACCTCGACGTGCCCCGTGCTGGAATTCCGACAGGCGACAGCGCACTTGTCCCGGCGATCGGCGGCGAGCGATCGCGGCTTGCTGGCCGCTTTCCGCCAAGCGCCCTTGCCGCTCGCCATGCTGACTATCGACCCGGTCTCTGGAGCCATGAAGAAGGTTCGCGCTCGGCCCGTCGCCGCGCCCGAACCAGCCCGGCCCGGCCGGGTGCGCTGCTACCGCACTTGCCAGGTCACCTGAGGTGGGGAGGGATGACGGGGCCGGGATCGTAGTAAACGAGGCCGAGCAAGGTGGGACGGGGGCGGCAGTGGGGTACGCGCCGGAGTCGGCCCGCATCCGCGGTGAGCTCACCGGCGCAGCGTCCAGTTGGGCCACCGACTCCGGGAGCCACACCAGGGCCGACAGGCCGCGGGGCTGGACTTGCTTTAGCCGCACCCGGATGCCGTGCGTGGCCGCAAGGCGCCCCACCACGAACAGGCCCATCCGGCGTGAGACCCCCACGTCGATCACTGGTGGATGGTCTAGCCGCCAGTTCGCGCCCGCCAGATCCTGGTCCGCGATGCCCAGTCCCTCGTCGGTGACCTCGACCAACGCGCCGCCGCTGCTCAGCATCCCAGCAGTGACCAGCACCTGGGCCGACGAGAAGGCTGTCGCGTTCTCGATCAACTCGGCCGCGAGGTGCACAACGTCGCTCGCAGCGCGGCCGGTGATGAGGACTCCGGGCTGGATGTTCACCGCGATCCGCTCATACTGCTCGATCTCCGATATGGCGGCGCGCACGACGTCCCCGCCTCATCGCGGAAGTACGGCGACTTCGCCAATAGCTACACGAGGCGGCAGTGTCCGCTCCCCGGTTGCCGGTCAGGCACGATCACGGGTGCGCCGCGAAGACGTGGGCGACCGCTCCGCCGGTGAAGACGGTGGTGCTCACCGGTTCGATGGTGAGCGGCGCGCGGAAGAGCCGCTCGCCCGCCCCCCAGGACGACCGGGTGGATGACGAGGCGGTACTCGTCGATCAAGCCGGTCTCGACCAGGGACCGGGCGAACCGTACCCCGCCGTGGGCGAGCAGGTAGCCGTCGGGGCGCTCCTGCTTGAGCCGCGTGACGGCCTCGGCCAGGTCTCCGGCGGAGATCGTCGTCTCGCCCCAGTCGGCGGACGCGAGCGAATTCGAGAACACGATCTTGGGGATTTCGTTCATCGGCTTGGCGAACGGCCCGGAGGCGCCGGGCCAGTAGCCGGCCCAGCCCGCGTAGGTGGCGGCGCCGATGAGGTGCGCGGCGGCGTTGCTCACGGTCTCGATTGTCCAGCTGAGGCCGTCACCGGAGCGTCCGGCGGCGACCCAGCCGGTGCTCCCGTCAGCCGACGCGACGTAGCCGTCGAGCGAGACGGACATCTTCAGGACCAGTGAGGCCATGCGCTGCTTCCTTCCCGGGGTGGATGACGCGCTAAAGGTATCTCCCACCGACAGTTCTTGTTGTCTTGACAACAAAAGTTTTCGGTGAGAGAGTTGCGGCATGCAAGAGGTCGCAGTGATCGAGGATGCCGCAGCCGCGGAGGTCTCGCTCGATCCGATCCGGGCTCGGATGCTCGCGGAGCTGGCCGAGCCGCACACCGCGACCACACTCGGGGCCAGGCTCGGGCTTGCCCGGCAGAGGGTCAACTACCACGTCAAGACCCTTGAGCAGCACGGCCTGGTGGAGTTGGTCGAGGAGCGTCGCAAGGGCAACATGACCGAGCGGGTCGTGCGGGCTTCCGCCGCGGCCTACGTGATCTCGCCGGCCGCGCTCGCCGCGGTCGCGCCCGATCCGGCCCGATCGCCCGACCGGCTGTCCGCGCACTGGCTGCTTGCACTCGCAGCGCGGCTCGTGCGGGAGACGGGAACGCTCATCAACGGGGCGGCGCGGGCCAACAAGCCGCTCGCCACGTTCGGCCTCGACGCCGAGGTGAGATTCGCGAAGCCGGCTGACCGCGCCGCGTTCGTAGGCGAGCTCACGGACGCGATCACCGAGATCATCAGCAAATACAACACCCAAACTGGTCGGCCGCACCGCCTTATCGTCGCGGTGCATCCGAGCATCACCGAAGACGCCGACCCGCCAGCGAAGGAGTCGCAGCAGTCATGACGCATCCATTCGAGGTACGCGAAGAGTTCACCGTCGACGCCACGCCGGACGAGGTGTGGGAGGCGATCACGTCGGGGCCGGCGGTCGACTCCTGGCTCATGGGGCGCAGCGAAATCGATAGCGCAGGAAAGTCCGCCACGTTCAGCATGTTCGGCCAGGTGTCCACCGCCAGCATCACAGCCTGGGAACCCGGTCACCGCTACGCGACGCAGGAACACAAGAACGCGGACGGCACGTTCATGGCCTACGAGTGGCTCATCGAGTCGCGCGACGGCGGCGGTGCGGTGGTGCGCGTTGTGCACAGCGGCCTTCTCGGCGACGACTGGGAGGCCGAGTACAACGGCCTGTCTGTCGGAGACCACGCCTACATGACGAAACTTGTCGTCTATCTCGAGCACTTTGCCCCGCGCACCGCGAAGAACTCGCTGTTCATGCCGGGGCCGATCACCAAGGACTCGTGGGAGGCCATGACGGCGGCGGTCGGCGTCGGCGCGGACGCGGCGGACGGCCAGCCGGCCCGTCTCAGCGTGCCCGGGATCGAGCCGGTCGACGGCACGGTGGAGTTCGCGGGCTCGCCGAGCTTCGTGGGCATGCGTACCGGCGACGCGATGTACATGCTGATCCACGGCTACAACGACATGGTCTTCGCGACCGCGCACTACTTCGACGACCGCGACCCGTCGACCGAGACAGAGGCGTGGCAGAACTGGCTCAACGGCCTCGCGGCCTGATCAACGCACGCTGACCGGCCGGGACTGGATGCTGATCCGTAGCCCGGCCGGTCCGTGTGCGTTTTCCCAACCGGAGCCCCCACCGACCGATCAGGCCGAGATTCTCAAACGTTCGTCGCGTTAAGGGAGGCGTTCGCCTGTAGTGCCGCGGCGATCGCCTCACCGCTCTTGCGGGTCACCGTGGGGTAGGTGAGCCGCAATCCCTTTTCTTGTCCTTGGGGTCCACCTTCAGGCTCACCAGGCCCTTGCGGCCACCCGCGACGGACACGCCTCCCCTGCCCAAGGTGAACACGATCTTTCCGGGCCGGCCCGAAGCCGTCCCGCCATCAAGAACGATCAGCCGATGGCTGGTCAGGACCAGGTACGTCTTGCGTGGACGAGCGCCGTGAACATCCCCGCTGTCGCCACCGCGACCACCGCCGCGGTTGCGACCACTCGCTTTACAGATACCGAGCCGACGTTCGTGTAAGGCACCCCGTCGAATTCATCCTCCTTCCAGTCGGCTGGGCGCTGCGCAACCGACGCCCGGACGAAGCCGCAAGCGTCGCCAACGCTCCCGAGCTCGCGACCGAGAACCGCATCGCCCTTACCTCCCCCAGCTTTCGCGACGGGCAGGTCATCCCCGCGAAGCACTGTGCGCAGTTCATCGGCGAGGAGATCTCGCCCGCCCTTGCGTGGGATGCCCTTCCCGCGGGGACGAGCGACCTGGTCTTCGCGCTCGAGGACCTCGACAACCCGGGCGCCGTGCCGGGCATCCACACGATCGCCGGTTTCGCGCCGACCGAAGGCGGGCTGCCGGAGGGCGCTCTGACACCGGACAACCCGGGCATCAGATTTCTCCCCAACCACCGTGGCAGCGCCAAGTACCTCGGACCGAGGCCGCTTCCCGGCCACGGCACGCATCGGTACCGGTTTCACCTCTACGCCCTCGACGCCGACGTCGACTTCACGAAGGTCGCCGATATCGAGCGTCTGCCGTCAGCTCTCAAGGGGCATGTCCTGGCATCCGGAACCTCACCGGCACGCGGACGTCCTGACGGCACGCAGCGGAAACAAGCTGGTTCCAGGGCTCGCCGTCAGGATCCTCCCCGAGGACTTCGGCCGGCGCGGCAGTTTTGGTCAGGCCGCCATAGCGCGGAGCCGGTGAATCGCGCTTACGACGTCATCACGGTGCTTCGCATCCTTAATCCAGGCAGGAAGCCGCTCAACCATGCTCATGGTGCCGGGAATTGGTCCGCGCTCCCGCAATCGCGCGGACACGAAGGCTTCCAGAAGGTCAAGATGCTCGGTGTTATACGCCCAGAGCACGTGGCCCCGACATTCAGTAGTCAGCCACAGAGGCAACCCGAAGTACGCATCACTGCAGCCACCGAGGCTAATTGTCCCCCGGTTGCCCTTTGGCCCGGGCACATGCGCCGAGTAGCTACAGGTTAGGCAGCTCACGCTACGTCGCGTCCATGGCCTGCGAGATACCCCAGCCGTCTGCGGAGCAGGCAGAACGGACGCCCGCCGGCCACACCGAGGACAGCGCACGAGGATCTCGCCGAGGAATTCCCACAACCGCACCAACGGATCGCGGAAACGCTCGTCATCGAACCTGCCGGCCAATTCCATATGCGCACTATAGGACTTCTGCAGACGTCAGTACCACGCAAGATTGACCCGATGAAAGCCGTTCTGCCGCACGCTTCCGGTTCTCGGTAGGGTGTGCCGGTGACTACCTTCATCACGCGGATGCCGAGTTCAGGGGACGGGATCCGGCTGGCAGTCAAGGATCTGATCGATGTCGCGGGCGTGCCCACCACGGCG
>Ga0208717_1000229_pt1 | contig 21888 bp, 20 predicted proteins | sample NGESurF53shallow_FD_184489 | JGI IMG/M metagenome (GOLD analysis project Ga0208717, IMG submission 184489) | Arctic peat soil microbial communities from Barrow, Alaska - NGEE Surface sample F53-3 shallow (SPAdes) | ecosystem: Environmental > Terrestrial > Soil > Wetlands > Peat ... | reverse complement strand
GCGAGGCAGGACTTACTTCTAAGCCGCACCGTGATCGGACGACGACAAGTCGCCTTACGTGGACCGTTTTGCCTGCGACTGGCATCGGCTAATCGGCAGAAGTACCCACCGACGCAACCACGGACCCGGGCGGACGCCACACAATCAACCTAGCCCGCTACGGCCGCGCCGCACAGATCTACGGAAGCGACCGGACGCCTGCGAACGGTCCCGGCAACGCAGGCGATACCGATCACCACAGCACCGGCATGACTCAGTGCCCGGGCGGCTTCGGCAGCGGTGGCGCCGGTCGTGACGATGTCATCGACGATCACCACCCGGCGTCCCTGCACGAGCGCAGGGCGCCGCACGGCCAACGCACCAGACAGATTGGCTTGGCGCGCGTCAATGTCGAGGCCCGACTGATCATCGATAGTTCGACATTGCCGCAGGACCGCGCGCACCTCGACGTGCGGGCCAGTCGCCCGCAGGTAGCCGGCGGCCGTGGCAGCCATCGCGCCAACGGGATCATGACCTCGCGCGCGTCGAGTGGCAACGGCTGACGGAACAGGGACGAGCACAAACGCGGAGTAGTCGTGAGCTGCAGCGCCGAACACGCTGACGGCGAGACTGCCGCCCAACTCACGGCGCAGGCACAACCGACCGCGCTCTTTGTAGTCGAGTAGCGCAGCACGGATCACGCCGTCGTACGCGCCAGCAGCAAATGCGGGGACGACGGTGCGCGTGCCGGGAATCGCGATGTTCCAGCTCACTGGCACCGACTGCCGAATCGCCGACACACACTGCGGGCACAGCCCGCGCAGCCGCGGCTCGGGTTCATCGAGCCGGCCGCACCCAGCGCAACGCGACGGCAGCAGGAGTTCGAGCACGGACGCGACAGCCTTCACGAACGCAAGCCCTTCACGAACGCAAGCCCTTCACGAACGCAAGCATTGCCTAGGAACAACGTGGTTCGGGCGTCAGCGAACGACTTGTGCGCGCAGCTTCCGCCGTCCACATAGCTGTTTGTTCGAAGGCTCAGCCGGGGTAGCGGGGTGAGGATCCGTTACCGATGAACTGCCACTGTCCGTTGCCGATGTACTGCTCGATCTGGTTGAGAGACGTCGCGACGACAAGCGGTTGCCGCGGCGCGGCGGCAATCGACACGGCAGTAGAAAGCACCGTGCCTTGCGTGAGCGATGGCGCCCAGCCGTCGACATCGACGCTCCACAGCTGACTGGTGCTGCCAGGCTCATTCGTGTTGGGCACGGTGTCGAGGATGTCGAGTTTCGTCGACGACGCCCAGACGAAGTCGGTGACCGAGGTCAGTGTGGGTGCGACCGGATAGAAGTTCACGATCGACGTGCCGTCCTTCGAGACCGCTCCGACCATCACCTGGCTGACATTTGTGGAGACCGCCAAGGCCGCAATTCTGGTGCCGTCGCGAGAGACCTTCAGTTCCTCGATCACGGATTTCGTGAGGTCGGGTGCGGCTACTGATCCGGGCAACGTGGCTTTGCCGGACGGCGCGATGCGAACTCGTGGTGCGCTGGAGTCCTGCTGCTGAACAGTCCAGAGGTTGCCGAGCGAGTCCCACGACGGCGTCGTGAAACTGCTTTCCGTGAGCAGTTGCTTGGGTGCAAGCAACGAGCCGGCGTACAGCGACTGCGTGCCGTCGGTGTTCTGCACGACACCGGCGATTAACTGGTTCGCCGCAGCGGTGCTCGCGCGCGGTGCTATGGCCGGCGCGAGCAACAGCGTGGTATCGAGCTCACCTGTGTCGCCCGCGATCAGCCGACCCAAGTGGTCACGGGTCTGATGACTGTTGTCGCTGTAATAGAAGTTGACGTTGAGCGCGTCGGGATCGAACGACGGGTAGTCGGCGGCCGTCTGCAGCAGTTGACTGCCGATGAGCGGTTGGCCGCCGGTCAGGATCTTCAGGTCGCCGAAGTTCTGCGACGGCGTGGCCGAATTCGACAGCGTGTAGGTGATCTGGGCAGCCATCGCGTTGCGCTGCGCAGCCGGAAGTGTCGCGGCGCCGCGCGGCAGATCTACGGTCGTGACGCCGTTGACCTGGGTTGGCCCCGGCGCGGTGCCTCCCAGCAACGCCGTCGTGACGGCCGGCTTCAGCCACACGGGCGGCCCGTGGAGCAATGTCGTAAGCAAGTCCTGTGCCAACTGGTCGCGGCCAACAGGAAGAAAAACCTGAACGGGCACCAGCATCTGCTCGTCAGGCCGCAGGAAGTAGACGTAACCCTCCTGATAGGAGCTCTGGATTTGCGCCACCGTCAGGACGAGATTGGCGGGCGCGTTGGTGATGCGCCATTGGTCGTTCTCTTTCGGGTCCTTCGTGAGGTTGTAGTCGTACTCAATCTGGCGACCCGACGGCGACGGCCGGTACGTACCGTCGGGCGCAATCTGGCCGATCTGGTTGTCGATGACCTTCACGGTGACGGTGTTCGGGCCGGTCGTCACGTCGGTGAGTGTTGTTCCTGAGTCGGCAACGACGGTGGCGCCGCTGGGTTGCCACGAAGCGCCGTCGACGAGATACGCCTTGGCGACGCCAAGGGCCTGGGTGGTATCAGAATTCGCGAAGCGAAAGCCCGTGACGATTCCGTCGGGTTGTGAACCCGTAATCGGCGCGCGTGGATTCACCCGAATGTTGGGTGCGGCGCCTGGCTTGGGCTGCTGGCCAGCGTGAACGGGGCCGCTGTCGGGAACGGCGGTACATGCGGCGAGGGCGAGTGCCGCGAGTACGGAGAGGCCGACCGCGATAACCCGCGCGCGACCACCCGCGAGATTGGCCAGGTCAGCCACGCCGGCCGCGCAACGCCAGGATGCTGCCAGGGTGATGGGAGGCAGGCTTCGCGGCGGTCGTCCCGTTAGTCGTCGTCTGCGTCTCTTCGTGGGTTGCATCTGGCGGCTCAACTGGGATCGGCGAGGCTGTGACGATCGAGCCAGCTTGACGAGGCAAGGTGAGCACGAACTGTGAGCCTTTCCCGCGTTCGCCCCAAGCCTGGAGCCGGCCGCCGTGCAATCGGGCGTCTTCAGATGCGATGGAAAGGCCGAGGCCGGTGCCACCCGTCGTCCGCGCTCGGGCCGGGTCTGCGCGCCAGAACCTGTTGAACACCAGCGACGATTCGCCCGGTCGCAAGCCGATGCCGTGATCACGCACCGCGATAGCCACGACAGCGGCGTCTGCCACGACGTACACGTCGATCGGGCTGCCTTCACCGTGCTCGGCGGCGTTGACTAACAAGTTGCGCAGAATCCGTTCGACGCGGCGGCCGTCGGCCTCGCAGATGCACGGCTCGTCAGGCATGTGCACCGTGACGACACTGCCGCGGCGGACGGCGAGTGGCTCGGTCGCATCGACAACTCGACGAACGAGATCGCGGACGTCGAGTGCGTCGGATTCGAGAGATGCCGCGCCTGCGTCGTGACGACTGATCTCCAGCAAGTCGCCGAGCAACGATTCGAAGCGATCGAGTTGGGTCTGGAGAAGTTCGGCTGATCGTGCACTCGCAGGGTCGAAATCCGACCTTGCCTCGTGCAAGACGTCGGCAGCCATGCGCACGGTCGTCAAGGGTGTCCGCAGTTCGTGCGACACGTCGGAAACGAACCGGCGCTGGATACGCGACAGCTCTTCGAGCCGCCGGATCTGGCGTTGCAGACTGTCAGCCATCTTGTTGAAGGACGCGGCGAGTCGCGCGAGGTCGTCCTCGCCCTTGGGTTTCATCCGTTCTTGCAACCGTCCGTCGGCAAGCCGTTCGGCGATGCGCGCCGCCATCCGCACGGGCGTCACGACTTGGCGGGTCACCAGCCACGCGATACCGGCAAGCAGCACAACCAGCGCGATCCCGCTCAACAGCAATGTGCGCCAGACCAGCGCGAGTGTCTGCTGCGGCTGTTGAAGGGAGAACAGATAGTAGAACTGGTAGGTGTTGAAGCTGCCCTCGGGCACCTGCATCGAGCTGCCGATTACCAGCCCCGGGTAGGACGAATAGTTGTGGATGGCGCTGCCCGGCGAACGCGCACCCTTGTCATACACGAGCCTTGTGTATGTGTAGTAGTACTGCGAATCTCCGTTCAACGCCTTGGTCAGCCGGTCTGGCACGCTGCTCGCCAACAGGCCGTTGTTGAGTGCAAGTTGAGTTTTCGACTGCGTACCGGTGACGACCTCCTGGCCGACTACCTCGTAGCCGCCTTCCGCTCCGCCCTGTATCGGGCTCAGAGCCTGCACGACTTCCTGGAGCAACGCCTGGACGTCGAGAGAGCCGGCGTCGCTAGACAGCAGCGTCCGCGCGTTGCTGACACCGAGCTGTTCCTCGGCGACCGACGACCGCAACTTGGCCTGGATCAGTCCTTGCTTGACCTGCTGCAGCACCACAAAACCAAGCAGGGCGACGACGATCGCCGACACAACAAGCGTGCTGCTGACGACTCGGACCTGAATCGATCGCCGCCAGCGCCGGGTGACTCGCCGCAACACCCGCCGGACTCTTCGGCGAACGCGGCTGGCGAGGCTACGCAGAGGACCGCGACCGGACAGCGTCAACCGCCTGGGCGGCGGGAGGCGGGCAGGGGGCGACGGATGCAGACCGTCACGCCGGTCCTGCCTTGTAACCGACGCCGCGCACAGTCACGACGATCTCGGGACGCTCGGGGTCGAGCTCGACTTTCGACCGCAGCCGCTGCACATGCACGTTGACCAAACGGGTGTCAGCCGCGTGCCGGTAACCCCACACTTGCTCGAGCAGCACCTCGCGGGAGAACACGTGGCGCGGTTTCTTTGCGAGTGCGACGAGCAGATCGAACTCGAGCGGCGTCAACGGGATCTGCCCACCACTGCGGCTCACTGCGTGGCCAGCAACATCGATCGAGAGGTCGCCGATGGCAATGGTCTCGGCGGCTGGTTCGTCGGTGCGGCGCAACCTGGCGCGCAGCCGGGCAACGAGTTCCTTGGGCTTGAAGGGCTTCACCACGTAGTCGTCCGCACCGGATTCAAGACCGACGACGACGTCGACGGTGTCACTCTTCGCCGTCAGCATGACGATCGGGACGCCGGACTCTGCCCGGATCTGGCGACAAACGTCAATGCCGTCCGTGCCTGGCAACATCAGGTCGAGAAGCACGAGGTCGGGTTTCGTCTCCCGAAAGGCAGCGAGCGCCTTGTCGCCGTCGAAGACAAAGAAGGGTTCGATCCCCTCGCCGCGCAGCACGATTCCGAGCATCTCGGCCAGTGCCGTGTCGTCGTCGACGACCAGCACCCGCCCCTTCATCGTGACGCCTGTGCACTCATGGCTCTCATGGTGCCACCTCGCAGGCATTCCTGCCGCCGCCAGGTTGAATGGGCTCGGCCACAGGGCAGAACCCCTTCGTGACACGCTTTAGCTGGCCGCGGCGTGACACGATAACTGGCTGACAGTGGCGGTGAGTCCGAGCGTCGCGATCACGGGAGAGCGCATGGGCGAGACGCCCGGCTGGGTGGACCCCACCCCGCCGCCGGATGCCGCAGAACCGGCACAGCCGGCCGAGCCGGTAGCGCCTGCGCCCGCGCCGCTGCCCGCAGCGTGGCAATACTTCACTTCCCCGACGCCTGCCGGGGCTGCCACGCCCCCACCCACGGCATCGTCGTGGGGCTGGCAGCCGCCCTCACCTACGCCGGGTCACCGGCGGGGCGAGTACGGGACGCCACCCGGTCAACACGTCGGACCGCCGCAGTACGTGCCCAACCCGCCGTACGTACCTAACCCACAGTTCGGGCCACCGCCGCAGTACACGCCGGATCCACGGTTCGGGGCGCCGACGCAGTACGGACCTCCCGGGCAGTACGGCCCGCTCGAGCAATACGGACCGCCAGGGCAATACGGACCGCCGCCGCAGTACGGGCAGTGGGGGTATCAGCAAGAGTACAAGCCGGGCATCGTGCCGCTGCGACCGCTGTCGGTCGGAGAAGTCCTGGACGGCAGCTTCTCGACGATCCGCAAGTATCCGCGAATCGTGTTCGGATTCGCCGCGGTGCTCTCGGTCGTGGCGCAGCTCATCCGTCTCCTCGTCGGCCTGGCCCTGAACAACGTGCCGGGCACTTTCGGCTCGACCTCCTTCAGCGCTAACAGCAACACCGGCGACAGCTCCCAGAACCTGCACACCGTCGCCACGTCACTCGGCGGATCAGCTGCCACCTTGGCAGTGAACGCGCTTTGCGTTGCCGTTCTCGCCGGCATCGTGACGGGCGTCGTCGGCAAGGCCGTCATCGGACAACGCGCGGACGGTCACGAAATCATCGCAGCGGTTCGTCAGCGATGGTTCGGTCTGCTGGTGGTGTCGGTGCTCGCGGAAATCCTGCCGTACACCCCGTTTGTCCTGATCATCGTCGGCATCGTGCTCGCTTCGGTCAGTACGGGCGTAGGCATCTTCGTCGGCGTGATCGGCGGGCTAGCCGGGCTCGTTTTGGGTCCGTTGCTGTGGGGACGACTTGCGGTCGCCGTGCCGATCTTCATTCTGGAACGTCGCGGGCCGGGCGCATCGATCGCGAGGTCGTGGCGGTTGGTGGAGGGCGCGTTCTGGCGCACGTGGGGTTTGCGGGCGCTGGTGCAGATCATCGTGTCGGTAGCAGCCAGCATCCTGTCGGTGCCGCTCGTCCTGGTGTTGCTTCCGTCGGCGTTGAACGGGAAGACGCCGTCGACTACGGCACTGGTGTTGCTGGTCATCCTCGGTGCGATCGTCTGGGTGCTGACGCAGCCACTCATTGCGGCATCGCTGACGCTGATCTACATCGACCGTCGTATGCGCGCAGAGGGCCTCGACGTGCAATTGACGCAGGCCGCGCGAGTGGCCGCGCAACCGGCACCGGCATCGCAAGCGGCGCCGGCGACGTGAGCATGTGGGGTTGGCTTGCGACTGCTCCACCAAGCCCAAGCCCGGTCACCCGCGGTGGCGCACAAGCGGCCGCGCGCGCGGAACTAGCGAAACGCGCCTACCACCGAAACGATCCGTCGTTGGTCGACCGCGGCCTCGAGTGGTTGCTGAAGCGGCTGCAGAAACTGCTCGACGCGAGCACCAGCCACGCGCCCGGGCACGGGGTCGGACTCTTCCTCATCATCGTGATTGTCGCGGCTGTGGTGGCGATGATCGTGGTGCGCGTCGGTGCGTTACGGCGCACCGCACGGGCCAGCGATCAGCCGATCTTCGGGATCGGCGAGACCACGGCCGGCGACCATCGCAAGGCCGCGGCCCAGTTCGCGGCTGATGGCCTGTGGGCGGAGGCGATTCGTGAACGGCTACGGGCGATCGCGCGCGAACTCGAACAGCGCGGCGTGCTCGATCCGCGCCCCGGGCGAACCGCGGCGGAACTGAGTCGCGAGGCCGGAGCGCAGTTGCCTGCGCTTGCCGATGACTTGCGCGAGGCGACGTTCGTCTTCGACGAGGTTTGGTACGGCGGCCGCACGGCGGCTGCCGCCGATGAGGAGTTGCTGCGCAGGCTCGATGCTCGCGTCGCCGGCTCGCATCGCGGATTGGTGGGCAGCACGTGACCGCCCTCGACGAACTGACGACAAGGTCTGACAGCGGTCCGATCCGTATGGGCCAGCCACGTACAGGACAGAGCGCCGATCCGACGATCCGCCAGCGTTGGCGGCGTATGCGGGTGTTGATTGGCGCCGGGGTCGTGTTCGTGATCGGCGCGATCGTCGTGGCACTGGGTTCGGGGAAGGCGGGCAAACCACTCGATCCGCAGTCCTACACGTCGTCCGGCACTCATGCTCTTGCGGTCTTGCTCGCACAACGTCGCGTGCACGTGCTGAGAGAGACGGACACCACAACTGCAGAAGAAGTCGCCGTGCCGGGCATGACGCTGGTGGTGGTGTCGCCACAGCTGTTGAGCAGCGACGAACTGAGCGTCATCGGGTCGTCGCGTGCCGATCTCGTTGTTGTCGGCGCGGGGCTCGACGAGATCCAGGGCCTGGGCTTGCCACTCGCCACCCAACCCGATGATGGCGGCACGCTGCGGTCGCCGTCGTGTTCATTGCGCGCCGCGACCGTGGCCGGTTCGGTGCAACTGACCGGCGGCGGATACACCGTGCCGAATGGTGGGCAGGGCTGCTATCCCGACAGCGGCGACGGCTTTGCGCTGGTCACGTTTGCGACCTCGGGCCATCAGGTCACGTTGTTGTCCGACGGCACACCGCTGATGAACTCGTCACTCGGCAACGACGGCAACGCTGCACTTGCCCTAGGGCTTCTCGATACTCATGCGGACGTCGTGTGGCTGGTGCCGCCGCAGATCGCTTCTGTATCGAGCAGCGGAAACGCAAGTGTCGAATCACTGCTCCCGAGTCGGCTCAAGTTGGCATTCCTGCAACTGGTGATCGCCGTCATCATCATCGCGATCTGGCGCGGCCGACGCCTGGGCAGGCTGGTGCCAGAAGACCTGCCCGTCGTCGTCCGGCAGTCTGAAACCGTGCGCGGCCGCGCCCGGCTATACCGGCGATCGCACTCACTCGACGCCGCGGCGGACGCGTTGCGAGACGGAACGCGGGATCGCCTCGGTCACCGGCTTGGCCTCGGTCCGCGACCGCTTCCGGTAGCTCTCGTGCAAGCTGTAGCCGCACGCGCGGGGCGACCCGGCGCGCAGGTCGAAGCTCTCCTATACGGTTCGACACCGGCCGATGACCTCACACTGATGACCCTGGCGCAAGCACTGACCGCCCTCGAGCAGGAGGTACTCCGCACGTGACGTCGACCAGTCCGATCGAGCAGCGAGACGCGTTCGCCGCGGTGCGTGCCGAGGTGGCCAAGGCAGTCGTTGGGCAGGACGCCGTCGTGAGTGGTCTCGTCATCGCGCTGCTCGCCGACGGACATGTGCTGCTCGAAGGGGTTCCGGGAGTTGCGAAGACATTGCTGGTTCGGTCGCTGGCGGCGGCGCTGTCACTCGACACGAAGCGAGTGCAGTTCACGCCAGACCTGATGCCCGGCGACGTGACGGGGTCGCTCATCTACGACGCGCGCACGGCCGAGTTCGAGTTCCGCAAGGGGCCGGTGTTCACGAACCTGCTACTTGCCGACGAGATCAACCGCACGCCACCGAAAACGCAGGCCGCGTTGCTCGAAGCGATGGAGGAGCGGCAGGTCTCGGTCGACGGATTGCCCCGACCGCTGCCCGACCCGTTCATGGTGATCGCCACGCAGAACCCGGTCGAGTACGAAGGCACGTACCCGTTGCCTGAGGCCCAACTCGACCGGTTCTTGGTGAAGCTCAACGTTCCGTTGCCCGGTCGCGACGACGAGTTCGGGATGCTGCGGCGCCACGCCGCTGGGTTCGATCCGCGCGACCTCGCGGCGGCCGGCCTGCGTGCCGTTGCCGGCCCCACTGAGTTGGCTGCAGGCCGGGCAGCGGCGGCACGGGTGTCGGTCGCGCCCGAGGTGTTGAGCTACATCGTCGACCTGTGCCGGGCGACGCGCAGTTCGCCGTCGGTTTCACTCGGCGCGTCGCCTCGCGGTGCTACGGCGTTGTTGCGGACGTCGCGTGCGTGGGCGTGGCTGTCCGGCCGCGACTTCGTGACGCCCGACGACGTGAAAGCGTTGGCGCGGCCGACGTTGCGGCATCGGCTCGCGCTACGCCCGGAGGCCGAACTCGAAGGTGCGACCACCGACGCGGTGCTCGAGGGCGTGCTCGCCACGGTCCCCGTTCCCCGGTGAGCGTTTCGTGGCGCTGACCCGGCGCACTGCGATCGTTGCGCTCGCCGGCGTGCTGGTCGTGTTCAGCTATCCCCTGCACGGCTACATGGTGCTCATCGTCGAAGGCGCGCTGGTTGTGGGCATCGCCGCTGACCTCGCGTTGGCGGGCAGCGTTCGCGCCTTGCGGGTATCTCGATATGGAGACACCGCGCGCCGACTCGACGAAGTTTCCGAGGTCGGCGTGCTCGTCGTAAATACGGGCGGACGTCGGGTGCGCGGCGTCTTGCGCGATGCTTGGCCTCCGAGCGCGGAGGCCTCACCGACTCGCCGGCACATCGACGTCCCCGCTGGTGAACGGCGCCGCTTCCCGACGGTGATCCGACCGCGCCGCCGAACCGAACTCCAGGGCGGCCGAGTCACGGTGCGCAGCTTCGGGCCGCTCGGTCTGGCTGCGCGGCAAGGCAATCACGATGTGCCGTGGAGTCTGCGGGTGCTCCCCGCGTTTCCGAGCCGGCGTTACTTACCGGAGAAGCTTGCGAAGCTGCGGATTCTCGACGGCCGCACTGCTGCGCGGGTGCGCGGGCAGGGCACCGAGTTCGACTCGTTGCGTGACTACGTCGAGGGCGACGACGCTAGGTCGATCGATTGGCGCGTAACCGCTCGGCGGTCGGCTGTCGTCGTCCGCACCTGGCGGCCCGAACGTGACCGGCGGATCGTGCTCGTGCTCGACACCGGCCGGACGTCGGCCGCTCGGATCGGTGCCGCACCGCGACTCGATGCCGCACTCGACGCGGCTTTGCTGCTCGGCACGCTCGTATCACGCGCGGGCGACCGAGTCGATCTGATTGCGATGGACGACCGGCCGCGACTGCTCTCGCGCAGTGCGCGGGGTCACGGCGATCCACTCTCGGGCCTGCTTGAAGCGATGGCCGGATTGCACCCCCGGTTGGTCGAAACAGATGGACGACGGTTGGTGGCCGAAGTGCTGCGGCGGGTCAAGCAGCGGGCACTCATCGTGCTTTTCACGACACTCGACGAGGCCGCGATCACCGAGGGACTCCTGCCGGTATTGCCGTCACTGACCCGCAAGCACGTGGTCATGCTCGCTTCGGTGGCCGACCCGCAAGTGCTGGCGATGGCTGGTGTGCACGATGATTCGCGCACGGTCTACGACGCGGCTGCGGCCGAGCGGACGACGGCTGGGCATCGACGGGTGACCGCGCTGCTGCGCCGGCTCGACGTCGAGGTTGTCGATGCGGGACCGGCGGAATTTGCCAGCAAGGTCTCCGACGCCTACCTGGCGCTGAAGGCCGCCGGCCGCCTCTAATTGCCCGCCCGCCCGCCCGCTCGCGCGCCCGCCCGCTCCCGGACATCCGAGTGTTGAAGTCCAGCGCGCGTTCTTGCGAGCGTTGGACTTCAGTGGTCACCGATTCGTGGCCCAGCGGCGAGTCAAGCGGTCGCTTCGACTACGTCGGCGCTCAACGCTTCGTCGAGGTCGCCGGTCTCCCCTGCGCGCACTGCACGTGAGCCGAACACGACGACGTAGCTGAGGAACGCGACCTCGACGATCACGCCGATCGAGATGCGCGCCCAGGTCGGCAGCGGCGACGGTGTCACGAACGCTTCAATCGCCCCCGACACCATCAGCATCGCAATCATGCCGAGTGCGATGGAGAACGATGCGCGACCTTCCGCGGCCAGCGCATCAGCACGTGACCGTGGGCCAGGATCGATCAGTGTCCAACCGAGCCGCAGCCCGGTGCCGGCCCCGATGAAAACCGCGGTGAGTTCGAGGAACCCGTGCGGCAGGATAAGCGCGAAGAACTCGGGCAGCTTGCCGTTCGCCGCCATGATGCCGCCGATCACCCCGACGTTCACGCAGTTGCCCCACAGCAGATAGATCGTGGGAATGCCGAGGAAGATGCCAAGACCCAATACGGCTGCCGCAATGACCGCGTTGTGGGTCCAGACGTTGGCAGCGAAGTCCGATGCCGGATGCGCGGAGTAGTAGTCCTTGAAGTCATGCGAGACAAGTTGCCGGACGTCGGCGGGTGACGCGAGTGTGTCGATGACCTTCGGATGGGTGGCGACCCAGACCCCGATCGCCGTCATAACGGCGAGTGAGGCGGTCGCGGTCGAGACCCACCACCGCGCCGTCCGATATAAGACCGCAGGCAAAGTGACGACGAAGAAGCGGCTGAAGTCACGCCATGCAGGGTCATGCGTTCCGGTGATCGCGGCGCGGGCTCGTGCGGTCAGGACCGAGAGGCGCGAGATGAGGTGCGCATCGGGCGACCGCGACTGGATGACCGACAGGTGCGTCGCAGTGCGCTGGTACAACTCGATCAGCTCATCGACGTCCGTGCCACTGAGCCGTGACGGCCGCTCGGCGCGCTGCACAAGTGTTTCCAGGCGCGCCCAGTCGCCCTGATGTGCGGCAACGAACACATCGATGTCCACGAGAGGGCAGACTAAGGCTTTATGACGGCTGGGGTGGTGACGGGCGAGGCAGTCGCGCTCGACGTCCGCTTGGCGCATTGGCCGTCGAGGCTCTTGGCGAAGCTCATCGACCTCGTCTTGCAGTTCATCGTCTTCTTCCTTCTGTTGCTCATCGCGGGCCAGCTGGTAACCGGGTCGGACGGCGATGCCAGCGCAGCGATCGTGCTCTGCATCCTCGTCTTCGCATTCGTCGGTTACAACGTGCTCCTTGAGACGGTGTGGCGCGGACGGACACCGGGCAAGGCCGCATTGGGTCTGCGCGTCGTGCGGGACGACGGGGGGCCGGTGCGGTTTCGGCACGCGCTCGTCAGGGGCATCATGTTCCCGCTCGAGAGCTGGGGACCTGCGCTGTTCGCAAGCATTTTCAGCAGGCGGGGCAAACGCTTCGGCGACATGCTGGCCGGCACTATCGTCGTGCAAGAACGCGTGCCGGGTGCCACCGCGCAGCCAGTGCAGATGCCCGCGCCACTTGCGTGGTGGGCGACAACACTCGACCTGTCACGTCTCGACGACGACCTTGCGTTAGCGTGCAGGCAGTTTCTTGCACGTCAAAACGAGCTCCACCCTGCGGCGCGCGATGCGATGGGCAATGAGCTGATGACCGCAGTGCTGGCGCGTGTGACGCCACCTCCACCGCCGGGCACACCGGGCTGGGCGTACTTGTCTGCGGTGCTAGCCGAACGACGACGGCGTGAAGAACAACGGATGTATGCAGCGGCGCCGGTGGTTGGCCCGCAGTACGGAGGCGCGCCGCCGGCCCAGCCGTTTCATCCACAACAGCCGCCGCCGACCTACGCGCCGCCGCCTGTTGGATCTGCACCTGTGCAGCCAGCAGAACCTCCGCCGGCTGGACCGTTTGCTGCTCCGCAGTGAGCATGCGCACAGATACTTTGTTTGTTTTCCACGTCGGCGTATTCGTGGCCGAAAATGTCAGTGGCGGCAGATAGTTTCGAGCTATGGAAGACCTGCTGGACATCGCGAAGGTTCCGCCTGGTGCGGAACTCGCGACGCGTCTCGCGGCGATCAACCCAGCGGATCTCGATGACGACTACGACGTGATGGAAGTCGTGGCGGCGTGGGACCGGCAGGTTGCGTGGTCGAATGCGGGACAACTGGCTGCGGTCGCGGAGTTCGCGCGTCGTCCGCTCTCGATCGGGCTGACATCGGACGCAGCGCGTGCCAAGCGAGGTCCGTTGGGGTCGGTGCGACGCAGCAACCCCGACGATGAGATCGCCGCCCGATTGTCGATCTCATCAGGCTCAGCCGGGTTTCGGCTCGGCCTAGCACTGGACCTCGCTGGGCCGTTGACGGCCACCGGTGCAGCACTGGCCGCGGGCGAGATCGATGTGCAGAAAGCGCACTCCATCGCCGACGGATGCCGATACCTCGACCCGAGCACTGCCGTCGAGGTCGAGAGCAGTGTGTTGGCCCGCGCCGGCGACCAGACCAACGCCCAGGTCAAGAAGGCAGTCCGCAAAGCGGCCATCACCGCCGACCCGGTCGCCGCGCAGAAGCGGCACGTCGCGGCGAGGAATGAGCGTGGGGTGTGGCTGACTCCACTCGACGACGGAGTGGCCGAGCTGCGCGCGGTGATGGCTGCTGCTGAGGCGCTGAAGGTGTACAACGTGCTGACCGCCGCCGCACTTTCGGCGACGCTCGCTGGTGGGGAATCCCGCAACACTGCCCAGTTGCGCGCCGATTTCCTGCTCGCCCCGTTTGATGAGGCGATCGCCACCGGTGAACTGGCCGGTGCTGTGCCCACGAAGCTGGCCTTCGGCTCTCGTGGGTGCGGGGAGGCGAACGTGACGGTGCCGGCGTCGGTGATTATGGGCGTGTCGAACGCCCCCGGCGAGCTGACCGGCTACGGCGCAATCACTGCCGAGGTATCTCAGGTACTCGTCGGAGACCGGCTGATTCGCCGCCTGGTCACCAACCCGGTTGACGGTAGTTTCCTCGCAGCTGACACCAACACCTACCGACCCAGCGCAGTGCTCAGACGGCATATCGAACTGCGCGACGGCACCTGCCGGTTCAAGACCTGCGACCGGCCCGCCGTGGCGTGCGAACTTGATCATTCCGACAAACACCCGGCCGGGCGAACCTGCGACGCCAACATGGGTCCGTTTTGCAAGCGACATCACATCTTCAAACACGCCCTCGATGGCGCATTGGCGCATTTGAACCAGCCCAATCCGGGCACCTTCGTGTGGACCATGCCCACCGGCCACGTCTACACGACAACACCTCCCGCGATCGGACCACCGATCAAAGACGAGAAACTCGCAACGCCGCCGACCCCGGATGACGACGAACCACCGTTCTAGCGACGAGCAAGCGCGCAAGAACGGATCGCATTCGCACCCTCGGCACGCGATAGTGGCTGCCAACTAACGTCCGCGTACCGGCGTCAGGGCGTGAGCGCGGTTCTAAACACGCGTTCGAACGCGGCACGATCGCCTTCAACTTCGACTGTGCTGGGAGCTTGAGGTAGGCGCTTCCACAACATCAGCAGAAGGTCGGATGCTGGCCCACGAACGACCGCGTCCGGAACGATGCCATTCGTCTGGGCCGATCCGTCGCCGTGGAGCAGCATTGCAGGCGCTCCGGGGTGGTCGCTCAGAGTGAGCTTCACACAATCGTCAAGGGCGGAGATTCGCCCTAGCCGGACCTGGCGTGGAAAGAACATCGTGACCACCTCATCGACTCCGTCGGCCGCGAGAGCTGGGTCGATCCGCACACTGCGTCCTTGCGATGTTTCGGCATCCCAAAGATGAAGCGCGGTCTCGTGACACATCCGGCGAATCCAGAAACCAACGCGATGCGGCAGTGAGAACGTCCAGCAGGCTCGGGACCAGTCGCGTGGTTCGAACGCCGCGAGCAACATTGCAAGCCCAGCATCGAACCACTCGAGCATCTCGGCGCGTTCCCGCGGCCCGGTTGGCTCGTCCACGCCCCGACCGTCGATGATGCCCGCCGTCGCGAACCGAAAGATCCCGCCGATGTGCTGCCCCAACTCTGCGAGATCCCAACCAGGGCAGCCCGCCACCTCGCGAGCGAGATCGCCGTCCGCGAGGATCGTCCGCAGACGCTGAGCATCCGCCATTAGCTGCGCGTGAAAGTCACCACTGTCCACAACAATCCATTCTCGCGTGCAGTGTCGAGTCGGCCGCCGCCCCGAGCCGATACCGGCGCCCGCGCTGCGAGGCCGCCCGCGAGCGCGAGTCGCGCACCGGCGACCCACCCCTTCGTCCGCACAGCTTCACGGCGGACCGGCGTCGCGACAAGATCAGTTCGGGCTTCATACCCAACTGTCAGACAGTTACCGGCCTAGAGACCCGTAGCTGTCTGACAGTCGCTGTGCCGAACCGCGACCGAACCGCAGCCAACTCAGTAGCGGTAGGAGTCCGCCTTGTACGGGCCTTCGACAGGGACGCCGAGGTACGCGGCCTGCGCCGGCGTGAGTTCGGTCAGCCGCACTCCAAGCGCCGACAAGTGCAGCCGAGCGACAGCCTCGTCGAGGTGTTTGGGCAGGACGTACACGCCGACCGGGTAATCGGCGGTCTTCGTGTACAGCTCGATCTGCGCAAGCACCTGGTTCGTGAACGAGTTGCTCATCACGAAGCTCGGGTGTCCGGTGGCGTTACCGAGGTTGAGCAGCCGACCCTCGGACAAGACGATCACGCCGTGGCCGTCTTCGAAGACCCACTCGTCGACCTGCGGCTTGATGTTGATGCGGGTGACCCCTGGGAAGGCCGTCAAGCCGGCCATGTCGATCTCGTTGTCGAAATGGCCGATATTCCCGACGATCGCCTGATGCTTCATCCGGGAGATCTGGTCGGCGGTGATAACGCCCAGACTCCCCGTCGCGGTGACGAAAATGTCGGCCGTGGCAACGACGTCGTCGAGGGTCGCCACCTGGTATCCATCCATCGCCGCCTGCAGTGCGCAGATGGGGTCGATCTCCGTGATGATGACCCGCGCGCCCTGACCGCGCAGCGACTCCGCGCAACCCTTGCCGACGTCACCGTAGCCACACACCACAGCGACCTTGCCGCCGATCAACACATCGGTCGCGCGGTTGATGCCGTCGATGAGTGAGTGCCGGACGCCGTACTTGTTGTCGAACTTCGACTTGGTCACCGAGTCGTTGACGTTGATGGCCGGGAACAGCAGCGAGCCCGACTCATACATCTGGTAGAGCCGGTGTACGCCAGTCGTCGTCTCCTCGGTCACGCCTTTGAGGCCTGAAGCGATCGCCGTCCAACGTCGTGGGTCTTCGACGAGCGAGCGCTGCAGCAGCCGCAGAATGACTTCGAACTCGTCGGAGTCGGCCGTCGACGGGTCGGGAACCTCGCCGGCCTTCTCGAACTCGACGCCCTTGTGCACGAGCAACGTCGCGTCGCCGCCGTCGTCCAAAATCATGTTCGGACCGTCACCCTCAGGCCACAACAGCACCTGCTCGGTGCACCACCAGTACTCCTCGAGCGACTCGCCCTTCCAGGCGAACACAGGCACGCCGGCTGGCTCATCGACAGTGCCCGTCGGCCCAACCGCGATGGCCGCAGCAGCGTGGTCTTGGGTCGAGAAGATGTTGCAGCTCGCCCAACGCACCTGCGCACCTAGCGCCACAAGCGTTTCAATCAGGACGGCGGTTTGCACTGTCATGTGCAGCGATCCGGTGATGCGCGCGCCGGTCAGCGGCTTGGACTCGCCGTACTGAGCGCGCATGGCCATGAGGCCGGGCATCTCGTGCTCGGCGAGCGAGATCTCCTTGCGTCCGAAGGCGGCCAGCCCAAGATCGGCGACCTTGAAGTCGAACGTCATGAAACATCTCCCTGTTCGTCGGTGTCGGGTTCTGCGGGGTCTGTAGGCCCAGCGTCCGCGACCGTGGTGTCGGTTGTGCTGCTAAGGATAGTCGTTCCCCGCGCCAAGTCCGGCTCGAGGTAGATGACACGCGCAATGCTGACCGCGGCCCGCACCCGGCGCTCGGCGGCATCGATGCCCCTGGCAACCTCCGCCGCGGTGTCGTCGTGGGCTACCGCAATCTTGGCGGCAACGAGCAGTTCGTCCGGTGCGAGATGCAAGGTACGCATGTGAATTACCGACTCGACCTCAGGCCCAGCCGTGAGCGCCTCGATGATGCGCCGCTGCACCTCGGGCGTCGCGGCTTCACCGATCAGCAGGCTCTTCGTCTCGATCGATAACACGATCGCCACCGTCACCAGCAGCGCGCCGATCGCGACCGTGCCCACGCCATCCCATCGCGCGTTGTGCGTGATGACCGACAGAACCACGCCGGCCAAAGCGAAGGTGAGCCCGAACAGCGCCGCAGTGTCCTCGAGGAGGACGACCGGGAGCTCCGGATTCTTCGTCCGGCGCACGAAGCTCACCCACGATTGGTCGCCCTTGATCTTGCTCGACTCGGTCATCGCCGTGTGGAAGGAGAACGACTCCAAGCAGACAGCGACCGCAAGCACGACGACGGCGATGACTGTGTGGTCCAAATGATGAGGATGCCTGACCTTGTCGATGCCTTCGACCAGTGCGAACAGACCGCCGACGCTGAACAACACGAGGGAGACGATGAACGCGTAGAAGTAGCGTTCGGACCCGTAGCCGAATGGGTGCGCGTTATCGCGTTCTTTACGCGCGCGTCGACCTCCGAGGAGGAGCAGCCCTTGGTTGCCAGTATCGGCAACGGAATGCACAGCCTCGGCCAGCATCGACGACGACCCGGTGAACGCGAACGCGACGAACTTGGTGACAGCGATCCCGAGGTTGGCAGCCAGGGCCGCAACGACTGCGCGTGAGCCGCCCGACACGCTCACGTGGAGCTACTCATCCCTCACGATTTCGACGGCTCGACTCGATCCGTTCCTTCATCTCCAACACCGACCGCGTCGGCGACGGATCGATCCCCAGCCCGAGAGCCAAGTACACACTCGCAAAGTCGCCGAACGCGATCAGCTGCGCAAGCCGTTCGAACGGCAGCCCGTTGTCGGCGGCCACCTGGCTTGTCCGCACACCGCGCTCACCCGCAAGGTATTCGGCCGCCCGCCGAAGGCCGGCATCGGTGTCGGTTTCGCTGTCAGGAGCATCACGCATCAACACGACCCGCAAGGGCATTGTCCGGGGAGACTCGTCGTCAAACGGATCGCGAAACACGTCCTCCGGCGTCGTCGTTGCGAATAGCCCATCGAACAACGCGACAGTGCCGTGCGCGGCCTCCTGCAACCCGCCGTCCAGCGCGGGGTATTTCGCATTGGCATGCAGCTGGCGCGCGAAACGCTTGGCCGCCACCCGGCACAATCCGCCCGCACCCCAAATCACCGGCAGCGAGCCGGCGATGTCGATCGCCAGCCGCTTCGCCGGATTCACGAACGACTCGCTACTTGGCCGGCAGGCCTCTGCGGTGGCATCGAGCCGATCCGCCGCGAGCACCATCTCGTCAGCCGACACCGCCGCAATGCCAAGTGCATCAGCGACCGCGAGCAACGGAATCGCGAGTGACCACAGGCTGGTTCGGGTGTGCCGGTCGGCTTTGTCGACCGCAAGCGTGAGACCACGAACACGATCACCGAGGACGTCGAGGGGCGAGCGTGGTGCCGCGATCGTGACGACGCGGCAACCGCGCCGACCGGCCTCGGTTACCGCGTCGAGCGTCGGCCGCGCGGTGCCCGAACGGGACACCGCAATCACCAGGTCGAGCGGACCGACCCAGCGCGGCAACGTTGGGCCGGACGCTTCGATGAGCGGCAGCGAAATGTCGTCGGCAACCAGCGCCCGCAACACTTCGCACGCGGCCGCACTCGAGCCAACGGCCGAAAGCACCACTGCGCGCGGCCGCTCGTCGGCCAGCGACTCGACGTCCGCCTCTCCGACGAGGGTCGAGGCCTCCCTGACCTGCGCGCCCGATCCGGCGATCGTCCGCAACATGCCCGCCATATCGGCGGCGGCGAGCGCGTCAGGATCGTCGAGCAGCCGCTCGTCGAGCTCGAGGGACATCAGCCGGCAACCGGTAGGATCCGTGCTTCGTCGATCAGCAAAACCGGGATGTCGCCGCGCACCGGATACGCACGGCGACAGTCACTGTTGGTGCAGACCAACTCTTCTGGGTCCGCATCTTTGGGTGCATCGGGCAGCCGTTCGATCGTGAGCGGCGAATGACAGGCCGGACACGCGAGGATCTCTAGCATCGACGGTTCGAGGTTCACAGCAGTGGCTCCCTGTCAGCCGCGGATAAGTGCGAGAACCTCGTCGCGCACTCGGTCGAGCGTCGCCTGGTCGTCGGCCTCGACGTTCAAGCGAAGCAACGGCTCGGTGTTCGAGGCACGCAGGTTGAACCACCACGTCGGCGTCGTGACGGTCATGCCGTCGAGGTCATCGATCGTCGCGTCCGGCTCGTCGACGTAGGCGGCCCGCACCTTCGCACTCACCGCGGCCTGGTCGTGCACGGTCGAGTTGATCTCCCCCGACTGCACGTATCGCGAATACTCCGCGAGGAACTCCGACAGTTTCGTCCCCGGGGGCGTTTCGCCGAGCGCAGCCAGAACATGCAGTGCGGCCAGCATTCCTGAGTCGGCGCGCCAGAAATCGCGGAAGTAAAAGTGGCCCGAATGCTCGCCACCGAACACCGCGTTCGTCTCGCCCATCGTGGCCTTGATGAACGAGTGGCCGACCCGGCTGCGCACCGGAACTCCGCCGTGTTCGCGCACGATTTCGGCGACAGCCTTCGACGTAATCAGGTTGTGGATGATCGCCGAGCCAGGGCTCTTCTTCAATTCGCGGACGGCGACCAGTGCGGTAATCACGGACGGCGACACGATCTGCCCACGCTCGTCAATGACGAAGCAGCGGTCGGCGTCGCCATCGAAGGCGAGACCGATATCGGCGTGTGTCTCGAGCACCTTGGCTTGCAGGTCGGCGGTGTTCTTCGGATCGATCGGGTTCGCCTCGTGGTTGGGGAAGTTCCCGTCGAGCTCGAAGTACATCGGCACGATGTCGAGCGGCAGGTCCTTCAACACGATCGGGACGGTGTAGCCACCCATGCCGTTCCCCGCGTCGACGACGACCTTGAGCGGTCGGATGCCGCTGAGGTCAACGAGATGCCGGAGGAACACCGCGTAGTCCTCGACCAGTTCGTGCGTCGTGATCGTGCCCGGCTTCCCGTCGTAGGCAGGGATACCGTTCTCGATCAGCGCGCGAATCTCGGCGAGGCCCGTTTCCTGCCCGACCGGTCGCGCACCGGCGAGGCACAGCTTGATGCCGTTGTACTTGGCCGGATTGTGGCTGGCGGTCAGCATGACGCCAGGGATGTCGAGGCTCCCGGCCGCAAAGTAGATCATGTCGGTGCTCGCGAGGCCGGCCATGATGACGTCGGCGCCCTGGCTGGCCGCACCTTCTGCGACTGCCTGGGAGAGCGGACCTGATGACTCGCGCATGTCGTGCGCGATCACGATGCGCGGCGCCTTGGTGAAGATGGCGAACGCCGCGCCGACCGCGCGCGCGGTCTCTTCGTCGAGCTCGTCGGGCACCACGCCGCGGATGTCGTACGCCTTGACGATCTTGGAAAGGTCGCGCACTGGGCCTGCCTCGGTTTCGCCCGTCTGCCGCCGATACCCGGCGGGCGCACAGGGAATGTGCGCGTGAGCGCAGCCTACCGAGCCGGATCGCCGCAGCGGGAGCGCGGCAGCGATCGCCGACGGCGACCTACGTGGCGAACAGCGATGATGAGGCCATGGCCTGGACCGCACCCAACCCACCTGAGCTCCCCGATGGGCCGCTCGTCGGGGATGACCGTCCGATTCTCGAGGCCTACCTCGCGTGGCAACGACACACGCTACTGAGGCTGTGCGCCGGCCTCACGGGAGAGCAGCTAACGAAGCGGACCATCCCGCCGTCCGGCCTGTCGTTGCTCGGCCTGGTACGTCATCTGGGGAAAGTGGAGCGCATCTGGCTTCGGCAACGGGCCGCCGGAGAGGCCGTCGGCCCGATGTACGGAGCGCCCGACGATGTCAGTTTGAAGGACGCCGACTTCAACGATCTCGACCCCGCGCAGGCGGCAGCCGACTTCGACAGGTACTTCGAGGAGTGCAAGTTGGCGGATGCCGCCGTCGCGGAGATGGGGTTCGACGACACGTTCACTGCCAACGGAGAGACGTATTCGCTGCGGGTTGCCTACGTCCACTTGATCGCGGAGTACGCCCGCCACAACGGTCATGCCGACCTGCTGCGCGAGCTGACCGACGGGGCGACCGGACTGTAAGGCGAGTCCTGCAGCTCTGCCCGTCAAACAGGTCTGCGGTCAGGCGATTTTGCGGGTCTTGGCGATGACGTGGTCGAAGCTCAGCTGCGCCCCGCCCTGAAGCCACCAACGGTTCTCGCAGTGGTGGCACGAGGCGAAGTGCACCCGCGAACCATCCGTGAGCGTCATCGCGATCGAGGTGACGCGCTCGCTGCCGCAGATCCGGCACTTGGTGAGGTTGCGGGCCTCGACGTTCACAAGCGAGGCAGGTCCGCTGAGTTCGGTGGACGCCTGGCGTGAGGTGCGGACGCTGGTCGCGGTCTTGGGCACGGGTGCTCCTACTGCTTCGAGTACGGCATCGAGTGTGGGGGATCGCTCGCCCACTCGGGGAAGTGCGGTTCTTGATCACCCAAGTGGGCCGGAGCCGAATGGGTGACATACGCCCTATCGGCCTAACACCCGTCTGGACTTTAATACCGGGCGATTCG
>Ga0208717_1000228_pt1 | contig 21995 bp, 23 predicted proteins | sample NGESurF53shallow_FD_184489 | JGI IMG/M metagenome (GOLD analysis project Ga0208717, IMG submission 184489) | Arctic peat soil microbial communities from Barrow, Alaska - NGEE Surface sample F53-3 shallow (SPAdes) | ecosystem: Environmental > Terrestrial > Soil > Wetlands > Peat ... | reverse complement strand
GCACCCAGCCGATTCGCCATTCCACGCCGGCTCGATCCCTTCGCGAGGCCAGCGCGCGGCCAAAACCGACGGAAAATCGGTCGATGGCGACCCCGAAGACGCGCGCGGTCAGGAAATGGCCCAGTTCGTGAACGGTCACGATCAGCGTAATCACGATCAGGAACGGCACGACGATCAGGAACGCGTTCTGCAGAAAGGCCATCATTGTCGGTGGTCTCCTCGCGACCTTCAGCCCTTGCGCTTCAATCGCGACAGGACTTGGGCGGCCATACGGCGGGCGCTCGCATCGATCGTCAGCGCCCAATCGAGCGCGTCCTCATCGCTCCCCGCCGCCAAGGCTCCGGCGTCATTCATCTCGTCGAGGCTTCGCGAAACCGAGGCGGCGATTTCGAGAAAGCCGATTTCCCGAGCCAGAAAGGCGCTCACGGCAACCTCGTTGGCGGCATTCATCGCCGCCGAAGCGCCCGCTCCCTCCCCCAGAGCCTGCCTCGCGATGGCCAGGGCCGGAAAGCGCGTCTCGTCCGGCGTCTCGAAGGTCAACTGGCCGACGGCCGCCAGATCGAGCTTTTCGGCCGGCCACGCCATGCGGGCCGGCCACGCCCAGGCGCAGGCGATCGGGGCGCGCATGTCCGGGGGACCCAGTTGGGCCAGGGTGGAACCGTCGGCGTATTCCACCAGACTGTGAACCACCGATTGGGGATGGATGATCACCTCGATGCGATTAGAGGGCATGGCGAACAAATAGGAAGCCTCGATCATTTCGAGACCCTTGTTCATCATGGTGGCGCAATCGACCGATATCTTGGCGCCCATGTCCCACGTGGGATGGGCTACCGCTTGTTCAACGCTCGCCGCGGCCATCGCCGCTTCGGTCCATCCCCGGAACGGACCGCCCGAGGCGGTCAGGATCAGGCGCCGCACCTGATCGGCGTTCGCCGGCTGAAAAACCTGAAAGATCGCCGAATGTTCCGAATCGACCGGAATGACCTGGCCTCCCGCCGCCTTGGCGACCGCCAGGAGAGCCGGGCCCGCGCACACCAAGCTCTCTTTGTTGGCCAGGGCGACAATCGAACCGGCCCTGGCCGCCGCCAGGGTGGGCGCGAGCCCGGCCACTCCCACTATGGCGGCCATCACCCAGTCCGCGCCCTGCCCCGCCGCTTCCACGATGGCGGTGGGGCCGGCTGCGGTCGCGATTCCCGAACCGTCAAGGCGCTGGCGCAGCTCAGGCAAGCAATTTTCGTCCTTGATGACGGCCAGTCTGGGTTTCCAGGCCAGAGCCTGTTCAGCCAACAAGGAGACATTCCGTCCCGCGGTCAGGGCAAGGATATCCACTTCGGCTTTTATTTGGCCGAGGAGGTCCAAAGTGGAGACACCCACCGAACCGGTCGAACCCAGAATCACCGTCGTTCGGGGCGGCATCAGTGCGCCCAGCCAAAATGCACGATGAGGCGAGCGATGGCGAAGACCATGACCGCGAACATCAGGCCATCGACGCGATCGAGCAAGCCGCCGTGTCCGGGAATGAGATCACCCGAATCCTTGACCCCGAATCGTCTCTTCAACATCGACTCCCAAAGATCGCCCGCCATGGTCGCCACGCCCCCCGCCAATCCGATCGCCGCCGCCCCGATCAGCGACAAATGCATGGCGCTCGCCGCCACCGCGACCGACGCGGCCATTGCGCCGACCAGACCCCCGATGAAACCCGACCATGTCTTATTCGGAGAAAAGCGTGGCCAGAGCTTGGGGCCCTTCAAAACGCTGCCGACCAAAAAGGCCGCGATATCGGCAGCCCAGGTGGTGGCGAACAGCATCAGAACCCAGCCTAGACCCTGCAGCGTCTCGCGAAGCCAGACGATCGCTAGGCAGGCGGGGGCGATATAGAGGACCCCATAAGCCGCGTCGATGGCCCGCCGCGACGCGCCTCGCGCCACCGCGCCCGCCGCCAGCGCGCCAATGGCCACGCAGCCCCAGGCCTCCGCGTAGCGGCGGGTGTACGCCACCAGGATAACCGTCACCACCGCCACCGTGGTCACCACGGCGGCGCGGGCGGAATGGCGGGATGTCACCATGGCCGCCCACTCGATGGACAGTAGCGCGCCGGCCACGGCGATCAGGATGAGAAAGGGCGCCCGCCATAAAGCCGATGTGGGATCGAAAACCCAAACCGCCCAAAGGGAAACCGCCGCCAGAACGGCCCCGGAGACCGCCCTGACGCCGAAATTATCCCAGTCGAAGCGCCTAGCTCGCGGCAAGAACGTCATCGGCTGGGACACCGCCATAGCGCCGCTCGCGAGAATGAAAGTCGGTCAAGGCGGCCCTCAGATGCTCAGCGCCATAGTCGGGCCAATAGACATCCTGGAAGATCAGTTCGGCGTAGGCGCATTCCCACAAAAGGAAGTTCGATAGCCGCCGCTCACAGCCGGTCCGGATGATCAGATCGGGCGCGCGGGCCGGCGCGGTGGAAAGATGGGTTTCGAAGGCCTTCTCGTCGAGGTCCGCGGCGACCGCGCGGCCCCGCTCCACCAGCGCCGCGAATTTGCGAGCCGCGTCGGTAATGTCGGCGCGGCCGCCATAGTTGAAGGCGACTTGCAGATGGAACCGGTCATTTCGCGCTGTCCGCGTTTCGGCCGCTTCCACGATGGCAAGGATATCAGGGGTCAATCCCGCCCGGCGACCGACGATGCGCACCTTCACTCCCTCCCTCTCCAGGCGGGCCAGGTCGCTGGCGAAATAGGCCTTCATGAGGCCAAGGATTTCCGAGACCTCGGTTGGCGGGCGGCTCCAGTTCTCGGTGGAAAAGCCGAACACGGTCAGGCGCTCGATCCCCAGCGCCGGCGCCCCCTCGACGGTCCGCCTCAGCGCCGCGACCCCGGCGCGATGGCCAAAGGCCCGCGGCAGGCCTCTTTGCGTGGCCCATCGCCCATTGCCGTCCATAACGATGGCGACATGCAGGCCAGATCGTCCGCCGGCGACCGCCGGCGTCCTCGCGTGCATGCCGGTCGCCGACGACATCGCTGATCCCTTCGTTCCGCCGTTAATCCCGCGGCGCCCTAGACCTGCATGATCTCTTGCTCTTTGATTTTCAAGATCTCGTCGATCTTTCGGACCGCCTCGTCGGTCAACTTCTGGACCTCGCCTTCCAGGCGTTTGTGATCGTCCTGACTGATCGCCGCGTCCTTTTCCGCCTTCCGCAGATCATCCATCGCCTCGCGGCGGACGTTGCGCACCGCGACCTTCTGCTGTTCGGCGTATTTGCCCGCTAGCTTTACGAGGTCGCGCCGCCGCTCCTCGGTAAGAGGCGGGATGGGAATGCGCAGATTCTGGCCTTCGACAACCGGGTTCAGTCCCAGGCCTGAATTGCGGATGGCCTTCTCCACCGACACGACGACCGCCTTATCCCACACGCTCACTGTGATCGACCGTGGTTCGGGCACCGAAACGGCCCCAAGCTGGCTGATCGGCATGCGCGAGCCGTACGCTTCCACATGCACCTGATCGAGCAGGGCCGCCGAGGCGCGGCCCGTTCGCAGCGTGGCGAATTCCTCTTTCAACGCGACGACCGCCCTTTCCATGCGCTCGCGATATTTCTTGAGATCGGGTTGTTCGCTAGACGCCATGACCCATCCTTTTCCTGTTGTCAGCGCGCATCTTCGATGGTGGTAAAGACACCGCCGCCGCCCACGACCCGCAAAAGATTTCCAGGCTCGCGTATGGAGAAGACCACGATCGGAATGGCGTTGTCGCGCATCAAGGCGATCGCCGAGGCGTCCATGACCTTGAGGTTTTTCGACAGAACCTCGTGATAACTCAGGCGCTCGTAGCGCTTCGCCTTCGGATCTCCCTTGGGATCGGCGGTGTACACGCCATCGACGCTAGTTCCCTTGAAGAGGGCGTCGCAGCCCATCTCGGCGGCGCGCAGGGCGGCGGGCGTGTCGGTGGTGAAGAAGGGGGCGCCCAGACCTGCGGCGAAGATTACCACGCGGCCTTTTTCCAGGTGCCGCAGCGCGCGGCGGCGGATGTAAGGCTCGCATACCGCGTCCATCGGAATGGCCGATTGTACGCGGGTGTGTACGCCGGCTTTCTCCAAGGCGCTCTGCAGGGCCAGCGCGTTCAGGACGGTGGCCAGCATGCCCATGTAATCGGCGCTCGCCCGCTCCATGCCTCGGCCGGCCATGGAGACACCGCGCAATATGTTTCCCCCGCCAGTCACTAGGCAAAGCTCGATGCCGCCCTCGACCACGGCGGCGATGTCGGCGGCCACGGCGTCGAGGGTGGCCATGTCGATGCCGAACGGCGCGTCGCCCATCAGCACTTCGCCCGAAACTTTGAGCAGGATTCGGCGATAGGGCGGGCGCGGATCGGTCACGGCAGGCTCATCCTACGACTGGCGCCCGGCATGGGCGGGTCTTGGACACGATCCTAGCGCGGGGCGGTCATGGCCGCCACTTCCGCCGCGAAGTCTCCCGAGCCCTTGTCTACCCCCTCGCCCAGGGCGAGACGGGCGAACCCCTTGACCGTCACCGGCGAGCCGACCGACTTGGCGGTTTCCGCCACCAGTTGCTCGATCGTCCGGGCAGGATCGCGCACATAGGCCTGCTTCAGGAGCACGGCCTCTTCATAGAACTTGCGGATCCGGCCCTCGACCATCTTTTCGGCCACGGCGGGCGGCTTGCCCGACGCGATCGCCTGGTCGGTGAAGATGGCCCGCTCGCGCTCCACGGCAGCCGGATCGAGGTCTTCCACCGACAGCGACAGGGGGGCGGTGGCGGCCACGTGCAAGGCGATGTCGCGGCCGAGCGCCTTGAGCGCGGCCTGATCGCCGGTCCCCTCCACGGCCACCAGAACGCCGATCCGGCCGAGATCGGCCGCGCCGGCCACAGCGCCGTGGATGTAGGCGCCGATAGCCCCTTGGTTCACTTGAAACCGAGCCGAACGGCGCAGCACCGTGTTTTCGCCGATGGTCGCGATAAGATGGGTGACCGCGTCGGCGACGGTCTCTCCACCCTCGATCCTGGCCGCGCGGAGGGCTTCGACATCGCCGTCCACCTCAAGGGCAGCGTCGGCGATCTTGCGAGCCGTGGCCTGAAAACCGCCATTGCGGGCGACGAAATCGGTTTCGGCGTTGAGTTCGATGACCGCCGCGGTCATGCCCGCGCCGTCGCCGCGGACGGCCAGGGCCACGACACCTTCCGCCGCCACCCGGTCGGCCTTTTTGGCTGCCTTGGAGAGGCCTTTGGCGCGCAACCAATGGACCGCGGCCTCCATGTCGCCGCCGGTTTCCTGCAAGGCTTTCTTGCAATCCATCATGCCGACGCCGGACTTGTCGCGCAGCGCCTTCACTAGCGCGGCGGTGATCTCGGCCATGGTCTTAGCTCCGCTCTAGAATGATCTTGTCGGCGCCCGAATATGGAATGCGCCCACAGGGTCGAGGCTCATCGCCTCGCGCGTTCAGGTTTCAGCGACCGCCTCAACCGGCGAGGCTTCGGGAACGGCTATCACGGACGGCGGCTCCTCGGCCGCCTCGGCGGCGGGCGGGGCGGTCTCGATTTCCGCCTCGGCGGCCGGTTCGGGTTCGGAGGCGGCGTCTGGAGCCGACACCGCTTCGGCCGATTCGGCGGCGGCGATCGAGACCGTCTCGGACGGCGTCTCAACCGCCGATTCGGGCTCGGCCGCGGCCCGCGCCTCGGGGGCCGGTTCAGCGGCGGCGCTGAAGGCGGCCTCCAGTTCCGGCTCGGGGGCGGCCACAGGCTCCGCTTCGGACGGCGCTTCCGCGGCGGCGCTCATGCGCAAGGCCGGTTCCAGCGGCGCCTCGGCGGCGCCGATATCAACGCCCATGGCCACCTGACTCTCCGTAAGGCCGTCCAGCACGGCATCGGCCACCAGATCGCAGTAGAGCTGCAAGGCCCGCGCGGCGTCGTCGTTCCCCGGAACCGGGAAGCTGATCCCGATCGGATCGCTGTTGGTGTCGAGAATCGCCACCACCGGGATGTTGAGCTTGCGCGCCTCCTGAATGGCGATGGCTTCCTTGTTGGTGTCGATCACAAACATCAGGTCGGGAATGCCGCCCATATCCTTGATGCCGCCCAGCGAAAGCTCCAGCTTCTCACGTTCGCGGGTAAGCTTGAGCAATTCCTTCTTGGTGCGCCCGCCGGCGTCGCCGCCGTCGAGGACGCCTTCGAGTTCACGCAGGCGGGCGATGGAGCCGGAGATGGTCCGCCAGTTGGTCAGGGTGCCGCCCAGCCAGCGGTGGTTGACGTAGTACTGGGCGCAGCGTTTAGCGCCGGCCGCCACCGGATCGGACGCCTGGCGCTTGGTGCCGACAAACAGCACCCGGCCGCCGGACGCCGCCACCTCGCGCACCTTGACCAGCGCCTGGTGCAGCAGCGGCATGGTCTGGGAAAGATCGATGATGTGAATGTTGGCGCGGGCGCCGAAGATGAAACGTTCCATCTTCGGGTTCCAGCGATGCGTCTGGTGGCCGAAGTGGGCGCCAGCTTCCAAGAGCTGGCGCATGGTGAAATCGGGTAGCGCCATGAACCTTTGTCCTTCTTCCGGTTCGTGCCTCCGCGGAATCACCCCCCGTCAGAGAGGGGACCGGAACGGAAACGCGCGGGGAATGACCCGCGCCTCACCGAACATCCGCGTGCGTGATGGCGCAGTGACTAGGCGCAATCGGTCGACAAGGCAAGCCGCGGCGGCCATGGTGTGTGGGTAGCACACGATATGTCCGGTTTTCGTAACAGACGATTTGTCCGGTTTAGGCGGAGCGCGCTTGGGACGCCAAGGCTCGCGCTCCAGCCGGCCGGCGAGTCAGCTACACGTCCTCCAGGGCGGCCACGCCGGCGGCGATTTTGAGGGCGCCGCGGACGGCGGCATCCAGCACATAGCGACCGGGGAGCTTCAGTTCGACCTCGCGACCGCCGGCGAACGCGGCCAAGAAGATCACCTCGCCGCCGCCGGTCGAGGCCGGCGTCAGGCGCGCCTTCAGGACGTCCAGCTCCGCCACCGCCGGCGAAACATGGATTCGCAGGTTCGCGTGAACATTTTCGATGGCCCGCTCGAGCGGTTCGGCGTCGTCACCGAAAAAGCGCACTTCGCCATCGGTGGTCTTGGCGCGGACCTTCAAGAAGATTGCCCGCCCCGGTTCCAGCAGATCTCGGCGCCGCCTCAAGATCTCGGGTGGAAACAGCACCTCGTATTCGCCAGTCGGGTCCGAGAGAGAGACAAAGGCGAACTTGCCGCCGCCACCCACCGGACTGCGCTCCTGGCGCCGGCGAACGACGCCCGCCATTCGGAAGGCTTCCGCGCCAGTGGCCGCCGCCGGCAACGCATCCACCAGAAGGGTGGTTCGGTAACGGCGCAACACCTCGATCATGTCGCCGAGCGGATGGCCGCTCAAATAGAAACCCACCGCCGCCAATTCTTCGTCCAGTTGTTGAATCGGGTTCCACGGCTCGGTTTTGGGCAGGCGCGGCCGGGCGCCTTCGGCCTGTTCGCCAAACAGACTTTCCTGGGCCGAGACGCGATCGGCGGCCATGCTCTGGGCATAGGCGATCAGCGATTCGGCGCCCGCCACGATCTGGGCTCGGTTGGGGTGAATGCCGTCAAAAGCCCCAGCGCGGGCCAAACTTTCCAGGGCGCGTTTGTTGACATGTCTTGGATCGACCCGTTCGAGAAAATCGAACAGATCGGTGAACCGGCCCTCCCTTTCGCGAACCTCCACCACATGCGCCATGGCCTGGGCGCCGACGTTGCGCACCGCGCCGAGAGCGTAGAGCACCCGAGCCTCCGAAACCTCGAAGTCAGCTCCCGATCGGTTTACGTCCGGTGGCAGGATGGTAACGCCCTGTCGCTTGGCGTCCTGATAGAAGACCGCCAGCTTGTCGGTATTGGACAGATCAAGGCTCATGGAGGCCGCGAAGAACTCCACCGGCGCATTGGCCTTGAGCCAGGCGGTCTGATAGGCGATCAGGGCGTAGGGGGCGGCGTGACACTTGTTGAAGCCGTAACCGGCGAACTTGGCCATCCGCTCGAACATATCGGCGGCGGCGGCGGGCGCGACGCCGTGCTCGGCGGCGCCGGTCAGGAAGCGGGCCCGCTGCTGGTCCATTTCCTCCTGCTTCTTCTTGCCCATGGCTCGGCGCAGGAGATCGGCCTCGCCCAGGGAATAGCCGGCGAGGATTTGGGCGATTTCCATCACCTGTTCCTGATAGACGATAACCCCGAAGGTCTCGGCCAGGGCGGCCTCGAGACCGGGGAGGATATTCACCGGCCGTCGGCCCATCTTGCGATCCACATATTCGTCGATCGAATCCATCGGCCCAGGCCGGTACAAGGAGATCAGGGCGGTGATTTCCTCCACCGAGGCGGGGCGCAGCTTGCGCAGGGTGTCGCGCATGCCCTGCCCTTCCATCTGGAACACGCCGACCGTCTGCCCCGAGGCGATCAGCTCGTAGGTGGCGCCGTCGTCCAGCGGCAGGCGCTCCAGAGCGACGCCCGCGCCTCGCCGCTCCAGATGCTTCACGGCGCGGTGGATCACGGTCAAGGTTTTGAGACCCAGAAAGTCGAACTTGACCAGGCCGGCGCTCTCCACCCATTTCATGTTGAACTGGGTGGCCGGAAGAGAGGAACGCGGGTCTCGGTAGAGCGGGGTGAGCTCGGTGAGCGGCCGGTCCGCGATGACCAGGCCGGCCGCGTGGGTGGAGGCGTTGCGGTAGAGCCCTTCGAGTTGAAGGGCGATCTCCAGCACATGCGCCACCGCGTCGTCATCGCGCCGCGCGGCCTGCAGGCGCGGCTCCAGTTCGATCGCCCGCGCCAGGGTGACCGGGTTGGCGGGATTGTTGGGAATCATCTTGGCCAGCCGATCCACCAAGCCGAGCGGAAGCTGCATCACCCGGCCCACGTCGCGCAGTACGGCGCGCGCCTGCAGGCTGCCGAAGGTGATGATCTGGGCCACCCGGTCGGCCCCGTAGCGCGCCTGGACATATCCGATCACCTCCTCCCGCCGCTCCTGGCAGAAGTCGATGTCGAAGTCGGGCATGGAGATGCGCTCGGGGTTCAGGAAACGCTCGAAAAGCAGGCCGAACCGCAGAGGATCGATGCCGGTGATCAGGAGCGACCAGGCCACCGCCGAGCCCGCCCCCGACCCCCGGCCCGGCCCCACGGGGATGTCGTGGGCCACGGCCCATTTCATGAAATCCGAGACGATCAGGAAATAACCGGAAAACCCCATGGACTGGATGACGCCGATCTCACGCTCCAGGCGCGCCCAATAGACGTCTTCGCCGCCAGCCGGCGGCGCGGCGGCGAGCCGCGCGCTCAGGCCTTCGCGGGCCTGCTGGGCCAATTCCTCGTTCTCCGATCGGCCCGCGATGGTGGGAAAGCGCGGCAGGATCGGGTCGCGCTTCTTGACCATGAAGGCGCACCGGCGGGCGATCTCGACGGTATTATCGCAGGCCTCTGGCAGGTCGGCGAACAGCCGGCGCATGTCGGACGCCGGCTTGAACCAATGCTCCGGGGCCACCCGCCGGCGATCCTCCTGATCGACGAAGGCGCCATCGGCGATGCACAACAGGGCGTCGTGCGCCCGCCAGGTTCGCGCCTCGGCAAAATGGACATCGTTGGTGGCCACGAGCGGCGCGTCGTTGGTGTAGGCCCAGGCCACCAGTCCGGGCTCCGCGGCCGCCTGGCTGGCCAGGCCATGGCGCTGGAGTTCCACATAGAAGCGGTCGCCAAACGCCCGTTGCATCTCGACCAACGCGGCCCCACCCTCGTCCGTCCGGCCCGCCGCGAACAGGGGATCGACCGGCCCGTCGGCGCCGCCGGAAAGCAGGATCAGCCCCTCGGCGTGTTCGGCGAGCTTGGTCCAGGTCACATTGGGCGCCTGGGCGGCCTCGACGTCCAGAAAGGCGGCGGACGACAGAACGCAAAGATTTCGGTAGCCTGTCTCGTTCTGGGCCAGCAGAACCACTGTCGGCGTCCGCGCCCAACGCTGCGACTGACCCTCCCCGATTCCTGTCACCGGCAGGGCGCAGCCGACGATCGGCTGAACCCCCACTTCGCCGGTGACCACGGAAAACTCCAGGGCGCCGAACAGATTGGCCCGGTCGGCCAGAGCCACGGCCGGCATGCCCGCGGCCGCCGCCAAGGCGCCGACGGCGTCCGCCTTGATCGCCCCTTCGAGCAGGGAATAGGCCGAGCGGACGCGGAGATGGATAAAGCCTTCCGCCTCGACAGCCATGGCGCGCTCCCTGAACCTGCTCGAAGAAAAACGGTCGCCCGACTCAGCCGGCGAACCGGGCGACCTGGCACACCATCCAAACGAACCCGGCCACTGACGCAAGCGCCAGGGACTCACGCGCGAAACGAATCATGGGGACAGCTCTCCGTTTTATGCCTATTGCACCTACTGTTCTTGTTTTGTTCGGGTGTCAATCCCGTCGCGGGGAGCCCAACCGTGGAACGCCGTCACGGTTGAGTTGTTATCGAAACGGATCCGCGAAGGCGCATCGACAAATGATCTTCCTGAGCGTCGCCGCGCCTTGGCTCGCCCGCCTCCTGCTGGTCGTGCTGTTTCCATTCAGCGCGCTGGACAAGATTCTGGGCTGGAAGGGCGCGCTGACGCAGGCCAACTCCAGTTTCCTACCCGGCGGGCCGGTGCTGCTGGTGGCGGCCATCGGCGTCGAGCTCGCCGCGCCCGTCTGCATCGTTCTGGCCTGGCACGACCGCCTGGCCGCCTTTGTTCTGGCCGGATTCTGCGCGGTGACTGCCCTTCTCTACCACGAATTCTGGAAATATTCGGACTTCTGGGCGCCGGGCGCGAGCCGCTCGCGCGACGAATTCTGGGACTTTCTGAAAAATTTCGGACTGGCGGGCGGCCTGTTGCTGGTCGTTCTCGCCACCCATCCCGCGCCGCTCGACTGGGTGATCGCCCACCCGCTGTCATCGACCGCCGCTTTTGCGCCAGGTGGCTGAAATGAAGCCCCCCACCCTCCCTTATTGGCACGTATGGACTGCCGGAGACGGGGTGAGCCGCCAGACGCGCCGGGAGATCGACGCCTTCGATCTGCGCGCCATCGCCGCCGGCGCGGCGCCCCAGTGGCAGCACGAGGACAAAACCCCCGCCGCTGTCATCAATTTCAGTGTCCTTCCCGCGGGCTGGATCGGCGAGTGGCACGAGAATCCAAAGCCGCAATGGATCGTCCCGCTCTCCGGCCGCTGGTTTGTCGAGACCATGGACAGGATACGCGTCGAGATGGGCCCAGGGGAGTTGTCGCTCGGCGAGGATCAGGGAACTCGGCCCGACGCCCAGGGGCGCAAGGGTCACCGCTCCGGCGTCGTCGGGGAGGCGCCCGCGGTGCTGATGATTGTGCAACTCCGCGGCGGGCGGGAGGCGTGACCGCAGCGCCGATGACCGACATAGAGATCGTCGATCCGGAGTTCTTCACCTATGTGATGAGCAATGCGCCGCTGCGGAAGCTGGCCGATGGATTCGCCTGGCTCGAAGGCCCGGTGTGGTTCGCCGACCAGGAGGCGCTGCTGTTCAGCGATATTCCCAACGACAGGATCTTGCGCTGGAGCGAGACCGGCGGCGTCCAGACCTTCCGCCAGCCCTCCCGGTTCGCTAACGGGCAGACTCGCGATCGGCAAGGCCGCCTGATCACCTGTTCGCACCAGGACCGGCGCCTCTTTCGCACCGAATACGATGGCGCTCTCACAGTCCTGGCCGATTGCTTCGAAGGACGGCGGCTCAACTCGCCCAACGATGTGGTGGTCAAGTCGGACGACACGATCTGGTTCACGGACCCCCCCTATGGGATCATGACGGACTATCAGGGCGCCAAGGCGGCGGCGGAACTGCCGTGCAATGTCTATCGCCTTGATCCCTTATCAGGGGAACTTGCGGTCGTCGCCGACGATTTCCAGGGCGCCAACGGCCTGTGCTTCTCACCCGACGAGAGTCGGCTCTACATCTCCGAGACTGGCCGGATGTTCGATCCAGATCCGCTGCAACACATCCGCGTCTTCGAATATTCCGGAGACGGGGCGCGCCTGACTGGCGGGCGGGTGTTCCACAAAGTCAGGCCCGGCGCGGCCGATGGCATGCGATGCGACGAGGAGGGCAACCTGTGGGCTAGCGCGGCCGACGGCGTGCACTGCATCGCGCCCTCCGGCGACCTCATGGGAAAGATTTTGGTCCCGTCCTTGGTCTCCAACCTGACCTTCGGCGGGCGCGCCAAGAGCCGACTGTTCATCTGCGCCTCCCACACCCTCTACGCCATCTACCTCAATCGGCGCGGCGCCCAGACGCCATGAGAGCTGAGCGCCTACAGTCGATCCAGCTCAACGTGGCCGATCTGGCGCGGGCCGAGCGATTCTACCACGAGGCCCTGGGTTTCAGGCGCCTGGCGACGACAGGGACCGCCGCCTCCACCACCCTCGCCATGGGCCTGGGCGCCGAGACGATCGAACTCATCGCGTACCGTTCGCCCGGCGCGCCCTACCCGGCCGACAGCCGCTGCATCGACCTGTGGTTCCAGCACTTCGCCGTCGCGGTTGCCGACATGGACGAGGCCTACGGACGCCTGTCCGGAGCGGGATATTTCGAGGCGATCAGCCGCGACGGCCCGCAACGCCTGCCGCCCAACGCGGGGTCGGTGGCCGCCTTCAAATTCCGCGATCCCGACGGCCATCCCCTGGAGCTGTTGCACTTTCCACCCGCCACCGCGCCGCCGCGTTGGGCGAACCGGCCGCGCGGTCCCGTGTTCCTCGGCATCGATCATTCGGCCATAACCGTGGCCGATAGCGCCGCGAGCATCGCCTTCTACGGCGGGCAGCTCGGTTTGACGCTCACCGCTCGATCGCTCAATCGTGGTCCCGAACAGGACTTTCTGGACGATACGCAAGGGGCGGTCGTCGAAGTGACGGCGCTCTCACCCGCCGACCCGATCAGTCCGCATGTCGAACTCCTCCACTACCGTGAGCCGCCCGGCGGTCGCGCCATGCCAGGCCACGGCGAACCCGGCGACATCGCCGCCACGCGGCTGGTCTTCGAGGTCAGAGGTTCCGACGCCGCCCTCCGTGATCCAGACGGGCACAGGCTGGCGCTGAGGCCGGCCGGCCGGCCGTAATCGGGCGCCGGACCGCGGGCAAATCCGACGCGCCACGCTTCCGTGCTACGCCCCGAGGCTCGCCATATCGACCTTGAAACCGGGGCCCATGGTCGAGGAGAGGCTGACCCGCTTGATGTAGGTTCCCTTGGCGCCGGACGGCTTGGCGCGGGCGAGGGCGTCCATCAGGGCCTTGACGTTGGCGGCGATGGCCTCGTCGGTGAAGCTGGCCTTGCCGACTCCGGCGTGGATGATCCCGCTCTTTTCGGTTCTGAACTCGATGGCGCCGCCCTTGGCGTCCTTGACCGCCTGGCCAACGTTGGGGGTGACCGTGCCGACGCGGGGGTTGGGCATCAGCCCGCGGGGGCCGAGAATCTTACCCAGACGCCCGACCAGAGCCATCATGTCGGGGCTGGCGATCACCCGGTCGAACTCCATGAAGCCGCCCTGGATGCGCTCCACCAAGTCTTCGGCGCCCACGATCTCGGCCCCGGCGGCCCTGGCCTCCTCGGCCTTGGCGTCCTTGGCGATCACCGCGACTCGCACGTCGCGCCCGGTTCCTGACGGAAGCGAGACCACGCCGCGCACCTGCTGGTCGGCATGGCGCGGATCGACGCCGAGATTGACCGCAATCTCGACGCTTTCGTCGAACTTGGCGGTGGCGTTCGCCTTGACCAGCTTGACGGCCTCGGAAAGCCCGTGGACCGCGTTGCGGTCGCCGGACCAAGCCTGAATGCGTTTGGCTTGCTTGGGCATGGTGTTCTCAAGCCTCCACGACGCTTAGGCCCATGGCGCGGGCGGAGCCTTCGATGATTCTGGCCGCGGCCTCGATATCGTTGGCGTTGAGATCCTTCATCTTCACCTGGGCGATTTCACGAAGCTGGGCTCGGGTGACGCTGCCCACGGTCTCGCGGCCGGTCTTGCCCGAGCCGGACTTGAGCCCGGTGGCTTGCTTGAGAAAGTGAGTGGCCGGCGGCGTCTTGGTGACGAAGGTGAAGCTCTTGTCCTGATAGACGGTGATCACCGTCGGCAGGGGCGTGCCCTTCTGAACATTTTCAGTGCGGGCGTTGAATTCCTTGCAGAAGCCCATGATGTTGACGCCGCGCTGTCCCAACGCCGGCCCGATGGGGGGCGAAGGCGTGGCGGCGCCGGCGGCCACCTGCAACTTGATGTAACCCAGAATCTTCTTGGCCATGATCTCCTCTCATCGCCGGCTATCCGGCGTGTGGGCCGTGGTGCGGGGTGGCGCCCCTCCCACGGATTGGAATAAATAGGGGACTATACGCGCGCTAGCTGGTCTTTTCCACCTGGGCGTATTCCAGTTCCACCGGCGTGGCGCGGCCGAAGATCGAGACGGTGACGCGCAGGCGGGCGCGATCCTCGTCGACCTGCTCCACCGAGCCGTTGAAGCTGGCGAACGGGCCGTCGATGACGCGCACCGCCTCGCCGATCTCGAAGGTGATGGTCGGCTTGGGCCGCTCGACGCCTTCCTCGATGGCCCCGATGATGCGGGCGACCTCCCGTTCGGTGACCGGCATGGGCTTGGAGCCCGAGCCGAGAAATCCGGTCACCTTGGGGGTGTTCTTGACCAGGTGGTAGGCTTGGTCGGACAGGTCCATCTTCACCAGCACATAGCCCGGAAAGAACTTGCGCTCGGCGTTGATCTTGCGGCCGCGGCGGATCTCGATCACGTCCTCGGTGGGGACCAGGATTTCGGAAAAGCTGTCGTCGAGGCCCTGGGTGTGGGCCTGCTCGCGGATGGCCTCGGCAACCTTCTTCTCGAAGTTGGAGTAGGCGTGGACGATGTACCATTTGTGATGGGGGTTGGCGCCATGGCCTTGAGTATCGGTCATCTTACGGGATCTCGCCTGCTACGCGTTGGCCAATTTCAAGACGGCGCCGATCGCCACGTTCAAGACCGCGTCCACGCCGAAGAAGAAGAACGCGGTCAGAATGACCATGATCCCGACCATGACCGACGTGATCCAGGTCTCCTTCCAACTGGTCCACGTCACCTTGCGCGCCTCGGCGCGCACCTCGCGCAGGAACTGGATCGGGCCCACGCGCTTCTTCGCCGGCGCCACGGGCGAGCCGCCGCCGGCGCCGGCGGTCGCCGGCAGGGCCGATCGGCGGCGCGGCGCGCCCTGGACTATGCCTTGATCCTTGGCCATGGCGGCCCTTCCAACTCTCTTCCTGGTTCAACCCGATGCGGCGGATCGCGCCCTCTTCGGGCCTTTAGACGGACAAGTGGCAGGAGTGGGGGGACTCGAACCCACGACCCTCGGTTTTGGAGACCGATGCTCTACCAGCTGAGCTACACTCCTTCGAACGGACGGGCTCCTTAGCACAAAGCGGCGGCGCCTCCCTCCCCTTTGTGGGCAAGGAGGAAGACACCCTATTCGATGATCTTGGCCACCACGCCCGCGCCCACGGTCCGGCCGCCTTCGCGGATGGCGAAGCGCAGCTTCTCCTCCATGGCGATGGGCGTGATCAGCTCCACGTCCAGCTCGGCGTTGTCGCCGGGCATGATCATCTCGACGCCTTCCTTGAGCTTGATGATGCCGGTCACATCGGTGGTGCGGAAATAGAACTGAGGCCGATAGTTGGTGAAGAACGGTGTGTGCCGCCCCCCCTCGTCCTTGGTCAGGATATAGGCCTCGGCCACGAACTTGGTATGAGGGGTGATGGAGCCGGGCTTGCACAGCACCTGGCCGCGCTCGACATCCTCGCGCTTGGTGCCGCGCAGCAGGACACCGACATTGTCGCCGGCTTGGCCCTGATCGAGAAGCTTGCGGAACATTTCGACGCCGGTGCAGATGGTCTTCTGAACCGGGCGAATGCCGACGATCTCCACTTCCTCGCCCACCTTGACCACGCCGCGCTCGACGCGGCCGGTGACCACGGTGCCGCGACCGGAGATCGAGAACACGTCCTCCACCGGCATCAGGAAGGGCAGATCGACCGGACGGTCGGGCTGGGGAATGTAGCTGTCCACCGCCGCCATCAGTTCGACGACGGTATTCTCGCCGATTTCCGGGGTCTTGCCTTCAAGGGCCGCCAGGGCCGATCCCTTGACGATCGGAATGTCGTCGCCGGGAAACTGGTAACTGGAGAGAAGCTCGCGCACCTCCATCTCGACGAGCTCGAGTAGCTCCTCGTCGTCCACCATATCGACCTTGTTCATATAGACCACCAGGGCCGGCACGCCGACCTGACGGGCCAGCAGGATGTGCTCGCGGGTCTGGGGCATGGGGCCGTCGGCGGCGGACACCACCAGGATGGCGCCGTCCATCTGCGCGGCGCCGGTGATCATGTTCTTCACGTAGTCGGCGTGGCCGGGGCAGTCGACGTGGGCGTAGTGACGATTCTTGGTCTCATATTCCACGTGCGCGGTGTTGATGGTGATGCCGCGCGCCTTTTCTTCCGGCGCCGCGTCGATGTCGGCGTACTTCATGATCGTGGCGCCGCCCGATTTGGCCAGCACCGTGGTGATCGCCGCGGTCAGCGTGGTCTTGCCATGATCGACGTGACCGATGGTGCCGATGTTGCAGTGCGGCTTGTTGCGTTCAAACTTTGCCTTGGCCATTTCTCTCGAGCTCCGGCCCGCAATGGGCTTTTTCTAAGGACGGGTTTAAGGATTTTCAGATCGTCTTGTTTAAGCGTACTTTTTGACCACTTCGTCGGCCACGGCCTGCGGCACCGCCTCGTAGTGGTCATAGTCCATGTGGAAGTTGGCGCGGCCCTGGCTCATCGACCTAAGCGTGTTCACATAGCCGAACATGTTGGCAAGCGGCACCATGGCGATGATCACCTGGGCGTTGCCGCGCTGATCGGTTCCCTGGATCATGCCGCGCCGCGAGTTCAGATCGCCGATGACATCGCCCACATAGTCCTCCGGCGTCGTCACTTCCACCTTCATGATCGGCTCGAGCAGTTTCGGCGCCGCCTTGTCGCGAAGCTCGCGGAACGCCGCCCGCGCCGCGATCTCGAAGGCCAGCACGCTCGAATCGACGTCGTGATAGTCGCCGCCGGTGAGGGTGGCCTTGAAATCGATCACCGGAAAACCGGCCAGCAGGCCGTTTTCCTTGGCCGAGGCCAGGCCCTTCTCGACGCCGGGAACGAATTCGCGCGGCACGTCGCCGCCGACCACCTTGGATTCGAACTGATAGCCGGCGCCCATCTCGCTGGGCTCGAAGGTGATCTTGATGCGCGCGAACTGGCCCGAACCGCCGGTCTGCTTCTTGTGGGTGTAGTCGATGTCCGTCCGCCGGCCCAGGGTCTCGCGGTAGGCGACCTGCGGCTGGCCGATATTGGCCTCGACCTTGTAGGTGCGCTTGAGGATATCGACCTTGATGTCCAGGTGCAGTTCGCCCATGCCCTTGAGAATGGTCTGACCGCTCTCCTGATCGGTGGAGACGCGGAAGGTCGGATCCTCGGCGGCGAGTTTCTGCAAAGCGACGCCGAGTTTCTCCTGGTCGGCCTTGGACTTCGGTTCGATGGCGATCTCGATGACCGGATCGGGAAAATCCATCTTGTCGAGCAGGATGGGCGAGCGCGCGGGGTCGCACAGGGTGTCGCCGGTGCGGGTGTCCTTCAGGCCGGCCAGGGCGACGATGTCGCCGGCGTAGGCTTCCTTGATGTCCTCGCGGTTGTTGGAGTGCATGAGCAGCATCCGGCCGACCCGCTCCTTCTTTTCGCGCGAGGCATTCAAAAGGCCCATGCCGCTTTCGAGCTTGCCCGAATAGATGCGGCAGAAGGTGAGCGAGCCGACGAACGGGTCGTCCATGATTTTGAACGCCAGCACCGAGAGCGGCGCGTCGTCCGCGGCCAGGCGCACCACCGGCTCGCCGGTCTTGTAGTCGAGACCGGGGGTGGGCGGAATGTCCACCGGCGAAGGAAGATATTCCACCACCGCGTCAAGAAGCGGCTGGACGCCCTTGTTCTTGAACGCGGAACCGCACAAAACCGGATAAAAGGCGCCGGTCAGCACGGCCTTGCGCAGGCACTTGTTGAGCACCTCCGCCGACGGCTCCTCGCCGTTCAAATAGGATTCCATCGCCTCGTCGTCGAGTTCGACCGAGTTCTCGACCATGAAGTGGCGCGCCTCGTCGGCGGCGGCCTTCAGATCGGCCTGAATGTCCTCGTCGTGATAGTTGGCGCCCAGGCCCTCGCTTTCCCAGACCACCGCCTTCATGCGGACCAGGTCGATGAGGCCCTTGAAGCTCGTCTCCGAACCGATCGGAAGTTGGATCGGCACCGCCTTGACGCCGAGCCGGTCGCGGATGGATTCGACGCATTTTTCGAAATCGGCCCCGATCTTGTCCATCTTATTGACGAACACGATGCGGGGCACGTCGTAGCGGTCGGCCTGGCGCCAGACGGTTTCGGTCTGCGGCTCCACGCCCTGATTGCCGTCGAGCACGGCGACGCAGCCGTCGAGCACCCGCAGCGACCGCTCCACCTCGATGGTGAAGTCCACGTGGCCGGGGGTGTCGATGATGTTGAGCCGCTTGCCGTTCCACATGGCGGTGGTGGCGGCCGAGGTGATGGTGATCCCCCGCTCCTGCTCCTGCTCCATCCAGTCCATGGTGGCCGCGCCGTCGTGGACTTCGCCGATCTTATGGCTCTTGCCGGTGTAGTAGAGGATCCGTTCGGTGGTCGTGGTCTTGCCGGCGTCAATGTGCGCCATGATGCCGAAATTTCGGTAGTCCTTGATATCGGTGGTGCGGGGCATGGTGGCGGTCTTACGAAAAAGCTTGCGTTGGCGGACCAACGAGGAAGCGCGCGCGGTCTATCTCAAACCGCTCGCGTCGAGAAGGGCGTGCTGGGAGGCAAGGCCTATATGGGCGTCTACCAGCGGTAATGCGAGAAGGCGCGGTTGGCTTCGGCCATCTTGTGGGTGTCTTCGCGCTTCTTCACCGCCGAGCCTCGGTTGTTGGAGGCGTCGAGCAGTTCGCCGGCCAGCTTTTCGGTCATGGTGTTCTCGCCGCGCTTGCGCGCCGCGGTGACCAGCCAGCGGATGGCCAGGGCGCGGCGGCGGTCGGGACGCACTTCCACCGGCACCTGATAGGTTGCGCCGCCCACCCGGCGGGAGCGGACCTCCACCGACGGCGAAACGTTCTCCAGCGCCGAGTGAAAGGTCTCCAGAGGGCCCTGATCGCGGCGCTTCGCTTCGATGAGATCGAAGGCGCCGTAGATGATGTTCTCGGCGACGGCTTTCTTGCCCTCGTACATTACGTAATTCATGAACTTAGTGAGCACGAGATCCCCGAATTTCGGATCGGGAAGGACATCGCGCTTGTCGGCGCGGCGGCGGCGGGACATGGGTTGGTTGGATCCTTATTTCGGACGCTTGGCGCCGTAGAGCGAGCGGCGCTGCCGGCGGTCCTTCACGCCCTGGGTGTCCAGCACCCCGCGCAGAATGTGATAGCGAACGCCCGGAAGATCCTTCACCCGGCCGCCGCGAATCAGGACCACGGAATGTTCCTGCAGGTTGTGCCCTTCGCCGGGAATGTAGCACACCGCCTCGATCCCCGAGGTCAGGCGCACCTTGGCGACCTTGCGCAGCGCCGAGTTCGGCTTTTTCGGCGTCACCGTATAGACGCGCGTGCAGACCCCCCGGCGTTGCGGCGAGCCCTTGAGAGCCGGGACCTTGTTGCGCGCGATCTTGTGGGCCCGCGGCTTGCGGATCAGCTGGTTGACTGTCGGCATTCGATCTTTCGTTCGTCGTTCAGGCGGGACGCCCGCCGGTCGCGGGGCGCCCCAAGGGGCGTTCTTGTCGGCTTTCGAAGCGCGGCGATATTGGCGACCGTCCGATAAACACCAAACAGCGCCGAAACGCTGGTCGCGAATTCGGCGCCTCAGGCCGCCCGTTGGAAGGGCGCCCGGTGCATCGGGGCCGGTCTCTGGCGCGGCCTCGAAAAGAGCGCGGGTGATACTCGTCAAGCCGCCCGTCGTCAACAACGGCCGAAACGGGCCGGCGTGATCGCGAGCCCGGGTGTCAGGTCCCGACCCTGACGTCCCCCGAACCGGCCACCTGCTTGGAGACCGCGCCGGTCACCCGCGAAACCGTGACATCGCCCGAACCGGCGACGTTGGCGGTCAGGGTCGCGGCAACTCCGCTGAAACTCACGTCGCCCGAGCCGGCGACGGAGACGTCCATGTTCGTCACCTGACCGCCGCGGGCGCGCACATTGCCCGATCCGGCGACGCGAACCCGCAGCGGCCCGTTCACCGGGCCGGTCTGGATATCGCCTGATCCAGACGTCGCCGCGTTGAGGCCGCTTTGCACCCGGCGCACCGAGATGTCGCCAGAGCCGGAAACCCGAAGGTCGGCGGTGCCGGCGGCGCCGGTGCGGGTGTCGCCCGAACCGGACACCCCGACGCGAAGGGCGCCGGCCACGTCCGCCACCGTCCAGTCGCCGCAGCCGCTGTTGCCCAAGTCCGCGCTCGCCGCGCGCCCGACCGTGCCGAACACCGCCCCGGAAGCGCTCACGTGAACGTCCGCGGGCGTATGCACGACAATCCGCGGCATGTCTCCGTAGCCGACGGCGCCGACGCCCCAGACCATGGCGCGCGGGCGGCCCAGAACCGTGCCGCAGCCGCGCAGGCGCATCCCCAGGCCGCCATCGATCACCACCTTGTCGCCCTCCCGGACGATCCTCAGGGGCAGGCGTGGATTGGCGCGGATCACTTCGACCGCCACGTCGGAGCGGGCCTCCGGGATGATCGTCACCCGCGCCACCGCCTGGCGGATCTCCACCGAGGGCGCGGCCGAGACGCCCCCCGCCGCCATCGCCGCGACCGCCATCGCCCCAAGGGCCAGCATCTCTCGCATGTCCGTATCCTTCCGATCAGCATAGCGAGGCTAGCGCGGGCTGGCGCGGGGAACAGCTTAATTCGCGGTCATATTCGGTATTATGGCGCAAACGCCACAAGCCCGTCGAGGCGCGGTCGCTGCTGCTTGGATGGCCTCCCGAGCCGGTTAGCGCGGTGGGCCCGCTACTCCTCTGACTCATAGTCGTAGTCGCGTCCATCTGGGCGCATGAAGCGGCGCGTCTCGGGATCGTAGGATCGGCAGAACGAAGTGCGGCGGCGGTTGTATCTGGCATCGATGTAGTCGATCCACCCCATGGCATAAAGGGTGGAGTCGGCCAACTTCACTTCCTCCAAGGGTTGGAAAATCTCAGATTGAACGCGCTCGTCAAACATGACGGTGGCCGACCGTCCCGCCAGGATGATGGCCGGATGCGCCCTATACGTCCCGTCCAGCCCCTCGTATGGCCGCTTCATCGGCAGCGGTTTGTTGTCGGCCCAGAAGTTCAGCAAAACCCCGACGACAGTGGCGTCAGTTCCGCCGCGATTCTCGATGTAGAATTGGCCGATCATCGGGAAGCCGATCTTGACGGTCGGGAGGGGACCGTAGACCGCAGCGTTCCCAACGTGACGAATGTCGATATTGCGAACACGGAGCCTTGGGCGCTGGTTCGAAATGAAATCGTCCCGGGCCTGTTCGATGCTCTCCTTCAGTCTGTTGTGTTGCCGCGCGCTGATTATGACCAAGGCTAGAGTGAACACGGCCAAGAAGAAATCGGTGATCGAGAAATTAAGGAAGGACTTTATCACTGCGCCTTGCGTCTCGGCGCCATGTTCACCTTCTTTATCGGCATGATCCTTCATACCATTGGATACAACTATCAACGCTGGGGCTATCGAGTGTTGGGCAATGGGCTGCCGTTCGTCGCCTACGCGCTGGTTGGGGGGAGTTTGTGCGCCCTTATGGTCGGGGGAGTGTCCGAAATTCTGTGTAAGCGCCGCCGTGGGTCATGTTTCGCTCTCAGCTAGCTGAGAGCGAAAAACGGTCGCCGAACAGGACGGCAAACT
>Ga0208717_1000227_pt1 | contig 22021 bp, 16 predicted proteins | sample NGESurF53shallow_FD_184489 | JGI IMG/M metagenome (GOLD analysis project Ga0208717, IMG submission 184489) | Arctic peat soil microbial communities from Barrow, Alaska - NGEE Surface sample F53-3 shallow (SPAdes) | ecosystem: Environmental > Terrestrial > Soil > Wetlands > Peat ... | reverse complement strand
CCGGGGCGGACCGCGACCACGGCGCGTGCCGCCGACTCGCTGAACAGCTGGGTGAACGGGTCGCCCTGCAGCGCCACCTGGCAGCCGAGGCCCTGGTCCAGGCAGCATTCGGCCAGCGCGATGGCCAGGCCGCCCTCGGAGAGGTCGTGAGCCGCCTCCAGCAGGCCGTCCGCAGCCGCCGCGGTCAGCACCTCGGCCAGGGCCCGCTCGGCGTCCAGATCGACCTCAGGGGGCCGCCCGCCGCAGTGCCCGTGGGTGACCTGGGCCCAGGCCGAGCCGCCGAACTCGGCCGCGGTCCGGCCCAGGAGCAGGATCGGCGCCCCCTCGGTGCGCAGCCCGACCGGCACCCGCCGGGTCACGTCGGCGTGCACGCCGAGCACCCCGACCACCGGCGTGGGATGGATGGGCGCCTCGTCGGTCTGGTTGTAGAAGCTGACGTTGCCCCCGGTGACCGGGACCCCGAGGGCGGCACATCCGTCGGCCAGGCCGCGGACCGCCTCGCTGAACTGCCACATGACCCCGGGGTCCTCGGGCGAGCCGAAGTTCAGGCAGTTGGTCACCGCGAGCGGCACCGCCCCGGTGGCGGCCACGTTGCGGTAGGCCTCGGCCAGCGCGAGCTGGGCGCCCGCGTAGGGATCGAGCAGGCCGAACCGGCCATTCCCGTCCGTGGCCAGCGCCACCCCGAGGCCGGTCTGCTCGTCGATCCGGATCACCCCGGCGTCCTCGGGCATGGCGAGTACCGTGTTGCCCCGCACGTGCCGGTCGTACTGCTCGGTGACCCAGCTCTTGTCGGCCAGCCCTGGCGAGGCGAGCAGGGACAGCAGGGTGCCCCGCAGCTCCGGGCCGCCCGCCGGGCGGGGCAGCGCGGCCGGGTCGTCGGCCTGCAGCGCGTCCTGGCCGGCCGGGCGCTGGATGGGCCGCTGGTACACCGGGCCCTCGTCGGCCGCGCTGGCCGGCGGGATGTCGACCACCTGCTCACCGCGCCAGGTCATCCGCAGCCGGCCACTTTCGGTGACCTCGCCGATCACCGTGGCCAGCACCCCCCAGCGGGCGCAGACCTCCAGGAAAGCGCCGACGTTGCCGGGCTCGACCACGGCCATCATGCGTTCCTGCGACTCGCTCATCAGGATCTCGGCCGGGCCGAGCGCCGGGTCGCGCAGCGGCACCACGTCCAGGTCCACGTCCATCCCCGCGCCGCCGCCGGCGGCCAGCTCGGTGGTGGCGCACGCGACGCCGGCCGCGCCCAGGTCCTGGATGCCGGTCACCAGGTCGGCCGCGTACAGCTCCAGGCAGCACTCGATGAGCAGCTTCTCCATGAACGGGTCGCCGACCTGGACGCTGGGCCGCTTGGCGGAATCGCTGCCGCCGAACGTGGCGCTGGCCAGCACGGACGCGCCGCCGATGCCGTCCGGGCCGGTCCGGGAGCCGAACAGGATCACCTTGTTGCCGGTCCCCCGGGCCGCGGCGAGCTTGAGGTCCTGATGCCGCATGACCCCGACGCACAGGGCGTTGACCAGCGGGTTCCCCCGGTAGCAGGGGTCGAAGGCGAGTTCGCCGCCGATGTTGGGCAGGCCCAGGCAGTTGCCGTAGAACGAGATGCCTGACACCACCCCGGGCAGCACCCGGCGGGTATCTGGCGCGTCCGCGGGCCCGAACCGCAGCGAGTCCATCACCGCGATCGGGCGGGCCCCCATGGCGAGGATGTCGCGGACGATCCCGCCCACGCCGGTCGCCGCGCCCTGGAACGGCTCCACGTACGAGGGGTGGTTGTGCGACTCGACCTTGAACGTGACCGCGTACCCCTGGCCGATGTCCACCACGCCTGCGTTCTGGCCGATCCCGGCGAGCAGGGCCGCCGACGGCGGCGCGGACTCGGCGAACCGGCGCAGGTGCACCTTGGACGACTTGTAGGAGCAGTGCTCGCTCCACATGACCGAGTAGATGGCCAGCTCCGCGTCGGTCGGCCGGCGGCCCAGCAGCTCGCCGATCCGCTCGTACTCCGCGCTGGTCAGGCCCAGCTCGGCGTAGGGCTGCGGCTGGCCGGGCGTGGCCGCGGCGCGGGTGACCGTGTCTGCCGCTCCGCTCACTGGTCCGCCATGGCTCGGAGGACCGAGGTGAAGAAGCCGAGACCGTCGGTACCGGGGCCGGTCAGCGCGTCGATCGCATGTTCCGGGTGCGGCATGAGCCCCACCACATTGCCTGCATCGTTGCGGACCCCCGCAATATCCCCAACGGATCCGTTCGGGTTGCCGCCTGCGTAGCGGGCGACAACCTGGCCGGACGAGGTGAGCCGGGCCAGCGTGGCGGGATCGGCCACGTAGGCGCCTTCGCCGCTCTTCAGCACCACCCTGATCTCCTGATCCTGGTCGTAGTCAGCGGTCCACGGGGTGCCGGTGTCCTCGATGCGAACCCGGACCACCCGGTCGATGAACCGCAGGCCCGCATTCCGGGTCAGCGCCCCGGGCAGCAGGTGGGCCTCGCAGAGGATCTGGAAGCCGTTGCAGATGCCCAGGACCGGCAGCCCGGCCCGGGCGGCCGGAATGAGCTCGCCCATCACCGGCGCGAACCGGGCGATGGCCCCGCAGCGCAGGTAGTCGCCGTAAGAGAAGCCGCCCGGCAGGATGACCGCGGCCAGGCCGCGCAGATCACGGTCGCCGTGCCAGAGCGGGATAGGTTCGGCGCCGGCCCGGGCTACGGCGCGTGCGGCATCCGCGTCATCCAGCGACCCAGGGAAAGTGACGACGCCCACGCGGGCTGTCATGAGTGTCCTCGCAGCGGGGAGAGCGGGGATGGTCCTGCCTGCAGGTTACCGTGCTGTCTGGGGTAGTAGGGGCACCGTGGCCCGTGACTCAGCCGGCGTTCCGGAGCTGGTCCTCCAGCATCGGCGCATCGTGCCGCCACGCCATCCGCTTCTCCAGGGACACCACGGTGCCCAGGCCGGGGCCGCTGCTCAGCGTCACGTCGTCCACACAGGCCCGCATGATGGCCAGGCCGCGCCCGGACTCAGGCAGCATGGCGATCATCTGGTCCTCGGTCAGCGGCTGGTCCTCGGTCAGCGGCCGCCCGCCCGGGCGCCACCGCCCGCCGGAGCGTGGTGCCCGCCGGGGCGCGGCGCCCACTCCCCGGCGGCGGAAGCGCGACGGGGCGTGCACGGCGTCCCACATGGGCCGGCGCGGAGCCGGCACCAGCAGTGAATCGAGTCCCCGCTCGTCGTTCAGCACCTGGATCAGGCAGCCACGCTGGCCGATCCGGGCCACGATCTCGTAGCGGGGCCCTGGCGCACCGTGCTTGAGCACGTTGGTGCAGGCCTCGGTCACCGCGAGGAGGAGGTCACTGACCCCTTCCTCATCGGCACCGAGCCGGCGTAGTGTGTCGCCCAGGACCCGGCGCATGACCGGCACGCTGAGTGCCTCATGCGGAAACACCAGGCAGAACTCAACGTCCACAATCGACTCCTCGGCGCGTCTCATGTGAGCCCGCATCCGCCCCTCAGGTCCTCATCCCGTGTTGGTGCTGGCCACTTCTGACCTTTCCCGGCCCTGGCGCGGATAACCGTGAACTCTTAGGGTTATGTAGTTGTGCCCAACGGGGGCGGCCGTCCGGGCCCCGGCCTGAAGGTCAGCTCTCGTGCAACGTGAACTCCTCGATGACCGGATTGGCCAGGAGTTCCCCGGCCAGCTCGGCTACCCGGGCCAGCGCGGCCTCGTCCGCGGGCCCACTCAATTCCACCTCGAACCGCTTGCCCTGCCGCACCCCGAGGACCTGGCCAAAGCCGAGCCGGTGCGCCGCGCTGGCGATCGCCTCCCCCTGCGGATCGTGGATCTCCTTGCGGAGCATCACGTCGACGACGATTCGGGCCACTGGTTCCCGCCTTCCTATGTTTGAGTGTTCGGGCAGTCCGGCTCCGTGCTGAGCAATACCAGGGTTTCCATGGGCACAGGCCCATCTGCCACGATGACCTAGTGAACCCCACCACCATGGGGGCTCGTGAACCCCACCACCAGAGGGAGTGGCACGTGACCGTCAACGCGGACGGTGCGGTCACCGCACCGGGAGCCCCGGCAGGCCTGGACGGGCCGACCGGGAGGCGCACCGAAACCATCCAGCTGCTCACCCCGGAGGGTGAGCGGATCGAGCATCCGGACTACCCGCTGGACCTGACCACCGGCGAGGTCAAGGACCTCTACCGGGATCTGGTCCTGGTCCGCCGGATCGACACCGAGGCCATCGCCCTGCAGCGGCAGGGTGAGCTCGGGATCTGGGCCTCCCTGCTCGGGCAGGAAGCCGCGCAGGTCGGCTCGGGCCGGGCGCTCGGCCCCCGGGACATGGCCTTCCCCACCTACCGCGAGCACGGCGTGGCCTGGTGCCGCGGACTGGACCCGACCCGGCTGCTGGAACTGTTCCGCGGGGTCAGCAACGGCGGCTGGGACCCGGCCGCGCACAAGTTCCACCTGTACACGATCGTGATCGGCAGCCAGACCCTGCACGCCACCGGCTACGCGATGGGCATCCAGCGGGACGGCGCGGTGGGCGAGGACGGCGAGGCGGTGATCGTCTACTTCGGGGACGGCGCCACCAGCCAGGGAGACGTCAACGAGGCGTTCGTCTGGGCGTCGGTGTTCAACGCCCCGGTCGTGTTCTTCTGCCAGAACAACCAGTGGGCCATCTCCGAGCCGCTGGAGCGGCAGAGCCGCATCCCGCTCTACCAGCGGGCCAGCGGGTTCGGCTTCCCCGGCGTGCGGGTGGACGGCAACGACGTGCTGGCCTGCCTGGCCGTGACCAGGAAGGCCATGCAGGCGGCCCGCGAAGGTCAGGGCCCCATGCTCATCGAGGCGTTCACCTACCGGATGGGCGCGCACACCACCACCGACGACCCGACCCGCTACCGGCTGGCCAGCGAGCTGGAGGCGTGGAAGCTGAAGGACCCGATCGAGCGGGTCAAGGCGTACCTGGTGCGCACCGGCTCCGCCGACGCCGCGTTCTTCGAGGGGGTGGACGCCGAGGCGGACCAGCTCGGCGGCCGGGTCCGCCAGGCCTGCCTGGAGATGCCGGACCCGGAGCCGCTGTCCATCTTCGAGAACGTGTACGCCGAGCCGAACACGCTGCTGGACGCGGAACGCGAGCAGTACGCGGCCTACCTCGATTCGTTCGAGGGAGAGGAAGCCCGATGACGGTCATGACGCTGTCCAAGGCGCTCAACGCGGGGCTGCGCAAGGCGCTCGAGGATGACCCCAAAGTGCTGGTGATGGGAGAGGACGTCGGCAAGCTGGGTGGCGTGTTCCGGGTCACCGACGGGCTGCAGAAGGACTTCGGCGAGGACCGGGTGGTCGACACCCCGCTGGCCGAATCCGGCATCATCGGCACCGCGATCGGGCTCGCGCTGCGCGGCTACCGGCCAGTCTGCGAGATCCAGTTCGACGGGTTCGTGTTCCCGGCCTTCAACCAGATCGTCAGCCAGCTGGCCAAGATGCGGCTGCGCTCGCTGGGCCAGCTGATCGTGCCGGTCACGATCCGGATCCCGTGCGGCGGCGGGATCGGCGCGGTGGAGCATCACAGCGAGTCCCCGGAGGCGCTGTTCGCGCACACCGCGGGGCTGCGGGTAGTGGCCTGCGCCAACTCCACGGACGCCTACGCGATGATCCAGCAGTCGGTCCGCAGCGACGACCCGGTCATCTTCTTCGAGCCGAAGCGCCGCTACTGGGACAAGGCCGAGGTGGACCCGGCCGCCGACCTGGCCGCCGCGCTGCCGCTGGACCGGGCCAGGGTCGTGCTGGACGGCACCGACGTGACCCTGCTGTGCTACGGGCCGATGGTCCGGACCTGCGTGGAGTCGGCGGTGGCGGCCCGGGCTGACGGTCGCTCTGTGGAGGTCATCGACCTGCGCTCGCTGTCCCCGCTGGACATGGAGACCATCTGCGGGTCGGTACAGCGCACCGGCCGGTGCGTGGTGGCCCATGAGGCGGCGATCACCGGCGGGCTGGGCGCGGAGATCGCGGCCCGGATCACCGAGGAGTGCTTCTACCAGCTTGAATCGCCGGTGCTGCGGGTGGGCGGTTTCTCCACCCCGTACCCGCCGTCGCGGCTGGAGGACCACTACCTGCCCGACCTGGACCGGGTGCTGGACGCCGTGGACCGCACCTTTACCGTCTGAGAGGGGGCTGGAAATGACCGAGTCTGTGACGACCCACGCTGCGAGCACCCAGCGCCGCGAGTTCCGGCTCCCCGACGTGGGCGAAGGGCTGACCGAGGCGGACATCGTGACCTGGCGGGTCAAGCCGGGCGACACGGTGACCGTGAACCAGATCATCGTGGACATCGAGACGGCCAAGGCCGTGGTCGAGCTGCCCTCCCCGTACGCGGGCGTGGTGGCCGAGCTGATGGTCCCCGAGGGCCAGACCGTGGACGTGGGCACGCCGATCATCGCGGTGGACGTGCCCGGCCCGGCGGGAGGCCCGGCGCCTGCCCCGGCGGGCGTGGACCGCACTGACCCCGCGGCGATCGCGGCCGCCGGGCCACATCCCTCGTCGGAGGATCTGGTCCCGCCGGTCCCCCCCGCCGAGGAACGGCAGGCCGTGCTGGTCGGCTACGGCGTCAAGGCCAGCGCGACCACCCGGCGGGCGCGGAAGGCACCGGCCGGGAACGGTTCCGTTGCGGATCCTGGAGTTTCCCGGGAGAGCACCCACGGTGCGGCGGGCAGCCACCCGGGGGTGCTGGCGAAGCCGCCGGTCCGCAAGCTCGCGCGCGGACTGGGCGTGGACCTGAGCGCGCTGGCTGGCACCGGGCCGGGCGGGTCCATCACCCGGGACGATGTGCAGCAGGCGGCGGGCACATCCGCCCCGCAGGCCGGGCCGGTACCGGACGGCCTGCGGGAGGAAAGGATTCCTATCAAGGGGGTCCGCAAGCACACCGCGGCGGCGGTGACCGAGAGCGCCCGCCGGGCCCCGCACGTCACCGAGTTCCTGCAGATCGACGTGGACGCCACGGTCGAGGCGGTGCGGCGGCTGCGCGAGCTGCCCGAGTTCGCCGGGGTCCGGGTGTCGCCGCTGCTGCTGGTGGCCCGGGCGCTGCTGATCGCGGTGGCGCGGCACCCGATGATCAACGCGACCTGGGACGAGGACGCGCAGGAGATCGTGGTCAAGCACTACGTGAACCTGGGCATCGCCGCCGCGACCGACCGCGGGCTGATCGTGCCGACCATCAAAGGCGCGCACTCACTGGGCCTGCCCGCGCTGGCCCGGGCGCTGGCCGGCCTGGCCGACACGGCGCGGGCGGGCCAGGCGTCGCCGGCCGACCTGTCCGGCGGCACCATCACCATCACCAACGTCGGCGTGTTCGGGGTGGACGCGGGAACCCCGATCATCACCCCGCCGGAAGCGGCCATCCTGGCCTTCGGGCAGATCAAGGACGCACCGTGGGTGGTGGACGGCCAGCTCGCGGTGCGGAAGGTGACGACCCTGTCGCTCTCGTTCGACCACCGCATCGTGGACGGCGACCTGGGCTCGGCCGTGCTCCGCGACATTGGGGCCATGCTCCACGACCCGACCGTCATGCTGGCCTGGGGCTGACTTACCTGAAGGGATCACCGATGTTCCGGCACGTTGTGGTGTTCACGTTCACTCCCGGGACCACCCGGGAGCAGCAGGAGGAACTGGCGCGCCAGCTGCGCACGCTGCCCGGGGCCATCCCGGAAATCAAGGACTACCACGTGGGCCTGGACGCCGGGCTGAACCCGGGCAGCTACCAGTTCGCGGTGGTCGCGGACTTCGGCAACGTGGATGACTACCTGGTGTACCGGGACCACCCGGTACACCGGGACATCATCAGCAGGTACGTGACGCCGATCGTCGCTGACCGGGCCGCCGTGCAGTACGAGTTCTAGGGGTTCCCCTAGAAGGCGTCCTCGGGCAGTTCCATGAGATCCAGCGTGGTGCCCTCGGCGATCTGCCGCTCCAGCGCGAGCCGGGGCAGCACGGTCTCGGCGAAGAACCGCGCGGTCGCGATCTTGCCCTGGTAGAAGGCCTCGTCGCGGCCGGCCCCCTCGTCCAGGGCGCGGATCGCGACCTCGGCCTGCCGGGCGAGCAGCCAGCCGATGAGCAGGTCACCGAGGGCCATCAGCAGCCGGGTGCTGTTCAGGCCGGCCTTGTAGACCTCGGCGGGCTGCTCCAGCGAGGCCAGCGCGTACCCGGACAGGGTCGCGACGATGGCCTCGACGTCGGTGATCGCGGCGGCCAGGGCGGCGCGCTCGGTCTTGAGCCGCCCGTTGCCGGCCTCGCTGGCCGCGAACTCCTTGATCTCGCTGAGTACGGTGCCCAGGGCGGCACCCTGGTCGCGCAGGGTCTTGCGGAAGAACAGGTCCATGCCCTGGATGGCGGTGGTGCCCTCGTACAGGCTGTCGATCTTGGCGTCCCGGATGTACTGCTCGATCGGGAAGTCCTGGATGAAGCCCGAGCCGCCGTAGGTCTGCAGGGAGAGCGTGAGCAGCTCGTAGGCCCGCTCCGAGCCGACGCCCTTGACCACGGGCAGCAGCAGGTCGTTGACGCGGACGGCCAGGTCACCCGTGGTGCCGGGCTCGGTCCGGCCCTCGGCCTTGGCGATCTGCACCGCGTCCTGCCAGGAGGCGGTGTACAGCACCAGGGCCCGCATGCCTTCGGCGTAGGCCTTCTGCATCATCAGGATCCGGCGCACGTCGGGGTGGTGGATGATCGTCACCCGCGGCGCGGTCTTGTCGGCCATCTGGGTCATGTCCGCGCCCTGGACCCGCTGCTTGGCGTACTCCAGCGCGTTCAGGTAGCCGGTGGACAGGGTGGCGATGGCCTTGGTGCCGACCATCATCCGGGCGTGCTCGATGATCAGGAACATCTGCCGTATGCCGTCGTGCACGCCGCCGACCAGGGTGCCGACCGCCGGCTGGTCCCCACCGAAGGTGACCTCACAGGTGGTGGAGGCCTTCAGGCCCATCTTGTGCTCGACCCCGGTGACCCGGACGCCGTTACGCTCGCCGAGCTCACCGTCCGGGCCGACCAGGTATTTGGGCACCAGGAACATGGACAGGCCCTTGGTACCGGGCCCGGCTCCCTCGGGGCGGGCCAGCACCAGGTGGAAGATGTTCTCGGCCATGTCGTGCTCGGCGCTGGTGATGAACCGCTTGACGCCCTCGATGTGCCAGGTGCCGTCGGGCTGCTCGACGGCCCTGGTCCGGCCGGCTCCCACGTCCGAGCCTGCTTCCGGCTCGGTCAGCACCATGGTGCTGCCCCATTTGCGGTCGATGGCCTGCTGCGCGAACCGCTGCTGCTCCGGCGTGCCGATGGCCCACAGCACCTGGGCGAAGTTAGGGCCGCCGGAGTACATCCACACCGCGGGGTTGGCGCCGAGGATCAGCTCGGCCACCGACCAGGCCAGGGTGCGCGGCGCGGCGATCCCGCCCAGCTCGGCCGGCAGGTCGAGGCGGAACCACTCGGCGTCCATGAACGCGGCGAAGGACTTCTTGAAGCTCTCCGGCATCCGCACCGTCGCGGTGTCCGGGTCGAACACCGGGGGGTTCCGGTCGGCGTCCTCGAAGGACTCGGCGATCGGGCCGGTGGCCAGCCGGTTCACCTCGTCGAGGATGCCGCGGGCGGTCTCCTCGTCGAGCTCCGGGTAGGGATCACTGCCCAGCAGGTCCTGCCGGCGCAGCACCTCGAACAGGTTGAACTCGAGGTCACGCAGGTTGCTCTTGTAGTGACTCATGGCCGCCCCAATTCTGAAGAGCAGTTCTGACAACCCTTGGAGCACCCAGACTGCTACTGACGAGTAACAAGAGCCTATAATACCCGTTGGTAACGAGGATGGCCACGGGCTGGGTCAGCCGGTCGGGAGGATGTTGACCGCGCGGGCGATGACCAGCGCGCCCAGCGACAGGGACACCGCCGACTGGACCAGCATGGTCAGCTTGGCCCAGCGGGCCAGCGGCATGACGTCGGTCGGGCTGAACGCGGTGGCATTCGTGAACGACAGGTAGAGGTAGTCCACGAACCGCGGTTCCCAGTCCGGGTCGACCAGGTGGTCGATGGTCATCTGCGGGAACAGGAAGTCCAGGTACTGGAAGGTGCCATGAGCCCGGTGCACCGGGCCGCCCCGGTCGAACTCCCAGTACCAGAGGGCGAACGCGATCACGTTGGTGGCCCAGATGGCAGCGCCGGAGGCGAGCAGGGGCCCTGCGGAGCTCGTCTCGGAGCCGCCCTTGATGATCTCCCGGATGAGCAGGACCGCGGACGCCGCGTTGGCCGAGGTGATCAGCAGAATCAGCACGATGCTGACCCAGCGCACGAACACGCCGCGGCGCTCGATGCGCACCGGGTTGGCGATGGCCAGGGCGACCAGCACGCCGCCTTCGAGGATGGGCAGCAGCCCGGACGGCAGCGGGCGCATGGACAGCTGGTCTGGCAGCAGGCGCTGCAGCACGATGGCCAGGATCACGCTGATCGTGACCGGCCAGCGGTGCTCGCCGCGGGTGCTGCGCCGCCAGGCGGGCACGGCCCTGTGCACGTCGCCTAGGGCCTCCTGCTCGGCGTGCTCGGCCCGGGTCACCAGCGCGTACCAGACCGGGTTGCGAACCCGGCCGGGGCGCGGCGGCATGCGGCTGGCGCGGAGCCGTCCCGGCGGCCCCTGGCCGGTGGCAGGCTCCGGCGGGACGGGCGGACGGGGCGCGGGCCCCTCCGGGTCGGGGCCGCCCGGAGCGGGGGCGCCCGGGGCGGGGCCGTCGTGGGCGGGGCCGTCGTGGGCGCTGGCCCCCGGCGGCGGCTCTGGCTGCATCTACCCATTGTTGACCTGGTCCGGCCGTACTTTGGCGTCGTTACCCGCGCATTCCCCCGGACCGCATCTCGCTTTACTGTGGCGGCACGGGCACTGCTCTCACAGCGAGGTGAATCATGGCGCTCGGAGTCAGCGAAGAGCACCTGGAACTGGCCGCGTCGGTCCGCGGATGGGCCGAGCGGCACGACGGCCCCGACGCCAGGGCGGACTCCGCCGGGACAGCGTCCGCCGGGGCGGACCGGTACACCGACGTGCTGCGCCCGGCCCTGGCCGGGCAGGGACTACTTGGCCTGCACCTGCCGGAGGAGTACGGCGGCCAGGGCTACGGCCTCAGCGAGCTGGCCGTGGCCGTCGAGGAGCTGGGGTACGCCCTGGTCCCGGGCGCGTTCCTGCCCACGGTGCTGGCGGGCGCGCTGCTGGCCCCGGCCGGCGCCAGCCGCGGGGGCGGCGACACGGGCAAACTGCTGGCCGGGCTGGCGGACGGGTCGCGGTCCGCGGCCGTCGCGCTGGCTCCCGGCCTGACCGGCACGGCCACCGACGGCGGCCTGATCCTCGACGGCGAGTCCTCCCCGGTGCTCGGCGGCGGCCTGGCTGACCTGATGGTGCTGCCGGCGGCGACCGGGGCGCAGGAGCTGTGGGTCGTGGTCGACGCCGCGGACCTGACCGTCACCGGGCTGGACAGCCTGGACCCGACCCGTCCGCTGGCCACCATCCGCGCCGACCAGGTTCCGGTGCCCGCCGGGCGGATCCTGCCGGGCCTGACCCGCACCCAGGTCACCAGCCTGGCGGCCGCCCTCTTCGCTGCGGAAGCGTGCGGCATCGCCGGCTGGGCGGTCCGGACAGCGGCGGAGTACGCCACGATCCGGCACCAGTTCGGCCGGCCGATCGGCCAGTTCCAGGCGGTCAAGCACCGCTGCGCCCGGATGCTCACCGCGGCCGAGCAGGCCGCCGCGGCGGCCTGGGACGCCGTGGCCGCGCTGGATGAGGTGGCCGGGTCCGATGACACGGCCGGGACGGACGACGCAGCCGGGGCGGAAGCTCACGGCGAGTTCGCCGCCGCGGTGGCCGCGGTCGTGGCGCTCGACGCGGCAGTCAGCTGCACCCACGAGTGCATCCAGGTGCTCGGCGGGATCGGCTACACCTGGGAACATCCGGCCCACCTGTACTACCGGCGCGCGCTCTCGCTGCGCGCGCTGCTCGGCCCGGCCACCGGCTGGGCCCGCCGGGTCGCGGAGCTGGCCCTCGGCGGCGCCGGCCGGCCGGCCGGTGTCGACCTGCCCGCGGACGCCGAGCCGCTGCGCACGCAGATCCGTGCGGAACTGGCTTCCATCGCCGCGCTGGAGCCCCCGGCGCGCACCCCGCGGCTGGCGGACGGCGGCTGGGTGGTCCCGCACCTGCCCGCCCCCTGGGGCCGGGCGGCCGGGCCGCTGGAGCAGCTGGTCATCGCCGAGGAAATGAAGCAGGCCGGGCTGCGGGCCCCGGCCCTGCTGATCGGCGCCTGGGTGGTACCGGCCCTGACCCGGTACGGCACCCCCGCGCAGCAGGAGCGTTTCCTGCCAGCCACGCTGCGCGGCGAGATCACCTGGTGCCAGCTGTTCAGCGAACCCGGGGCTGGCTCGGACCTGGCTGGGCTGACCACCAAGGCGGAACGCGTGACGGGTGACGGCGCGGCAGCGCAGGGGGACGGAGGGGCGGCCGGGGGCTGGCGGCTGACCGGCCAGAAGATCTGGACCTCGCTGGCCCGGGAGGCGGACTGGGCCATCTGCGTGGCCCGCACCGACCCGTCCACTCGGCGGCACGCGGGCATCACCTACTTCCTGGTGGACATGAAATCACCGGGGGTGACCGTGCGCCCGCTGCGCGAGCTGACCGGGGACGCGCTGTTCAACGAGGTCTTCCTGGACGGCGTGCTGGTGCCGGACGACCTGGTGGTGGGCGAGGTCGGCGACGGCTGGCAGGTGGCCAGGACCACGCTGGCCAACGAGCGCGTGTCACTGTCGCGGACCTGGACGTTCGGCTGCGGCACGCCGGAACTGCTGAGCGTGCTCCGCGGCCTGGACGAGCAGTCCCGGCAGGCCCAGCTCGAGACGGCCGGGCGGCTGGTGGCCGAGGGACACGCCATCGACGTGCTCGGGATGCGGGTCACGCTGAAGCAGCTGTCCGGAACCGAGCCGGGGGCCACCGGCAGCGTCCGCAAGCTGCTCAGCATGCGGCACGCCCAGCAGGTCGCGGAGTTGTGCTGGTCCCTGCAAGGGGCCGCGGGGGCCCTGGGCGCGAACTCTGCTGGCTGGCACTGGGCCCGGCAGGTCCTGCTGACCCGGGCGCTGACCATCGGCGGGGGGACCACCGACATCCAGCTGAACATCATCGGCGAACGGATACTCGGCCTGCCACGGGATCCGGAGCCGCCGGCCGGCTAGACCCGATACGGACACGACCGGCAACTCGGGAGACACGCCCAGCCTCCCGGCTAATCCGTGGTGGCCGCGCTAGCCTACTCAGAGCCGGCATCTGGGGGGCCGATGGCCGACAACGGCGACGACGCGATGGGCGGATACCGTGAACCTGGCTGGATGGCCGGTTCTGGTTCCCGTCGTGCGCCGGATGACAAGCCCGGCCGCACACCGGGCGGGCGACCCGGCGTCCCAGGTAAGCCGGTGACCGGGCCGGACCAGAACCAGGATCCGCCCGCGCCCCGCGGCGGGCCGCGGCGGCCCGGGCCATCTGCCGCGCAGCAGCGGCTGCTGACCCGCATCGCGTCGGGCCGGAAGGCCAGGCACCGCCGCGTCATGCTCACCGTCAGCGCCGCCCTGTCCGCGGTCGTGCTCTTCGTGGCCGGGACCGCCTGGGGATTCACTAGCTACATCAACGACACCATCGGCCGGGTAAACGCGGGCACCGCCGGCACCCCGGCGAGCGGGCCGCTGAACGTGCTGCTGGCCGGGGTGGACCAACGCTCCGGGCTGACCCGCCATCAGCAGCTCGCCCTGCACGTGGGCAACGCGGTCAGCTCGAACTCCGACACGATGATGCTCATCCACGTGTCCGGCGACCGGAGCCGGGTCACGGTGATCAGCCTGCCCCGCGACTCCTGGGTGGACATCCCGGGGCACGGGATGAACAAGATCAACGCGGCCTACGGGCTGGGCGGCCCGAAGCTCGTGGTCCAGACCGTGGAGCAGAACACCGGGCTGACCATCAACGACTTCGTCCAGGTCAACTTCCTCGGCTTCGTCAAGGTCATCGACGCGCTGGGCGGCGTCAACATCTGCCTGCCGTTCGCGGTGGACGACTCCTACAGCGGGCTGCACCTGTCCAAGGGGCTGCACCACGTGAGCGGCATCACGGCCCTGGCCTACGCCCGGGACCGCCACTCGTTCGCCACCTCGGACCTGGCCCGGATCCAGGACCAGCAGCGGCTGCTGTCCTCGATGCTCACCGAGGCGATCAGCTCGGGCACGCTGGCCAACCCGGTCAAGCTGGACCGGTTCCTGCGAGCGGCACTGGCCGCGATCAAGGTCGACCAGGGACTCAATGTGGCCGCGCTGGCGGACCAAATGCGCGGCATCTCCTCCCGCGACGTCCGGTTCATGACCGTGCCGCTGTCCAACTACAACTACCAGACCCCGACCGGGGAATCGGCCGTGCTGTGGGACTCCAAGGAGTCGCAGGCCCTGTTCACAGAGCTGAAGAACGACAAGCCGGCCACGAAGCCCAAGGTCGTGCACCACCGGGCGGCTGGCCCGTCACTGCGCCGCAGCCAGGTGCCGGTCGAAGTCTGGAACGGGACGCTGATCGGCGGCCTGTCCGCCAGCACCGGCGCTGACCTGTCCAGGCTGGGCTTTCCGGTCAAGGCCGGACTGACCTGGCCGGTGCACGACATGAGCCAGACCGCCATCCAGTACCCGCCCGGCGACCTGGCCGGGGCCAAGCTGGTCCAGAAGGTCATGCCGGGCGGGTCACTGCAGCAGGTGAAGGGGCTGGCCAAGGTCCGGATCGTGCTGGGCACGAACGGGTACTCGGTCAGCTCCGGGACGACCACGCCGAACCCGGCCGCGTCCTCCACGGGCGTCCCGTCCGCCACCGCCGCCCAGTTCGCCTGCCACCACTGAGTCCGCCAGCTAGTTCCCCGGGGTGCTCCCCGGGGACGTGCCCCCGGTCGCCGCATCCCCTGTCGCCGCGTCTCCTGTCGCCGCATCTCCCGCGGACGTGTCCCCCGGCGGCGTAGTTCCCGGTGCACTGCCGTCCGGGTCGCCAAGACCCTGGGACGCTTCCTGCCGGGACAGCGCGTCCACCAGCCGGTCGATCTTGTCCTTGCTGTCCGGGGTGCCCCGCCCGGTGCGCTCGGCATACACCGTCGCACCCAGGTCGCGGAACATCGCGTCAGCCCGGCGCTTGGCCTGGGCCTGGTCCAGCTTGACCTTGCCCTCGCGCGCAGTTTCCTGGGCCATCTGGGCGATCTGCGTGCCCTGCGCCCTGACCTTGTCCATCAGTCCCATGACTGCCTCCGCCATAGCTCACCGCAGGTTGACGCTCTCCACTGAGCAGGATATGCCGCCCCGGCACTCCGCCGGTGACCGGCGGTTACCCCACTAAGTAACTGCGGAGCGTAGCGGCCTGGTAATGGATTGTCCGGAAACGCCGGGCCAATTCGGTTGTTCTCACCGCACTGAGGAACATCCCGACCTTACAATCCTGTGAAGCCCCGCCCGGTTCGTTTCGTTCGTGCCTTACGTCCGGGTGCCCGTCACTGGCTTCCGGATGGAGAAAAGGGTCGACGATGGCTGGTGTCATCGAACGCAGGGAGGGTTCCAGGGCAGCACCACGGCATCGCAAGGGCCGGGCACTGCTCCCCACGCCTTCGCCCGGCTCGGTGCCGCCGGTACTCCCGACCCCGCCCCTGGACAGCGAGAAGTACTCCTACGTCCGGCGGCACATCTGGGTGCTAACCCTCTGTATGGCACTCAGCTTCCCGCCGCTGGTGTACAGCCAGGTGCGGATGGTCGAGAACTCTCCCTGGTTCATCATCTACGCGCCGTTCGCGCTGTTCGGCGTGTTCTGCTTCCTGCTGTCGCTGACCGTGGACGGGATGAGCCGCAGCTTCGACGTGGACGAGCACAAACGCATCGTGGCCGCCTGGGCCCCCCGCCGCTACCCGTCGGTGGACGTCTTCCTGCCGGTCTGCGGCGAGCCGGTCGAAGTGCTCCGTAACGCCTGGTCCCACGTGGCCGTGATGCGTAACCACTACCCGGGGCAGGTCACTCCGTACGTGCTCGACGACTCGGCCAGCCCGGCACTGAAGGCCATGGCCCGCCATTTCGGGTTCGCCTACGCCACCCGCCCGGACCGGGGCTGGTTCAAGAAGGCCGGCAACCTGCGCTTCGGGTTCCAGATCTCGGACGGCGAGTACATCCTGCTGCTGGACGCGGACTTCGCCCCCCGGCCGGACACGCTCCAGGAGACCGTGCCCTACCTGGACATGTTCCCTGATGTCGGGATTGTCCAGACCCCCCAGTTCTTCCACGTCCTGGATCAGCAGACCTGGGTCGAGCGCGGCGCGGGCGCCATTCAGGAACTCTTTTACCGCTCTATTCAGACAGCCCGGGCCAAGAAAGGCGGGGCGATCTGTGTGGGGAGCTGCGCGGTCTACCGGCGGGCGGCCCTGGAGCCCAACGGCGGCATGTCCCTCGCGGAGCACTCCGAGGACCTGTGGACCGGCTTCGACCTGCACCGGCTGGGCTGGCGGCTGCGCTACCTGCCGGTCGCGCTGTCCACCGGCAACTGCCCCGACAACATCCTCTCGTTCCTGAACCAGCAGTACCGCTGGTGCTCGGGCACCATGAGCCTGCTAAAGGACCAGATCTTCTGGAAGACGAAGCTGCCGTTCTACACCCGGCTGTGCTATCTGACCGGGTTCGTCGGCTATGTGTACACCGCCGTCTTCACGTTCGTGGCGCCCGCCCTGTCCATTGGCATGCTGCTCTTCGTCCCGGGCACCCTGCTGCTGCGTAACCTGATCTTCATCGTGCCAGTACTGTTCTACGCGGGCGTCATCTACCCGATGTGGCACCGTGCCCCGTACCGGCTCGAGGCCTGGTCCGTCCGGGTCGTCTGCGGCTGGGCCCACGTCTTCGCGCTCTCGGACATGGTCCGCGGGCGGCTGCACGGCTGGCAGCCGTCGGGCAGCGGCGCGAACCGGCAGAACGGCAGGCGGCGCTTCTGGATCGGCCTGGTCCTGTGGAGCGGAGGGTCCGCCGCGCTCTGGGCGGGCCTGGCCCTGTGGCGGATGATGACCATGGATCCGTACAACTTCTTCCTCCTCTTCGTGCTCGGCGTCTTCCAGCTCGTAGTGGTCGGCCGGATCCTCATCCAGCCCCGAGCGGGGCAGGCCTCATGAGGGCCTCCCGGAGCAGCCTGGCCGTCCTGCTGGGTCTGGCCGTCCTCCTCAGTGGCTGCGGGCTGCTGGCCCCGCCGACCACCGCGACCTCCAGCGGGCAGAACGCTGCAGCGAGCGCAGCGCCGAGCGCCCGGCCCAGCAGCAAGCCTTACAACATCTCCGGGCTTCTGCACCCGGCCGCCGGGAAGTACCTCGGCCTCGAGGCCGAGGGTGCGCCCGACTCGCTGGCCCCGGTCGAGACCTTCGCGGCCAACACCGGCCGCAAGCCGGACCTCATCGGCCAGTACGTGGCCTGGGGCAAGCCGTTCGACACCCAGGCGGTGACCAACGCCTGGTCCTACGGTGCCCTGTACTACATGGCCTGGGAGCCGTTCGGGGTGACTGTCCAGTCCATCGCCGCGGGCCGCAGCGACGGCTACATCACCCGCTTCGCCAGGGCCGTCCGGGCGCTGAATATCCCGGTCGCGATCAGCTTCGGCCACGAGATGAACGGCAACTGGTACCCGTGGGGAACCAGCCAGACCACCCCGGCCCAGTTCGTGGCGGCCTGGCGGCACATCCACGACCTGTTCGCCCAGGCCGGGGCGGCCAACGTGATCTGGGTGTGGAACCCGAACATCATCAACCCGGTGCCGCAGATCCAGCTCAGGTCGTACTGGCCGGGCCGGGCCTATGTCAGCTGGGTCGGCCTGACCGGGTACTTCGCGACGACCGGCCCGCACACCTACGCCACGCTGTACCAGCCCACGATCACCGAGATCAGGCAGTTCACCGGCAAGCCCTTCCTCATCGCCGAGACGGCCATCGAGACCGGCCCGGCCTCGGTCGCATCCGCGCAGCAGCTGGTCGACTCGGTGACCCGGCATCCGGATGTGCTCGGGTTCATGTGGTTCGACTACAACAAGCTGGGTGTCGACTGGCGTGTCGAATCGCGCCCGCTCGTGCGGGCGGCCATCGCGGGTGACATCGCCGGGCTGACCCTCGTCAATCCGCGGAAATGAGCCGGCGGCCGAATAACCCGGCGCCTCCCGGGCGTCCCGGGCCGGTCCGCCGGGACCGGGGCACTCCCGGGGGCCAGCGCCCGCCGGTCTGGCCGGACGTGGTCGACACCGTGATGCTGGCCAAGTTCACCCAGCAGAGCGACGCCCTGCTACTGGGACCACCGGAACCAGACGCCCCGGGCGAGAGCACCCGGGTGCTCCGGCTGCCCGGCGGGAAGCACGGCTCCGGCCCGATGCGGTTCAGCACGTCGAGCCGGCGGCGGACCTGGGTGAGCCGCGCCGTGCTCTTCGCGATCTTGTGCGTGCAGGCGGCCCTGTCCCTCCGGATGAGCAACACGGCGTTCGAGGACGAGGCGCTGTACCTGTACAGCGGTCACCTGGAAATCGCCCACCTGCTGCACGGGATGCCGCTGCAGGGCGACTACTCCTCCTACTTCTCCGGCGCGCCGGTGCTGTACCCCGTCCTCGGCGCACTCGCCGACGACGTCGGCGGCCTGGCCGCGGCCCGGGCGGTCAGCCTGATCGCGATGCTGGGCACCACCGCCCTGCTCTACTCGCTCACCCGGCGGCTGTTCAACGAGCGGGTCGGCCTGTGCGCGGCCGTGATCTTCTCGGTCACCGAGTCGGCTCTCTTCCTCGGACGGCTGGCCACCTACGACGCCCCGGCGCTGTTCCTGCTCGCGCTGGCCACCTGGATCGTCGTCCGGACGGCGCCGTTCCGCTGGCCCGGGTACCTGCTGGCCGCGCCGCCGATCGCGCTCGCGGTGGCCACCAAGTACGCCGCGGGGCTGTTCGTGCCGACCATCGTGGTGCTGAGCGCGCTCGCGGCGTGGCCGTACCGGGGGCGCAAGGCGCTGATACCGCTGGCCGCCCTCTCCGCGGCGGTTGCCGCGCTGCTCAGCGGCGCGCTCTACCTGGCTGGCCCGGCCTACGAGACCGGCGTCAGGTTCACCACGACGGCGCGGGCCGCGGGGACCACGGCCACCTCGCTGCTGCTGCGGGACAGCCTGGCCTGGGGCGGGCTGCCGTTCGCGCTGGCCGTCATCGGTGCCGTGGCGTACGCGCTCCGGCCCCGGACCGAGCCCGGCGAGCTGATCGCGCCGCCGGGCGGCAAGCTCTGCCGCATCATGCTCGGCGTCGTCCTGACCGGGACCGCGCTGCTGGCGCCCGCCGACCAGATCCATCTCCACACCGTGACCTCGCTGCAGAAGCACATCGGCTTCGGGCTCTTCTTCGCCGCCCCGTTCGCTGGAGTCGGGCTGGCCCGCATCGTCGGCGACCACTTCCGCCGGGCCCAGGTGGGGATCGCGATCTGGGGAGCGGCCCTGGTGATCGGGATGACCCAGGCCGACTCCCTGTTCAATGGCTGGTCTAATTCCAGCGGCTTTATCTCGGTGATGAGCCGTCAGCTGCAGCCCGGCGCGCACTACCTGGTCGAGGCGTACGAGGTACCGATCTACTACCTGCGCAACCACCCGGATGCGCAGGTAGACCAGTTCACGTCGACCTATTTCATCGCGTACGACCGGCAGGGCCACACCCTGGGCGGCAACGCCGGCTACGTCGCGGCCATCAAAGCGGGCTACTTCAAGGTGGTCGCCTACAACGGTGAATCGACCCCGGCCCTGGACAACGTTCTCGCCACTACCCTGCGCGCCGACCCTGACTACCGTCTCGCGTCCACCGTCACCAGCTCAAACCATAACGGCGTCTATTACGTCTGGATCCGGCGCTAACCCGCACCGACCCAGGCGTCAGACCAGGGCGGACTCGCTGATCCCGGCTTCGCGCATGATCGCGGCCAGCATCCGCTGGTGCTCCGGGATCAGCACGCCCTGGTGCTTGACGGTCAACTGGGCGGCCCGGGCCAGCACCGGCTGGTCCACCGCGCTGAGCGTGGCGTCGAGCAGGGCCCAGGACACCTGGTCGAGCGCCGGGCGCAGCACCGCGGCCTCCTGCGTGCGGTGACACGCCTCGGCCAGTTCCTCCAGCCGCTGGTCCAGCTCCCGGCTCGGCGTCACGGCCAGCGGGAACGCGTCCACCATGCCGCCCGGCATGGGTTCGGCGGTGGCCGCCTCGAAGGCGCTGAGCAGCGGGCTCACCTCGCCGGCGGTCAGCGGGTCGTAGAGCCCCGGGAACGGGATGGGCTCGTAGCCGCGGTCGTAGCCGCTGATGTAGATCGGGGTGCTGGAGCCCGTCTGGGCCAGCACGCCCAGGGTCACGTCGAGCAGGGTGACCGGCCAGCCGAGGTCGGTGATGGCGTGCACGCGCAGCTCGCCGGGCCGTGCGCCCAGCCCGGCCGCCAGCAGCAGCTGGGCCGACTCGAGCGCGGACTCCCCGTAGAAACCGATCTCCGCGCTGTGCAGGCGGATCACCCCGCCCCGGCACCAGTCGAGGAGCCGGCCGTGGATGATCGAGTTGTCCACCACGTGAGTGAACCGCGCGGTCGAGTAGGTGGTGCTGCTGGTGGCCGCCGCGGCCTGCGCCACCACCCACTCGGCCACCCGCTTGGACGCCGTGTAGACGTCCGGGGAGTACGGGCGCAGCGCCTTGCCGGTGGACGCGCACACGACCTGGGGGACGCCGCACTCGGCCGCGACCGTGATGACGTTCTGGGTGCCGAGCACGTTCGTGCTCAGCGTCCGGTGCACCTCGTGCTCGGCCAGGCCCGGGTCACGCTGCGCGGCGACGTGGAAGATCACATCCGGCCGGACCTCGTTGAACACGGCCGCGAGCCGTGACCGGTCCCGGATGTCAGCCTGCAGGTACTCGGCGCCTGGCAGCCGCGGGTACCCGGCTGTCACGCCCCGGCCCACGCTCACCAGCCGCTTCGGGCAGCGGATCTCGACTTGGTGCATCAGCTTGGAGCCGATGCAGCCGGTCCCGCCCACCACGACCACGGTCTTGCCGCACAGCCAGGCATCCAGTTCGTCGTCCGGGAGCGGCAGCGCCCGCTCGCTGATGGCCAGGAACCGCGCGTACTCCTGCTGCGCGTCGGGCTTAGCCTCCAGTAGCGCCCGGGTCAGCTCCCGCAGCCGTGTCAGGGACGGGTCGTCCAGAGTGTCCCGTCCCGGCGGCACCGCCTGGCGCATCAACGCAACGATTTCGGGCGCACTTAGCAACGCGGGCCTCCACTGAGCGTTCCTGGCCTGGTCGCGGGGCGGGATCCCGGGCTGACCCTGGACCGCAGAAGCATGCCAGATATGCGGGGACCACTGTGTGCGTAACAGAAAGAGTTAGCCAACAGGAAACACACCATGGCATCGCCCCCCAGCCGTCACCTGGCCGCCACCACGTCAGGCCGCCAGGTCACGCACCCGAGGACGACCCCAGCGAGCTAGGTGTTCCCTTACAGTGAGTAATCAGGTGTCTTTGGGACACACGGGAATAGTACGGCAATGCGGTCCCTTTCGTTCCGCCGGCTCACATCGGGCCAGGTAGGCCTGGATTATGTGAACTCATTGCGCATGCCACGTCACGCAGTGCTGTCGCAAGCCCGGGTCAGCTGAGCCAGGGATTAGCCATTCGGCCGCCAATCCGGCCGGGGATGCGGGAAATCGTCGCGGATCCCGGTCCCGGCGACTGGTTCTCGTTGCGGAAAAAAATGGCCGTCAGCTGGGCAGGTTCGTCTCGATCGCGGAGATCACGGCCGGGTCCTCGGGGTCGGTGCGCGGGCGGAACCGGGCGATGACCGCCCCGTCCGGGCCGACCAGGAACTTCTCGAAGTTCCACTGGATGTCGCCCGCTTCGCCGTCCGCGTCGGGCACCGCGGTGAGCTCCTCATACACCGGGTGCCGCCCGGGCCCGTTGACCTCGATCTTCTCGAAGAGCG
>Ga0208717_1000226_pt1 | contig 22101 bp, 22 predicted proteins | sample NGESurF53shallow_FD_184489 | JGI IMG/M metagenome (GOLD analysis project Ga0208717, IMG submission 184489) | Arctic peat soil microbial communities from Barrow, Alaska - NGEE Surface sample F53-3 shallow (SPAdes) | ecosystem: Environmental > Terrestrial > Soil > Wetlands > Peat ... | reverse complement strand
CCCCGCCGCAACTCCCAGGCAGGGCGGGATCGTCAGGTCCAACAGGCTGGCGCGTCAACCATGCTGACCGGCAGACGCTTACTTCCTGGCGGCTCGGCCGGCTTGCTCGCCCGGACATCACGCTTGCATACGCCGTGACAGCTTCGGCTGCCTATCCGATGTTCCTACCAGCGCTTGATGACGAGTTGCCGTTCCACAAGCGCGACGGCGCCCGGCGACGCATGATCCTTACGGACGGCGGCGTGTACGACAATCTCGGTCTTGCCCCGGCCGGATCGCGACCCCTCGAGCAGTCTCAACGTGACCCCTCTGGACACGATCATTTGCTGCCGCGCAGATTATAGCAGCCTGACGACATCATGCGGTCCTGCCTCGCGCGTCACGCGAGCGGCGACTCGGGGAACTCTGCGGCGAGAGCGCCAAGCTCAACGACGAGGCTGTGAAGAACAGTTCGCACAGTCCGCGTCCAAAAGCTTCACGATGACCCAGGTTGCATTCCCGCGTCGCAACGTAACGAACACGTGAGAAGGGCTGTCATCGCGTATCGTTCATCGGAATGGCCGGACAGGATGCCGCCCGCCACGCAGACGGATGGAAGAGCACCGCGACCGACGGCACGGCCGCTATGCGGCTCGGTGGCGGCCTTGCATGCGTCAAGCAGTCTTGGCCAGCCGCGGATCGTAGAGCCATTTACGGACTTTCGCGGCCGTGATCCGCGCGCTGCCTGAATGCTGCGGGTTGATGAGGACATTGAATTCCTCCGGAACGACCACGGAGGGGACGACGAGGAGTGCAGACGTGCCGGAGCGCATCCAGTTCGTGCCGAACTCGATGCCCGTCCGCCCTGCGGGCTCGGCATCCCAGCCGATCGGCAGGCTGGCCGCGGTCGTCATTTGTGCATCGGTCCAGAGGTCGTCCGGGATCGTCACCTCAACCAGGTAACGGTTCAGGGGCAGACCGCCGGCATTCAGGTGTACCACCGTCTCCAAGCATGCCAGCGCCCGCGTTTGCGACGTGTAGACGACGGCCACGCCCGCCGCGTTCCAGCGCCCTCCGGTCGCTTTCGCGCCGGCGCCTGATAAGTCGTCGGCTTCGTAGGTTGGTGTGTCGGTCGCGATGCGCCAGACCGTCTGGCTCAAGCGTACGCCCCGCTCTGAAGCTGCGCGAGCGTCGTAGACACGAGGGCTTGGCCCTCCATGGTGTCCATGAGGTCGATGGGCCGCGCGCCGCCCAGAGCGGGGATGGGATCATTGAGCCAGCGGGACATCCACGCAGCGGCGTCGAACCCTTCAGGATTGCCGGACTCTTGGATCACCGCCTCCAATTGCCCCACCAGCTTGGCGAGACCAATGACGCGCTCACTTTCACCAGGCGAGAGTGTCTGGTCCTGCTTCGCCTTCTTGTTGACGGTGGCGGGGGAGAGCTTCAGGGCCTTGAGAGCAGAGCCCTGTCCGATGGCGAGTTTCGCGATAATGCGCTTCGCCTCGATAGCGCGGATGCCGTGCTTAATCATGCTGATGCGCTCAAGTGGCGATGCTCGATACACCGCGAGATAGGAAAGCCCCGCCCGCTGGCGCTTGGCCGCGGCTGCGGGCACCTCACGGGTCGGAGTTCTCGAACGGGACATTGTGCCTGCTCCTTTGAGCAATCAATATGCTCTACAGAGCACAGAGTCTAGGGTGTTCCGCATGGTCAACCGCTTCTGCGGCCCGGAAGCCGGGTCAGAGTCAACGCCAGGCGCTATAATCCGATGCGCCGCGGAGCTGGTCTCCGTCTGATGGGAGATCGCTTGACGAGCTTCGACTCCGCACCGTGGTGGGCAAGCCAGCGGGCGCTCACGATCTAGCTCACTGAAAAGACGGGAAAATGTAGTGCAACATAAAGGACGTTCCGGAACAGGATAACCCACTGAAAAGACGTGCCCCTGCGTTTATGCGTGTCCCAAATTCCCAGCTGGATGTTTCGATGGCAGCGCGGCGATCAGTGCCTGATACGGACCCAAGAACAGATCGCCGATGGCCAGACGCCGGCGGTAAGTGATCCATCGCTGCGCCAGGTGGTGCGACCGATCGTGTAGCAGGTGGCAGCGCTGACAGAGCGCGCGGAGGTTCGTCAGCCGGTTGTTCGTCGGGTCGCTGTCGAGATGCGCCGCTGCAAGCACGACACGGGTCATCCGGAACTGGGTGGCCTCTACAAGGTCGGGCCACCGGGCGATGCACCCTTGGCGGCCCCGCCAAGTCGCGGCTTGCTGGTCGAACCACCGCCCGTCCGGCAGGCAGCGGACGAGGTGTGGTCGTCGACAGCGCTGGCACCTACCTCCGGCGCGCTCAAAGCGAACCCGGCTGCTCAGCTCGCGCCAGTGCGGCGGATAGAGCGGCCGCAACTCAGGGCGTATAGGCATGGCTATGCCGCCTTCTTCCCAAGCACGCGATACACGCTGGCGCGGCCAATGCCGAGCCGTCGTGCGATCTCGGCAGGGCCGAGCTTTTCCCCGTAACGGAGCTTGTTAACGACTGCGGCATCGATCTTCGCCTTCCGGCCCTTGTACAGGCCGCGCGCTTTTGCTGCGGCAATGCCTTCGGCCTGCCGTTCCTTCCGCAAGTTGGTTTCGAACTCGGCGAACACGCCCAGCATATCAAGAAAGGCCTTGCCGGCCGCGGTGCCCGTATCGATCGGCTGCTCCGTCGCGCGCAAGGTCACGCGTCTCTCCTTCAGCTCATGGACGATGTTCTGTAGATCCCGCAACGACCGCGCAAGTCGGTCGATCCGTGTGACGACAAGGGAATCGCCTGGCCGCAGGAAATCGAGCAGAACCTGTAGCTCGGTCCGGCCGTCGCGGCGTGTCCCGCTTGCTTTTCGGCACGGATCACATCGCAACCCGCCGCCTTCAGTGCAGCGCGCTGAATGCCGAGGTTCTGGTCGAGGGTCGAAACGCGTGCGTAGCCGTATAGAGCCATCGAGAAGCCGGGCAGGGCAGGGGACTTCATCTCGTTAGAGTCGAGACCCTACGCTGGCCTCGTCTCAAGCGGAAAATACCTACCCTAACAGGACGAGAATTGTGTCTCGCGTCCGGGTCTCGTTAGTCGTGCAGCCAAGGATGCATGGCGGCGTGTCGTTCGGCGGAGGTGTTGAACGGTGTCGCATAGGCCCATTCGCGAATGCTGCTCTGGATGAAGCGCTCGGCCTTGCCGTTTGTCTTGGGCGTGTAGGGCCTGGTCCGTTTGTGGGTGACGCCGTGGTTCTGACAGGCGGCTGCGAACAGGACGCTTTTGTAGGCCGATCCGTTGTCGGTCATGACCCGCTCCACGGCGACGCCGTGCTGGTTAAACCAAACCAGACTGCTATTGAGGAAAGCGACGGCGTCTTCCTTGCGTTCGCTGGGCAGCAACTGCGTGTAGGCGAGGCGCGAGCGGTCATCGATGGCGACGCGCAGGTATTCCCGACCCGTGCCACGGCCGTTGCTTTGACCCTTTCGGTCGCCGGTGATCCGGTGACCGATGCCCTTGATGCGGCCGAGCTTCTTGATATCCATGTGAACCAGCTCGCCGGGCCGCTCGCGCTCGTAGCGGATGATGGGCGGGCGGGGGTCGAGAGCCGTCAATCGCCCGAGGCCACGCCGGCGCAGCACGACGCCGACCGTCGACAGGGGCCGGCGCACCCGGCGGACGATCGCCGGGCCGCTCATGCGGCTGCGGCGCAGGGCCTCGATCTGTGCCTCCGCCGGCGCGTCGAGCCGGGTCGGGCTGTGATGTGGCCGCGAGGACCGGTCGCTCAGGCCGGTCGGTCCCTCCGTTGAGAAGCGATCGCGCCACTTGCGCACGGTCTTGGCGGTAACGCCGAGCGCCTCGGCTACGGCCGGCACCGGCCATCCGGCCCGGAGGCGCTCGATCATCAGCATTCGACCGCGAGGTGTGGTTCTGGCATTCTCGTGGATGTCCATCCGGGGCTCCGGGCTGTCGGTTGTCGGTCTCGCAACCACACCTTCTCAGCCCAGCCCCGGAGGGACAACCTCCATAGCAGCCACACCTAGCTAGGCCCCCGGGCGGAGACCTGGGCAGTTACGGTTTTCCAACAGAGGCGCTTTCTGCCTATTCTTCCCTGATGACCGACCAACCGCTTCCCACCACCGCGGCGATTTCCGCGATTGCCGGTGTATCTAAATCCACCGCGTCGCGGGCGCTTAACAACGATCCGCGGATTTCCGCCAAGACGCAGGCCAGGGTGTGGTCGATCGCGGAAGAACTCGGCTACGCACCGAACGAGATCGCCCAGAGCCTGGCTCGCCAGCGCAGCCGGATCATCGGGTTCATCGTCACCCAGGAACAGAACTACTGGTACCAGGAGAAGATTCATGTGCTGGCCGGCGCAATTGCGGCGGCGGGCATGCAGACCATGATCTTCCAGGCCCCGGAGGGCGGCGACATCGTCGATATCGTTCCCGAAATGCTGCGCTATCGGCTGGCCGGCTGTATCGCGATCCCCACCGTCGACGTGTCCCGGCCGAGCCTCGAAACCCTGCATCGCTTCAGGATCCCGGTGGTGCTGCTGAACCGGCAGGTCAGGGGCTCCAACGCGTTTTCCGTGGCCTGCGACCAGATGTCAGGGGCGCGGGCGGCGGCCCAGTTCCTGCTCGTCGGCGGCCATCAGCGGATTGCGATCGTGGCCGGCAGCAAGACGCCGACGGCGGTCGCGCGGGAAGCCGGGTTCGTGGCGGGGCTGGCCGATGCCGGCGCCACCTTGTTCAAGCGATGCGAAGGCGGCTTTACCTTCGAGGGCGCCTATGCCGCAACCCGGCAGCTCTATGCATCGACGGCGCGGCCGGATGCGATCTTTGCCGCCAACGACCTGATGGCGTTCGGCGTGCTCGACGCGTTGCGCGATCTCGGCGTGCGCCTCGTCGAGGAGGTATCGGTGGTCGGGTTCGATAACAGCCTGGTGGCGGCGTGGCCGTCGTACCGGCTCACCACCGTTGCCCAGCCGATCGAGCACATGTTCCGAAGGGCGATCGAATTCATCGAACGGCAGAACCGGGATCCCGCACAACGTACGGAGGTGGTCATCGTCGAGGGCGAGCTGATACTGCGTCATACGGCGCGGGTACCGGCCGAGCTTCCGAAGCTCGACATCGCGGTGCGTGATGCGAGGTGAATGCGTGCCAGGACGCCGTCGACGGATTTGTGCACCCGATCGCATTGCCGGTTGACAGGCCGTCCCCCTGACCTGATTTCTGGCCGAAGAAAATCGGAGGAATGTCGATAATGAAGCGGGCCGCGATCCTGTTCGGCGCGATGGTGCTTGTCTGGCCGTTGCTGGCTGTTGCCGGCGCTTTCCTGTCGGACAGCGTCAAGATCGGTGTGATGAACGATCAGAACGGGCTGTACGTCGATCTGCAAGGCTCCGGCTCAGTCGCCGCGATCAGGATGGCAGCGGAGGATTTCGGACGGCGGATTCAAGTTTGGGAGCGGCCCCTACGATTCAAGTTTGGGAGCGGCCCCCACCGGGTAACGTCTGGTTTGCGCCGCCGCCGCGGCAAGTAGATTGCTGAATTGCTCGTTCGGCGTTGCGTAGTTCAACGTCTTTCTGGGTCGATTGTTGAGGCCGGCGGAGACGGTGTCGAGTTCGCCCTGGTCCAGCGTTGGCGAGGTTGCGCGGACGAAGAATCGGGTCGCTCTGATTCCCGCCTCCAATCTGGACAAGCTGACCGGTGGTACAAGATCGGCATCCCGCCGGTGCCGATCCGCTGGGTGATGGTACGCGATCCGACCGGCGAGCACAAGCCATCGGCCTTCCCGAACACGGATCTGGAGGCGACCCCGGCGGCCATCCTCGGCTGGTTCGTCTCGCGGAGGCGGGTAAAGGCCACCTTCCAGGAAGTTCGTGCTCATCTCGGAGTCGAGACCCAGCGGCAGCGGTCTGACCTCGCCATCCTCCGCACCACCCGGCACTGCTTGGGCTGTTCTCCCTGATCACCCTCTGGGCGGACGGCTTGGCACGAGACACCACCTCGGCGCTGCGGGCCGAACGTCGCCGCATGGTACCATAAGCAAGAACCCACCTTTAGCGATGCTATAGCCGCGGTGCGGCACGTGCTTTGGTTGCCGCCAAATTTATCGATGTTCCGGCTGCCCGACCACACCGCCGAAATTACCGCCGGCTGGCTAAACCGAGTCTTCCAGACTCTCTGCCTCGCCGCATGAATTGCGGAAAGTCGAGCTTAGAGCCCGCTTCTTAAGCAGCGCCGGAGGCGCCTTGGGCCAAGGGGCGCCGGCCCTTGCGAGTCCAGGGCAGAGCCCTGGCCTTGCATGCTATTACACAGTTCCCACTGGGCAGGTCGGCGCTCCCACCGCCCCCGGCAGCCGGATCGGCGGTGCGGTCAACAAAAACCGCGAGCGCCCCTGCGCGCGGAGATATCGAGCGAGCGGAGTGAGGTGCCAGAACTCGCCGAGATGGATCCCGAGCTTGAACAAACAATGCTCGTGAAGGGGAAGCGCGGCGCTGCAACGACACGCGGAGGTCGCCGGCATCACCTCGACGGCAACGTTGTCAGCAACCAGCACGCTGAGCCCCGAATCAGTGATCCATTCGAGCAGGCGCTCGTCGCGGCCATCGAGGGCGCAGGCGGTCGCGAGGCGCCCGGTATCGGGTGATTTGTCCATCCCCAGAAGAAGCTCGGCATAGCCGGTGTGCAGGCAGACCATGTCGCCGGTCTCGACGATCGCGCCGTCGGCCTCCATGACCCGGCGTAGATCGTCGTAGCTGACGATTTTTGCGATGTCGCCGAAATGGGCGTGCAGGTCGATCATCACGGCCCGGCCCTGGACGCAGGTCTCCGCCATGACGTCGATGCCCAGCCGTGCCGCGTTCGAGGTGGAGTGCGGGGAGATCGTGCCGAAGGCGCCAGCATCGGCGGCCGAAGACGACCCACGCACATCCTCGCCGGCACGAAATCCGTTATAAAAAACCGGTTCGGGCGCCCCGTCGCCATCGGCGTCGAACATCTGGCCGATATGGCTGAGCGCGTCCCATTGCGTCGAGTAATGGGTATGCAGGACGACGAGGTCATCGTTGATCACGTCGGTGGCGCCAGGCTGGTCGGCGTGCAGCTGGTAATTGGAGTTCGGCACCTTGCCGCGCAAGGTCGGGCGAATGACCGGCGGAAAGCGGCGCGGATTGATCGCGTTCCCACCGGGGTAATCGAGCGGCAGGCTCAGGCAGAAGCTGCGCCCGTCGCGAACCTCGCGGATCCCCTGCAGCACTTTTTCAGTGGTGATCAGATTGAGCCGCCCGCGCTGGTCATCGGGGCCGAAATCCCCCCAGTTCGATCCGGCCGGCCGGTGTTTCCAACGTGGCTGGTCCATGGCGTTTTGCTCCTCTCGAGGGCCGGCCTTATGCGACCGGTCGCATTTTGTGCTTGACCCCCGAGCCATCCAGTGACATGACCACTCGCAGTATGCAACCGAAGCCTGGACCTAAAAATCCGTCTTCGTTGTCAAGCCGGAGAACACGGCCGGCGAGCGCCAGAGGGAGGATCGGATGACTGGATCGATCGTTGGGAGCCGCTTGTCGCGGCGCCGGTTCGGCATGCTGTCTGGCGTGGCATTATCGTCCGGCCTGCTGCCGGCGCGGCTGAGCGCGCAGGAGCCGATCAATCTCGCCGTCATTGGGCCGATGAACGGCTCCAACGCGGTCGGCGGCGAAATGGTGGTCCGCGCCAGCAAGCTCGCCGTCGAGGACGTCAACGCGGCCGGTGGCATCCACGCCCTCAACGGCGCCAAACTCAACCTGATTATCGCGGATTCCACCGACAACGCGCAGGGCGCGATCACCACCACCGAGCGCGTCCTCAGCCAGCAGAAGATCGCGGGCGTGTTCGGCCTGGTGATTTCGCCGCTGACCGCGGCCGCCATTCCGGCGCTCATCAAGCACCGCGTGTCGGTGATTACCGCATCGACCGCCGACAGCCTGGTCACCCCTGCCAATGGCGGCTATCTCTTCATGATCGGGCCGACTGGCAGCGCGCTGGGCCGCGTCGCGGTGGATTTCGTCCGCGCGTCGAACACGGCGAAGACCACCAACGTCACCAAGGCCGCCATCCTCTACATCAACAATGCGTATGGCCAGTCGGCCCAAAAGGGGGTCGAGAAGCTGGTGCGCGAGTCCGGCATCGATGTCGTGCTCAACTCCGCCTATCCGGAGAACATGACCGATGCCAGCCCGCTGGTGACCAAGGTCGCCCGATCCGGCGCCGACGTGCTGTTTCCGCTGTCCGACGTCACCGATGCCGGCCTGATCCTGACCGCGCTGCACAGCGCCCGCAGCAAGGTGCTGGTCTTCGGCGCCGGATCCGGCTTCACCTGGCCGCCGATCGGGCAGTCTCTGGGGGAAAAGGTCAACGGCCTGTTCGGCGCCGCCGCCTGGAACTGGGACATGAAGAACGTCGTATCCGATCCCAAGTTGGTCAACGTCACCACGCGCTATGAGAAGGTCTATGGCGGCTACATGCCGGAGCAGGCCGGCGAGGCCTACGGTGCCATGTGGATGTTCGCGCTGGCCATGGAGAAGACTGCTTCCGCCGACTCCGAAAAGCTGCGCGATGCCCTGGCCACGATGAAGGTCACGTCCGGCTACCCCACGATCATCCAGCCCGGACTCGTCGAGTTCGGCGCCAACGGTGCTAATCCGAATGTCAAGGCGGTGATGATCCAGTGGCAGGGCGGCAAGCCCCGCACCGTGTTCCCCCCGGAACTCGCCACTCACCAGATCCTCACCCCGCACTAGCGGGCTGCGCGATGACCATCCTGCTGCAAGCCGTCATCAACGGCCTGCTCATCGGCGGAGTCTATGCGCTCGCCGCGATGGGCGTGAGCCTGATGTTCGGGATCATGAAGCTGATCAACTTCGCGCATGGCGAGTTCATCATGCTGGGGATGTATATCGCGGTGGTGTTCACCGGGGTCGGCATCCCCGCCGGGCTGCTCGGCATCTACTGGGTCGTCATCCCGACCATGGTGGTGACGGCGGGCGTCGGCGCGCTGTTCTACGTGGCGCTGCTCGACCGCGCCGCGCGGTTCGGTGAATCACCCCAGATCCTGCTGACAATCGGCCTGTCGATCGGCGGCATCGGCCTGGCGCAGGTGGTTGCCGGCAGCGATTTCAAATTGCCGCCGAACCCGGTCAACGGCGCCTCCCTGGCGCTCGGCGACATCACCTTCCAGGTCGGACCGGGCATCGCCTTCCTGCTGGCCGTCGCGATGGCGATCTGGATGGCCTGGATGCTCAAGCGGACCCGCTTCGGCAAGAATGCGCGCGCCGTGGCGGAAAGCCGCGAGACCGCCGAGATGCTCGGCGTGAACGCGCATCACGTGTTCCTGGTCACCACCACGATTTCCATCGCGCTGGCCGGCCTCGCCGGCGCCCTGGTCATCCCCTACCACTACACCTATCCCTCGGTCGGGGAGGACTTCGTGGTCATGGCCTTTCTCGCCGTGGTGATCGCCGGCCTGGGCAATGTCCTGGGATCGGTCCTCGGCGGATTGCTGCTCGGCTGCATACAGTCGCTGACCGCCACCTATTTCGACATCGACCTGTCGACCGCGGCGATCTACGTCTTGTTCCTCGCCGTGCTGCTGCTGCGCCCGGAGGGCCTGTTCACCGCGGCACGGCGCACGGTATGAGGTCCTGCGCCGCGATATGCGCGATGCTCGCCGTGGTGGCGGCTGCGAGTTTCTTGATCCAGGACAGCTACATCCTCGGCGTCATGACGGTGACCACGTTCCTCGCCATCTGGGGACAGAGCTGGAACCTGCTCAGCGGGCTGTCTGGCAACGTCTCGCTCGGCCACTCGGTGTTCATCGCGATGCCTGCCTATGTCACCGTGGTTCTGTTCCAGACCTGGCACGTGCCGGTACTGGCGGGAGCGCTCCTGGGCATCGCCGCGGCGGTCGCGCTGGCGGCCTTCATCGGTGCGGCGACATTGCGGTTGAGCGGCCCGTATTTCGCCTTGGCGACCCTGTCGGCGAGCGCGGTCATGCTGTCGCTGATCCTGCATTTCTCCGACATTACCGGCGGCCCCAACGGCATCCCGATCGCCTTCACCGAGGCAGACTGGACCAACCTGGAATTCGATCACACCCGCAGCTACCTGCTGGTGGGGCTCGGCCTGCTCTGCGTCGTGACCATCTTCGTGGCTGGTTTCAGGCGCAGCCGGCTCGGGTTCTACGTGGCGGTGATCAAGAGCAGCGAGGCGGTGGCGCGCGCCGCCGGCATCCGCATCGCGCTCGTCAAGGTGGTCATCTACTGCATGAGCGCGGCGCTCACCGCGGCGGGTGCGGTGGTCTATGTGTTTTATCTCCGCTTTCTCGATCCCGGTTTCCTGGCCGGCCTGACCCTGTCGGTGGAAATCGCGCTGTTCGCGGTGGTCGGCGGCACCGGTTTTCTCGCCGGCCCAATTCTTGGCGCGGCGTTCTACGAACTCATCGACGTGGTGGCGAATGCCCGCTTCGGCGATGTCGGCGGCTGGGATGTCATGGTGCTCGGATTCTCGGTCGTCGTCATCGTGATGACGGAGCCGCGCGGCCTGTGCGAGCTGGCGCTGCGGCTGGTGCGCGCCGGCGGCGCCCCCGCCCGGATGCGCAGTGTGCAGCGCGAGGCGAAATAAGGATGCCCGAGCCGCTCCTCGCCTTGCGCGGTGTCTGCAAGTCGTTCGGTGCGGTGCGGTCGCTGGTGGACGTCGACCTAGTCATCGCGCCGAGCAGCGTAGTCGGGCTGATCGGGCCCAACGGTGCCGGCAAGAGTACCCTCATCAACATCCTGACCGGTGTCTATCAGCCGGATTCCGGCAGTGTCATCTTTGGCGGAAAAGATCTGGTCGGCGTCAGCACCGCGCAACGTGCCAGGCTCGGCTTGGTCCGCACCTTTCAGCGGCCGAGCCCGATCGTCGATTTGTCGGCCATCGAGGGAGTCATGGTCGGCGGGTTGGTGCGCGGGCTTTCGCGCACCGACGCCAGGGCGGAAGCGCAGGCGCATCTCGCACGGCTGGGCCTGCGCGCGGAAGCGGAGCGCTCACCCCGCACATTGCCCACCGGCCGTCTCAAGCTGCTCGACTTTGCCCGCGTGCTCATGCTGCGGCCGAAGCTTGTGCTGCTGGATGAGCTGATGTCCGGGCTGTCCGGCGGCGAGCTAGAAATCGTCCTCGATACCATCGATGCGCTGGCTGCGGAGGGCATCGTGTTCCTGGTGGTGGAGCATCTGATGGAGGTGATCCAGCGGCTCAGCCGTTCGCTCGTGGTGATGGACGCCGGCAGCGTCATCGCCCATGGGCCGCCCGAGCAGGTGGTGCGGGACCGGCGGGTGGTCGAGGCCTATCTCGGTTCGGACGCGCTGGCGACGCCGTGCTGAGCATCGCCGGGCTGGCGACCGGGTATGACGGCGTCGAGGTGATCCACGACGTGGATCTCGCTGTCGGAGCCGGCGAGACGATCTGCGTGCTCGGCCCCAACGGTGCCGGCAAGTCGACGATGCTGCGTGCGATCATGCGCCAGATTCCGGTGTGGCGGGGGTCCGTTCGTTTCCTCGGCCAGGAGATATCGACGCGGAAGGCCTATGAGCCCGCGCATCTGGGCATCGCCTATGTCCCGGAAGGTCGCGGCACGCTGGCTTCGCTGACGGTACTCGAAAATCTTGAGATCGGCGGCGTGCCCGTGCGTGACCGGCAGCGTCTGGCGACAAACCTGGCGCATGTGCTGGCATTGTTCCCGGCGCTGGAGCCCAGGCTGCAACATGCGGCCGGCAATCTGTCGGGCGGCCAGGCGCAGATGCTGGCGATCGGCCGTGCGTTGATGGGCTCGCCGAAGCTGATCGTGTTGGATGAACCGTCGCTGGGTCTGGCGCCGCAGATCGTCTCGCAGGTTTATGCCACGCTGCGGGCGTTGAAAGGCGAGGGCCAGTCCATTCTCCTGGTCGAGCAAGCGGTAGCCAGGGCCTTGGAGCTAGCCGATTACGCCTACGTTCTGGACCGCGGCCGGGTAGCCACGTCAGGCACCCCCGGCGCAGTACGCGACAGCGGCGCCCTGCAGGGATCCTATCTAGGCGTATGACCGTTCAATAGAAAAAAGGTAACTGCCCAGGTGGCCCGAAGAAAAACAGTCTACAGACCAATTTGCAGCCCCAAACATCCTTTTTGGCTACAAATCCGCCCGCAGCCTCCGTTACGGAGGGCTGCCTGGGCACGCTGGAGGGGCAGCTGGGCAGTTACCTTTTTTCAAAAGAAGCGCTGTCTTCCTATTCTTTTCCTTCGCGAGGACTCTCCATGAACACCTATGACCTCGCCGGACGCGTCGCAGTGGTCACCGGCGGTGGCGGCGGCATAGGCTTAGCTGCCGGCCGGCTGATGGCGGCATCCGGTGCCGCGGTCATGCTGTGGGATCGCGACGCGGCCGCCGCCCGCCAGGGTGCCGAAACGCTGACCGGCGGCCGCGGCCTGCAGGTCGACGTCACCGATCCGGACTCGATCGCCGCTGCAATGGCGGCGACCACGGCGGCGTTCGGCCGGATCGACATCCTGGTCAACAGCGCCGGCGTGCTAGGCCGCAACGCGCCGCTCGCCGAATTCGAGCTGGCCGAATGGCGCCATGTCATCGACGTCAACCTGACCGGCACCTTCCTGTGCTGTCGGGCCGTCGTGCCGGGAATGGCGGCGGCGGATTACGGCCGTATCGTCAATCTGTCCTCGATCGCGGGCAAGGAAGGCAATCCGTTCGGCTCCTGCTACTCGGCAGCGAAGGCGGCCGTCATGGCGCTGACGAAGTCGCTCGGCAAGGAGCTGGCGCATACCGGCGTGCGGGTGAACTGCATTGCGCCGGCGACGATCGACACGCCGATCCTGTCGCAGATGACGGCGGAATTCACCGATTACGTGAAGGCGAAAATCCCGCTCGGCCGCCTCGGCCGGCCGGAGGAGGCGGCGGCGATGATTGCCTGGCTGTCGAGTGCCGACTGCTCGTTTTCGACCGGCGCGGTGTTCGACCTGTCCGGCGGGCGCGCGACCTACTAAATTCTATGCAACCGGTCGCACAAAATGCTTGCGAAATAACCCTGCCTCTGCCACGGTGTACCTGACGAGGGAGGATCAACCATGGACTTCGGCATTTTCAGTTTGATGGGGTTCAGGCAGCCGGGGCGTCCGACCTCCACCGTCATCGGCGAAGTAATCGAGCAGACGAAAGCGGCGGAAGACTTGGGCTACGGCGCATCCTGGTTTGCCGAGCATCATTTCTCGAACTATGCCGTCTGCCCATCGCCCTTGATGATGGTCGCCGCCTGTGCCCCGGTGACGACCCACATCAAGCTCGCAACCGGGGTTCTCATCCTGCCGCTCTACAATCCGGCGCGGCTGCTGTCCGAGATCGCGTTCACCGATGCCCTCTGCAATGGTCGCCTGCTGCTCGGCATCGGCAGTGGTTATCAGCCCTATGAGTTCGAGCGGCTGCAGGTCGATCTAGGGCAGTCGAAGGGGATGCTGGCGGAATTCACCGAGATCCTGAGCCGTGGCCTCAACGACGATTTCGTCTCATTTGAAGGCCAGCACTACAACATTCCCGAGGCCCATATCGCGCCGCGGCCGGTACAGTCGCCGATGCCGATCTGGATCGCCGGCGATTCGCCGGAGGTGCAGCGTGTGGCGGCACGCAAGGGGTGGGGCGCCATCATCGCCGGCCGCACCGCCGGCATCGATGTGCTGGCAGCCCAGCGCGAGCGCCTCGTCGCCGCGTTCAAATCCGAGGGCGTCGCGGAAGCCGATGTCCCACTCGGCATCCAGCGTCACCTCTGCATCTCCGACGACCCGGCGGTCTGCCAGCATTTCGCCGACAACGCGCTTTATCAGATCCGCCTGACCACCGCCCTGCGCCGCCGCACGCAGGCGCTCGACGGCGTGATGCTGCGCGACGATCCGTTCCCCGAGGAACCCTCGATCGAAACCATCAAGGCCAATCTGATGATCGGCAACGTCGAACAGGTGGCCGAAAAGCTGGTGAAGGAATTGCGGGTGCTGAAGCCCAGCCATATGTGCTTCTATGTCCAGCTCGGCGATTTCCCGCACGCCCAGACACTGAAGACGATGGAGCGCTTCGTCAGCGACGTGCTGCCGCTGGTGGAGCGCGAACTTGGCCCGGTCAGCCGGATCGGCGTCGAGCTGAAGGCAGCGGCATAATAGTTGCTGAAAGTCGCGGCGAAATTATCAACGACATCCGGAACAGGAGGCCAGTCATGGCATCGCTCAAAGAGATCATTGCGGCCCTGGCCAAATACCCGGTGGCAACGGTGTACGAGGCGCTCGGAAAAGTCGGCGACATGTCGAACCGCATTCGCCCGGTCGGGCCCGGCATGCGGGTCGCCGGCCCGGCGCTGACTGTCAAGACATTCCCCGGCGACATGCAGCCGGTGTTCCACGCCATCACCAGGGCGGAACCCGGCGACGTGCTGGTGGTCGATGCGGGCGACGCCGAGCGCGGCACGATCTGGGGCGGCACCGGCACCGCCGCGGCGCAGGCACGCGGCGTCACCGGCCTGGTCACCAACGGGGCCACGCGCGACCTCGATGAGGTCATCGAACTGAAATTCCCGGTTTTCGCCGCCGGCGTCAGCCTGCGCGGTACCGTTCGCGGCCAGCACATGGGCTGGATTGGCACCACCATCGCGATCGGCGACGTGCCGGTTTCACCCGGCGACATCATACTGGGCGATTGCGACGGCGTGCTCGTCATTCCCCGCGCCCGCGCCGAGGAAGCGCTGCACCTTGCGGAAGCGCAGCACGAGCGCGAAACGACGCGCGACGAACGCCTGCGCAATGGCGAAGACGTCGTCAAGGTGCTCAACCTGCCGGCCTGGCCCAATTGATCCGGGAGGACAGGACATGCTGATCTCGCACTGGGGCGGCCGGCTGCATTTCGACCTCGTCGGCGAGGCCGGAAAACAGGTGGTGTGCCTGGTTCACTCGCTCGCCACCGACGGCGGCATGTGGTCGGCGCAGGTCGGTCCGCTGCTCGCAGCCGGTTACCGCGTTCTGCGCGTCGATCTGCGCGGCCATGGCGGCAGCGATTCGATTCCCGGCGATTACACTATGTACAGCCTTGCGGACGACGTCGTGGCGGTCCTCGATTATCTCAAGGTCGATGCGGCCCATTACGTCGGCCTCTCGATCGGCGGTATGATCGGCCAGGCTTTCGGCGACCGGCATGGCAGCCGGGCGCGTTCGCTCATCCTGTGCGACACCGAGCCGGTGACACCGAACGGCGCCGCCGCCCTGTGGGAGCCGCGGAAGGCGATTGTGCGTGAGGCCGGTTCTCTCGCACCGCTGGCAGCGGGCATGGTCGAGCGCTGGCTCACCCCCGCGTTCAAGGCGGCGCATCCGGTCCGCTGGCAGATCGTCTATGACACCATCGTGGCGACCACTGTCGATGGCTGGCTGGGCTGCGCCGCGGCCATCCTGAATTTCGACTTCAATCCGGTGCTTCCCGGCATCAAGGTTCCGACCCTGGTGCTATGCGGCGCGGACGACCCGGCAACCCCGCCGGCCGCCAACAAGCACATCGCCGGCCTCATCTCCGGTGCCCGTTACCAGGAGATCGCGGCGGCGAAACATCTGCCCAATGTCGAGCGGCCACAGGATTTCAACGCGGCGCTTCTTGGCTGGCTAAAAAGTAATTGCTCGTAACTGCTTGTATGGGGGCTTTCACCGCGGCCACGGTGATGGCCTCGCCGCGCACAGCGGCGGACTCCGGCGAGTTCATGGACCTTTCCGAGCTCACCAGCCTGAAAACGTTCATCACGGGCTTCGCCGGGCATATCGCAGCCGAAGCCGCGCGGCAGTGATGGTTGTTTCCGAGAACTTACCCGTATGCGCTCATTATGATGGACTGAACCACCCGGCTTCTACAACATGCTCGACGCCCTCGCCGATCCCGAGCACCCGGACCACTCAGAAGTCGCCGACTATCTGGAGGGCTGAAACCCGAAGGCGATCGACGGAACTCCCGCTCAGGATCGCCCTCGGCCGCATCGCCAATCGCCGCAACGCCGCCCGGACAAGGATTGCCAAGAAGGCCAGCTGATCAGGGCGCGATGGATAACCGAGGTCAGCCGTGGCCTTCGCCGGATGGATCGAAAACCAGCAGCAATTGGTTCCCAAAGCCGACCTCGCCAACCTTGGTCGATGCATAATCAAACTGGAGAGCGCGTCCAGAAATACCGGATGCGAAATTGCCCTTGACAACGTTGTCTGAGAGACGGATGGTGGAGTCATAGAAGAGTGCAAAGAGCCTCCGGGGGACGGATGAACGCAGCATGCAGAATCGTGGTTGGCGCTTTGCTTGCCGTAATGCTCGCCCGATCGGCCACGGCCGAGATTAAGGGGGACGTCGTGTTGGGCGTGCTCAACGATGAGACCAGTCTCTTCGCGGACCTGCATGGGCCCGGCTCTGTCGTTGCCGCTCAGATGGCCATCGATGATTTCGGCGGCAAGGTAAACGGACACCCCATACGTCTTTTGGTCGGCGACCATCAAAACAAGCCAGACGTCGCTGCCCAGATCGCCCGCAAGTGGTTTGACGAACTCGGAGTGGACGCGATCGTGGATGTGGACAACTCCGCCGTTGCGCTCGCAGTTTCGACAATCGCGCGGGAAAAGGACCGAGTGTTGCTGGATACGGGTGCGAACACCAACCGACTAACAGGTGATGCGTGTTCACCGAACACGATCCATTTCACTCTCGACAACTGGGCCGACATCCATGGCTCGATCACCGCGATGGCCGGCCATGGCGCCGATACCTGGTTCTTTCTGTCTGTCGACAGCGAGACCGGCTACGATATGGAGCGTCAGTCCAGGCCGATGCTTGAGAAGCTGGGCGCCAGGATAGTCGGCACGGTGCGGTACCCGCTGAACACTCCCGACTTTTCATCCTACCTCTTGAAGGCGCAGTCGTCGAAGGCAAAGGTGATCGCAATCGCCGGCGGCGGCCAGGATGTCGCCAACATCGTCAAGCAAGCTCGCGAGTTCGGGCTTCAGCAGGGCGGCCAACAAATTGCAGCACTTGCCGCCTACATGACCGACGTGCGCGCCATCGGCTTGCCCGTGGCGCAGGGCATGATCATCACGGACGCCTTCTACTGGGACCTCAATCCGCAGACACGTGCCTTCGCCAAACGCTTCGCTGAGCGCTTCAAGGGGCGGATGCCGACATCCTATCACGCGGGCGTCTATGCCGCCGTCCTGCACTACCTGAAGGCGGTCAGCGCGTTGAACGAGGCTGATGACGGCAAGGCTGTCGTTGCGCAGATGAAAGCCATGCCGACGGATGATCCGCTGTTCGGCCATGGCGAGATCCGAGTCGACGGCCGTGCTATCCATCCGATGTATGTCTTCAAGGTCAAAGCGCCGGCAGAATCCAAGGGCGATTGGGATGTGCTAGATCTGCTCGACACGATCCCCGAGGACCAGGCTTTCAAGCCGCTTGATCCTGCCTGTTTTCTCGTCAAGCATCCATGATCGAAAACGTCACGGAGGAGCGCATGTCAGAGATAGTTGAACCGACTGCCACCGGTGTGACACCGCACCGGGTCACGAATTTTTCCGTCAGCCATCTCGGCATGGATGACTTTCATTTGGACGGGCTGCGGTCCTACGCCCGATATCGCAATTTCGGCTTTGCGGAGGTGACGAACGGTGCCTTTCAGGCCCACGTGCTGCGCTTCGTCCCCGGATACACGGCGGAGGTCGCGGGTAAGCGACACTATCACGACGTCAACTTCCAGATGGTTTACCTGTTCAAGGGCACCATCAGCTACGAGTTTGAGGGCCACGGGGAGATTACCATGGTACCGGGCGACTGCTGGATTCAGCCGGCCGGTGTCCGGCATACAGTGCTGACCTATTCGGACGATTGCGAGTTGCTCGAAGTTGTGATGCCCGCGGAATACGAGACGGGCGACGTGCCGCCTGCCGGGCTAATGTCCGATGCGGACAATCCCATCCGCCATCTGATGTCGAACCGTCCCCCGCCGCAGGAGTTCGTGGTCTCTAAGGATCACAGTTTCCACGCCCAGGGCTTGCGCCCGTATGCGTTGTATCGTGACTTCGGCTTCGCCAAGGGGACCGGCGGCCTGGTGCAGGCGCATTTGCTGAGGTTCCGCGGGCCCTACGATCCTGCAGTCGCCGGCATTGGTCATGTCCATGACTGCAGCTTTCAGTTCGACTACCTGCTGCAAGGCTCCATCACAATGGAGTTCGAGGACGTGGGCCCCGCGACCATGCGGTCGGGGAGTGCCTGGATCCAACCGGGCGGTGTCGCGCATTCGGTGCTGGACTATTCGCCGGATTGTGAGCTGCTGGAGATGATCACGCCGGCGGAATACGACACGGTGAACTTGCCGGCGGAGCGTGCCCATTCGTGACAGGGCGATGAAGGGAGGGGAGTATGCCCCTCCCGCATCGCCGCCAGACCTGACCGGCGCGCTCGCGCGATTTGCGCTCGAGACTCGCGCGGCGGATCTGCCGGAAGAGGTCGTCCGCGCGATCCGCCGGGCCCTGCTGGACTATGCTGGTGTGGCTGCAGCGGGCAGTGCGCATCCAGCCTTTCGCGCCGTGCTGCAGACGTTGCCGCGAGGTGGCGGGATAGGAACATGCCGGCTGGTAGGATGTTCTGGCCAGCGCACAGACGCAGTCCACGTCACGCTCGCCAATGGCCTCGCAGCGCATGTCTTTGACTGGGACGACACGCTGCTCCCCGCACGGGTCCATCTGAGCGCGACCCTGTTTCCGCCGCTGCTGGCGATCGGCGAGAAGCACGGGTTGCACCTTAAGAAAATCATCGCTGCGTTCGCCGTCGCCTTCGAGATTCAGGCCCGTATCAGCCGTGCCATCTACCCAGCGATCCACCAGGGCTGCTGGCACAGCACGGCTGTCGTTGCGCCGCCTGGCGCGGCGGCCGGCGTCGGGCGGCTGCTTGGGCTATCTCCTGAGCAGCTCGTTCACGCGATCGGTCTCGCGGCGAATACCGCGTCGGGGCTGATGAGCAGTTTTGGCACAATGGCGAAGGCGCTGAACGTGGGACGAGCCGGTGCGGCCGGATTGCACTGCGCCTATCTGGCTCTGCACGGCATGCGTGCCCATGCGGAAACGATGGGCGCGGGCGGCTATCTCACGGCCTTCGATCCAGCGCCGCGTGCCGCGTCGTTGCTGGACGGACTGGGATCGCGCTGGGCTGTCCTGGAAAACGGCTTCAAGCCGTATCCCTGCGGCTTTGTCGCGCATGCCGCTATCGACACGGTGCGCGATCTACGGCGCTCTGCCGGGCAGGCGGAGCTTGCGCAGATGGTAGTTCTGGTTGGCCCCGAAGCGCTGCAGCTGATGGGCAATGGTGCGCCGCGCGATGCGCTGCAAGCGAAGTTCTCGCTGCTCTACGTTCTAGCGGTCGCTTGGGTGCTTGGCGCAGTGACGCCGGCTGCATTCGAAGGATCAGCACTGGACGACCCCGCGGTACGCGATGCCATGCGGCGCATCGTGGTGCGAGCCGAGGCCGGCCGCAGGCAGGACTCCGCGGCCGCGGAGGCGACGTTCGCCGATGGCCGTAACGTCTCTTTCGAAACCCACCATGCGCGTGGCACACCAAACCGGCCGCTGACGGATGCCGATCTCGTCGAAAAATTCCACGCGGCGCGGCGCGGGGTCGGATTGGGTGATGGCGTGGCGCTAGCCGAGCGAATCCTAGGGAGCGAAGATATGGCGACCACCGAGCTGACGTCCGCCCTCGCGAGTTGAGAGCCTATTCGGCGGCCGCTGCACTTGACAGCAACCCGGCCCCCAGCAGCGCGGCGCGGATTTCTGCGCGTGCGGCACTGTCGGCCCCCAATGCGAACGGCCGGACCAGTGCGTTTGGAATCCGTCCCAGCATCGCCAGGGCTTCCTTCGTGGCAGCGACCTCGCTCGACAAGCGCTTGGGCTGCTGGTTTTCGAACACTGACGCCATTAGCGGCCGGCACACGCGGTCATACAGGCGGTCGGCGGGATCTTGGGCGTCTTCGTCGATGAGGCGCAGGAGATCGGCCCAGACATGCGGCAGGATTGCGCTGATGCCGATCAGGGCACCATGCGCGCCGTAGCGCAGCATGTCGATCAGCGGCGGTGAGTCGACCCCGGCCAGGACGGCAAGGTCGTCCTTGAAGGCGTCCCAGACCTCGGCATAGGCCTGCATGTCGCCCATCGTGGCGACCTTCACCGCAACGACGTTCGGGATGCCGCACAGGCCGCGCAGCACGGCGTTGGGATAGGCGCAGCCGCTGTTTGGGGGATACTGGAACACCACCATCGGCAGCCCGACCTCGCGATCCAGGGTGGCGAAGAAGGCGTGCACGGTGGGCGCGTACGATGCCATGCGCCGATAGGGGCGGGCATCGAACGGGGGCATGACCAGTAGCGCCTGCGCGCCGGCCGCCCGGGCTCGCTGCCCGGCATGGACGTAGTCGGTGGTGCTGCGCCCATCGATGCCGGCGACGATCACCTGATCCGGCCGCCGGACCCGTAGCGCGAGGGCGATGCACAGATCGCATTCGTCGAGGGTTAGCTGGATACGCTCGCCGATGCCGCTGTTGACAACGATGCCCGACACGCCTGGAGTGCTTGCCATCTCTCGGAAATGATTTTCGAGGGCCCTGAAGTCGATGGCGAGAGAGCTCGTAAACGGGGTCACGGTTGCCGGGAACAAGCCCCGCATCACCAGGGGCCTGTCCTGTAGTTTGATACGCCGGGCGGTTTCCATCGACAGTCCCTCTTTTCGTCTTAGATAACGTTGTCTGACCCCAGCTTGTAAGTCAAGGCCGGAGTGATGTGGCGGGGGGCCTCTCGCGTCGCTCGGGGAATTCTGCTTTGGAGAGCCACGATGGATGCCCCCCGACGCGCCGCGACCAGCCCGGCCCGCTCAGTGACCCTGCGCGAGGTAGCGGCGGCGTCCTCGGTTTCGGTCAGCACCGCAGCCAGGGTTTTGCGCGGAGACGCCTACCCGGTCGATCCGACAGTGCGCGAGCGCGTCGAGGCGGTCGCCCGGACTCTGCGCTACGTCCCCAACGTCATGGCCCGCAACCTGCGGCGCGGCATCCCCACGACAGTCGGCCTTGTGGTCGGCAACATGCTGGAGCCGTATTACGCCGAGATCGCGCAGACCGTCACCGAAGCGGCGGAATCCGCCGAGTCCGCCCTGGCAATAGTCTGCAACATGCAGCGCGATCCGCTGCTGGAGCTGAAGTACTGCCGGCGGCTGTGGGAACATAGGGTGGCAGGGCTGATTCTGGCGGGCGGGTTATTCGATCAGTGGACGCACCGGCTGAAGCTGGCGGACCTGATCGGGCAGATGGCCGATTCCGGCGTGGGCGTCACGACCCTGAGCCCGCGCGGCCTGGGTGTACCGGTATTCAGCGCCGACAATTACAAGGTCGGCGCTGCCATGGCCGAGCATCTCCTGGGCCTGGGGCACCATGATGTCGGGATCCTGCTTGGCCCAGCGCAGAGCGCGGTCGCCCAGCAGCGCCTTGCTGGCGCGGCCGGCAGCCTCGTCGCCGCGGGGGCACGCCATCGCGTTCTGCATCTGACGCATCAGGCTTATGCGGTGGAGGACGCGGCCACGCGCCTGGCCGGTCCGCATCCGGAGTTGTCGGGTTTCATCGTCGGCTCCGACTCTCTGGCGCTGTCGATGCTGAATGCGCTGCGTGCGCTCGGCCGGCCTGAGCCGCCGCCAGCCTCGATCATCGGGGTAGGCAATACGCGCGGTCTGATGCACGCGCCCGCGGCGCTTGCCTCGGTCGATGTCGGATTGGCGGCGTGCAGCCGGGCGGCGATGGAGAATATCCTGGCGCGCATCGAGGGGCGTCCGATGCCGGTGGTCATCGAGCCGGAACCTTTTGTCGTCCTGAGATAGTTTTCCGTTGGCTTGACAGCCTAACAGGCTGCTGAAAAACCCCTTGTCCCGACGCGGGCGTATCGGATTCGATAGCCCATCAGATTGACCCATTGGGCAGGCGGAATGCGCGGTTTTGACGAGCGACGCGACGGAC